>JAABUH010000031.1_pt1 | contig 188688 bp, 227 predicted proteins | sample 5559121 | NCBI WGS metagenome assembly JAABUH01 (sample SAMN10711871, study PRJNA513364) | rock metagenome | isolation source: Antarctica rocks | place: Antarctica: Victoria Land, Battleship Promontory nord | collected 2015-12-28
AGGCGTAGATGCGTGATTCGGCGTGAATCTGTAGGGCTTTACAGGTGACGGCGAGATTGAGCGCTGATTTGAGATCGCAATGCATGGCGATCATCTTGATTACTTCCTGAGGAAAGCCAAGGAGAGAGTAGTCGAGTGTCCATTAAAATGCCCCTTTTCATTCTCGCTTCCCAAACGTGGGGGAATCTTTCCGGCTGATCAGGAACTGTTCCGCGCCACTTTCTTCCCGACATGCGTCCCAAAGCTGAGAACATCAAGATTCGGAGCATGTCGGATCAGAGAGGAGACAATGTCGGGAAAGACGTCGGCATCGTAAGATATGAGGAGGCTTTTGAGGTGCAGCAGATGGACGGGAGAATGGTGTACGGCAACTCCCCTCGGCATTGATCTCCAGATTGTCGATATTGAGAGTAAGCTTCAGCAGACAGAAGATGTTGGTGTAAAAGCAGGAAGGGGTGATAGCCATCTTGAGATTGGTCAATATGCGGAAGCATCCTGGATAATGTTCGAAACGACCGAAGAAGTCCTCCATGTGATGAACGATGTCGTCCTTGAGTCCACTGTCAACGCGGATGACCACTGAGCGGAGTGATGGATGATATAACTTCAGAAGTCCAGCTGCAGACTGTGTCGAGCCACTGTAGAGAGTGATGTCGATCTCAAGGACATGGGCGTTGCGGTCGCGATTACAATGAAATGCTCCCAGTACCTTGGTAAGGAGTGTATCCATGGCTCGGTTTCGTGCGCACTCGCCACTGAGTGCTTCAGTATCGATAGGCAGCACGAGGATTTGACCGATGCTAAAGCCGTCTGGGAGCGGGTGCTCGGCTAACCACGCTAAGAGAGCTGCCATGCGTTCCGCATTGTATTCCCTGACCCCAACATTGTCGTAGTCGCCAGAAAGCTGGATCTTGAGAGCACCGTAGATGCGGGATTCAGCTGGTGATTGGAGGACGTTGCAGGTGATAACGAGATCTTGGGCCGTCTTGGAATGACAATGTACAGCGACTCGCTTGAGAACTTCGTCCGGTAAGGCGACGAGGACCGGTGGCGTGCCCGTCATGGCTGAGTGAGAGGGTAAGTAGGTGAGCCAAGCTCGATACTGGTGAGAACGGCTCACCTCCAACTTTCAATGGCTACGAAAGCAGTGATGATGAGGTCGAGTGATCGAAGCGACGTTTACTAAGAAGCAATCGGGTTGAGGGGATGAGAGAAAGAAGAAGAAAACAATCATCATGCCCGGCCCTGATATACGTTGGATGATCCGCCGGCGTTGAGCGATATTTCACGTCGTGGCACAGTGATCTTTCCCTCAGGTCCCGTGCATGCTATCAATCCTGATGAGAATATGAAATCATGCCCCTATTCTCCCAGTACCAGACCGAGGCTTGGCCTTCTTCCTGAAAAGTACACTACTCAGTCTGGCTGACTCGTCCGCAGATAATGATCCCCCTGAAGTCGACGGTCTCATGATTGGAGTCGGTGGAGCGGATCGGGGTGACGTGATTGATACAGTATCGTCCTCGCGAGCTCTTCTCTTCACCTCGGCTCCACCTTCCAAAGATTTTCGCTTCTCCCCGGAATGGACCTCTTCTTTTCTCGTCCTGCTCAGACTCAGACTCTCCACCAGTCCTTTCGGTGCTTGTCTTCTTCTTTCCCCGAAGAAGTCCATTTGCTCCGGTCGTGCCGCCTTGGGAGGCTCGAAGTTCTCCACTGAAGGTTTTGGGATCTCCTTGAAAGGCTTGGCATCGGGAAGCCGGAACCGAGCGGGTGCAGACAGAGGAGATGGTGGTCTCGGGGACTTTACAAGATGTGCCGGAAGAGCAGCGCGGAGATGTGCGGAGCTGGCAGTGGGATAGGAACCGGGGATGAGAGATGTAGGTGGTGAGGAAAGGCCGGGCTTCGCAATCGGTATCTCAACGGGGCGTGAGGGCGGAGGTGGTAGTCTTGACAAGCTGCTGGGATTGGTAGATGCCGATGACAGGTATGGGTTCTTGAACAGCTCTGTCTCCCCAATTTTCGGCTTCGGGCGGGAAAAAGGAGGTATGCATTTGCCAGAAGCGTGAGTCAGGGCGACGCGAGCTCGTTGAGAATCTACACGAGCTCTGGCAAGCGCAGTAGCAGCTGCAGTAGGATGCGGTGCTGCGACCGCCTGTAAGCCCGACGATATCTTCGAGCCAGTAAAGGGAAAGAGCGATGCTGGTCAAAAGATGCGTTGACTAACCAGGCAGTAGTCCAGCTCTTGGTGCTGATATCCCATTCCCGTAGGCTCGAACCCGCATAGCACCTCCTCCCCGTCGCTTCCCCTTCGTGACCACCTTATCCACAAACACTATCCGTTTCGCCGCCTTCTCTTCGTCAAGCTGCCGATACCGCTCCGCAATTCGATCCGCAGCATGACTCTGGCGTTCCTTCGCGTCCTCTTCCGCTTTCTACCCAAACATCATCAGCTCAAAGCGTTCCGAGCTGAACCGTACATCATTTGACTCACCTTGTACATCCTCCTCCATCCACTAGTCCTCTCCTCGCCCTTTCGTTCTCGGCACCGTTCATAGAACAACGGGAAGTCCTGGAGCAAGAAGATCTCCCATAACCAATCGGTGTCCCCCTTGATATGCTATACTTCATCAGCGATTATAGGCCTTTGTGATGGAAAATAACGTACCGAGGAGATCGACTCGATGACGACCAGCTGATCCATAGGTAGTTCGTCAAGAAAGGTATGTATGACAGGGTACTCCATATCGCCTACATCCCAAATTCGGGACGAGTTGGCTCGGATCACTGTACATCCAGGTCCTCTCAGCTTGATTAGGTCATGAGAAATGGAATTAAGCAGGACGCACCGGTCAGACAACAGCTTTTCAGACTACTGACACCCCGTCCACTCCCCTCACCCTCTTCGACAAGTCCCCGCTTCCTCTCTCGAAGCTCTGCGAGCCTCTTTTCTGCATCTGATGTCGGTGCTCGAGGCTGTTTGCTTGATAAGGCGACGGAAGATGATGCTGCTGAACTGACTGGAATGGGTCTGACAGTAGAAAGGGACGTGAGGAGGGTGGCTTGTACAGCGGTCTCGTCATCTGAGCCGAAGAGGTCTTCTTCTTCGTACTCGAGGGAGGATAGGGGCGGTGTCATGGTGATTCTAGGAGATGGGGGCTATGCAGGTCGACCAGATACAGGCATGAATAGTTGGAAGAAACGGTGGCACCGAAGCCAGAAGGACACTTAGAGCGGCCTCTCAGGGGTGCCGAAGAGGAAAGAAGCTATACAGTGCAGTACGTTAGACAAAGGAGGACGTGATATGCTGTAGACAGGCTTACAGACATCGCACACCTCCACCTGATCCCGGCGTCGTACGCTAAAAGCTGTCTGCGGCGTGGCAGACCTTGACAGTCCTCAGCATGGTGCGTTTACGGGAAAGATGTTCTCCACCCGGTCCAATACTCACAGCACCCCGTGTTGAGGGTGTGATGCAAAGGATTCTTTCTCAGTCGGGTCCCGACAGATCCTTCCGAGATAAAGGTGACATGACAAAGATTACTCGACGACAATGTGCATAGCTCCCTTCACCTTTCGACAAGTATTTCCGCATCGTTTTCTCCTGGTCAAGGCATACTCTTTCACATTACTGAACGGGACAAGGTGAGAGAGAGGGAGAAGCCATGCAAGTGGGTAGTTGTGGAAGTTAGCTCTTTTATCTGGGCTTTATGAAGGGGATTGGTGGAGGAGTGACCCACCTGAACAGCAATCATTCCGCTGTTTCGGCGCGTAGGGGTCTTCCGTCTTAGGAGTCATGCCCCACAGGGAAGGAATCTGACCAAGGTACTCGTTCCAAAGGAGTGAGCGATAGAGATAAGTGTAGTGGTCGATATCTCCGAATGGATACAGAACGAAGAAGTAGTATGATCCGTTGAGTGGATTGGAGAATTCGAAGGAAGCAGAAAAGGATTGGAAGTAAGCGCGATCCGACGAGATCGAGGTGGTAGGGAAACCAATCAGCGCTGAATCTAGCGGATATGGGGAAGTGCATACCAAGGGATCTTTCGTTGTCCGACAGTACGTGATCAAGCTGCGAATGATCATCAGCGCGAAGTCACTAAGAGGAAGAGATGGGAAATTAGTCCTGTCCGAGTCCTCCATCGAAAGGATGCAGGATCATTTACGGATTTTACGTCTACTTTAACTCACCTCATGCTTACATTGGTGACCATCGTCCTCGGTCTCGCCAACTCCTCCCGAAGACGATGATTATGCTCTTGTAATCGACGAAGCTTGAGCTCGAGCATCCTCGCTTGATTCAGGTGACCGGACATCGTAGTAAGGTACCGGAGTCCGGTACATGTGGTCAGAGCAGGTCGACGTCGACGAGCCAGCAGTCCAAGAGTGCAATATGTGGCGAGGCGTGCAGAAGATGCCTGCGTGCAAGTCAGATATATATACAGAGTGAATGGAGAGAATGGAGAAAAGAATTAGTGAGAAAATGCCGGAATTGGTTCTGTCAACGGAGTCCCTTCACGACCTCGTCCGGAACAATCCGTCCATTGAAAGCTAATCAGTTGGACAGAACATTACATACTGATAGGCAAGAATACGTTTCAAAGCGACCCGAATATTGGGTGTCATTCACTCGTAGTCCATGATGCCACACACATGTTGGTGGATGAGCCCAGACGCATTTTCGAAATATTTGTGCTAAGGCTTTGAGCACGGACCCCTTCCTTTCCCTGAATCCGACGGGTGACGCGACTGAATCCCCCTTCGCCACAGAGCGCTAATCCTTTCTGGTTTTTCCACATCTCTACCTCTCTTCCACTAATCTGCCTTCGCCATAATGGCACGAGGTAAGACCAATACCCCATTTAAAACCAGATCCAAGCCAAAATCCAAAGCACGTTCCGACCCGCCTCCTGCACTATCTGCTCAACCGGATTCTGACTCCGAGTTTGACTCCAGCGAATCTTCCGACCAAACTTCCGACACCGTCCCTCCCAAGATGAAGATCAAGCATGAATCCACCACCAGATCCACCAAGAACGCCGAGAGGTCAAAGTATCAGAAATCCACTCCAGAACGTTCATCCGATTCGACCCCACCTCCGGCGAAGAAATCTAAACGCGTCTCTATGCCCGCCAAACTTGGGCTGTCAAAGTCCGTGGAGGATGCGTTGGGCGGGATGACGGCACAGCAAATCAAAGCATTGGCGCACAAGGCGAGGAGGCAGTCCGCTCCGATGAGGTTGGGGAAGGGGAAGATTGGCTGGGATGAGAAAGAAGACGATGAAGAAGGGGAGGAGGGGCACGAGGAGGAAGCCGTCGACATTCTCCAGGGGCTGGAGGAGGACGAGGACGAGGATGAGGAGGAGCTGCGGGAGAAGGCGTGAGTCGGTCTGCTTGGCTCGACATCAATATTTTGATGCCGGGAAGTGGGACGCTGACTCCCGCATGTAAAGAAAAGAGCTCGCGGACTCCTTGATTGGTGAGTTTGCCCGGTATCGTTAAGAATCCCAGCATTGATGTGCTCCTTCATCCAGTTCCCTTTCAGCGGCTCGAGGATCAGTCCATCACCTCCCTCACCACCTCTCTCACGGGTATGACCTCGACCCTCCGGACCGCACTCGAGCCGTTCCATGGCGGAGCAATACTGTAAGTCCAGATACTCAGGTGTATTATCATCGATACACCGTTTCGATGACTTTGATTCATCCTGGGTACTGACAGTGTCAAAGGCAGCAGCTCGAAATCTGGCATCAGCAAGAAGGCGGTGTGATCAAGGTCGGAATCGAAGGATGGGACAAGATGATGGAGCTGGTGAAGAAGCACAAGGTGTGTCTTTACGTCTGTCTCGACCAGGACGAAAGTTGAACTTGAGCAGGAGAAATTCGACAATATGACTGGACGTATTGAAACTGCTGTAGGAGAGAAGACCAAGATCGTCGCGCAAGGGAAGGAAGACGCTGATGCTGCCGGTGAGTGCCAGTCAGAGGTCCACAGAACCCTTCGTCAGAAGAGGGTACCGGGGCCCTGATCTTCTGGACTGCACTGATACGATCCGCAGTCAAGCGTCAGTCAGCGGAACTCAAGGCGATCAGGTCGGACCTGGCGAAATCGAAAGTCAAGTGGACCAAGAAGGTGAGGTGTGAAACCAACTTTATACTCCGCAAAACTAATCGTCGATCAGATGAAGAATTGCGAAGATCAAGGAGTGATGAAGAAGGAGATCGAGATGGCCGTGAATGACATCCTCGACCCGTTTGATGGTGAAAAGTGAGGAGTGCGGACCCATCAGTCGACCTGTCAGTTAGACTATCGTACGATGTACCATGTCATATCATGCTATACCCTAAAAACTTGTACCAGGGAAGACGAGCATAGATCGCCTCATACCGTCTTACCATGACGCTGCTCACTCCTTTCCCTTCGCCGTGCTTCCTCAGTAGTCCGACCCCAACAATCCCCAGTAATCCCGCCATGAGCCCCCTCAGCCCAAGCTTTCTCCGTTTCGTCGGGACTACCCTCTTCTGTTCACCTTCTTCTCCGATCTTGAGTGCTCGTCTCGGTCCCCTGAGCCAAGTAACAACCTTCATCATCCCCACACCCGCATGCCAAACCCCCACGCCAACCAACCCCATATACCCTACAATACTCCACCCAGGCCACCTCCTCACACTCCAACTAACGAACTCCCAGCTCAACTCCGATGGACTCAAGCTCGAGATAGGTGGTTCGGGGGATTGTGGGATGATCCGATGTATCAATATATGGGGGAGGACGAAGGGGATCAAGGCGTATCCTGCTATGATGTGGGTCGTACATGGTGGAAGGCGACGAGTACGGTAGGTCAGGATGGCGCGTTTGGAGAGTGAGGAGGTTAGGTGGATCGCTAAGGGGGCGTAGACGAGAAGGGGTTCGAGGGGGAGGTAGTAATCTCGTGCTATCAGCTAGAGACGCCCCTCAGCTTAGTAAAAGGTACTTCCTAGCGTGATGAACGACGAAAGACAAAACGCACCATAGTCTTGTCAGCTACGGAGCCGCCGAACAGACCTGCTGCTAGAGGAGAGGCGAGGTGGACTGTCAGGAAGACAGAGAAGACGGCTGCTGAGGTGTTTTGAGTGGCGGTGAGGACTCGGAGGACTTGATTCGAGATGGGCCGGTTCTGAGAAGACGATGCTGATGACGACGGGCCAGCATCGGATGAGGTCGACGTTGATGGGTCCATCTTGAGCTGGGGTTGCACGGTTGAGCTAAAGTGGTGGATGAGAAGAGGAGGAGAGGGATTACGAAGGATGGACGATCACAATTGCCAAGCTGGTTCATATTCGGCCGAGGATCAACATTTCCTTGCCTTACTTCACCCTTCCACCTTTCATGGTCAAAGCGGATTAAAATCTGGGGAAGAGCCAACGTCGTCAATGAGCGAGGGATATGAGCTTCTCCTTCCATCCTCTTCTTCCTTCGCTCAGAGTCCGAGTGACTGCCATCCATCAAAATGGTCCGTCGTGTCCCTTGTTTCTAGTCAGACACTGATGACCGTGTAGGGGATAGACTTTACGTCGGATGTTCGAACGGGGCTCTTCAAGTGTACTCCTTCGAAACATCTCCTGCAAGAGGCGAAGACGATGGGTTACCGAGAGTAAAACTGCTGAAAACCTACCCCTTGGCGAAGAAGGCTATCGACCAGATTGGTGTGCTCAGCGAGTCCAAGCAGCTCGCTACCCTTTCCGGTCAGTGGCCTGGCCTTCCAAGCTCTGAGGTCCCCAACAGACTTCGAACCACTGACGGTGCTCATAGACTCGACTGTCATGCTCTACTCCCTTCCAGACTTGCCTAAATCGAGCACTACGATCCTTAGTCAGGCACGAAATGCTCATACCTTCGCGATCACCCCCTTCACCTCGACTCTGGCCAAGAAGAAGAGTCAAGCGAATCTGAACATCGAAGAGAGTGCAAAGGACGTGGAGGATGACGAGAAGGTCACAAAAGACTTGCTCGTAGTCGGATGTCGGAAGAAGGTGGTGGTGTATGGAGCAGGACGAGGGGGACTGAAAGATGCTTGGGTGAGTCGCGAAGCAAGGGTACACAGAACTGGCTGAAGAGGCTCATTGCAGGACCTATCCCTCCCTCATTCGCCGAGACAAATCATTTTCCCCTCCTTCCCCTCTTCATCCACCTCGATCCCTATACCTGAATCGATACACCTACTATATTCCCCGCAATCCTCAGCCCTGCTCCAAATCCACCCTACCGCGTCCCAGCGGTTATCAATTGCGGACGTTACAGCTGCCTTCGTTCCACCTGTTCATGCTTCCTTACCCGTTCCATCTGCACCGTCACCAGCGACTGCAAGCGCAATACCAGGTACAACGGAAGGATCATCTGGAGGAAGTGGCGGACTATCAATGGGGATGGGCGGGATGAGTGCTTTGACCGGGTTGGGTGGATATGTTGGGCTAGGTGGGAAGACCGTTGTTCCTGTGGGAACAAGTATGCTTGGCGGAGAAGTGCTGCTCGCGAAAGACGGTGAGACCCCTGCCCCTTCGGCCATGAATCTCTCACTTACTGGAGCCGTAGATGTGGGAATCTTCTTGTCTGGCGATGGGACGTATACGCGTCAGGAATCTTTGCAATGGCCAGGGCCGCCAGAAGCACTTCGTGAGCATGGTATTGCCGGCGATGACCCTTACTGAATGCAACCGTACTCAGTATTCTCAAACCCCTACATCTACTCGGTCGTCCCTGTTGTCCCTACTTCCGCCCCGTCTTCATCCTCCGTCTCTACAACTTCACACGCCCACGCCATTCAGGTCCATCTCGCTCCAACCCTAACTCATCGACAAACTCTAGCTTTACCGGCACCTTCCGCTGGCACCCTCACGATCGGTGGCCTTACAGGCTTCTCTCTGAATCCTACCGAAACCCCGGCGGAAGCAATGCTCCCCGCCATGAAACTGCTGATGGTGTCTACGCCGACTGATAAAGGATTGTCGCAATCTGAAGGAAGCTCTATATGGGTGTTGCGCTCGGGCGACGTCGGCGACCAGCTCGACGACCTCGTCCGGGAGGGTCGGGTACCGGATGCTATCGGACTGGTCGAGGCTGTAGGAGAGGCCGGCCTGTCCCCGGTATGTCGAGTGTATTTTGAGCTGCATCTGACCCGCCTCAAAGGAGAGGCGCCTTACGCACCTTTATACCCTGCTGGCAGTCCAACAATTCGCCCATGGGCTATATCAATCGGCCATCGACTCTTTTCTGCTCTTCAATGTCAACCCTGCTCTCGTTATTTCCCTGTACCCCGCCGAGACCATTGCTGGCGAACTGCATGTCCCGCGGGATGGGTGGATGAAGATGTTTGGAGCGGTCGAAGGTGCCGAACTCGAGCCGGAGGTGGCGGTTCAAGCGGAAGCTAGCGAGACCGCATCTAAAGGTCTTCTGAGGAGTATGGCCAGCCTGGGAGGGACCAGGAAGCCTAGTCTCGATACTCTTAGGACTGGAAAGGAGGATAATACCGCCTCGTCATCGTCGGCGGAGAAGTCTGCGCCCATCACGAGCGGTGATGAGGGTGAGTGATCGGATTCTGCATCTGCAGTACATGGCTGACATTTAATAGCCGTCGCATCACGAGCAGCACTTGAAGCCCTCATGTACTTCCTCTCCGAGCGTCGACAAAAGCTCACCGGAGCAATAGCGGCTCTTCCCGACGGCCTCCCTCCCGAGTCCGAGCTCATTTCACTGAACTCCATGCCTCCTTCCTTGCTGCGCGAGCTTCCGTCTGCTTCGATGACCGAGCTTGATCCGGATGAACTCCTGAGGATGGCGCAGATCATCTACACCGCCTTACTAAAGGTCTATCTTGTCGCCCGACCGGTTCTCGTTGGCAGTCTATGTCGGATCGAGAATTGGTGTGATGTCTACGAGGTTGAAGGGTTATTGAAAGCTCAAAAGGTGAGGTAATACTCACAGGGTTTTTTCACAGCTGAAGTGGATTAAGAAATACGGCGACCTGATCGACCTGTATCAGGGAAAGAAGATGCACGCTGAAGCGCTCGGCTTGCTGCATGAGTGCGTCTAGATCTGCGGCGTTACGAGCTCGTTGGCTAAGCTCAGAGCAGACTAGCGATGCAAGAGGAAGGCCGGCTGGATAGGTACCCGCCGACTATACGATACCTCCAGAAGCTCGGTCCAGAAGAGCTTGATCTGATCATCAACACTTCGGAATGGATACTCAAGGAAGATCCGAAGATGGGCCTTGAGGTACGTCTCTCCCTATCAGATGTTGAGATGAAGCTGATAAGAAGGTCTTCACCGCCGATGAACCTGAGGTTGAAGCCCTTGATCGGCAGGAGGTGACGAGGTTTCTCGAAAAGATCAATAGGGATGCCTGCATTGGATACCTCGAGCATCTCATCAACGTACTGGGCATGACGTCAGCGCCGTTCCATGATAAGCTTTCGGAGCTATACCTGAATCGAGTACGAGTAGCTGCGTCCAAGCAGGATGAGGGTGAGCCCTTGACGGTAAAGCGCGGAACGACTCTTACTCCCGACCAGCAGGCAGGTTGGAAGCTTACTTGCAGTTCTTGGACTTCTTGGAAGCCTCTCAGGACTATCCCCCATACCGCTCATTGAACAGATTGTCTGCCACAGGTGTGTCCATTTCGACGAGTGCGCCCGACACGCTCATACCTCGAGCAGAGATGCCAGAAGCACGAGCTATCCTACTTGGCCGTATGGGAAAGCACGATGAGGCACTTCGGATCTATGTTCACTGTCTACAGGATTACTCGGCTGCCGAGGCGTCTGTCCAGCTCCCCATGGTGCACAGTGGCTGACGAAATGATCAGATATTGCGCCAAAGTATATGCCCAGTCCCCAGACCCGCAGGGAATCTTTCTCTCCCTACTCCGGATCTATCTCCGGCCCTCTCCTGACTCCAACGAGCCGATACTTCTCGGTCCAGCACTTTTCCTCATAGCGAAACATGGTATCCGACTCGATGCTACCGAGGTTCTCAGCCTACTGCCACCCCTTGTGACGATGGAAGATGTCCGCTCGTTCTTCATTCGGACTCTGAGGGACAGCTTTGCCAAGCGCAATCAGCATCGTGTGGTGAAACAGCTGGCAGGAGCCCGGAAGGAAGAAGTCGAGAGGGTCTTGATGGGACTGCAGGTGAAGAGGGTCCGAGTCACGGATCAGAGGATGTCAGTATCGCCTGCAATGTGACCACTGATAGCTGATGCACCGCAGATGTCCTCAATGTCAGAAAAGGTTGGGACAGTCGGCTATCGCTGTACATGCGCCTAGGTGAGTCAGCCGTCTCAGATGGTATCTCGCTAAGATGTTGTTCGACAGGGGCGAGGTGACGCATCTGCATTGTAAGGATCCGTTCAGCGCGACTCTTGCGAAGATAAGAGGATGAAGTAGTTGACGCGAAAATACCCTGCATTCTCGATACTATGCATGAAGCATTACCCTTCCGTCTACTTGGCTGGCCTTGCGAGTCCTTCAGAAAGCGCTGGGGAGAGCGGACAGTACGTGCTTGCCTTTTGCACACCAGACTACCAGAACCCTATTCCTTTCCGAAGATGTCATGACTTCTTATCATCAACGAATGAAGCAGAGGAAACGCTTATATCCTGAGCATCTCGACCAATCGGGCACGTCTCCTCGTACAATTAGGTATTGATCAAACCCGTCTTACAGTTTCGAGCGTTTTTTTTTGTATATTCTTAGTGTTACATCTTGAAACGTTGAGCAAAAGAAATATGTCTCCTATCTGTTGAGGCAGTCACACCTTGCAAGCTTCCTTACCCCGTCATCGGATAACCAGGGAAGGAAATTTCTTTGGTAAAACATGACCTAGATCTTGGATCTCGACTGGAGTCACGTACATCTCGCTCTATATCATCGATCGCTAAATCTCACCGCGGGTTCTCACACGGTCTGACGTCTGGCGGGTTTACCAGTGAGGACCTTTGTCACTCCACTTCAAGAGCTCTGCCTGTTGGGCCTCTTTGGTCATGTTCACGAGGTGCAGAGCTGCGCCATAGTTATTTTTGACCATCCACTGCGAGGAAAGATCAGCGAAAGATGCATTGAGCTTTCATTGGGATCCGACTCACTTGGGCGAGTGGAAGGGCGACCACGGCTAACTGCCTATCTCGAAATTGGCCAAGCTCGCTGTCGGAATGAGGAAAGGGGAAGTTGCTCACTGTGGATTTTGCCAGATCAGCACGAAGAGTGTTGAAACACATCCTTCCTATTCTTCATCAGCTGTTGTGATTCAGGGGAGGAGCCTATTGGGACTGACAACAGCGGAAGAGAGAATCAGACTGATGTGTAGAGTCGAGAATAAGCCGTAGATCAATAATGGACTGATCCGAGTCAGATAGGATGCCGATGACTGGGAGGCGCCTTACATCATGATCGCGTTCTGGGTAGCCGATTCACCATGGACGACTGGAAGTTTTCGTTAGCATGGCGATTTGGTGTACCGCCCAAAGGAGGACTCACGTCTGATGTAGCCGTATATGAAAAGGTCGCAGAGAAGGGCGAAGGCAAAGCACGCAGCATGTACACCTGACCATGGTAAGCCATCTCAGCTCGAATGCCTCCCCAGAACTCACAATAACCGACTATACTGTCATTGATCCCTGCGTTCAGACCTTGCATGTTCATTGTCAGTCAAGGGTTAGTGAGCGGTGACCGAACTGACCCTCCAGGCTGTTGAGGACATTTCCCCCTCCTCTCCTTGTACGCACGACTTGACTAAGTTGCTTTCCGCTAAACTTACCGTGGGATACGGCGAATGCGCCAGTCTTCTTCGCGGCGCTGAACTACGAGCAAACGGCTGTCAGCGGATCTAGGATTTTAAAGCTCATTGAAACTCGCATAGTCCCGTGTGAATTGATTTTCGCCTTCGTCTCCAACCGCTATCAGATATCTTAGTATCCGCACACTCAATGTAGGAAGAGACTGACCGATGACGATGCTTGATAAGTTATAGATCAGGATCAATCATCTCGTATTAAGAAAGCAAAGACGTACAAGACATCTAAGAATACATCAGGATTAGCATTTTATAACGGACAGGGCCTATTGTCACCCACATTTATTGAAGAATTGGATGATCTTCTCTATAATGGCTGAAGGTATGGCGCACTATCCTGTATCAGATGTACTTCATCATTCATCGATTCGATCTTGCTTACAATAAGGGACTGAGCCGGATTCTGGGTGCCTGTAAGACTGATCAGTTTCCCGTCTGGCAGCATGACCTCACCATTCGGCATTTGATTCCCGCTAGAGGGCTTAATCAGGCTTTGCAACGTCTCAGCTATGCCAATGACGGGACTGCCTAGCGCGACAGAGCCAAGGGAGTATTTCACAGCATCCGAGAAGGCCCGCCAGGATCCATGATCGTTCTTCTCCCAATACCATCGGCTGAAAGGCCCGCCGGCGATAGTGCACATGACGAGGTGAGTGATGGCCTAGGTAACCAGTCGATCAGCTCGCTGTATCTGGGAATACGACAACAAGACTCACACTCGCTAACCAAGTATGAACGAGAAATTCCAAAAGACAAAAAATAAAGGCAAGTTGCCAGGAGCATGCGCTGGTGCAACCTGCAAGCATGTCATAAACGAGAGGACCAAGTTTGGAGGCAGCTGTATTACCTTTATGGTCTGGCTGAAACCTGAGGAAGACGGCGATAATGACGGCGGCGTTAAAAATGGTGAGGATAGTTTGAACGAATGCACCTAGCGGTATATCAATTATGTCTCCGTTCTCGTGAACTCACCTATAATCACTGTGAGATAGATGGAGCCATGTTTGCTGGCGACGATTGACACCAGGCCGATCAGTCTCTGCGCCCAGGCAATCCTGCCCCTGAGAAAGAAAATGGCTAGTCCCGCGAAAATGGCGAAGGCGACGACAGCGCAAACCGCTATGATCCATTCTGTGCATTGTTTAGTACAGGGCGTCAGACTGGTTGGGCTGATCGTACGTTTCAATGAGGCAGCAACTAGCACGAGTCAGCCCTGTGGCTCATAATACGTGTAGGCAGAACTCACGAGCGACGACCACGATAAGCGCGACGGCCAATAGTCCCGGTCCAGTGTAAACGATCACACTCGGTGCGAATCGACATAGCTGTCCATGCCTCAGCAGATTGTCCTCTCTTCCCCTTATTACGTACGAGGAGAACCACGAAACTACAAGCGCAGGCGAGACCTGTAGTGGCGCAAAACATCTCGATAGCACGTCTACATCACATCAGTGAATGGCGGTATCAGCCGAGCTGACCTACTCACTTATTCAAAACGTCCTTCGCGTCCTTGATGTCTGTTCCAAGAGAAGAAGACGAGCTCCTTTTTGAGTTGGTGATATCGGTCTCGTCTGCCATGTCCGTCCGGAACATGTACAGTGCATATCCGCCAAAGGCAAAATATGCGAATATTGAGACGAGGAAAGCCAAGCAGAACCACTTGTCTCGTATCTTCCTTACTTCTTGAGTCGCTCCCTTCTCCTCCGAGCCACTTGATTGATTCGCGTTGGCGGAACTTTCCAAAATTGTTGGCGTCAATATTACTTGAGATCTGTCGTCGGAGGGGTTCGATTGTCCAGTCGTACCTGGAGTGTCGAAGTTCTCCTTGAACCGCGAAAGGCTGGGTGTGTTTCCGCTCACCATGTCGATCTAGCTCTTACTTGTGATAATTTTGCAAGTCAATACTCACTTCGACATCGGATCAAAGAGCAACACGCATGGAGACTTGACCGGAGACCTCCCGTCTTATCTGCATCTGTCGGAAACATCAAGTGAAGATTATCCTTTGATTCCGCTCGGAAAGGATATCTCTTGCATGTTTGAGCTATGTGTCTCCAGTTTGAGGTCTCGCTCTCCTTTTAAGTTGTCGACCCTACGGCCTCCAGGTAGATGTTCCGCCATAAGTATTATGGAGTGGAGATCTGAGGCCTTCTTGACGGGAGATGCCAGACGCGGTCAGGGGGACCGTAACCCTTGCTGGTGTAGTTGCAGCTTCGCTTTGGTTTTGCAAGGCGTATACTACCGAAGTCGGTGAGTATATCATGAGGAGTCAGTACTTTTGCTATTCAAAGATCTTGATCGAATCGTGGCGAGGATCAGCTTTGTAAGATCATATGGGGTAGTGGAAACCAAAACGAGGATAAAAATCAGGGACGCGTCGAGAAAAGGTTGACGCGACCGAAAAGAGACAATGCGCTCGGGTCTACGTCATGTCCATCAAATTTCCAATCTTCTCGCCTGCTTCCCATCCTTTCCCTTCTTGAAGCTCGACTGTCCTCACCGGAGGAATGCTCAGGCCATTCGATGCATCCGCCGCCAACACCTTTGCATCGGAATGTCTTCCCTGTCCGGACAGAACGACCAAGAAGCTTGACTTCCTTGCGGTCTCCTGTTCGGTTGACCCCGGTCTCTCAACTCCTTGTCGCCGCTGTCACCGTCACGGTCGCAAAGACTTTGGTCCTCGATGACAGTAACGGGGAGACTGGAGGAGTCGGATGGCTAGTGTTGGCTTACTGGGTGGGGAAGGTGGAAAAGGAGGTCAAGGCGAGCTGGAAGAAGCGAGGTAAAGGAAAGGAAGCGAGTCCACACGGCGATGTTTTGGGAGCAGTGAGCTCAAGCATTATGTGTTCTCTTGCTCATACCGGCTATATAAGTCGCCGATCGCCTTAGCAGTGTCACTCGCTCTGCAATCCCTCAGCTTCTTCCATTCAGTTGAGCTGGTCGGACCATTGAGGCAAGTTGCAGGGCTGATGGGGTGGGTCCACTGCTGACGAGTGCTTCTGAGCAGATCGATCATATTGTTGTATGCTGGCCGGTGGCTCGCCTCCAATGCCCGTTTGAGAGGAAAAGCGGTAGGTCTATTCCTCTCAGTCTGCTAGGAGGGCCAGTACTGATTATAACAACAGCTGTTAGCCCTAATCCCAATCTCTGTATCGTCTCTGGTGGTGGCTGAGTTACTAGCAACGAGCACACACGGAGGCGAGTTTGGGTCCCAACTCATCAGCCACGCTGACGGAGAGTTGCAGTGATTCCGCTAGTATCGCCTGCTATGCTTGTCGTGACAACGCTTCTCGCCGAGCAAACGATATCTACGAGCTCCGATACAGCTCCAAAGCAAAAGGACAAGCGGTCAGATCCGGCGAGGTCATATGTGGTCGTCATGGGAGGAGCGAGCTCAGCCCTCTTGGTCATCTCGCTATGGCTTCTGGTTAGTCTGTGTACCTGACTTTAGCAAGGCTTAGGACAGCCACTCACACCTACTCCAGGGCTTCCTTCCTCGTCCTTTGCCATCTTCAGACGTTTCGAATTCTCATCTGATCGCCTCCATTCTCGCCGCTGTTCTCGTTCGGTACACTCCTCTATCCACGATGACCGCTTCCAAGCCGGGCGCCGTAACACCACCTCCCACACCTCGCGACAAATTCCTAGTCCTGCTCTCCATCTGCGTGCTTCAGTTCTTCGCGTTTCCACCAGTACCAACACGCCTCGACGCTCTCCTTCTCGTGCCACTCGCCTTGTCCAGTATCTTCCTTATACCAGCTCTCTCCACTGTGCCGCAGTCCGCCAAGCCAGTCAGCATTGTGCGTTATCTGCCCACTTGAACTGATCGGATGCTGATTGACTGTCATATAGGTGTACTCACCCTCTGCATACTGGTCTCTCATAAAAGTCATCCCGGCAATTTGGCAACCCCATCTTCAGACTATCCTACATACCCCGACCTCCAAGCGAATATTCTACTTCTTACTACTAAACCTTGCCTACATGGGTGTACAGATGGGCTACGGAGTGTGGACTAATTCGTTAGGCCTCATCTCTGACGGTGAGCAATTCTTCGTTGTCACTTCATAAGTGACCTGACCAATCTAGCTATACATATGCTGTTTGACTGTCTCGGTCTGGCTGTTGGTCTGTGGGCATCTGTGGCGGCGACGTGGAAACCTGATGGGCGCTACACGTTTGGCTATTCAAGGGTAGAAACGCTCAGCGGATTTGCGAATGGTAAATAGCAGCTTCACGCAGGGGCCCACTGACATCAATATAGGCTGTTTCCTCATCCTCATCTCGGTCTTCATCATCTTCGAGGCTATTCAGAGGGTGTACGCAGTCTCGTTTCGCTCAAGCACCGAGCTGACATGGGTTCAGGGTCGATCCGCCAGAAATGGAGACGAATCAACTCCTTTTGGTATCATCGATCGGATTAGCAATCAATCTTTGGGGGATGTACGCGACAGGCGGACACCACCATCATGGATATAGTCATGGTCATTCCTACCCTGTCGAGGTGAACGAGAAGAAGGTGCATGCTGAGTCGCACGATCTGCAGTAATCGAGACTGATTGAATGTCAGGAGGATCATCGGCATACGAACGGGTTTGACAACCATCACCAGAATGATTCCCACAGGGTGAGTACAAAGATAGTAGCGAGGGTCTTATTTGACATGGCTGCAGTCATCGAAAGAGCTGTCATTGCCGCCAAGTCTTTCGAACTCTCGCCGAAGGTCTTCGGGCCAAGGTCACAGCTTGCACTCGCCTTCTCATTCCGTCGAACATCTCAGAGGACACCGCGACCACCATGATCACTCGACTGGCGATCATCAGGACCATGCCATGCACATGCATGGATCTGAAGCAGACCATGGCCACAAGGTATGTCCGCTTTGACTGTATGTTGTTTGAGTGCGCTGATCAGCAGTCCAACAGGGCCTCAATGGCCACTTCCACGGTCACGAGCATAGTTACGAGTCTGGTGAGCATGTGCACGAACATTCGCATAGCCATAACATGCGTGGCGTTTTCCTCCATGTTCTTGCGGTAAGGGAGACAAGCTTCGTTTAGCAGTCAAACTAATGCACAATCCCAGGATACCCTTGGAAGCGTTGGTGTGATCATCTCGACGATCCTGATTCGGTTTACTGGGTGGACCGGCTTCGATCCCCTCGCATCCCTCTTCATCGCTGCGTTGATCATGGCCAGTGTCATACCGCTCGTCATCGATGCCGGGCGGATACTGTGCCTTGATGTTGGCGGTGAGACCGAAACGCAAGTACGGGCTGCTCTAGCGGATGTGAGTGATCCTCTAGCTGAGTTCAAGTAAATGCTGACTCAAGCCAGCTGTCGAGCGTTGATGGTTTGAGCAACCATGGCTCACCCCGGTTCTGGCCGCGCTGCGAAGGAGCACTCGTTGGATTGATTCACATCCAGCTCGCACCTTCTCCATCGTCCTTCGACCCCTCACGACCACATACACCCGCTCGAGGGCAGAGTCATGGCCAGACGATCTATGCTAGCGCAGAGAAGGTAGTCGCGAGGGTTGAGAAGGTACTTCGTGGGCGGATAAAGGGTTTGACTGAGCTGGTGGTGCAGATCGAGGGGAGTGAGGAGAAGGGTTACTGTACGTGTATGACTGGCGGGTAACGTGTTTCATCGTATGTCATCGCATGTGAGGTCTGCGTGACTCCATCACACAGGTTGACTCGGAATTTTGGCTTGAACCACCGAACCGAGTAATTGTCTCCGTCCAACCTCGATTTTACACTTGATCTATCTCGCCGGGTGACAACTCAGGTCGCTACTGCATGCGAGAGATCTTGCGCAAGTCTCAAGAGGGGTATTGCCGAGGCCGGCCAATCACATCGAAAGTGAGGGCGCCTGAGACTGCGCAAGTCAGGCCCTAATTTCAGGGGTAATGTGAAGGCAACGAGCTTACTCGAGTACTCGTACTGTACGCTCTCTGGATCGTGCCTGATGGGACCGGCCAGGATTCTTGCGCACTGTCGCGGTTGGGAATGCCAAGTGGAGGTGGTCCACCCTACATATACCCATTCATTAGTCTTATTCTGACATGTGTACTTCTTAAATATACCCGTACATCCTGTCGGAGACTGATGGACTGTCCCGTATCCTTTGACGTCGCCCCAAGCCGATGCTCTGATTTTGGGTCGATGGTTCTATACCCAAGCATATTAGGTCCGGTCTGGCTCGGTGATGACCAAAGAGGTACATCAGGTGACTCAGGTCCACCAATCCAGCGGTCACTTAGGTCCACCAACCAGCTCGAAGGTGCGTGTCTCCCTGAAATCTGTATTCAGCTCAGAGAGGACCAGCTCCAACAAGGTATTACCACGGTCTCCCTCTAAGTGCTCTGCCCCTCGAACTGCTCACGACGATCGCTGGGCTCTGCGAGACCCACAAAGTCCTGAACTCGCAAGGAAGGACATGTCGAGACCTCAAGACAGCCGCCGAATCTTGTGTACATAGCTCCCTTCAATTCACGGGGTCCGGGAGACCTTCAGACGAAGAAGAGATGGACGAGCGAGATCTCCGAAAGCATATCTCGAACGGGTTGAATTACGCTCTTTAGACCGATTGAACGCTTCGAGATGGCGTATCTCCGGACGAATGATCCGGATAGGTATCGCTTTCGAGAAAGATCCCTCGAGAGCGAATCATGTCCAGGATGTCTACCTCGACGTAGGAGCTGGTGTCGGTATGGGTCAAATGCCGATCAGCTCACTCGATCCGTGTTGGACAAATGTGACGATTTTCACACTCCGCTCGTCCCCGGATCAACTCGTATTCGATTGGTTCAAAGATCATCCGATATCTTTGAAGATCGTCAGGCGACTTATCATCATGGATAGGCCAACGAGCTCCGCTGCGGGTCTACCTTCGATCTTCGAGCTAGCTCCTAATCTCCAAACCCTTTCTTTGAGCTGTAGTCCACCACAGCTATATCTCGCTCCACATCTACCCCAATCGCCCGTCCCACCACTCTCTCAGACCATGCCAGATTTGGCGAGTTACGCGAGTCGGCCATACTCACCGAGGACGATCACCTGCCAAGGGTCACTTTCGCCATACTGAGGGCTGCCACTCATCTCGATAGGCTCATCATCGGCGCAATAACCCTTCAGGTCCACCGATCCATATAGTTTTTCAGCTCTGAGGGATCACCCAAAATTGAGACAGCTTGACCGGAGATGGTCGCCCCCGATGGATTTCCGACGACTCGCTAGAAAGGGCGGGTTTGACGGTATCACCACACTCCTGTCAGATTGGAACGAGGTTAGCCAGTGTCGATACCGTCCAGAGATGAGGCTACGACTTCTAACTCGCTTTGAGCTGATAAAAGGCGATAGTTTCTACCTATCCCAGCTTACCTAATCTTGAACTCCTATTTCTCGGATGAGCGTACCAACCCTACTCAGCACCAACCCATATCTTCTCAATCCAAAGATTTACAACGATCGGATAATACCTTCGCATCCTTCCCTTTGTCGTGGAGAGGTTGTCGGCAACTCCCCGCCTGAAAATCATTCGTTTAGACCCATTAACATATTCAACTCACTCTACCGATTCCGGACAAATTTTGGGATCCAACCACACCCTATCCGAAAGACTGGCATCGACCTCATACGCAAGGAATTTTGATCCGTTCATACGGCTATCGGACTCATACGCTTGTATACTACCGTTTTCGCTCCCAGCACCCTCGAGACTTGTCTAAACTATTGGAAACGATCCACTGGACCTTCCTCTACATGACGATGAAGATGGCGAACTCGAGTTTACCGATTTAGCCGGTAACGATTGGACCCAGGAGTACAACATCATGTACCGCTCAACATGGCAGGAGGATGTCGACCTTGACGGGTTACGAGTACCAGAGAGAGTGATGCGTCAGGCTTTTTGAGGCACCTGGGATGGACTGGAAGTGGCGGGCTGCGAATCCGGGTAAGGAACCGAGCTTACCGTTGATGACTTGGCATATCTTGTTGCGGTGGCGGAGCGATGCTGCGGAAGGTGCTTTGAGGGTTTGGCCATACGCTAATTGGGGAGGCGGGAAGGCGAATGGGAGATCATAGGCGAGTGCGAGGGTGGAGCGTAGACGCCACTCGATCTGATGCTGAGCTTCCACCGAGATGCGAAACGGTGCGGAGCCCAACAATCCCGAGCACACGAAGATGGAGAAGGTGAATAGCCTCCCTTATACAAGAAGCCGCCTTCGGACCTCGGTGACTAGCACACTTCACAAGGATTCGCAGCAAGCAAGTAGAGCGAGCTTTTCGAGTGTGTTCGCTTTACGATGTTGAGAGATGAAAGCCATGTTGAGAGATGAAAGCCACCCTCATGAATCAGGAACAGCCACCAAGGCCAATCTTCGGACATCGCCGAGCGATACTGATAAGGTGAAGAGAAAGTCCTTCGCCGATTGAATGTTCATCCCATTTATACCTCCCATCGGGGACTCCAGCAGAGCTCTTAGATTCTCACTGCCAATATGACGACAGTTCCTCATCTCCAATCGTTTACCCTGGGTACACCGCCCCATCACTGGGTATACCATCCCCCATCCCCCTCATCCTCCGATAGAGCTCCAGAATTCGACCTCACCCGTCGAAACGTCGGCAATCCCGGTACCAATCCATTGTCATCAGCTCCTCCTCCTCCTCGAAGTACTCTATCCATCCCCACATGTCCTATATCAATTCAAGGCACGGCCTCCCAGTGTCTTACCCATCTCGACCCCTCCATCACTGCCCTGGTCATCATCGACATGCAGAACTTCTTCCTCTCCCCGGCTCTAGGTCGTGATCCAACCGGACCAGGACATCAAGCTATGGCAGTCTTGGAAGATTTGATTCCGAGATGTCGAGAAGCAGGAGTCAGGATTATCTGGTGCAATTGGGGTCTTACCGAGAAGGATATCGATGAATGTCCTCCGGCGGTGTTGAAAGGGTTCGGAGGGTTGAACGCTTTCACATCCGGACCCAAACCCGAACCCAAACCCGAACCCAAACTCGAAGCCGTCACCCGAGCGTCGAAGGTAGATACTCAAGCGAATGTCGAAGGGGAGAAGTTGGTGGATACGAAACCTTCCAGGATCTATCGTGGATTCGGAACACCGATGGGGAACGTCAAGCTTGAGAACGGAGCGGAAATCGATGCTGGACGATTACTCATGCGGGATCAATGGAATTCGGCCCTACCACCTCCACTTCAAGACCTATACGAACAAGGTAATTCCCTACCTGAAGATCGAGGAGACATGTGGGTGCATAAGAACCGTATGTCGGGATTATGGAACGAGAACACTCCCTTGTTCCAATACCTCCGCTCGATCGGGATTCGGTCACTGCTCTTCACGGGGGTCAATACCGATCAATGTGTACAGGGTACTCTGGTGGATGCGTATAACTCGGGATGGGATTGTTTGTTGGTGAGAGATGGATGTGGGACGGGGACGCCTATGGGGAAGGAGGTTACGGAGTGGAATGTAGGGAGGAGTTGGGGGTTCCTGGTGGATTCGGAAGGGGTGAAGAAGGGGATTGATGGGATGTTGGCCGCTAAGAGGGGATAAGATTAGGGTTGAATGGTGGAACGAAGCATGCGTAGAGGACGGAGCATGGGAAATGATTTGTCGAGATATCGCCAGCGCTAGTTCAGACTATTCTACCTGCACGTCGGTGAGAGTCGAAATGGCAATGTCGTGTTTGAATATCAGAGGCCGAGGCGAAATGCAGGCCAAGGCTTGCTGGGACCTAAGACATGCTCGCCAGGTGTATGCTGACAGACTCCTTCCGATCATGCCACTCGATAGTTCACAGTATATGAGTATGCGTTGCAGAATGGTTCTCCCTAGAATAACCCTATGCGAGCTCCACCATTGAACAGCTTCTCCCTAGCCTTACCAGAAAACACACTCTTCCAGAGCTCGGTCCGTACCTCCGGTAGGGTCAACAATGTCCGTGTCTCTACGGAGTCACTCTTTAAGCTGAGCTCGACCGCATGAGAAACAATACTCACTGCTATCTCGATATCCCACATCGAGGAGTAGAGTTGTATCTGAGGTGATCTTCATAGCATCTGAAGTCCAAGGAAGAAATACTCTCAGCGGTACCCAAATTTCGACGGCAGCGTGACCCACCTGCCTCTAGTAGCTTGCCCACTCTCGCTGGCGTACCCACCGCAATCGAAACTCTCGTCTTCCTGAGGTGATTGATCTGACCAGAGAGCTTGAAGTGTTTCGCAAAGAGCTATTGACGGAGGTGATCAGTGATGTCCGATCCGGGTTACTCAACATCCGGTCACGACGAAAATATGAACCTCACCTTTGCTACCTCGCCCTGACCTTTCACGCCTCTCACACCACGGACGACATCTGCACACCGAAGACCGGAGAGGGATAGGATGATGATTCGCGGAGTTGAGGGAGGAAACTTCTTCGATCGCAAAGGCTTTAGCACTGTGTTACACGTTAGTAGAGGTATATGTGTAAGTGGAGGATGCTGACAAGACTCGATACGGGCGACGAGAGGGGAAAAGGGGTCCTCATTGAATGCTGGGGAAGGTCCATCAGGAGGCGGAAGGAGTCTATCATCTGCTTAGTGACGCCTCTGGTCAGCATCCGTCTCCATTCATGCAGCCGATCAGGCTGCGAAAGGAGTCGGGACACTAACCTGATATGACAAGATCATCGATCTCCATCGAACTAGCAGCTGGGAAAGTTTCTCGTATCGAGGCGAGGAGGAGTTGCGATATCTCGGGAGCACTGAGATGTGTAGGCGGATTCGAGGACAAGGCTGTCGTAATGCGGTCTTGCTTCTATTCTTTCATCAGGGCTCAATTGGTGCTCAGAAGGCAGTCTTTTGTCCCCCGAAGCAACTGAAGGTCAAAGCTGACCTTTGCTTTCCGCTCCTTCTCCTTGAGCTTTTTCCGCCTCTTCTTCTCTGCCTTCAATTCGTCACTATCAAGTGCGGTCTCGCTGACTCGTTTTCGCTTCCCGCTCATAGGGTCTGTTTTGACGTCGACGTCTCCGAGATCCCCTCTACCGAACTTGTCGAGCTCCTCGTCTACATCCAGGTCTCCATCGCTTAAATCGTCCGCCCCGCCGTCCGAAGCTGAACCCTCCGCATCAGACGAAGCCAACAAACCAGGTTCAAGCTCCAGCCCATCGTCAAGATCATCTCCACCTGACTTCATTGGTCCGCTGGGAACTGGGCGAGACATTTGATCCGGTATGCAAAGCAATCTAAATCAATCGACCTCACCGAGCAGAGAGGTCAAAATATCCAAAACGTGATCACCTCGTGATTCTTGTTCCAGGCACATCACCATGCCGTAAGAGGCTCTTTTGGCGGTGAAGCGGTGCACGTCTCCTCCTCCTCTGCTACGTACGACCTTGCGGTTTGATTCGCTACAAAGACCCCACTGGAATTATTTGATGTGCGTATATTTCACTCCTTTCACCAGCTCCGACCTACCTCGACCATTGCGCTCGGATAGGTAACCTTCTTCAGGCACTTTAAACGATAACATACGATTACGTCCGCCACCTTCATCATGCTCCGCTTTTCTCGCTGTTTCGCCCTCAGCCTTCTCCTTCGCTCCGTGATCCTCGCTCAACTCGCACCTGACGTGGCATACTCCCCTCCCAATGCTTCAGACGGTAACACGCCCAGTACGGGCTTCATCAATGCACAATGGAGCAAGGTCATCGGTAACTCCCTCTATTTTTACGACGCGCAACGTAGCGGCAAGCTCGATATTGGGACGTATGGGAACCGTGTCAGCTGGAGAAACGATAGTGCTCTGAGTGATGGTAGTGATTGGGGGATTGATTTGACGGGAGGATGGTATGATGCTGGTGATGTACGTCCCCATACCCTTTCATACCATGTGTTTAGCTAACAGGAGAGGCCAGTATATCAAAGCGACGTTCCCCTTGGTGAGACTGATATACCGGGTTGAGAGCATTGGCTGATGGGTGTGAAGGGCTTCACGATGTTTGCCCTGTCATGGGGGGCTTTGACGCATGGCAAGGGGTATGATCTGGCGAATCAGACTGCGTATCTGGATGGGACTCTGAGATGGGGATATGACTGGCTCATGAAGGTGAGCTAAGTACTTCTTGAGCTTTGTCGGCGAGATCTATGTGCCCCATCGAGCTCAAGTTCAAGCTGATATGCCGCTTTGCAGGCTCATCCAGATAATGGTACCCTTTTTGTCCAGGTCGGTAATACGAACTCTGACGATGTGTACTGGTTCGTAATTCTGCATCATCCCATCTACTATTTCTCGCTGACAATCCAGGGGCGGCGACCGGAACATCCCCGAACCTCGACCCGCGTTCCCCGTGAACACAACACACCCTGGTACCGATATCCTCGCCTCTACAGCATCTGCCTTTGCCATAGCCTCCCTCCTCTACACCCCATCTCTTGCATTTAACGCCACGGGGACTTCCCAGCCTCCTTCTACGTCCGGTTTCGCCAATGCCACATACGCGAACATGCTCTTGACACACGCTGAGAGCTTATACAACGCGGCCAACACCACTACACCTCACAGTACCTTCTCAAGCTCGGTTCCTGCTATCGCTGCGGCGTACAACTCGTCAGGTTGGGGCGATGACCTGTGCCTCGCTGCTCTCGCTTTAGCTCTGGCGACCAATGAGAGCAACTACTACGCGGATGCATACAGTTACTATCAACAGGACGAGCTCTCCGGAAGTACTGCGGTTTGGAACTGGGACTCGCGGACTCCAGCGGCATATGTGCTGTTCGTCGAGGCAGCGCTAGCGAGACCAACCTTGGCGGCGGGAGCAGGATTGGACGCGAATCTTACTGGTTGGCAGAAGGAGACGGAAGCATACTTTGATGGGTTCATCAATGGGACTTTCAAGAACGCATACTTGACGAAAGGTAATGTTCACGTCTGCTAAGTTCAGAGTCCAAGTTGACGCTTATTCAGGCGGGTTGCTATACTGGGTTGGAGATTCGGATTCCGCATCACTTCAACCCGCTATGGCGGCGGCTGTACTGATGTTCAAGTATGCCCCGATGGCTTCGACTCCTGAGAAGGGCGCTTCGTACAATGCGCGTTACAGGAACTCGATACGGTTCTATAGCGGTATGCTGATATCTTCACAGTCATTCGCGGCCACACAAAGGGACTATCTTTTGGGCAAGAATCCGATGAGCGGTGATTGCTCTTCAATCCTGTTCAAAGGGTTGTCTGACAAACGATTTATAGCGGTGTACCTCGTCGGTTCTCACCCGAACGCTCCTCAAAACCCACACTCCGCTCTCTCATCCGGCGGGACGGACGTCACTAATATCAGAGACTCACCACAGACTGAAGCCCACATCTTATATGGTGCGATGGTTGGCGGTCCACTCGAGTCCGACAAGTTCTGGGATTATCGAGATGATTACATCGAGACTGAGGCGGCTTTGGATTATAACGCGATGATCCCTACGATCGGGGCGATGATGGTAAGAGGCCTTCCATAATCATATGAGCATCCAGCTGAGGGGTGGACTAGTTGATGAATGGGACGGAAGACCCGTTCTATGTGGGTTTGACATCAACATATTCGTTACCGAAGGGACAACCGTGTGATGCCGCACTACCGTGCAGTGGAGGCGGGTTGTCAGGAGGAGCCATCGCCGGGATCGTCATCGGTGTTGTGTTGGGTTTATTGCTCATCCTTGGCTTGTTACTGTGGTGGAAGAGGGAGAACATATCGAGATGGAGGAGAAATCGGCAGACGAAGATATGAGGACATTTTCATGTTTACGATCTATGCATGACACTAACGACCGCTTGTTTGCTGGCACTTCTGGGGTGACATTGATGTTGACGAAGAAACTTCCGTGCGGATGTCCTTTGTTAGGCGATCCTTTCGAATGTTCCGTAGGAGGAGGAGTTCAATGGAAGTCCTCGCTGACGGGTAAAAGCTCTACAAAGTTCTTTTAGCTCGCATTGCCTTGACAAGCTCGTTGTTTTGAAAGTTTCGCTCTGAGAGGATCCGCCCGGCTTGCTTGTCAATACAGCCCTTTACTGTCATCGATATGTCCGACCCAAGGCCAACAAGCGTGTGAGCGAACAGCCATACTCTTAGCCTACAAGATAGCCCTTGGTAACGCGCAGGCTGATGAAATCCGTAGCACTTCCCCTCCTCCCGCTTACGTCCATTTCCCACCCCCACAAGCCCAACCTATGTCCCTCCCTCTTCCCACCAAGAACGCCTCAAGCTTCTCAAACACCTCATCGACCAATTCCTCCTCAATAGCAGTGGACTCCACAAGCCGCCATCACACGTACGTCCCCCACTTTGACCTCCTCTTCATACTAATGTCTATGACGACGATGAGCGTAGTGGCGACCAAGTCGAAGACAAATACGCGAGGTACGAGAATTGGAATGCTGGCGATGCGAGTCACAATGGGAAGCCGGCTTGGTGGAATAAGGTGTTTTGCTGTGGGTATGGGTTGGGGTGTTTGCTTTGTCCTTGTGGGAGCTGTTGTGGGTACGGGAGGGGAAGATGAACGATCAAAATTGTTTCGTATCACGGGAGATAGATTGCGAAAGAGATTGACTGGTTTGGCTTGTACCGTTGCCGTCACTGATCATGGTGGAGTATGCAGATTTGGCTGGATGATCAAGCGCTTGGTGGTGGTTCATTGGGTGCTGTCGGAGTTCCCCAGTCGTGTACACTCGTCTCCCCTCGCCAGAGGGTGTGCGCTTGATCTCCATCGGCGATCTTCTCTCGATCGTGGAATGCCACCTTGCTGCGCTTCGCTATCTTCGCTCGACGTCGTCTCCGGTTTGGTCCGTCTAGACGAGTATCATCCTGATCTGCGTCCTCTCCGGTCGGGGGAGAAGGGGTGGATAGGGTGGAAGCACAGGTGAGACAGGTATGATGTGTGATGTTGAAATGATTACGATCCGCTGATATTCCGTCAGCTTGAGGTTTAGTAAGGGAGGGAAGCCAAGGCTAGACACACGTCTGTTGCGGACTCGACTCGTCAGACCGGGAACGAGGATAGTAGAGCAAGCTTTGCATATCGTTCGCTTTAGCGAAGGATCCCTTAGGGGTCATCAGCTTGTATGCGCCCCCCCAACGACATTGATCGTTACAGCTTAAGTTGGTTATGAACCGCCATCCTTTTCGTTGACTTGATACAACTCCTAGCTAAACCTGACAGATTTGGCGTTTCAAATGGCTCTCTGACCTCATCGATGGCTTTCCGTTTGCCTTTGCGATCGATTCTGGTTGGGACGGATTGAGGCGCCAGGTCGTGATGCTGTAGGAAGACGCTCGCTTGGTATGAGAAGTTGATTCGCTGGAAGAGGTCCTTCTGAGGGCATGGAGGCGGTGCTGACGGCTCGGAAGGAGTATCACGAGCAAGCTGCTTCTTATTGAATACCATTGCACCCTTCTTCAGCTTTCTGGACGTTCTCTCTTGTATGGGAGTGTTTCAAAGCAAATTCACGAGACCTTCGCATTTCGGGCCTGACCAACACGCGCTAGCTCTTCAGCAGACTTCCTCTTCCTTCCCACCTTGTCGTTCTCAGCGTGGCTTGTAGTTCCTGTCCTTCACCTTCATCTTGTCAGTGTATGTCTCGCCTGCTACTTCATCAGCGTGAGTGATCCTTTCGAAAGGACGGGAACGTCTCGCTTATCATCGCCCTACACCTCCCAGCTGGTGGGAAATATACTCCAATTCCCATCTCTTCCGACGATGAGTCTTCCGCTGCTACCTCCGATCGCCCCATCTCGGACCTGAACCTGAGCGATATTCTTGCCCCGAAATCGAGTTCTGGCGGAGGAGGGAGAAGGAAGGGAACGGATGCTGCCGGGCGTGCGTCACGGGCGTAATGATGTACATTCAAACAAGTACTGACGCATGCTCCAGCGTCGAGATCACAATCTTCCCGCCTCAAGACCGCCACACAACGAAGGAAGACATCCGACTCACCGGTTAAGCAGAAAAGCTCCCAGTCTAGTATGTCTTTCCCCTCCTCATTGCAGATAACGGTGGTTGATGGAAATGCCTCTTTCCGCTACCCTTCCTTCGTAATGCTGCTCTTTCCCTCTGAATATAATGGTCGGACTCCCTAGCTGTCAAGGTTAAACGAAGAGCTAGTCAAGCTAGCCAACCTTTCGGGAGCGAACGTGAGTCCTGCTCCATTACAGTACTGGGGAAGGCTAATGATAGCTCTCCAGCTTTCGACCTTTCCATCGACTCATCTGACGACACAAACACTCCCAACCCAACCTATTCTCGTCCCCCACGCCCCAAATCGAGCGGAAGCAAGAGCCCGACGAAGCCGTCAAGGCGCTCAAACTCATCGCAAGCCATCGCTGGTCCAGGTCCTTCCACCTCGGCCAACGCAGTCTTCCGCAACCAGCCTTTGTTCAACAGCGAGAGCGAGGACGAAGTGTTGGGTGTCAATGCAGACCGCACTCAATTGAGAGCTCGGCGCCTCGCCGAGGACTTCCCTCCTGGCAGCTGGCAGAATCCTGCCCCACTGAACATCGCGGTTGGAAAGAAACCCCCTCGCCCTGATCCCGACGAGGAAAACGACATGCCTGACATGTCATCGACTTTCCAGGACATCGAGCTTCCCGGCCCTTCAGCTCAACAACCTGCCTTTGAGCCCTACACATGGCAGAATCCAGCTCCGTTGCATATCTCGGTCGGGAAGCGGGTCCCGCCAGCAGACCCAGATGAAGTGCTCGACCAGGCAAGACCTAACGAAGGTGTAACCACACAATCAGCCCAAGCCACCGAACCCACAGCGGAAGTGGCCGCTCATAAGCCCTGGACATGGGAGAATCCGGCGCCCATCAAGATCAAGCTCAAGAAGCGGCAGGCTAGCCCTACAGCCTCTTCTCTCGATGACCTTCGTGTCTTTGGGCGTCGCAAGCCAGGGAAGGCACGTAGGATCCGCTCACCTTCGTCTTCCGAAGGTGCCGGGCCTTCGTCAGCTTCGGACATGTTGGATCATGTATCGCCAACCAAAGCAGGACCGACATGGAAGGTTCATTCGGACAACCCTACACCGGCCGCTGTTGGTTCGGCCTCACCGCCTCTTTTTCCCCCGAGGGATGACCTACACTCCCTCCCCCTAAACGAGATCGACACGGATATGGCAGCCTCCGAGTCAGTCATTACCGACGATCCTTTGCTCCTCCAGTCCGTTGTGCCGAGCGTCCCCGAGCTTGGCGAAGATGGGGACTCGTCCGAATTGAGCCATGCGCCCTTGCCGCAAGCAGACATTGACATGGGTGACGGATGTGAGAGAGACACGGACCCGAAGAACCTTCCGATCCCGTCCAATGTTGATGCTTCTTCAGCACCGGGTCCAGCGCGAGGCGAGGAAGCGGTAGAAGAGGTGCGAGCTGCTGTTGCCGATGTCGACATCGACTCCGGACCTCGACAAGCCAGCTCCGCGCCGTCCATTATGGAGATCGCTCAGCCTGCAAGGACGTTTGCTCGTTTCCAGGGTCTCGCCGCGATTACCGGAGGCCAGACCGCGCTGGAATACCTTCGGGCGGTTTCGACTCCTGCGTCGACCTCTCCGCCGTCGACCAGAGAAGCAAAAGATGATACGCCGGAGGAGGAGAAGATGTCGGCAACGGAATGGCGGCATGTTGTTCACAACTATGGCGATTCCGATATCGAAGCGATCCTCGATACCGACTCCGAGTCGCCGCCATCATCCTCCATTCCATCGGCAGTCGAGTATTCTCTTTGCCGTATTGATCCTGCCCATCAGCCTCCACCGGAACGTCGTGGCAAAGCCTTGCGAGAATTCAACTGTGCTCTCGTAGACGAGTGGAATCGACGCGCTCCGACCATGACGAAGAATCCTGGCCTCCACCGAGCTATTTTCGAAGCCTATATCGCACAATCCGAGCTTCAAAGCGGGGAGATTAAGGTCTTCAATGATGTCGATGCGGAAGGGGCTCCTCCGGACTTCGAGTTCCAATGCTCGAACGAGATGCTGTATCATCCAGATGCTCCAGATCCAGAACTCGGACTTGGCTGTGGATGTGAGGGTCCTTGTGATCCGGCTTCAACAACATGTACTTGTGTGAAGCGGCAGAAACTATATTCATACGATATCAAAATGGATGGGTTCGCTTACGATAAGTAGGTCTCGTAGTCTGGCCGCTGGGAGATGAGCTGATCCTGCTCAGGTCCGAAAGATTGAGGGAAATCATACCGATTTGGGAGTGCGGGGAGACTTGCGGCTGTCCTCCTTCGTGTATGAATCGAGTCCGTCAGGCTGTTTCGTACTTGGTATACCGCTGAGCAGGGATCACAGGTCATTCAACGCGGTCGAGATCCGCAGACCAAGATCGATCTCTTCAAGACGGTAAGCCAGGCTTATTTGTTGTTGAAGCTGATATAACACTCTCCCAACAGAGAAAAAAGGGATGGGGTATGTACGAGGCACGTTGCTTTTCTGAAAGCTGAACGGGACTGCAGGTGTGCGAGCTCGAGTTGCCATCCCTCAAGGCACCTTTATCGGTATCTACTCTGGCGAGCTCATCCCGGAGGAAGAGAGCGAGGCTCGAGGGATCTTACTGGAAGAGGTTGGACGGACGTAAGTCATAGGTTTGATATAGACTGACGGAGATGGTGCTGATCGGCGACTGTAGGTATCTCTTCGATTGCGATGGGTATCAACTCGCCAATCCGCCTGAGGGACTCGAAGCGATTGATCCGAGATTGGCCCAAATCGCAAAGGAGACAGCCGAACGAGCTGCTCAAGCTGCGTTGGAAGTCGATGTTGGGGGAGAGTATGTTTACTCGGCTTATAGCGGTGAGTAGGATCGACCTGATCGACTAGAAAGTATGTCGAACTGATTCTAATAGTTGATGCATTCCATCATGGCGTACGTTTGATTTGTAACATCGATCCAGGTGACTGATGAGGTTGATGCCCCGAATTTGACAATCGATAGAACGTGAGTGCAACAGCGATGGTGAAGCAAAAGCTGACGCCATTGCTTTTCAGTACACTCGCTTCTTCGTGAGTTTTCCCTTCGGAGCAGCGCAACAGCGCATCGCAATGGCTGACGGTCTCGCTTTGAGAACCACTCATGTGAACCGAATCTGATTATAGCGCAAGCATATGTGAAGGTAGGTTCTCTTCCTGTTACGAGATTTATTTTCGAGATTGACGGTCGGAACAGGATTTCCACCCTGAGCGACCTAAGTGAGCCGGATCTACTTCCATGGACCGATCAATCCGTCGTTCTTACCTATCCTTAGCCTGGTCATATTCACGCGGCGGGATATCAAGGCGAATGAGGAGCTGTGTATATCCTACAAAGCGCTTCTAGTATGCAAAGAAGTATGTCAATGCTTGTACTGAGGTGGTGCGTGCAGGACGACGATGAAGGTGTCAAAGCGGAACCTGTCAAGAAGAAGACTACGTATCGGAGGGGCCGAAAGAGGAAATCGAAGACGTCTGCATCGGCGCATGTGCCACATAGTAAGAAAGCGCAGGCTAAGCAAGCGAAGGTACAGTGTATTTGGTGAGTTCCATGACCCTTATAGGTGGGACGTTTGCTGATGACTCTGAACAGTGGGGCAATGAATTGTGACGGAATAATGTTTGGAAGCGGGAATGGGTGATCGGCGGGAATCGCTTCTGCATCTTGTTTCGGAGGATAGCTTGTAGGGGGTTGACTGGGATATCTTCATGCATGATACTTTGGTTGAGTAATCGGATACTACACGATTGATGTATTTTCCGAATGTCCTAGTTTTGATGGTCCTCCCTTGCTTCTCCCGTCTCCCAGTGCTGTTCCAAGAGCACTTTGCAGTTCCGCTAGGAGGTCCTCTACACTTACTTCAGTCGTTTCTGCAATCCCGGCCGACTGGAACCTCACCAGCTTGAGCCAAAGCTTCCTTGTAGTCCGTATTGGCGACTCCCATCTCCGCCTGCAGTTCTTCCAATCTTTTTGCCTACGCCAACATCGGCAGCAATCTCCCTCCAAATCGATTGGACAATAGTCACCCGCCCTCCACTATCATCCTTCTCAGGTAAAGCGGCGATCAAAACCTCAACATCCTTAGCCCTTCTAACGATATCCTTCGTGAAAGTCTCGATCGCGACTACACACATCATACCAGCTTAGCCCGCCCTTCCTACCCTTATTCAAGCCAGCCCGCCCTTCCTACCCTCACAAGCAAGAGAACAAGGGGTGGCTACCAAGTTTGACGGACCTTTGTATTCCCCTCGATCGGCTGCGCGTGAGGTTCGGAGAGTGGCTGGGATGGATCTCGAGACTTGTTCGAAGTGTGTTCTTTTCGTTATGTATTCGATGGCTGTGGAGGTGATCATGAGGAGCTGTCAAGGGTATCTCATCAGTCGAGGGCCGTGATAAGTTCCGTATCAATGAGAGGGTGGGGATTCGTACATCCAAGATGGCATCTTGCAGCTATCGTCCGGATCAGCATCTCCTCAGTCGCTGGATTCAGCCATACCTGAGTGATCCTGTCCTGTACATCGAACCAAAATTAGTGATTAGACTTTGAGTCTGTATCCAGGTGAACTCGCCATGTCAGTGGATAGTTCCTCGCTGAGCATCTCTCCCGCTCAAGCGCATCGCAGGGGGCGGCGTCCACAAAATGTGAGGTAGGATCAGTGCTTGCGGGTGCCTGTGTCAGAAGGTGCTGATCAGTGTGATGGATAGGACAAGGGAGCGAAACAAAAAGGGTTTGTAAACAAATCCGACGGGAAGCGGAAACGAAGTTTGGGTTGTGTCCGCTTGGACCAAATTCTTGTTTCAGCTTCATGATCTCGTCATAACTCTTCACTCGACCCGTCTTAAACCCCTCGTACTTGGCATGTTAGGCGACACCAAAGGTTCTCCATCCCCTTAACCTGATCATCAGTATGTCTCCTACTGCCGAAACCTACGATAAATTCAACTCCCTCCTCAATGCTTCCTCCAAATCAACTCATCATCGTACCCCTCACGACATCACACACCGACTCGATAAGATTCGGAAGAAGATCCTTCTTGGAGGGATACCTCACATCGTATGGGCTTCTTGCTATTCTCTTTTGTTACCTCGTCCTGATGAGAGTGTCAGGTCGGCAGACCGAACCTACGACCGAGGATATGGAAACTCATGCTCGGGGTCGATCAGTTATATCCCGAGGATTACTTGAGACACGTCTCTATGGGTCCGAGCGAGGTTTCCACGAAAAGTCGGTCTAGAGTTGAGATTCGTGAGGTAAGATATCCAGCTGACGAGTTAACCTTTGCTCTTCCTCCTCTCGCAACAGTTAAGAGCGATACGTTCCGTACTCTGGCTACCGATATTCAATTCAAAGGGAAGGTCAAGGAAGATATGCTGGTCAGATTGCTCGATGCGTTTGTTTGGAAGAACAAGGATCGAGGTGGGTCTGAGACTGTCCTCCTCGCAGTGGTATCTCGCTGATTAGGGTAGAATCTGAACGGGATGGACTCCCCTTCACATACGTTCAAGGTATCCTACCTGATCCGAGGAATGACATAAGACTTAGAGCTAAACGAGTCTTGTAGGGATGAACGTCCTCTCTGCACCTTTCCTGTACACGATGCCAACTCAGCTTGAAGCCTTCGCATGCTTCTCCAAATTCATCGAGACATGTTGTCCTCTCTACGTTCAGCCTACACTCGTCGGCGTACACAAGGGACTCAAGGTGAGCTACGACCACCTTCGGTCGGCTATACCACCCACTCGATTATATGTCTGGAAGTCACACAACGAAGCTTATGTATGTCTTATCTGACAGTTACTGGATAAATGCCTCAAGTTCCTGGATTTCGAGCTTTACGAACATTTACAGAGTAAGAATCTCTCTGCGGAACTCTATGCTTTCCCATGTCAGTCTCCCGCTCTCCTCTCGCCGCACTTTAAAAAAGACTGACACGAGACGACCTGACACCTAGCTGTATTGACGTTGTGCGCATGTACGCCTCCGCTCGATGAGGTTCTCAAAATATGGGAGTGAGTCGTCATTCTGCCCGAATGAAAGGATTATCGCTGATCTGGGGAAAGCTTCCTACTGGCATTCGGAGTACATCTCAATATCCTTTGCGTCATCGCACAGATCGTCATCATGAGAGATGACCTCCTGGCGTCCCCATCGTACGTATCACTCCGCTTGACCATCCACATGAAGCTGACCGAGCCTTGCCAGACCGATGAAGCTCCTTCGTACATTTCCACCTCTAGACGCTGGACAGATCCTCCACGTCGCCTTTGGATTCACTGGCGAAATATCGGACGAGATCTATGCTGAGCTGGTCGCTCATACTCGGGTGGAGCACCTGTCAGAGCATCGATAACATGGAACACGATTTTGGCAAGATAGTGTATATCATTACGACCATTACGAAGCATTACTATGCACATGAAGCGCTACTGTCATCTATGTACATGAAGCATTAAGTCATGAGGTCTTTACCCGGATTCGCGATCATGTATCCGTACTTTCGTCACAGATCGTATTAGATCATCCCCCCGAGCTGTCGACCCGTCCTCCTGATTGGCGTCTCCCTTTCTCGATCCTGATATGCCGTCCATACACCAGCAACGCTCGTGTCCTCGAGAAGACCGGGCGTCATTTCTCCACGAGACAGTCTCCTCCCTCCATTTGTACTGGGCGTGATGGTCCCCTTTGTTGCCCGAACGGAAGGTGTCGGGGGCGGCTTCATCGGAGCAGTCGACGCGTTCCATGGTGGTTTGACCGGTGTCGTCCGCCCGTTCACATTAGCAGCCGTCAAAGCCGGCTTACTCGCCATAGCTGGCGGAAGGCTTTTCCTCGTTCGACTAGACGGTCTCACCGTTGGATCATTATCATCCGTCGACCTCAGCCGGTTCGCAAACTTGGCGTTCGCCGCGGTGCCTGCGATATATCCACCCGAAGGTCTCCTTTGCAGAGCTTGACCATGGTTCGGGGGAAGGGACGATCTCCCCGCCTTTGATCTCAGAACAGGCTTGACCTGTTCAGAACCCTTGAAGGCAAATGACATGACGGATAGGTGATCGGAACTGGTGCTCTCGGTGTCAGAGAAGTCGTGGTGACGTGGATTGGATCGTGGTGGAGATCGACCACCATCGCCTTTCAACGGGACTTTGATAGGTTTCTGTGGAGTGGTCGGGAATGTAGCGTCGAAGGTCTCGGCTGTTTCGATGAGCGGTGGAACGGGAGTCTCGCCTGGGCGCGCGCGAGCACGGGAGATACTGTGGTCCGTCAAGTGGGTTCCCACCTTGAGCATCAGAGTACACGGTACTCACTCCTTCATTGACAGCCTGCATGAAACATGGCTTTCATCAGCAAGCAACTTGCATGACATAGCTAGCGGACTAACAACCCTTCAGTATTCGCTGTCTTCTTCTTGAGGTGCCACACGTGCACTTTGATGAACTGTACATTACCCATATCAGCTATGTACCTTGTGAAGTCGCCACCAGACCTACCCGATACAGGTTTCTTGCTTTGATCGATTGATGACGTTTGCTGGAAGGGGGGTGCTTTGTTCGCCCACCTAGCTCTGTCAAGCTATCCGACTCCGTTGCCGTGGTCTTGAGGGTCGATACCGGTAGGCGAGTAAGTCCGGTGCGTTCACAAAGCAATGAAACATCCGTGAAGCGTCTGGAAAGTGCATGAGCACACTGACACTCCACAACGGTAGAGATCATTTTACACGATCCACAAGTCTGCCACTTCTGTACAGCCCTTGAGAATGTCACTCAGCCTTCGCATCGACTTCTTCCGCTTGAGCTCGGTATCTCGTGGAGTCGACCCTTCAGATGGCGGAAGCTGAGTTTCGCTCTGCAGTAGCCGATTGGCTTTGGGTGTCATGAGGACCTGCAGTCGTCAGAGCTCCTCTACAGCTCTGTGACTATCGACCCACCCTATCACGCTCAAGGCCCTCGATCCTCGCCCAGATATCCCGCGTTCGCTCCCTATCCTCATTCGAGCTCTTCTCGTCCTCGATCGTCCTGACAATCTCCTCCACCTCATCCACCATCGCAAGCGTCGCCTCATACTCTTTCAAGGAGGGATCGGTGTTATATAGCAGGTTTTGGAACAGTAGCGGATATTTGAGAAGTCGCTGGAACGGCTTGCTGAGCGAGATGACCAGGCCAGACTCGCCACGCTCGGCAGCGACCTCCTCGAGGGAAATTAGAAGCTTGCCCAGTCGTCCGAGATCGGTCTCATCTAGTCGGCGGGAAGCACGCTTGGAAGTCGTAGAGGTGCAAGCGGAGAGAGCTCCGTCCACTTGGGACAGGGCTCGCTCAAGATGGAGAACATAGGTTGCGTACTCGCGAAGAATGTATGACTAGTCAAAGTCAGCTCTCGATATGTATGACACCAAGACCTACATGTGCGGTGAAAACATCGGCTAATGTGCGAATGAGAGGGTACTGATTATCATACCGCCTCCTCAAAGCCGCAGCAAGCTTGAGATGCCCTTCTAATATCCCTCCAGCCAGCACGGTCAATACCTTCTCCAGATCGTTCGGAAGCTGTACGTCTCGAGCCTTGATGGATGAGTTGCTGGAAGTCGAGCCGATGCGAGGCTGGAATGACATCCGGTTGAACGAGGTGACGCGGTTTTGGAGTTTGGCGTTTCGGCTTGGCGGCGGCAAGGAGTGATGGGATCTGCCTTTGCCGTTAAGTGTGTTGAGGCTACCTTTATGGTTCGGTCGACCATTTGTGAGGGCCCGGTAAGCTTCCATCCTAGCTCCGGTAGATGGTGGATGAGATTGATCCTCGGAAGGGACGGGAGATGAAGCGTACTGGGCCGCTATAGGGAGGTTTTCGAAAGACTCGCTGGTCGAGGTCATCGAAGCAGGCGATAAGGTCCGTGAAAGGGTATTGTTCGGGTCGAAGAGGTTCAGGGAGGGTGAACGTGCTGAAGTTGGAAGTAGGGCGGAGCAGAAGGTTTCGTTGAGTTTGATGAGCTCCTGTACATATCTGCGCAGCAATTCGTCAGCACGTCAAGCAGAGCCCTCCAGCAAATCAGCTGGGAGCAAGCGGTGGGAAACTGACCTTTCCTCGCTGCTCACGATCTCGTACAAAACTTCCTGCCTCGTCCTCTCCCTCGGTGCGAGGTTGGCTATCAAGTCCTCCTCCGCCATTTCGCTCCAGCTGTTCGGAGGGGGTAGATAGCTTCTCGTGCTCGAGTCCGGCAACGAAGCATCGGAAGGAGCTGGTGAGACTATCGATGGATTTGATGGGGAAGTTGTCCCGGGCTGAAAGGATGAATTGGAGTGGGAAGGATGTCTGAGAGGCGGCAAACAAGCTTTGCGTGAGGTAACGGGTAGGGACTGTCGGGATGAGAATAGTGGACGAGACGATGCCGCGGATTGGGCGGTCGAAGAGCGACTGCTGGGTTCAAGCCCGTTCAAATTACCTGTCGAGGGTTTCTTCGTAGGCATCTTTGCAGTCTCAGGAACATGCTCTCTCTGAGCATTGCCCGGATCAGCCTCGATGATCGCTCCTAATCGTGGGGCCGCCTCTTCCAGCAGACCGCTCGCTGTAGGCGTTGGAGCCGGACTTCGAAATGTGACCTTCTTTCCGCCTCCGTCTCCTGATGGTTGTATCGCCTGATTCCGCACATTCTCCAGATCCTCAAATATCGCGATGTCGTGGAGAGCTTCCTCTTCTGAGAGTTCCTGAGCTGATCGAGGACGGGTAGAATCGGACGAGGATGATGAGGAATGGGAATGGACAGTGGCTAGCGGTGATGAGCCAAGAATGGGTGCGGGTGGTCTCTTGACGGATGTCTTAGCCTGAGGTGGAGCGGGAGGTGGTACCGAGGGCTGCTCTTTGTCCTTACTGACGGTCGTTGATGAGGATGTGCGCGAAGGCGGTGGACTATTTGTCGTCGTCCTCCAACGCGAGATGAAAGACTTCATACTGGCTGAATCATTTGACCTTTGGAGCCAAACCTCGATGGCTACTTCAGTTTCTCTTGCTCTTGTAGGATGAAGAGCCAGTCATCGAGGTGGAAGGCCGAGACGAGGCGAGATCGGCTACGTAGCAATGCTCAATGATAATCGTCCGGAAGGTCAAAGAGAACCGTTTTAACGAAATTCGCGGAATCGTAGACCGTGAGTGCTTTTAGAAGGTTCGGCGCATAGATCATGAGGAATGAAATGTAATTGAAGCAAAGGAGGCCAACAGAGCCCAGTGGCGGATCTGACCTTATCAAACAAACGGGGTTTCGTTGTCATATAAAGGGCCGTCAAAGGAGGGGGTTTGAAATGCACAAATCCACTTGCATACGCGTGTGTCTCCTCATCACTGGAACGAGTGCGCAAACAGAGGAATTTGTGTGTATATTCTGTCATCTTGACAGCTGTTGATGGGATCCTCACGATGGGGAAGTTTGTCGGTCGAGCATGAGTCACATTAGCCGTATTGGATTTCATACAGTCTCCGAGTTGTGATAGGACAAGGCCCGGTTCTTCCGACATACGACTTTGTGATCAGAACGATGCAGCGTTCCCGCCTTCTCTACGCTGAACTAGTTCCTCCAACCCCAAACGTTCTGATGGGGTCGAAGAAAGTCAACAACGATGCCGGCAGACCCAAAAGTCACGCGCGCGCACAGACCTCCTATCTTCCGCCTCACCGAGGTAATCCCGGTTGAAAGGGGAGCCGTTCATTCGGAGGTTTTGTCAGCTGAACACCCCGGTTTAGGCAACTAGCGGGACCAAATTGGGTTCAAGCTGTGCTCGCGTTTGGTCCACTGCGTTGATTGACTGATTTTCTTGTCTATCTTGTTGAACCATCTCAAAGCGCTCTGTATCGTATCATTCTCGCCTCGACGCTGCGACGAAATCCAAGACCTAGTATATTTCCTGCTAAAACGCCTCGAAAGGTGATTGCTCGTTCGAGTCGAGGTGATCGTGTAAGTTCGACATATAAGGATCATCGGGAATTGACTAATGTGACAGGTGCAGTCCGATCGGTCTGTCTGTCTTCTCAGATCGCGCCTTGCTCTTCCATCGCGCTGAATCACATCTTTCAAAACATCGAAACCCCCGAACTTGCTTCTCGAGAATCACTCCTTTGTCGTACCCTCGCCTCGCAAGGCGGGGGGCCGCATAAGATGACTCTGCTCGCCCAACCTTCCCGATCGTACGCCGGCGTAGAACACGATCTGAACGGTGTAGGCGCGATTGGAACCGTTCCGTACGGGAGTCGCAAGCTGGAAGGCGGTTTCAAGACTTATCGTCCACGTTCGTCACACCTCTTTTGTCGTGCTTGTTTAGCTGACTTGCCTAGCAATCGCCGATGGTCATCTCAAGCGTCATGTCGCGTACGATCCACATCCCAACAACTCTCTCCCGCATCTTCCACCGGCTTTCAACCTCTCCTCGAAAGGCCGCAAAGATCAGGTCGTAGCAGGACAAAGGGCCGAACTGGACCACATCCTTCAGGCAGGCTACAAGTCCACCTCTTCAGATATCGATGGGGACTCCAACAGCATCGCTGGTCCGAGCCGACAAAATCGGATTAGGACAGCAGGTGGTCTGTCTGGGGCGAAGAAGATTGTGGGGATGAAATCCTCTTCATCGCTGGCGAGTTTCAAGCCGCCAAATTCTGCTGGGATCTACGTCGATGCGAAGGGTCAGGTACACGACAATGAGTTTGACCCTTTCGCTGGGATCGATGAGATGTCGAGAAGGAAGTCTAGAAGGAGAAGCGCGTTTGGACAAGAGAAGAGAAGGGGTAGTGCGAGTAGCTCGCCTTCTGGTGAAGGGAGTGAGGAGGAGCAATCTAGGCGGAGTGCTGATCAGCCAAAAGGAGAAGGGAGGGATGAGGTGGAGATCAGGAAAAGATTGGAAATGGAGAGAAGGAGACTGGACGAGGTCTCGGGCTATGCGGCCGCGAGGAGACAAAGTTTTGTCTCGGAAAGGAGTTCAGGCAGGGCGACGCCATCCATCCGATCAGGCGATGACAGCGTCCAGCTCGGCGGTGGACGGTCAAAATCCTCTCAGGGGTACTACGTACGATCGCCACTCAGTCCTACCTTCGGTGGACCGACTTCATCTTCGTCATACGTAACTACCCGGACTATGCCGACGACAATCGAAGTCGCCGATGGGAATGAGGAGAGTCCGGTTAACTCAATGAAGATCTCTGTTGGACCGGATAAGAAGGTCACCATGACTGGATTCGATGCAAGTCGACCGGATACTCCCTCGAGCATCCAGCTCAGAATACCTGATTCAGCAAGAATGACTGCTGCTTCCCATACTTCATCGGATCGACCCGGCAAGCCAGCAGAACGACCACGGGAAGAGCTCTTCCCGGAAACACCCGCTCAAATGAAGAAGCGTGAGGAGCGGGCGAGACAATCGGCTTCCGGCGTGATGACTCGTGGAGGCAGTCTAGCTGTCGATACTGTCCTTTCCACCGGTGGACGAGGACGGATCCTGCCCGAGATAGAGATAGTTGAGGACGATGATCCACGTATCGTCTTCCCTCGGCACGGACCTTTCACACGTGTTCAGACTACACACGATCACGTCATCCGAGGTCCGTTTGGACTAGCCCTGAATGCTCAAGGTATGCGACAAGGTAGTGCGGACCACTCGATTCGCTCGATGGTCGGTTCCACCTCCAAAGCGCCGTCAACGATCATCGAAGAGAGTGGAGGTGGGTACCTACCCAGTCGATGGGCAGGTGGAGACAAAGAGTTGCGGAAGACGGAGGATGACATAGAGAAGTACCGGCCTAGAGAATGGGGTGGGAAGAAGGGCGAATTAGGGGGTCGGCCGGAAGAGTGGAAGTGAGCATCCTTGATTAACACTTGAATAACCTGATCAGTAAATTAGACCGACGAGTAAGGAGCAGATCAAGAGGAATTGGAAGGATATCGCGACGTATGCGAGGTTCAGCATGTTCCGAGCAAAGAAGAAGTTATTGCGAAGGGCGGACCTGTGAGCTTGATGGAACGTGATGATAGGTCATGTCTTATGACTACTTCTCAAATGAAGGTCTTGCTTGTTGTATGCATAGTGAATGACACGCAAGGGATGATCCCACTTATTTCGCATGGTGGAACGGAATATGTTGTACACAGTAGTTACATGGCCATTCGGGTTGGTCTTGATCGCTTCTGTGCCCGCAGTAGATCATCTTGATTAGTCTACAACCGCCAAGGTATGAGTACGCCGAGTGTGAAGATTATATTACGTAATAGCCTCTATTTTATACAACACTTGGGGATTTGCCACATTTCTTGGCAGTCTCGGCGGTCTTGGCGGTCCTGACGGGGTCCAAGTCATATCCGCAATGGATCTTTTCTCGTAGATAATTGTCTTCCTCCTTCGTTGATCCCTGCAATGAACTCGCTCTGAGTACGGCACACCACTTTTGGACGTCGCTCATCCTTTTCACGCACAGCCGCATCATCACCGTGCCCCCACTTCGATCCGTAGGTTGCGGGCATCTGACGACGCTCAGAACATTCGCACTCGAAACGCACCATGGCCTATCCCACGCTTCCTGACGCTGTATATCTCCACCCAAACCCCTCCCATCATCAGTCTTACAAATCAGCCTCCGGCTCACCGGCTTCGAATGACCCAATCACACCCGAAATTCCCCATCTATCCGCGTCTCACCAGCGCCGGGTGAGCGATAGTACGGACGCCGACGATAAGATCCCATGCCAATGGAAAGATTGCGATTACGCCGCCTCTTCACCGGACGAGCTATACGATCACCTGTGTAATATTCATGTTGGCCGGAAGAGCACGAATAACCTTTGTCTGGTATGTAAGTGGGATGGTTGTGGGGTCAAGTGTGTGAAGAGGGATCATATTACGAGCCACCTGAGAGGTAAGCGATCATGTTTCAATTGGAAGATATTACTGAAACAAAGCAGTACATACTCCGTTGAAGCCTCATCCCTGTGGTGCGTGCGGAAAGACATTCAAGCGGCCTCAGGATCTGAAGAAGCATGAGCGGATACACACTTCAGAACACCATCAGCTACACAAATTATCAAGAGCGGCGACAACAAACGACTCTTCACACGCCGAACGGAATGGAGGCGGTGCTCATCGGAGAGGTAGCAGTATTCATCGTCAATCTCTCACCGGCTCGCTTTCTCCCAGCTCATCCTCCGAGCGGTCCAACCCGAACCCCTCGTCACCTTTCGATCACCTGGCTCCACCTGTTGGAAACGACCAATCCAGTTCGCCCTCCCCATCTGCGCTTGCCGCCCTGCATCGAAAGCAGCATGAGGAGCTCGCCGCGTATCAGCTGCGCGAGATGCAAGTGCTTCAGCAATTGGCTTATCAACAGCAGCAGACGCAGGCGTATACCGCGCAGGTGGCTGGCGGTGTCGAAGCGGGGGCCAAGCGGGACCTCGGTGGGGAGGACACTTTCGATGACTTCCTCGCGGATATGAAGAGGAGGAGGGTTGAGCCAATCTACGACACTGGTCAGTCCCAGCTTGAGCGGTGAGAAGCGCTGCTGAAAACCCGAACCAGATATGATGAACCGCTTGAACTCGATCGTCCCTCCTTCCTTGCTAGCTGGATTCCCTCCCATCCCCAGCCTGCCTTTCCCGAACAACTTCACCGATCCTCCTTACGATGCAGGCTATTCCACCTGTCCTTCCATCCACAATGTCCCCCAGGTATCGACGCAGCCATCAGCTCCACAACCGATCCCTGAGATCCGTACCGTAGCAGACCTTGCCCTGTTCAATCAGTTTATGATCTCGCTGGGTCGGGATGCCGCAAAGGCCCATCATGCTCCAACCACCCTTGACATTCCGCATAACCATTCAAATGGCAGTCACGCAAGCGCCTCGAGCGGATCAAGTCCGCTTCTTTCCGACCAATCGCCACTCGAGGATTTGTTCAACCCCGAGGAACTTGCATCATTGGGTCTCACCGGCATGCCAGGAAAACCCATACCGGATGTAGTGCCATCTCCTGCCACGCACAACACGCCTATCATTGCGCAATCGTCGTATGGCCTGTACCCCACTCTCGACAACATGCATGTCAACCGCGCTCGAGCATTTGGCGAGTTCGATGACATCTCTAAGCGGAATATCGCAAACTTACCTCGAGCTTCGATACAGTCCACGCCCACGAAGCCACAATATCTCAGTGACATCTACGGTTTGGGTCCTACACAATACGCCGAGCTCCCAGGTTTCACTCCGAACGGTAATATGGGTCATACAGCTCTTGGGGCAGGCGAGCATCACTACGCTTCTTTCGATTCCCTCGCGCGAAGTAAAAGCTACGTACCACCTGCCACACTTGCTCCTCGAGAGTTCTACAAGAAGACATATCGGCATGTCGCGCCTCTCGGAGCGGCTGTTAGCAGTCGATCTCGCGAGAGTGCGGAGCGGACGGAGATGGAGGAGCCGGAATCGATGGACGAGGAAGAGGCGATGACACCGAAGATCTCGGTTCAAAGTTTACTGCTCAGTGACGATCAGGCGGATCCGGGACTGAAGTTACCTGCCATTCACTCGGAACCGGTTGAAGAACCTGGACATATGGTTCTGCCTTCCGTGACCGAATTTGCACCTCCATCCAACATGGATTCAACCCGACCATCATCACCAATGAGGCAACTCCCGGTGAAGCGGCATACTGAAGATGAGATACTTCGGGGAGTCAAGCGGCTGGAACTATCTGAAGAAACTAGACCAAGAGAAGGACGAAACAGGGAGAACAACGAGGATGTGCGGAGGAGACACGTTCATATTATCAGGGCATGGCTGGTGGCTGTCAACGCCGAATTTCGGAGATGGCGAGAGGAGGAGTGGTCGGGGCAACTTGAGCGGGATGTGGGAGAGGATGAAGATATGCGGGAAAGAGAAGAGATCGATGAAAGGATAGGCAGGGAGGGAATAGCAGCGTGATGAGGAGAGGGTGGGGTTGTATTTGGCGGAGTGGTAGGCGTTGTTGGAGTACATGCAGACAGGTTATACGCAGTCCGATACACCGCCTCCGGCCAAACACGCTAACTTGTAAGAAGCCATCGGGATTATTGCGGCGGTTTATTACTGGACGCGTCTTTTGATTTTTCTTGGAACTATTAGATCGGATCTCGCTTGTCCAATTCGTTTGCCACTTTCCAATACTTGATCAGTCAAGTAAAAGATGCCCAACGATGCTCCTCCGCACTCGTATGTCCCCTCTTTTCTATCTCGCTAGGCCAACTCATGACGATACCCCAGACTGCGAGACCACCTCCTCAGCTCACTCTCCTCCCTCCCTTGCACTAATCGACTCGGCCTGACCGTCCTCACTTCCAAACCGAGACGGACGATTTCGCTTTTCCCGCACGCTCATCACCATCCGAAAGCATACGAAAGAGAATACCTCATCACCTTATCAGTCGATATCCCACCCCCATTTTCATCCTCCATCTCCTCCATCCCCCTTCATTCAAGCAGACCTAGCGTCCTGGTATCAGCCTTTTCGGCATATCTATACACCCTGCCAGCACCAAATACATCGATCCTATACATTTCGAAAGTAGACTCATCAGGTTACTCCCCCCTGGTTTTACCTTTCACGAGAATACTTATCACCTCCTTCATTACCCACCACCTTCAATCCTGCACCAAAGCGAGCGAGAGGATCTTCGTTCAACTCTTCGCGAGGAGTCAGGGCCAGTACCTCTTCGCCAATTCGAGTAAAGCATCAGGGAAGAGGGTCGTAGGTGGGCTGGGATTATGCAAGTGGTGGAAAGGGGTTTACGAGGATGTCGCGAGGTCCTTACTCTCCGAGATTGCATCAAGAGGAAACAAAATTGGGTTGAGGTACCTTCTTCCGAGTTACTCGGCTGAGGAAGCGGCGGGTATACTCGGTGCTGCGAAGGACACTCTACCAGATGGACTCAAGTGGATTTACGCCCCACCTTTCTCGATCCCTCTGACCCCCTCGAGCTCGCTAGCAAACCTAGTCCCCTCTCTACCCGACGACCCAAAGACCCGTTTCTTAGCCGAACTAGTCGCCGAATCAAGTCAAGGATTCAGTCCACAGAAATCGAAGCACCATCCAGGGATGTCGAAGAAAGAGAAAGAAACGGCTGAAGAAGAGGAAGATCGAAGGATAGCGGAATCTGCTTTGAGTCGGGTGAGAACTGAAGAGTTCTGGGAGAGGATGGGTTTTAGACAAGAATGTTCGAGTGGGGATGTCACGGGTTTCTTCACTCTTTCGGTCGATTCTACCTTACCTTCTACCGAGACTTCAGCTGTGACACCGATACCGGGACCGGGAGAGAAAGGATACACAACTATCGATCCGAATCGAGTGAAAACGGACCTTTCGCCAGCAATACTGGATCGGCTGCATACGGCACTGCTCAATATCGATTTCGGGACTCGGGAACTCGCCCTTGAAGGTTCAGTAATATGGCTCAGGAGCGTCCAAGCTATTGTGAGCGATGAAGTCGGGGAAGAGGGTTGGAAGGGATGTTATGGCGAAGTAGAAGGGAAGGTCGGGTCAGAGGTGAAGATTGCGGAGAAGAGGAAGGAGCAGGTGGTGACGGTGTTACAAGCCAGGAAGAAGAAGAAGTAGATGATCACACAAAAGAGAATAGGTGTTTGTACGGTGAGTAGACGGTGGCCTCGACGTTGTAGCACATCATATCGCAGCAGAGCCATGTTGTACCATCGCCAAACCATGCATCACATGTAGCTATGTCGAGACCGGCTTGCTCGGGGCTACAAACGACCCAGCGACCATACACAGGTTCCTCGGTGTATAATGAGCTTTGACGATCGGCGTCCGTTTCGTATAAAAAGTCGCCATCAAGTCAGACCTGCTCAACTCAGCTCTGCTCTCGATGTTGGTGCCAGATACCTACGTTTGGTCCGCACCCCAGCTCGACTCGCCCGGACCCATGGGTAAAGCACCATGTTCCATCCCCACCGCATCGACATGCCCGTTGGTCCGCCTCACCCCGTCGATACCATCTGCTGATACCCGTTCACCACCAGCTGACTTGACATCCCAACAACGGACAGTACAGTCTAGACCGCCAGACACAAGTAAGGAGGACTCAGCACTGAAGGAGAGGGTTTGGATGGCCTCTTTATGTCCCGTCATCTTCTTGATAGGTCGGGAAGAGCCGAGGTCCCACAGCCAGATGCTGCAGTCCAGGCCTGTCGTGAGTCAGAAACGTGATGCACAAGTTGGTTGGCCAGGATTCCTTACCTGCACTGGCGAGAGTACGACCGTCAGGACTAATGGCCATGGATGTCACGGCATCCGAGTGACCGAGGAACAAACGGATACAAGCGCCTCGCTGGACATCCCACAGACGACATGAGTTGTCGCTAGATCCCGTAGCCAGGTACAGCGAGTTCGGGTGGAATCGCACACACTGCTCCGAAGTCAGGGTGATTTCACTGTAGAACACTCTACACACGTTCACATCCGACAGATGTCCCGTGTACATCCTAAGCGGAGTCACCCGATCCGAACTCCAAAGCCTCGCTGTCCGATCCCGACTGGCGGTGGCGAAGTACACTCCCATAGGTCCCCATTCGACGTCCCACACAGCATCTCTGTTATGACCGCGATACACAACGAGATTTGAGTATGTGTCAAGCGACCATAAGCGGACGGTGCCGTCCTGCGACGAAGAGAGAAGACCTTGCGGCGGTGAGGCGGAACCGTAAATGGGGTCGAAGGAGAGGGAGTAAACAGGTCCGGAATGGCCGACGAGTTTTCGAGTTCCAAGGCCTTCGTCTTCCACTACCATGCCGTCAATAGGATCTACGCTTGTCAGGTTGGCTCCAAGAGTGGTTACTAGACCTACCAACAGACTTCGTTTTCAGCTTCTCCCCTTTCAAACTCCATAGTCGGATGCAGCTCTCAGGCGAGCCAGCTGCCATTAGCGACGAGTCCTGCGAGAACTCGACAGCCGACAGACTAGAGTATCGTTAATCGCCGTTACATAGGAGGCGATTGGGCTCACCCCTCTCCTCCATCGAATACGGTAAAAGCCACAACACTGGGCAACACTGACGAAATAGATCCCACCTTCCCCTCCTCAGCTCCCGGTCCCAGTCGCATCACCTTACGCTTATCTCGTACGGCTTCCACTTCCCGCTTCAGATCCGCTATCCGAAACACCGCTGGCACGGGTGGGTTCGTTTCCGATTCTTCTGGGCTGATCAGATCCGAGTCCCCATCAATTTCCGGATCCAGCTTGATCTCCGTAGGCTCAGGAGTCATATTCACGTCGTGGCCGTTCCCATGGCCGTTTGGTAGAGTGGATGCCGACCTGAGAGGGGAGGCATCGCCGTTGACACCAGATTCCTCATCACGGATGGTTCGGATGACCTGTTCTCGCAGTTTCTCGGTTATTGGTGCTGCACCCAGTTTCAGGGGAGTGGAGGAGTTGAAGGCGTCTATTGAGGATGATCTAGGGATGAGTGATGAGATGAGGCCGCTGGACGAGGCGATTGATATCTTGTCTAGGGGAGTGGTGGAGCTGGATACTGCTACCGTCAGCTGTGGCCAGTGGCTTGAAAACAACCAACCTGTGAGAGTCAAACGGCCTGTGACGATTGCTTTGACGGCTTCTTTCGCCCGTCCAGCCGAACTGTTAAGACCGGCTTCCCATTCCTCGTCAAGTCCTGCTCCGGATAGCCATTGAACGAGTAGATCATGGGGATTGCGCGATAAGGGGACGACGTATTTCCCCGTCCTATAATAATCCATCAGCAATGATAGTCCATTGTCCAGGGATACGCTGACAGCAGTCGCCGGCAGTAAGGACTGATCGCGACATGGTGCCGGTCTATTATGGCTGAGAGATTGGATAGCTCTTGAGGATGTTGGGATTCGTGGTGTAATCTGTTCTTCTCGAAGAAGTCCCGAGCTAGATTCACGTTAGCTTTCCGTCAGATCGTACCTCGCAGATCAACGTACCTGCTCGTTTGAAGCCGAAATGCAGTAAATCCAGGAAGACGTGGGCGAATATGGGGTAAGAGAGCGCATCGAGTTCAGGCTACTTTAGTCAGCTTAGCTATTCAAAAAGCCACTACACACCTTCCATAAGTCCAATCCACCATCTACCCATCTTCTATATCTCCGATACCCCTGTACTCGGTCCGAAGGATCCAACAAGGACTCCCCTCCCAGTCTTGTCCCCTCTCCTTCCCCATCCCCCTGCGATTCTCCCTTTTTGAACAGCTGCTCAATGATATACTTCGCTTGAGCCTCAAACTCAGGTGTCAACCTATCGGACATGGTTGACGCCGAGACACTCTGCGCTTGAGGTATGTTCCGTCTAAGAGCGGATTCAATAGGGACCGGTCCAGGAGCTCGAAAGATCGCTTCTCGGTTCCCAGCTTGTCCGGACCCCCTACGAGCTTCCATCGGTTCGTCTTCACCATCTGCATCCTTATCATCGGCTCCGGTACCGCCTTGATCTGCTATTCCTGCTTGAAACATCGCGAGAGCTTTGTCGAAGCCGTGCTGTTGGAGGTACTCCATGACGAACTGTCGAAGGAGGTTCGCATCGGTTCTGGAAGCATGATTGCTCGGGCCTGCGACCGGCGCTGGGGATTGTGACATGATGTAGGGTCTTTAAGAGTATGCAAACCCCTCTCGGTGAATGGGTCCTCGAAGGTGTTTCTAGCTGAAGGATATCAAGCTGAGGGCAAGAATGAGCAGTATTTCTAGTACAACCCAAATGTTTGGTCACGTGACTTCCCGCCTGTTCTTGTCACTCTGCAACCCCCTTATAAACCCTTCCAATTTCCTTTCTCATGCGAGAAAGACTGACATGACATTGCTTTACCTTTTCTACTCTCAACCTTAAGCCGTAGAATGGGCAATCTTTGATTCACTAAGGACCGCAGCTGACGGGTGTGAACCAGGATGCCGGATGATAGCCGCTGGTCGCGATCAATCCTCTCCCCCTCTCCCGTCTCTTCCGATGAGGATGACGACGCCGACAAAATCCCTCCCTCTAGATTCGTCACTTCCCTTTCTCGTGATACCGATCTAGCTCGAGAGCTAGACCTCAGCTCCCGAGAGGACCGCACATACTTCAGGGAAAACCCTTTTACGAAAGCGAAGGCGAATGCGGAGAAGAAAGCTGCGGCCAAGCCAGATGGCGGGGAGAAGACGAAGAAGCGAGGTAACATTCGAACTGCAACGGTTGATGGTTGCCCACAAATCGAGGTTGAGAAGCCTGCTCCAGCTAAGAAGGGGAATGCTCTTTATGCAGAAGAGGAGGAAGAGGGTGGAGGATGGAAGCGGAAACAATGGAATAAGGGAAGTGGATGGTTGAACAATCGTCATCAGCCTATTCCTGCCGGTCCACCTCCTAAGCGATCCATTATCGACGAGATCGACGATCCTAAGACTGGTGTGGCAAAGAAGGGGAAAGGAAAGGCGAAGAAAGGCGATAAGCAGACTACGACAAAGGGGAAGAAGGGAGGGAAAGCGGATGAGGGTGTGGTGTTCAGGAAGATTCGTGAGCATCCTCGCAATTATCCGCTCTTTCCGTACCCGACAACGCTTACGATGCTGTTGTTTGATCCTTAGCCGCGAATGCCGCTCCTAACGAAGACTTCCCTATCGTCAAGGGCATCGAGAAACAGAAGACCCTCCCCCTCAAGCCGAAGAAAGACAGCAAGAAGAAGCAATGGAGGGCGTCAAGTGTCACGCCGGACTCCACAGATCGACCTCTCCAGAATCTCGACCTCGACGCTCTCGTCGGCGGGATCAGTAGCGATGACAAGACGATGGACCAGAAGCAAAGCGAAGTGAGAGGTAAATTCTTCGACCATCCAGCCGATAGTCAATTGGCAGCGCAACTAGATGAAGCCATCGGGAAGAAACGCACCACAATCAACCAGCCGTTCACCCTATCCAAGTACTTCTATCCCGCCTCCTCCCATAACGCCAACAACAAAGTCGCTCAATTCAATTGTCCGTCGACACAAGCTACCTCTCAAGTCCCGTCGCTCTACCCTTCCGGCCCGACAGTCGAGACTGACGATGTGGGAACTCCCGCGATGTCCGGCCAAGGTCCAAGCAGTCCTTCGACGTTGACTCACATCCCCTCCATCGAAAACAAACCTAACTGTCAAGAACTCGATCCGCAGCTTGCTTCCTCCTCAAGCCAGTTACCGTATAGCTCTCCATTACTGAACAAGATCAAGCCGAAGCTCGAAGAAGGCGAACTAATAGATTGTACCATTGTTAAGCCGAAGCCAACGAGGAATGTCTCGGTCGGAATGTTGGAGGCCCTCGCCTCAAACGGCTATCATAGTATCTCCCCTGAAGAGCAAGAAGACGAAGGCATTCGCCGACGCGAGTTTACGATGGCACAAGAAGCAGAGATACTGTCGGATCTGTCCCGAGCGGGTGCAAAGCAGAGTGAGTTGTCCATCATGATTATCCTGCTGAGAGAGTTCTTACTGAGATGGTGTCAAAAGCCCACATTGACACGGCTAAGCCCAGTCAATCCAATCGACCAGACGAAACTACTTGGAAACGCCCTTGGAATCCGCAGCGAGACCGATTTAAGAACCCCTATACTTACGAAATGGACGACCGTCTCCTGAAGCGCGAAACTCTCGACAGTCTGGATGTTCGTTCACCTTCGCCAGGATGGTCGACATTGCCAAAGAAGCGAGCCCGTCCCAGCAATACTGACGGCCGAGCGTCCAGCCCGAAGCTTTCGGACAAGTTCCGTGTACCCCTTCCGCTTTTCGACCGCAAATGTCCTCCCTCCCCTACGCTGCCTCCCCTTCCAAGATTATTGACAAGCAAGCCTAGGATCCAGCTCTTCACGCCCAGTCAGCCCAAGCAGCAAGCTCCGATCCTGGACGTCAAGCCAAGATACGTACTACCCGGCAAGAAGATTCCTCAATTCCGACCGTTCGTCGGCGCTCGTGAGGAAATCTCTCAAGCAGTACTTCATGAGATCCCCGATCGCCAGCCCCTCAAGCACAGCATGACTAGATACGGTCAACCTCAGACTCCTCAATTCCGTCCGAATCTCCGTCGGCCGCAGCAAGCTGAAGAAACCGAGACCGACTGGACTCAAGCTTGGAAGAAGGGATCCACTTCGACTAACAACGAGCCTGGACGCGACTTCTACGATGCTCCCGACTCCTTCAGTTACGCTAGGCAGCACCATGTGCCTGCGGCAAATCATCATCGAACGAATGGGAGGACTATCGCGCTCTGACATGTATGTCTACCGTGACACTCCATACCCGTTTACCGTCAACAGGCTTCAGCTGTTTCTGGCTCCAGACTTTCTCTCCTCCATGCGGTTCTTTCGGAAGAGACTGCTTATACGGGTGATACGGTACTGCAAGATTCCCAGTTTACACGAGAGCTGTCTATAGCTATATCATGCAATCCATGTGCATCCTCATAACTCCTAGACCACTAGCTACTGACAGTGGACACCTCCGGCGGGATGATGCGCTTGCGCCAAGTCTAGAAGAGCAATCAATACTGTCAAACACGATCAACTGGCTAGATGCATTGGGCGGGAAGCATCCTGGAAATGATTAAGCCTACATCGCGAATCCAGCTTTACTGACAGAGATACAACACTTAAAGGTCCTCAAACCGATGCCCAACCCCAGGTCCTTCTTCCGATAAGATGCCCGCAACCCTCCCGATGCTTCCCGCTCATCCCACCCCTCCCATCGACCCTCTCACCCTCCGCACCCCTTCTCGCAGGACCCTCACAATCAGGTATCGTACACAGCACACAAGGCGGAGGTGTTGAGTGATCATTTGCGTACATCTCCGAATCCCTTATGGCGAGCTTGTACGGTTCAAGATAATCCCGCCCTTCTGGGTGGATTCCGATAAGCCCGATGGTCGGATCGCATGGATCATCTCGTTCTCTCGCTTCGTCCGGAAGGGGGAAGCGGAATAGCTGGATATCGGTTGGTGGTCTCGTCCCGACTGATGCGGGCTTGACCTTACCTTTACCGGTCGCTTGGGCTTGCTTTGCTTCCTGCTCCTGCCAGTCCTCGGCCTTTCGCTTGGCTCGTTTGTACCTGTCCGCGACGTGTACAGCCCAGCCCTGAACTTTCGCCAACCCTTCCCGCCAACCAGCGTGGAACTCGTTCTCCCATTCCGCCACCCTAGCTGCAGATAGATTATGCGCTTCTCCGCCTATCGATACCGTCCTCAAGGTGGGTAAAGGCGGAAGCACGAGGTAAAGCCTATCAGGAGATGGAATCGGCGCAGATGATGAAGCTGCAGAAGTTGAGCCGGCTGTACGAGTTCGAAGCGGCCGATCGCGTAGTGAGAACGTCGAATGCCCAGCGGACCGATGACCTCGTCTTGCTCGAGCGATAGCAAGTTGCTGCTGATGTTCCGCCTCAGCCGCTTCCGCTTCTCGAGTCGCTGCTACGGCCTCCTCGTCTTCGCTGCCTCCACTGCTGTCGTCATCCTCCTCGATCCGTGTTCTGGCAGTCGTTCTTCGCCTTTCAGCTTCTACCTGAGCCAACCTCGTTCTATCGGCCAATTCCCACGAGGCGATCTGTCTCTCCCGCTCCTTCCCTCGAGCCAGACCAGCCGAGACACAGACTCTTCCAAGATCCTTGCATAGCTCCGCGCCTTTCTCTCGAGCGGCAAACCCGAAAAGATTCACCCGATCCAGGACCAGGTGCTCGAGTCGAGCGTAAGATCGAAGAAGGGCATTCAGCACCGAGTCAAGCCGAACGTTCGTAGTAGAGATGTCAAGATAACTCAATGACGGGAAGAGATTTGTCGTTCGACCGTAAGCTCCTTGTGGTCCGATCAGGACGTAAGCGAGGTCGCGAGACGGTACTCGAAGTCTCAGATGCGTAAGGTTGGCAGCGACGGCTGACAGGCCAAAGCGGGCTAAACATTTGATATCGAAGAATACGATAGGTTGAGCGAATTGTTTGGGTTTGGTATAGTTCATCTTGTCGCTGATATACGGGAATGGTCCATGGCCAGAGTATCCCCTTGGTTCGACAGGACTTTCGGATGAGACGGAGGTGGGTGGAGTGGAACGGCCGGATGCGCGGTCGCTATCTGAAGTCGAGGGTTCGAGATTGAGGTCGGAGAGGGAATTGGCTACACTAGCGGTGGTGCTGTTTGCCGCGGTCGGTGGTGCGGTAGAACGAGGTGGAAGATCTTGGACGATACTGAGGTGGGTGAAGGAGGGTATCTCAGGCCAATGCCGGTACAGCGATTCGATGGCAGAATCGAAATACGAGCCTATGTGAAGGTCAGCTCTGTTGAGGCGAAGACGACCTATGACCAACCCTTCAAGAACTGGTAATATGATGCCTGTTCGACATAAGGCCTGAAGCGCATCTCCATTCTCCTGATCCCAAGACGAGGATCCTCAAACATTTCCTCGAGGTGTTCCGGGGCGAAGTTTGTGCCGATGTTTAGCATGAGAACGCGGATATCAGGCAGACATCTCAAAACACTGAGCTCATCAGCTTGAACGGAACCATCATGTCTAAACGGCTTACTTGTTCAAGATATCCGCATCGCCCTGCCAAGATCGCTGTCCAATCGTCAGATCAGCTTTTGCCTTTTAAGCATAGCGTATCGATGGTTCGTACCGAGGCAAACGTCCGCACCACCTTCGTCATCCCACCATCAACCTTCTTCCCCTCCACCTTCAGCTTCTTCCACAACGGCATCAACTGTCCAGCCCGATGAACTACCAGATGCGTCCATAGATGCCGGGAAGAGAGAGGGTAATCCGGGAAGACCTGGATGAGGGAGAGGGCTGTTCGTGAAAGCAAAGGAGGTGGGACATGATCGAGAAGGTGGTCGATCAGTTCTGGAGGGAGACGAAGGATATGAGGGATCGAAGGGTTCGAGATTGTTGATGACATGGTATAAATAAGGAAGCAGGAAAACAAAGAGATCGGTTCCACCTTTGTGACACTTGGTTAGCCAGGTGGAGGTGGTCCAAGTCCCGTCTACCCCCCCCGCCTGCGGTCCCAACCGCTGGTGTTTCAGGTCAGAACTACCCAATCTAACCAAGATAGTCCAGTCACCTAATCCGGAACCTATCAGTATATCAGCGAATATGAAGTCGCCCTCCAAAGATTCCTAGACTGCCTCTCGAGATTTGGGCTCAGATCTTATCTCTCGCCTTGACCTCACGAGCTGAATGGTCGACCCCTGTGGCCCCGCCGCTTGGCTCCTGGGCTGCAAGGTAACCGTCTTCTCTTCTTCCGGGGAAGGAACTCGCATATGCAGGCATGGTCCTGCATCCTTGTGCCTCACGTATACCAAGACATCAAGATTCGTGATATCAACTGCTTCTTACTTGAGGCGGATGATCAAAACCCACATGACAATTGGCAAGATCGTGTAGCCTCCTTCTTGCAATATGCCGAGAACCTCCAGGTGATACTACGATACGTATCGGGACCATCCGTAGCACAACGCAAGTGCGATCAACTTCGTCCGACTACGACCAGAATGCATTGGTGGAAGAGATTCTGGGCCATCATTCGCCGGCCAAGTCTCACTCTTCGATCCCGGCGGACATCTCGCATTCGCTCATCAATCGTATCAACTCATCCCGCTGTTCGTACTCGAAGTGATCGTACCCTCATCCCGAACCTTCAGTCCAAATCAGTGTAGAGCCTTAAACCCCTCCGAATCATAACAGGATCACCATCCCAGATCACCTCATGATACGCTCTTAACCTCTCACACACTGCAAGCTTGGTGTCAACCCCTTTCCGTCACACCCCTCATCCCTCGATGGGAGGACCATACACTCCCAGAGGTCTACTGTCTACACAGCTCTCTTCCGAGGACACATCCGATCGTCCAAAGCGAATCGATATATAACGATCGATTCGTCAACCTCAACTCTGCGTGGGAACCAACTTATAATAAACGTCTTCTCGATGGGACTGTCCCAAGACTCTACATCTTAGCCCCAACAATCACAACCAGAAGCAAAACCGCAACCACGACCACCAACACGACCACCAACACGAGCAGGGAATCGTCTAGAGAAGAGAGGTTCGAGATGAAGCTCCTTCTCAAAGCTTGGCCCGCCTTCCCTCTCTTCGCATGTATGGCCAATTCCAACGACACCGGACGAACGAGCCTACACCCGGGGACACGATTTGAAGTCTACGGGATGGAGAAGGCGATGGCTCAGCTCGGAGTGAGAAGGAGGTCCGCCAGGGAATGGTTGGATAGGTTGAAGAATGATGTTTTGCTTGTGATTAGTTCGGGGCAATGGGAGGGTTCCACGGCGGATTGGGATGATCGGTTCGTTCTTGGAACGATGGATGAGGCGCCTGCTTGTCCTGCTTGTGGTAGGAAGAGTTTGATGATGTATCGGTACCGGATACGCAGCATGATCGGCTGCTCCTACTGCTGGAGTTTGATTGCGGCAGTATATTCCAGCTTGTCACGTTTCTAGGGTTTCCTGCTTATATTGCAAAAGGTCAGCAAGTTCCTGCTAATGAAAAGGCATGGTATGCGATATCCATAGCAACAGATGATAACCCCTCAGGGGCTACAAACGAACCTCCTTGCCCCACCTCACAGCTCAACAACCCGCATCTCCTCCTCCAACATCCGTCCAACCTTCCTGAGTATCACCTCATCCTCCTTCATCTCCGCCTCGCCGAACCTGATGATCGGTCCATCCAAACTGGCTCCTCTACTAGGACTATCCAGCCTACACTCTTCGTCGCTCCCCGTCGAAGAGACGAGGGAAGGCGCATCATCCTCCGCCAAATGGGATTCCCTTAATCTCGAAAACACGGCCACGGGAAGCTGTTCACACGCATGCTCCGGTACAGGCGTTGATGATCCCTCTCCTTCTCCACATCCTACACTCCGTAAGATATCAACGAGCGTCGCAGAGATACTCCGATACCCGTCGAACTCCGGATGAGGATCTCGTTCCGGGCACATCTGAGCGAACATCATTCTCCGACGCTCCATGCACTCCTCCCATTCCTTATCTTCCTCGTCATGCTCCCGATGCTCCTCGTCAGCTTCGACCTGGGTTGTTTCCAGCTCAAGCGAATAGGAGGACGTCTCTTCGATGGAGGAGGAGCAGAATGTATCATCAAGGATGGAGGAGAAGCACTCGACTGTCGTTCGGAGGCATCGGGCGTTTCGTTCGGGGAGGATACAGGTACGTTCTCCGTCGGAAGGGGGATCAAGGGGGGTACGGTCGTACTCGGTGGCTGACCACGTGGAGTGATATGACTGCGGTCGGGCAGCGTCAGGGATGATCATAGGGGGGTCAAGGTCAATGGGGCAAGAAAACTTACTGTGACTGCACACCCCTCATCCTCGCCTTCCCATCTTACACTCTTCGTTCTTCTCCATAGTCCATCCGAAGACGAGATCTCGGACGAAAAAGAAGTCGAGCGGGAAGTGTAGGGTGAAGGTCGAGGGAGGGAATTCAACTCGGCTGGAGCAGAGCAGACACGGGTAGGGGATAAGCAGGAGCGAAGACATCGCGGAAGAGGTGCAGAAGGGGAAGCCGATGCGGCAGAGGTCGACATGGCTGCAAAAAGTATTAAGGGATAGGAGACTTCCGTAAGATATGAGTTTCCCAGAGATGTTCGGGTGAATGATGGGGGAGTTAGGTGAGGTAGAGCCGATGGCTCAAGTCGACAAAGTCGACAAGTGTTATTGATTCAACGGCATTGTGGCGAGAGCGATGGGAGACAGAGCTGAACTCAGTCTAGGGGTAGGTCTATTGAAGAAATATCAGTCTCCTATCTCGACTAGAGTGAAGTGTGGAGCGCTTCGGTGTGAGGGGTATCGAAAGTGGGCAGAAGGTAAACTCACCTGACACAACGGCACGCGTCTGCAGCGCAGAAGCCGCGAGGTCGGGGAATCCGGCGATCAACAGAGCACACTGATCTGTGTGGACGCCTTTGATGTCGCGCGAAAAGCCTCAAATTGATGGGCGGATCGCAAACACGTACTCCTGGGGCGATTCGAAGAGCGCTCGACGATTAGGTAATGAAGGGAAAGGAGCTCGAAAAAGCTATAGTGAGAGAAGACTGGTTAGAGTTGAAGTCGTCGCAGGGAATGCTCCGTTATGCTCCTCCTTGGACGGAATCAAAGGCGATCGAAAACCGTGGATGTTTTGTCGAAAGGCGAAAGTGAAGCGAATAAGCTAGGTAGAACGCGGTGCCTCGAGGGGGAAAAAGAAGGAACAACGTCTCGTTAGATGGTTTCGTCGATGCCTCTGTTTTCGTTTCCTTTCGTCCTCGCGATTCGACTCTCTCTCAAAGGCAGAGTATATCGATCGACACCAAACGCTAGCTAAGGAAAAGACGACCAAATGTTCAAGCACGGCGTTTAGTTTGGGCGGATTTACAACCTGGTTTAAAAAAACCGCCTTTTCGCGTGTTGTCAGAGAGGTTTGTTGATTCCGCCAAACTTCGAGGGTTGCGGGTTTAGGGAATAGCAGGGAGCGTAAACAGGAACCCTGTCTGATGGCTATTTCGGGACTGGGCTTCTGGTCCTTTGCTCGACGAGGATGGACGAAAGGTAAGGAGGTTTGACTTCGTAAGGCCTGGACTATAGGGAAGATCGCTCGCAGCGGTTGTAATCCTCTCGTAAAGCTGGGTTGCATCGTCGACCAGATGTAACCGAAGATCAAAGGTAGCGACCGTTTAGATTATATACGAAGGGTTTTCCTACTCAACTTTAGAAACGTTATGCTAAAGCCTCCTACAGAGCGAAGGCTGAGGTCCTCAAAACTGTTGCATCACGAACGCGCCATGGCATCTTTGATACGTAAACAGCACTCAAACAGCTGCAATTCCTCATCTCCTCCTTCACACAACCCTTTGTCGCATTCGGCGATTGCAAGCGCAGCTTGTGACTTCTGGATCGCAGCGATGGTAGGTAACGGGATCAGCGCGTCGTGCAACTGACATCACCATTACCCTTAGCCATAACACCGGCAGCAAGATGACTGTATTCACCTGTTCGAGGACCTGACCTGCAGACCATCCTTCTCGACCAACTCGCTTGACTGCTTTGCGCACCCCTTCGAACCCCTCCTTCGCTAAAGACAGGTTGACTCCCTCGCCCGGCTCGACACCCATCGTCCGCAATAATCCGTCTATTGTCTCGCTCGGCACAATGCCTGATATCTCATGTACTGCCTCTCCGTCAGCTGTTTTCACGGGAGATGCCATGTTGGAGCCTACTTGACATAGCAGTGATCGGTGTAGGCGGATTCGATGCTGCATGTAAACGCTGTGCTGTTTGGAGATACGTTATCGCCTTTCTCAAATCTCCACTCGCGAGCTCCAGTATCAACAATAAGACCTGATCCTATCAGCCTCGCTCCGAAGCTAGAAAGGGAATCGCTACTTACTCCATGTTCGGCATCAACACCCTCAGCGGAAGCGATCATCTCTATTCGTTTCTGACTGCTTCCTAGCGCGAGCGGCCTAAATCGGAACTTGCTACATCTCGAAGCGAGGGGTTCGATAATCCTGTAGTCTTCCGCATCAGTCATGCTAGCCATGCTAGCTGAAGAAAATAGAATGATGTCCATACCGTGTGACATAGTTACAGACGAGACAGAACCGTGTGATACGCGAGTAGGTCTCCATGATCCGTCTCAAAGCCGATTGAGCATCCTGAGTCATGGAATCCGCTTCGTCCAAGATGATGAGTTTGTAAGGTGGACAGGGGTATGTCTTGCCATCTCTACGAGGTGGTGCAAGGATACGGATCCAAACCGTCGTTCAGGAGAAGGAGGAAAGAGGCAACGTCATATCAGCGCGAAATCAGATGAAGGTGGATCGACGTACGTAGATACCCCAACATGTTTGGGTGTCTCCCTAGCGAAACTCTTGATCTTTTCCCTGACAACTGAGATACCCCTTTCGTCCGAAGCGTTGAGCTCAAGTACTCGTCCTCGAAAGAGATCGGGTCTAAAATGTCCTTCATCAGCCCAGACAATCATCGGCTTGCGATTCGTAGGCTGGCTTGGACGTACCCGAAGAGCTGTCGTGCTAGGGCGAGGATCGTACCTATTGGACTCAGCAACCTCCTGACCTAAAACCAGAGACCCGACTTACTGGTCTTTCCCGTTCCAGGCGGGCCATAGAAGAGCATATGAGGGAGCTGGGAGCATGATGAGCGGTGCTCGACTGCTGAAGAAGTGGCTTACATTGGTAGAGACAAGTGCTTTCCGTAGAACAGCTACTGTGTGTTCTTGCGATGAGACATCTTCGATCGTCCTAGGTCGGCTAAATGACTGCAGTCAGAGAGCAGAAAGTTGGAGAAGACGATTGACGAACTACTTCTCGACCCATGGTTGCAAACGAGGATCTTGTGGATTTGGGTTGACGGAGCGGGGTGCAAAGGTTGCCATTTAAGATATAAGGACGGGATGATGGAGTGAGTCACTGACAGCCGAGCTGGACTGAGGGGATCCACGGCAAGCTTTACTTTAAAAAACGCTCTTCTTCAAGATGGAGGAAAAGGCAAAGATGACAATCTGACGGGAAGCTGATCTACCTCCACTATTTTCAACTCATTCATCTCCCTTCTCTGAGTTTGGCTTCGAGTTATGTTCCAGGAAGGATGGGATCACAGCGAGTAACACATGAATGAAAATGCTCCATCGCAGATCTTCTATCTACACACCCAGCTATCTACATACTCTACAATAATCTCCCACCTCAAATCATAGTTCATCTGCGAAGACCCTTGATAGTTATAGGAACAAACAGTGATACAATACCGCATCAAAAGTAACGTTTGACCCATCAGCGAAATTCGAACGTGCCACTGCTCCGAGCGGGGACGTGGGTGAGGAAGAGCTCCTGGAAAGGTTCCTGATTCAACGAGTGGAAGTAGTACTGCGCCAGCAAGCATTCCAAATCAGCCATGATAAATCAAGTGTTGCGTCTTCTGCTTACCCCGCGGATGGTCGCCTCCCCCCGCTCCTTCACCTCAGTCGCCTTGACCGAGCTCTCCCTCCTCCTCCTCATTCCATCAGGGCGGGATGGGCTGCGGACATCTCCAGAAGAAGACATACGGCGAGTGACCGTAGGACTCGTCGGTGTAAGCGGGGACTTTGGTGCGATCGGTGGGGTAGGGGTAGGCAGTACATCAGGCTGGGCTTTGAGTGTCGGCGCAAAGTCGACCATCGCGAAGTAGAAGCCTAACACCTGTCAATACTGCGTGCGTGAATCGATGATACAACCTACCTGCGAAGCTGGCCCCACTGATATCCCGCACCGTATGGTCCGGTACCAAAAATCTCTCCTTTATCCTCATAAACACGAAATCCCTCTCCTTCGCCTTTGTCTCACCCCTACTCCGATCAGGTAACGAATCCCGAAATAGCAGTTCAGGTCGGATCATATCTGCCCGAGTGGAAGGGCGTCGGAACTGCTCAAATCGACCCCAATGACGCATGTCGTCGTGCTCTGTCGCAGCGAATCGGGAGCCGGTGATAAACCCATTCTTGGGACCGATAAGCTCGCCAGTGAAGAATGTTGTGAGGTGTGGGTGGGCGTCGGTGAGGTGGGATATGGAGAGGTAGCCGGAGAGGGTTGCTTCGGGGAAGTTGACATCCTGCGTTGTCGTCAACTTCTGCTTTGCGGACATAAAAGGCGCTTCTCTGCATGATACTCACGAGAAGCTGTACTTCCACCTCATATGCGCTACGTCCACTCGTCTGAGTCCCTCTGAACACGCTTCCTGGATACAGAGCACCGCGTCCGATACTAGGTATACGCGTCTTGGTAACATCCAGAAGCGGATTCGGGGGAACATCCGCTTCCTCACTCCTCACAGGCGGAGAAGGGGTCCGCTCGCGCTCTTCCGGGATAGGCGGAGCAGGCGTAGGAGCGGTCGTCCAAGGTCGTGTAGGTTGTTTCGGCAAGGATTGCGAGAAAGATCGAGGAGGTGGTGAAGGGGTAGTAGATGGATGTATTACAAGAGGTTGAGCGTAGATCGGGGAAGGTGAGCCGACTCTCATAGTCTCCTCCCGATCCCTGTCGCTGTCCTCGGGGTGTCCCATCATAGCCAATCCCAGCCCGATCACTTCCCTCTCCTCCCGTCTGTTGGTGTTCTGTGCTCGTACGCATCCTCCGCAAATTCGCTCGACTGGATCGGAAAGCACCAACACCCCCTCATTGCTGCGTGACGGAGCGGACGACAAGCCACCGGCACCACAAAGAGAGCATTTGATACTGCTTAGTTGGGAGGGGTGGTAAGATGGGCCCTGAGCGGGTGAAGCCGGAGGAGGAGCAGATTCAGTCGGCATAGCGGCGAGTCTTGCGATGTTGAGATTCGCCGGGTGCGAGTCAGAGATACGAGGCGATCTAGATATATATGGTCAGAGGACAAAGGGCACGATCCCCATCGCATAGATAGATGGAAGAGAAAGGAAAGCCTTGACCCTGCTTAAATAATAAAAGGGGTACATAGTCAGGTGATTTCCCCGGACCGGAAGTGCCAGTCGAAGCCTACTCCGAGAAGGAGACAGGTTCTTGAAGTCAGTTTAGTTTTGAAATTCGACGCATATTCAGCTTCATCTTTATACTGTTATCGCTTCATCTTTATACTGTTATCTCCTGTACTCTGGCATGCTGTGATGCATGGAGTGATGGCATGATGCTAATCAAAAGCCTGCAAAGAGGAATGATAAGCTTCCTCGCTAGAATGACGTGGATTAAGTTTAATAGAACAACAAAGAATGGCCTTATCGGATGGGGAGATCATTCAGCTGGTTTCAACATCATTTCTCAACCTTTCTCATACACCTTGGTGTCTCTTTCCATTTACCGGGTCATAAATCTAGATATTGCAGTACTATAGAGGAGTATGTGCGGTATCTTTTGCTGCTACAACCGTCAAGGCGACCTCGCCTCATTCCGACCTCGAGCTATCGCCTTGTCGAAGTTGCAACGACATAGAGGTCCTGATTGGTCGGGATGTTATATGGCGAAAGATACGATTCTGGTACATGAGCGTCTGGCTATTGTCGGTGTTGGTGGGTTGGCATCCTAGTGGGTTGTCTATATAGCTAAACAACGACGTAGATACCGGTGCTCAACCTTTGGTAAACGACGATGAGACAATAATACTTGCGGTCAATGGGGAGATCTACAATCACCTCGCATTGCGGAAAGGTCTGAAGAAGGCGGTGAAGTTCAAGACGCATTCCGACTGTGAGGTCATCATGCATCTGGTGAGCTTCGACACCCTATCTCTAGCGGGATGCTCGCCAGAGCTGAAATGTGGCATTTACAGTATAAGGAGCACGACACCGGCCTCTGCAGCATGCTCGACGGGATGTTCTCCTTCGTCCTCCTGGACACCTCCACCACTCCATCCCGACTCATCGCAGCTCGTGATCCCATAGGTATCACAACCCTCTACATGGGTTACAACTCCCTCGCTCCGGAAACCATCTACTTCTCTTCCGAGCTGAAAACGCTACACGAGGAATGTGACAACCTCATCGCCTTCCCCCCTGGACATGTCTACGATTCGAGGACGAAGAATATCGAGCGGTATTTCCACCCTACATGGTGGGATACAGATAAAGGTGAGGTGCCGCATAACCCTGTGGACTTCACGCTGTTGAGGGAGACGTTGGAGGCGGCGGTGAGGAAGAGGTTGATGTCGGAGGTGCCTTATGGGGTCTTGTTGAGTGGAGGATTGGATAGTAGTCTGATTGCGGCGATTGCGGCCAGGGAGACAGATAAGATGGCAGAGCAGCAGGAATTGTTACGGATAGAACGGAGACAAGCCATTGCAGAGGGAAGACAGCCAGGTACGTTGTGGAACTGGTGATCCATGACTAGGGCTAATCCTTTGATAGAACACGATGTCCCGCTCGCATCCTGGCCTCGACTACACTCCTTTGCCATCGGTCTTCCCCGGGCTCCAGACCTCATAGCAGCTCAAAAAGCTGCTGACTTCCTCGGAACCGTTCACCATGAATACACCTTCACCGTCCAAGAAGGTCTCGACGCGATACCGGAGGTGATCTATCATCTGGAAACGTATGATGTGACAACGGTGCGAGCGAGTACACCGATGTATCTGTTGAGTCGGAAAATCAAGGCGATGGGGGTGAAGATGGTTTTGAGTGGAGAAGGGAGTGACGAGATCCTGGGCGGTAAGTAGCTTCATCACGGCTGGATATATTGCTCATCGCACCTTTAGGCTATCTATATTTCCACGCCGCACCCAACGCCAAAGACTTTCACGAAGAATGCGTCAAGCGAGTGAAGAACCTCCACACTGCCGACTGTCTTCGAGCGAATAAGTCGACGATGGCATGGGGTCTTGAAGCACGCGTACCGTTCCTTGACAAGGCTTTCCTCCAGGTGGCGATGAACGTCGATGCGAACTATAAGATGTTCAGTAAAGGTTCGAGTCAGAAGAAAGATGAGGATGGACGGCCGATGATGGAGAAGGTGGGATTCGGACCTGCTTTATTGAAACCAAACTGACCGGAGCAATAGTATATACTACGGAAAGCTTTCGACTGTGCGCCTGAAGGGAAGGCCTATCTCCCCGAATCCATTCTTTGGCGGCAGAAGGAGCAGGTGAATCTGACGATCTGACCTAGAAGCAGTTGCTTATCATTCAATCTAGTTTTCTGATGGTGTCGGATACTCCTGGATTGATGGGTTAGTATCGTCCAGCATCAGCGTACTTGATGATCTGACGGCATGGTAGGATCAAAGATCACGCCTCGGAGGTGATCGCCGACGAGAAGTTTGCCGATCGCAAAGATAGATATCCTCTCGATACACCTGATACGAAAGAGGCATACTGGATCCGCGAGTTGTTCGAGCATCATTTCCCAACCGAGGCAGCTGCAAAGACCGCTGTGCGGTGAGCAACCCTTACTTGCGACTTTGAAATTGGTTGCTCATGATCTTTACCATCAGGTGGATTCCAAAGCAGGAGTGGGGGGTCTCGTCTGATCCCTCTGGTAGGGCAGTCAGCATACATACAGCGGCATACATGGCGAACGGGAAGGCCTGATAGAGTGAAAGATTTCTTCCTCATCTTGCATACAGATGTGCACTTACTCAGTTGACCAGCTACAAATAATAGTAAATCGTGGCGGAATATACAATGTAAAAGTCAGAAGGAGAGACCTGTAGATCTGGGATAGGGCGATATTGTGGTACAGGAAGCCATAACGACGTGGCGGTTCCAGGCCTTTCCTTTTCAGCTGGACGCTACTTTATACCCTTTTCGAGCTAATCAGGACGTCGAACAGCACCGAAACATAGACGCCGGATAATGATTTTCCGGATGGCTTCTTACGTACAATTGGCTCGAGAGTCTCGTTCTGGAATGCTTGCTCGTCCGTTCAAGTGTCGCCACCATAATGAACGACGCTAGTGAAATCGGCTCCAGGAACCCATGTCATTTCAATGGCGTTCCTGATTCTGCCACGTGATCTATTATGTATGTGAGGACTTGCATATCATACATATGGGCTGTGAGCAATAGGTGCGGGGTCAGGATGATGCACAGGACTCAACAAACGAACACCTTTCCACCTTTTCACCTCCGGTGACGAGCTTGCTATGTGTTCTGTGAGGTGTGGAAACTATTCTTGCTCTTCAGTCGAGTTGGGGTGAAAGTATCTGCCGTGAGCTAGATCTTCTCCGCTAGATCTTCTCCGGATCAGTGGTTGGTAAGCTCGTCGGACTGATCGGACTCGACCGTGATGGTATACGAGCGCCAGAGCTCCCACGGATTGGCAACTACGCGAGTGGATCGCCCTCGCCCTTGAACAGAGCAGAGGGAATCGTCGCTCGTCGAGGAGCTTATACCCTGATTTGTAGCGTGAAGAAGAACACCGTCATTTACATAGCCATTCTTTACGCACGTCTGAACCCAGTGTAAAGACCTGTCGGGAATGGTCAAACATGTAATCAGAAAGTTTCGAGATTCGCGTGGATATGTTGAGCGCTTAAAGGAATAAATGTACCTAGCACCTCTAAGCACGCAAGGTAACATCCTCAGACGGTGGTGTACCAGCCATTTCTCTGAGAAGCCGGTGTCGCCAAGTGTAGCCTCCATGTCTGTGAAGTCGACTGATTGACTCTCGGCGTCCCAGCGATTGTCGATGCGTAGCGAGGAAGGGAAGGTGCAATTGGGAAACTTGGTCACAAGAAGGTCGATGTGGTTTCCAACAGCCGCAAGCACAGAGGTGAGGCCTGGGACTGAGGATGATCGTCACCACACGGTGTCATGATGCCACTGCCACTGACGATCAGCGAAATCATTGATACGTCTGGACTTACAGGGTATAACACTACCGTCTGCCAGTCCGTCATGAATTGCAACCACCTGGAGAAGAAAATACTTAGGGTTGCAACGCCAACCTCGGCAGTGAAAATTGATTCGATGACATCTTGAGCGATGAAGGAAACGGACTCAGGCATTCCCTTAGGACCCGATTTGGTGTCAATCCTGCAAGTCAGCATTAGCAATGTAGGTAGACTTACCATAGAAGGTCAGTTGCACATGACGTCCTCGCAGCATGTTCTCGTGCTGCTCGCAGCATCTCCACCATTGTGGCATCGTCTTTTCGTCCGGGCATGGTGTGAGGAACGGTGCAGGAATCAGTAAGCGAGTTGGTAAATGGAATATCGACGAGGAAAGAAGAGGAAACGATGTGAAAACAATAACAATACCGAAGCGAAAGCGCTTTCAGGGTAGGATCAAGGGGTCCGAGCGCTGGAGTACGGTCATTCATTCGAAACGCTTCTACGATATGTAGCGGTCATCATCATTAGAGTCAGCGGAAGGGATCCATCCATCATGAATTGGTAAAGTCTGCACAGCCATGGCTGGAAGGCAGGTGCAGGTCTTCGTGTGCCAGATCGAAACGATGCCCCTCTAGCTGACCATCAGTAAGGCGATAGCTCAGACAGCCCGCGATGACAATGAGCCAATGGTCGCCAAGCGTACGGAGCACGGACGTCATCTTTTGGAACACCATTCTCCATCAGAAAATTCAGGAACCGCGCTTATGAAACGCCATCAGGAACCGTTCATTCTTACGCTTCACTTTTATGGCGTTCGGAGAGTCTGGATTTTCTGAAACGCTACCAAACGTACGGAGCTGTCTGTGACTATATCATATATACCTCGGTGGATGATCTCCTGGCTGGTCAAAGGCGTATCATGAAACGAGTGGACATACGCTAGTGAGTGAGGCTGTGCCGGAGGAGAGTTGCCGGAGTTTATTTGACCGTGTTTGGGACTCTCTGGCGGTTTTCTCCGTCTTTTGGTAAATAAAATCATGCATGGGGGGGAGTAGACGCGCACGCGATTCTTTACAAAAAAGGGTGGTCCCTGAGAGATTGGCCAGAAGTCCACGTATTCCCCCTTTCGGCAGTCCCGCTTTCAAAACCTCTCTTGGAAAGCTCGTACCTGATGGCGGGACCTGAACCCCGCTTCCAACTGGATTTACGTCTACCTGTATTCCTCTGATAGCTATCAAGCTTGACGACCAGCTCTTCCGCCCATCCGCTCCCCATCGCCGTGACCGTTTGTTCAACTCTTCGCGATTTGGCTTGACTCATTGTGGATTTTCCGGTTCGAAAAACTCTCACGGGCTCGCGGCGTCGCATAACAAAGGTCATTCTCGCTAAGGTACGTTCGCTATCTCATTCCCCAACGAGGGACTTGGTCTACGGCGCGTGCAGGGTCAGGCCTTAGAGCATTAAACATCTCAACAAGGTCCCTGGCGAGGCTGACTAGGTGTGTAGTCCCAGATCTTAGACGCTCATCCCGCTTTCTCCTCGTCGATCCTTCAGTACCCATCAATCCTGCCGATTTCCATCTTCCTCGTGAGTTGTCCGTGCCTGAGCCTCATCATAATGTCATCTTACCCCCACTTACTCCACCATCGCGAGCCGACGAGAGTGCTCATCGGGATGAGGGGGAATTGCTTGATAAATCGCGTCTCTCAGGACCACTTACTATAACCCCTGTCCTCCACTCCGCCTGTGATCTCAGCTCCCGCATCCATGTTATCGCACTCTCTTACCTTTTGCAACCCTAGTTCGAATGTTTACGGACCTTCTGTGCTGATAGCACCTCCCTGCAGATCACCTCTCCATCTGCACACATTTCCGACAGGACCGCCCTTCCCCACCTTTCCTTTCTCATCAGCCTATCTCCCTTGGCCGTTCCGATTCCAGAGGCAATCACTCAGCCCTCGATCCGTTTTTCTCACCAGCAACCGTTCTCTGTGGAGGGCGTAAACGCTGGCGTTTTCGTTCACTGCACAACGATCCGGCTTCGTACCGGTTCCGAGACCCTTTGATGAGCCTCACCACATCCGCTCCTTTGAGCCACCGGCCTGCTACCTCTCATATCCATTCAAGCATGAGCCCATACCAGGCCCCCGAAAACCGTACTTTCGGAACGTACTACTCCCGTCCACCGACTTCTTCCCATGGTCCATCCCCGCAACAGGTCGCCTCCCCTGATCGACTCCATTCCAGTCAGGGGTACGTCAAAGGAGGCAACCTTCCACCTCAATCGCCTTTTCAAACGCATGAAGTAGCTCCCCCTGGCTCGTCGCATGGTTACCCTCCTCAACCACCTATCACACCTTTGACCGGACCGACTTACCCACCTCAACCTCCGGCTTCAACTAGCTACTACGGCATCTCCCAAACCACGACCGATCAGGCTATCCCTTCGCCTCCACCCACGAGCAACGGTCGCCCTGGGAGTACGAATTTTACCCCTGACGGACTTCCGATCGTTCCCGTCGGGATCAGCGGTGGCAAGATGTTCCGGTGCAGAGGGTATGGGGAGTGTGACAAGGTATTCACGAGGAGTGAGCATCTGGCGAGGCATGTGAGGTGAGTTAGTTCCCGTTTGAAAGATGCACCAGTACCTGACATATCTAGGAAACACACCGGCGAGCGTCCCTTCCCTTGTCATTGCGGAAAGGCTTTCTCTCGTCTCGACAATCTCCGTCAACACTCAGCCACTGTCCACGCCGACCAGGCGCCATTGAACGAAGCGATGCTGAACTCGCTAGCTCCCGTTCACGCTGCCCTCTCGCAACGAGCCAATCGAGACCAGCGCAAACGAGGCGAGGTTGTCGAAGTACCAAAGAATGCCGTAGAACGTCCGCGGCATAACGAGGGCTACCGTCACAAAGGCTCACCGGGTTCGCAAGCTGGTGATTCCCCATATACAGCTTATGGTCAGGGCGATCCGCAGTGGAGCGTTCCGCCTGCCCAGCACGCTCGACCGCGAAGTGGCGATGATTACGAGTCGTACCCTTATCAGGCGGTCGAGGGATACTCGGGGCAACATGCCGTACCGCCAGGAGATGATGCGGGACCGAGCCGTCGCCCAGCTTCGTCGGCAGGCTATCCTAGTTACCAGCCTGTATACCATGATCAAGTGCCTCGACCTCCCACTGCGCCAGGCACTGCTTCGTCAGGCAACTCGATGTCCCAACTCCCTTACCCTTACCGACCCATGTCTTCCAGCGGTCGCGAGCTTCCAGTCCCCGCCCACTACGCCGAGTCGGAACCGCCGTCTTCCGCTCATGGCCCACCGCAGTCGCCGATGTATCCTCCTGGAGTCCCGCAAGCTGCTTGGTCGTCCCCGCCCAATCACACCGCCTATCCGCCTCATGAGCAGAGTCACTACCCTCCTCCCGCCGAAGGCTACGGCTATCCCCCTGAGCACGGTCAGCATTACGGTCCGCCTCCTCCTGGATCCTCCGGTAGCAGCTATAACTATCCTCCCACAAGCGGATACTACAACCAGCAAGGGCAATACGGCCTAGTCCCACCCAGTTCTGCCGGGCAGTATCCTGCTGGCTACACCCCTGCTTCCGGTTCAGCTGAGTCACCCTTCTCATACCATGCGCCGCAGGATCAGCAGTACCCGTACGGACAGTACGACTCTCGTAAACGGAGAACCGATGAGCCCGAAGAAGCTGGCCGGAAGCAAGCTCGACCATCTTCCGCAGTCGCTCAACCTGCTCCTTTGCATCTAGGCGAAGCGCTGACTGGTCCGCGTCAGCAAGATGCACTCTGGCTTCCTCCGACTTCAGAACGACGATCTTCCCTGGCGATCTCTGCGCTACTGGGATCGCCTCAACACCCCCCTCGGTCGCGCCCACAGACTGCAGAAGTCAACCAACAACAGCCCGCGTACGGTCAGCCGGGAGGTTACGCCTATCCACCTCATCCCGACAGCTCTAGCACGTCGAGCCTGCCAGCAACGCCAGCGACGAACGGTACCCCACGGAGGGGAAGAGAGGAAGTCAAGCATGAGGCTTCAGACAGTATGGAGCAGAAGGCGAAGGCGCTCTTGGGTGGACAGGGGAGATAGGCGGGTGGCGGGTTGGATGATCTGTATTGAAGGACACTTGCAGCAACGCTTCTTTGAGGAGGGATTCGGGGAAGGAAGTTTCGAAAGCGAAGGGCGAAGCCGATCTGTACTAGGAAATTTTGCTATACATACATACACGAGGTACAAGCATGTATTGATAATATTTTGAATTCTTTGCTCCACGAAACGTCGAGAGCTCGTCTCGTCAAATCGCCAAGAGACCTTGTGAGGGAGAATTCGTAAGACGCTTGATTTCGGAGACTGAATTAGATGCCGAATAGAGAGTAACTTATTGGTCACCACTGCGTGCCTCGCTTGGTTTCTCCAAAATGACTCGCAGCGTGAAGTGAAGTGGACTAACATTCTGTTCTGACTAGAGATCGAGTGCTTCCTGAGAGTTCGGAGCAATTTGAGATGATGAACGTGTTTCACTGAAGGACGACGCCGATCAATCGTTCCCACATCACACACACTGATCCATCCACACCGAAGCCCATCACGCCTTGCTTACATCTCCATCTGATCTCGCCTTTTCCTCACTTTTGGCTCCGGCTCTATCTCCACTGACATCGCGAGAAACTCCATTTGGTGAGGTACGATGAAAGTACGGTAAAAGAAGGAGGGTTCTGATCCTCTCGTACCGGTCGATATTCCCTTCCGCTTTTCGTCACATCAAAATCGAGTGTCCCCGTATAAATCGTTTACTCGACCCTAGTAGAAGAAAATCGATCCAAATGGCCCAGAACCAACCTCCACGTATGCTCTACCTCACAGGAGGAGGCAGTGAAGCCCTTGTAACCCTCCCAGCAACTCTAGACGTAAGGACGCCCTCCCCCAGGCCCCCGCATCTCGATTGTTTGTTTGTCTTAAGCTGATGGTGATGTGGAATCGTAGAAAGCGGTCCAACTCGCTACCGAGGAATTCAACATCCCCAAAGATACTCATATCGTCAGACTAAGCTGTAAATCAGCCGAGATCCCTTACCTTGGGAGTTACGCTGCGGGACCTGACGTCTTCCTGTGAGTAACCGTTGTTCAGCGTTAGTTGACTGGATGAGTTGGATGTTGCTGAGGGTGTTAGTACCGATAACGACTCGTTCTATTATGCTTGTGCTGGGAAACACGTTGCTAGGTTGGATGTTCATGCTTTCGAGAAGAATGCGCGTTGCTTGCTAGGCGAGGTTGATTTCGTAGGAGAGCTGATGTGTCGAACGTTACAGCCGAAGCCTGCGGGCGGTGGTTCAGGCGGAGGAGGTGGAGGGGCCGTTGACGGAGGTGGAGGAGGCTGTGGGAAGCAGGATGGTGGAGGACGAGGAGGAAAAGGAGGAAAAGGAGAGGGTGATGGTGGTATGTGATTTGTCGGTTTCAGAGGAGGTTGATAGTATCGTTTGATGCAGGTGGCAAAGGTGGAGTCAGCTCGACCGATATCAGTGTCACCGGTGTGACGACTGCTGGGAAGTCGACCACCTTCGCGAGCACTCTGTCGGGGTAAGTGGTCGGCGGTCAATGTGTTTGGAGCTGAGAGGAGTGTAGCGATCTTCCGAAGGGCCCCCCTGCGGGAGGTTAGCTTTTCTGTGGAGGTTCTCTTTCGGACGGCTCATGCTGATCAGCGTAGACTATCTCGGCACTCTTTCCATTGAGGTCTGTTTACTGAATCACTATCGTGTAATCGAAAGCAAGCTGATCCGATCGCCAGCCGATCACCTTCAAGCAGAAGTTCGTCGGTCAACAGCTGGGACCAAACGAGGTTCTTACCAGGTGTCAGTCGTCTCTTCGACATGCGTCAAACATGCTAATGGTCGGTAACGCAGATGTTGTGCACAACAAGAATACAGCACGTCTGCTCTTCCGGCCCCGCTCGATCCGCCCGAGGGTTGACATCCTGTATCCAGAGGAGAGAAGCGTGAGTTTGAGGCTTCCCTTTCTCCTCATCAGTATTATCTGCTGAAAGAGATTTAGCTTGAGGTGTCTATGTCCCTCGTGGGCTGGCAGGTGCTCGCCTCATACCCACCGGCTCCGCTCCTTTCGGACGGTGGAAGGCAAATACTTCGTTGGTTCGTGAGGGTCCAGCCTGGCGGTGGGATCGAGGATCTCTCCTACTGGCACGGAAGCCAGCAGCATCTTTATTGAGCTTCTGTGAGACTGAGCTCGGTATCGGAATGACGAAATGTACTGATGTATGGCTAGGCCAGCGGCGAAGCCCAAGCCGACTGCCCCACCGCAGTCCCACGACCCACATATCCCCGGTGAGCAGAGCCGCTTCATGCGCTGCAGAGGTCGAGACTGACGGAACATGCAAGCGTGGCCTAGTATCACCCCTCAGAACGCTTGGTGTCTCGCCCAAGGTCTCTTCGTGCCAGACATCGATCGTATCCTCAATATCCTTGGTTTGCCGGTCGAGAGCCGGACTGCGATGATCACTAGCTGGCTACCGAGCATTACGACGCATAAAAACATTTCCAGGCCGTTCTGACAATCTTCGCGAAGCTGACAGAAGCAACATTTCCAGGCGTATAGGTATGCTTACATTCATTCCTCATACTTCGAAGTGAAATTCATGATGCCCAGATTTCTGAGCCCAGGTCAACTCGCTCCATCGACAATCCTCACCATTATCCCTCCTCCTCAAGTCCTCGTCAGGATTTTCTTGCGCTTCACAACCTTATCGGGAACGATTGAGCTGATGAGAAGCGAAGCTACTATTTCGTGGTATTCCCGACTCCGAGCTCAAGGAATGGGAGAACCGCGGCAACACTTCCGCCGAGATGGGACTGGATTGGACCGGCGTGTTCGTCGTACTTGTGATTTCGAAGGGGTCAGCCAATGAGACCGAGTTTACAGGATCGGCTGGAGCGAGGCTTTGCATGATGAACAGCTATTCAGGGTATTCGAGTACGGTGCCATGTAAGCTTTTATCTGGTCTTGGTATGGGAACTCATGATTCAAACAGGGAGGTATTTGAATGAAGGCCGATTCGTATAACGATCTTTTTCCACTTGAGAGTTGAGTGGCGAAAAGCAAAATGCGAGCGTCATGATCGATCGACGAGCGTAGCTGAGATACGACGTCTCCCTCCTGGTAGAGCTTGACTGAGAGTGACAACCGATTCATGAGCGCGACTGGATGTCTCAGCACAGTCCATTAGGAGTGGTTTCTGCTGTACGCTATCCAGTTGGGTCTCACAGCTCCATGCCATCGTTGTTATACAGCTGATGCAGAAGACTCATCCTAGCTTCGTTATTCTGGTAAGTACCATTGCTCAAGAATGTTGCTCGTCTGTATTGGTCCGGGTCCCATGTCGAGAGTACTGGGATTTCTTGTGACACGCATCGAGCTTCCATGACGATTTCCTGACGTTCACCAGTCGGTTCCGGCTTCAAGTGGTACCAACCATACACGAGCTCGTCTGCGGCATAGACTCACCACCACGACCACATTGACTCAAAAATCTCTGATCCTCCTCTGACTTAACGATCACTCTCGTATCACACAATTCATAGCGAGGATGTCCTTAAGATTTACGTTAGAGCTCACTGCCATCTCCTCAAGTGCTAAACAGCATTGCCCGCCGTCCGGACCTACCCAAGAGTGCGATCAACTTCCTGGACTAGCATAAGAGTATCTGCAGATGACAAGGGTCTTTCTAACGAAAGATAATTCGCCTTCCTTCTCCCCATGGATCGCACGAATCACGACGTGCAAAAGCGGATCAAGATCCTTGCGTGAGAGCGCGATGCATAGGAGAAAGATTACTGGGCGGTATACGACCCTGCTTCTGGACGAAACCAGCAGTCGTTCCTTTCCGCCTGTCTCGCATCTTCGACGTCGCCCTTAGTTTAGTGAGACCAATTCGTCAATATGGTTGTTCTGTAGCGCGACACTATTAATAACATCAGATCGGCTAATACCCGTAATGCCTCCTCAACCCCTCTTCAACATCCAGCCAATACACCTGACTCCCCGCTCCACCCCTACTTTTCGGCATCTCATTGACGATCCTGAACAATTCCGTCGGTCTCACCCGATACGTCTCTGACAATCCTGATATTCGGGCTCGATATTGCTCCCTCACAGCTAGGACGAGCTGTTGTCCTGCTAATATCCGATCTGATCTCTGTGCTGGTGAGAGGATGGGACTAGGTGATCGAGCGCGAGGTGATCGAGGTGAATGTGGTGAATGTATAGGTGGATCTGGAGTAAATCGAGCGGCGGGGATGGAAGTCGAAACGTAGACTGTGTCTGGGGATGAATGTCTACCCTTTCGCGCTGCTTTATCCAGCGCTCGACGTCGTTTGCTTGCGCTCGACACGATCTCATCGCGTAGGAGTGAACGGTTCCGGCTTGGACTGGGGGTCCCGTACCGCGCCTCAATACCTTCCGTCGTGACACCCCGGAAGTCAAATTCCAGACGAAGCGGGATGGACATGCGTGTCGCACCGGAGCGCCGAGGTGAGATCTCGCCAGCTTGAGGCGGCAGAGACTGGCGAGCATGGATGAGCTCACTCGCTGGTCGGAGCAGACTGCGAATCCTCGGTGAGCGGGTTTGCGGAGTTCTTTGTGACCGATCATCCAGGTAAGAAATGGAAGCTGCGGGTGGATCACCCATTCGGGCGACCTTAGTCGGCGATCCGTGTAAAGCAGTCGCTCTGGCGCTGGCGTACTCATCCAGTACCGCTTGTGTTTCCGCTCCAGCTAAGCGATGATCATGTCCCTTACTGCGTTTGCTTTCCTGACTCTGTTCCAGTCCAGCGAGAGCCCCATCGACCACTGCACCGTCCGAGTCAGGCCGGGGCCGAAGCGATTCGACAGCAGGAGCGGTCTCCGAAGGAGTGCCTGTTCCATTGGCTGGACGCTTCCCGATGGGGTCTTGCGCTCGACCTTTGCCTTTGCCAATAGCAGGGCGTACCGGGACAGTTTCTGCTTCACTCTCCGAGTATACTAGTTTCCGCTTTCCTGGGCGAGAGGTATCGGTAACATCGGCAGTTGGGATATCGATAGTGACGGCCTCGACTGGTGGTGCGGCTTGGTCGCGTACTTGGGTTGACGGACCAGCAGCGGGATCTTCTAATTCTCTGTAGCCGGTCAATATAGGATATCCTGGGTGACCAGCACGGGACTTACTGCAAAGCGACCTCGGTCAATCTCGCTCCTTCCCTTTCAGCTGTCGCTTGTCCCACCGTGACAGACCTGTGCATTTAGTTTACTGCCCGCGCCAGGCCAATCGAACATACTGAACCGCTGACTCTAGCGGGACCACGCTTTCCCTCTCCACCCTTCCGACGATCACGGTCTTCGCCCTCTCTCTCTGTGTCTTCAACGTCCGATCCACTCCATCGGCGACAAGCCTGTGTATCCTCCTGGTAAACGGCGTCGCGTTCTTCTTGAACCGCTCATGCCAGCTCTGATCGGTATGTCGATCCACAATAGGGTAATTCCCCGTCATAGTCGCCTGTCCCCCTCTTCAGCTCAACATTTCACACCAGAGCTTGTGCTCCGCTGACTTACGAGCACCTGATAAGTCTTTCTCGATTGCCATGATCCCTCAGGATGCCATGCAGCTAGATATCGACAGAGGAAATCATCATCCTCAGGCCTATACTCCACCCTCGGTCTATCCCCATCAGCTTTCATCACCTCCAATCCCAACCCTGCGGAACACCACTCACTTCCCGGTAGGTCTCCCCGGCCCTTTCCCAATGTTCACCCGCTCCTGCTCATCCTCAAAACTATCCTCGTCCCCATCTTCTTCCCCCCCACCTCCACCTCCGCTCCTCCAATTCAACCTCTCATCCCTAACACAAGCCTCGACCCAATCCCTCTCCGCCAACCTCTGCCAATCCCTACCAAACTTCTCCTTCTCAGCTGTCACCGTGGTCTTGTAAAACTGACTCGTCGTATCCACCACCAATATATCTGCATGGGCTCGTTTGGTCACGGATAGAGCACCACCGGATTCGATGAGGGAGACGACATTTGAGCGGGCTTCTTCTGCTGTTTCACCTTCTTGTCGGTGGACGTTTACACTCACCCATGCTCGGAGGGGGGAACGATCACGACTCCGATCAGGGTGGACGAAGTATGGTTCCGAAGGTTTGAGGTCGGTTAGAGGTACTCTGGTGGATTGGAGGGCGCAGATGGAGAGCCAATGGTAGGGAATGACGGTAGGTCGGGGTACGTTTGGGTAATTCGTTGTGAGGAATTCGATATTTTCCTTCTCCTTCTTGTACATCGGTGAGGAAGGGTTGGTAATCAGAATCGTAGAGGTTTTCCGTTCGGTCGTCACATCCCCGCCAAGACGCTTGAAACTGGAAGTCAGCTTGACGGGGTCAAGAACAAGGGAATGACTGACCCGGATGGTAGCGGCGAGGATCTCGATCGCATACTCGGGAAATTGACCTTCGGCGAAGAAGATGTGCTCGCTGGAGAGGACGGTATCCATGTTCTTATCACACTAGCATGGAGAAGAAAAGACGATATCGTGGTACAAATGGACTGGATAGAAGGGTTTGAGTATGATGTACTACCTACCGAACCTGTTTCACTCACTAACAACGAGGGATCAATAGTGCAGTTTCGACATGCAAGACTTCGCTAGGTATATGACATGTGACAGGTTGTATTACTGTCAAAGCTGAACTTTATAATAGTCGGGGTTGAATGTGCCGTCCCGTGTTAGGCACCTCATAAGGCGTGGACGTTATACAATCTAGGCCTAACCTTTGACAATTACGCGTGGCGTCCATGAGGGTCTGGTCTTACCTTCCTTCCCATTTCCATATGGACACCACCCTTCCTAGGCTTTTCGATTACAATGAGTTTTAATTGAGTGCTAATGAACATCGAACCGATAGGTACTTTCATTCCGCTGCATAAAAGTCCGACCAGCACTCGGAAAAAGTAGCCACGTCGTACAATTCAAACGAAATGATGATGCGATGTGAACGACGACGTAAAACGTTATTAGGGCTTGGTAAGGTGGATTGATACGAAAGGAAATGTAGTAGTACGAGAGATGCCCAGTCAAGAATGTCAAACCCATGCACGAGCCTCTACCGCAGTTGAAAGGAGATGTGAACTTCGACCGCGAAGGCGTTGCTAACCGCTTAGAGCAAGACGGCGAGACCACCGAAGACACCGGCGGCGACGGCGGGAATGCCGGCGAGAGCGGTGGGAAAGGCGCCCGCCTTGCTGGATGTGGTGGCAGCGGCGGCAGAGGTGGCAGCAGCAGAAGCAGAAGTCGCGGCGGCACTAACGGGGGTGCTATCAGAATTAGGGACTTGAGCCTTGTGATGAGAACGGCTCACCTGGCGGAAGAAGCCGGCGCAGATGAGGCGGCGCTGCTCGCAGCGGATGACATCGCGGAGGCCGAAGAAGACGACATCGCCATTAGCGAAGTCGTCGAAGTGGTCATCGCAGCCGAGGTCGTGGCGGTGGCCACAACGGCGGTCGCAGAGCTAGCCCCCGTGGTCGTGACAGCGCCGGTCGTGGCGATTCCACTGGTGGAAGCGGTGCTGTTTAGGCACGACGAGGAGGAGCCGGCCTGGACCTGAACAACAGAGCATTCAGCGCACAATCGAAGCGCAGCAGAGAGCAAGAACTCACCACAACAGGTGAAGAGTACCCGATTGCACCAGTAGAGTCCGTTAGTCGGAGAGTGATGTTGGTCCCAGCAGCGAGGTTCACAATCCAAGTGAAGGGACTAGTCGTGAGGGCCGAGCTAACGGTCTCGATAGCGAGAGCGGACACCATTCCACCGGGAAGAGCGGCACTGCATTGGACCGACCGTCAGCGCGATTCGAATGAGGTAGGTGTCACGAGTGAAGTGGGGTTTAGGAACGGGGGATGAGGGAAGAAAGAGGTGGATAAGAAATCTGCCGAGTCCGTCGCCCTGAGAAAGCGGCGAGGACCTGAAAATCAGGAGAACAAAGGAGTATGGCTTACAGAATGTATGGTGCTGTACCCCCGGTGAAGATAAGAGATGCAGGCTCTGCGATTGATCAGATAAGGACATCTCGAAGGACATTCGTTCAGGACTCACGACACTCGATGAGAGCAGCCTGTGTTTGATCGGGCATCAGCTACTGGGCGATCACGACGAGAGTGGAGGAACTCACGGGAGTATTGATCATCTGGCCGAAGGCCGAGCCAGCGAGGGCGAGAGCGACGAGTGGCTTGTACATCGTGATGATTGTTGTGTGATGAAGGTCTCGTCAACAACAGAGAGAATTAGCAGATGATTGATGATTGATGATTTGGATGGCGAGAGAAGACCAAGTTTGAGAGGAAAATCGAAAGGCCGCCTTATAAGGAGGGGAGGCTTTCCGCAGCCCAAAGCGCCCTGAAAAACCTTCGCATCGTGCCAGCCGCCTTGTCCCAACCAACGGATAGCCCTACGTAAGCCCCGCCAGGAAAAAAAGCCGACATATCGCTCATGTGGCGGTGCAAAAGACCTCCACTCTCGGATAGATTATTCCCCGCTTGACAGGACTGTACGCACTTGCAAAGCCAGCCAGCTACTACGAAGATGGCCTGATGCCCACTCTCGGTCTGGTCCGTGACGGTCCAAGAGGAATAGACGATATCTCAGATGGTCTAGAACCGCTCCCGATACTCGTCGAGGGTGTCTCTGGCGAAGAGTACATTAATCTGCTCGGATCGTTTCGGACTGTCCGTCAACCTTAAGACCGCTAATGATGTTTCTTACTGACGGGAAACCAGTATGTGACCGACTCGGTACTTCCCGACGGGACGCGATTGTCCAAAGCTTCATTCCCCGATGTCGATGATCAAGACGACCCCGACGTCTGGGCATGCGAATGTAGCCCAGATGAGAGTGGTGTGAGTTGTACCAAGTGGGACGGCGATACTTGTGATTGCGTGGCCCGATTTGGTGGGTCCCCCAGCCCACTGCTGCTATTCTCCACGTCGTTCCCCCTTCCCCCTACCCCCTTGTCATACTGCCCCTTCTCCCCCCCCTTCCCTTCCCCCTCCCCCTATCCCCCCTCCAGCCCTGCCTCCTCTCCCCTTTTTGATCATCTTGTTCACCTTCTGCCCACTCCGTTGCCCGCATGCCATTTTTGGTAGCTGACTCCCAGCAAAGGGAACTTCTACACGGTCTCACCCTCCTTCCTGAACCTCGGGAACGACAGCAGAAGAAGCCCGATTACCGACGTTCAAACGCTAGACCTCGCTGCGTTACCCGCGAACCTCCCCCTGGTCGAATGCTCGCCATCATGCCCATGCGCTCATACGTGTGCAAATCGGGTCACGCAACTCGGTGTGCGGTACATCTCCCCCAATTTCTCCGCCTGGCCTCGCTGATGGGATTGCAGCATCTCGCTAAACGTACGACCCGTAACCTCGGGAATCGGCCTCGGTCTCTGCTACACCCCTCCCTACGCAGTTCGCCTCGAAGCAGGTTCCTTCATATCCCTGTACGCAGGCGAGATCCTTACTACCTCCCAGGCTCGCAGAAGATGGTCGACGAACCAGTCATACCGAAGTGAGGGACAAGGGAACTACATCCTCTCACTTCGACTACCCTCTTGTGATCTACACATCGATCCTAGGCATGTCGGCAACGCCGGACGGTTTCTCAATCACTCTTGCGAGCCGAACTGCGTGATTCATGTTGTGAGATGGGGAGGAGGACCGGGATGGTCGAGAGCTGCGATCTTCGTGAGCCCTGTAGTTGTCGGGATGGAAGTGGAGCTGACCGTGAGATAGACGAAGCGGGTCGTAGAACCGGGTCAGGAGCTGACTTTCGACTACGCTGATGCGTCGGGAGAAGGAGCGTCATTTACTGCTCGACCGGGAGAAAGTGAGGATCTAGGGAGAAGAACGAAATGTCTTTGCGGGGGGAGCAAGTGTCGAGGGTGGATGCCTTTTGATGAGACGCTTTGACCTGATCCTGTTATGAATCAGGCGATCCACGTTACGTCATGTCGTGTTGAATCTAAGCAACACAAAAGATGTACTTTGCTGCATTGTGAAGCAATGACGGAGATGACGCAACGCGACTTTGCTCCCGAACATGAGAGCATTACGACAGTTAAACATACCCACATTTGCGCCCTGCATCTTCATCAGTGATACGATCCTCACTGTGTAAATGATCAACATGCAGCGGTACCAACCACCTCACTTACGTCAACCCACTCAGCAACCAAGCTTCTCTTCATCGTCCACCTCATCCCCCAACTCCGATGCCGGTCCTTCCACTCATCCTCCGCAATCCCGACGGAATCGGTCCTCACCCGTTTCCCCATCCGTCCTGTCATCGCCCGCGTCTGATCTCAAACCGATGCGTCGTCAGTGGAGGGCTGAGGTTGACGAGATGGACCTCCTGCAGTCTGTATCGCGGAGTGGAGGTGACGGTGCAGAGGGTGATGCGTGGGTTTGTCACCTCTTCACTCTCTTCGATTCACATCAAGATCGTCCACTGATCTTGCTGGATATAGACTGAAAGATTGGGATGTACAAGAACGGTATAGGAGTTACATTTCCGAACGAGTTCGTCCTGCCTTGGTATGCTGAGGAGGACGAAGCTCATGGGGGACTAGCTGGACAAGCATTATGCTACCTTCTCAGGAGGACGACACGGTCCACCGCCAGCGAGTGCAGCAGACGAGTTGGAGAGTCTAGGCAGCATAGTGATCCTCTTCCGTTAGTCAAATTCCCTTACACAGTTCGGGCCTGACGAGCCACTTACAGGAAAGCTACGAGAAGGGATCGTCGCTTCCCATCGAACCGACAGCTTCGCAACTTCCGGTGAGACAGCCTTTCTACCAACCAACCTAGCAATCGCAACTGATTTTGAGCAGTCTTCGAATCTTCGGCTCGACTGGCGATACTAGCTCGGAATCCTCCTCAACTCCTCTCGTCCTTAAGCGGGCTCGTCCCCGGTCTGTACTCGGTGCACACCAATAACCGCTCGGACAATACCGAGCCAGCCGATCTAGCGAACCGACTCGGTACACTGAACGTCTCGGATAATCGAGTCGAGTTCGCCTCACTCCTCTTATTGTACCATTTCGCACATTCCGATTCCCGCTCAGCCTTTCAATCTACCCTGCTCGAGCTTACAGCCCCTTCCCATCGACCACTCCGATCCCCCTTCTCCGATGATTCGCCAATCTCACCGTCCGCTGAACCTTTCCTCCCGCCTTCAGGGTTGAGCTTCGCCATCCAAGCATCTCGAACTCTAGCTCCAGAGACGTTCAGCCCTTTGGCATACTTCGCGCTTCTCAACGATGCATCCGCTTCGAAATCCGAGCGGACGGTTCTTTCTTGGGCTGAAGGGAGAGTTCGGGAGAGAGCTTGGGCGATGATGCAGAGAGCGTACCTGGAGATGAGCTTGGAGTGGGTGGGCCGCTTAGCAGGATATAGCGAAGAGGAAGTATTGGTCTGGGTGAAAGGTCGAGGCGGGAAAATTGAGGGAAAGAAAGTGAGATTGAGATGATATGGGAAGCGGCAGTGTTCGGGACCGCTCGGAGATACTGAGCTCGAGTGACTTGCCTTTAGCAGTTACCAAAGCGCACTGATGACATTGATTACTCATTTAATATCGCGATCACGCTAACTCTTCCTCATCATAATATCTCCCCATGAACTTCGCCCCTTATCTACTCCCCTCGCTACATTCTGTTCACACTGCCTCTTATCGACATCGAAGATGCTGAGTCGTCGTATCAAAGCGGGCGTCGAAACCCGATCAAAGGGTCATTTCAACTTCCTGTTACTCTTCCTTTGGAATCTGACCGGCTTCCATGGCCGAACAGAGTCGCAAGAAGGGTAAGACATAAACTCACCTCTGCTTTCCACTTCGCAATTCGCAAAGCTGACCCATCAGTGCGAATCAACCGATCATCCCCAAGGTCTTCCGCTCAGTGCATCACTCACTCAATATGGCCAGCAGTTCAATTCTCCCACTTTCTCCCAGAATCTCACTACCAGTCTGCTACGTCACCTGCAAGGTCATGGAGGGATCAAGGGCGAGATTTACAACTCAACCTGCAACAAGGAAACCATCGAGTTCTCGATCAAGCTCTCTCGCACCGAAGTGCGCCAACATCGAGCTGACTTGCCGCGATCGAGATCAGCGGAAGTTGGTTTACTGATCGACACGGCCGCTTCGATGATTGACAAGCAGCGTTGGATATCGCAAACCAAGACAACGGACGATACGGTGCTCGACGAGATCGGGTCGTACTTATGGAGCTGTCACCTCAAGAAGTCTGTTGGAGCAGAGAACATCGATCTGGACGATATATGGATCAAGATGAGCACTCTGGAGGTCGGAAGTGACGATTTCATCTCGGTAGAGGTGATCATCAGCACGGAGGCGAACATTGCTCTTAGGATGGCATGACCTCCTACAATGCCTACTGCGATAATTTCCTTTGATCCTAGTCATACGTTCTTGTGGTTTGTGCTGATGAGTTTCCAGTTTCACTTTTTCCCTCGTACTTGCTTATCGTTTCTGTTGACGTGTGATGTGAGTGCTTTTAATGACCGGCAGAGATGAGATTTACGATTTGACGATGAGACGATTCGCCCGAGGTGTTGTTTGGGTAAGGAATCCAGAACCACGCTGGTCTGCGTTCATCGATCGGAAGGATCTGTATCTCACTCTGCCTAGACCTGCCTCCATCGCGAGTTTACCCTATCTCAACGTCCTTTATTCTTATTGAAGGCTGATGGAATTATTATGTGTACCAAAAACGCATCATCGCAAATCTGGTGATAGCCACTGGACCAGAACCCCAAGGCCTTTTATGATCGTCTCCTCGCCGAATGGAGCCACGATCATCCCTTTCTCTACTTCTTCTTAAGTCGAAGATAACTCGCCTTTTTCCCCCCATGCTTCCCTCCAGTCACATTCATTCCCTGATTCGCACATACACCTATCCGGAAAGACAGCTTCAATCAATTCGTTCGCCACTACTGATCGCTGTCCACGACGTCCACCGAAACCAGCGTCTTCGCCAACAGTATTCTGAACGCCGTAGTGGCTAACAGAATGGATTTATCCAGGTCGCTCGTAACGAGGATATCCTGAGTGTTTCCTCTAATCTCGTCAGAAGGGAGGATCCAATGAAGCCAAGTGGGAGGAAGATGAAACTGGTGCCACAGCACGTTACTTCTCGGCGGTCCGATCCTTCGAAACGATGTTCACAAACACGAAAGAGGAGGACAGACTGTGAGCTCCGACCTGCGCAGACCCGTACTTCGTAGGGTTTTCAGCCGCAAAGGCCATACGAGCGATTCGAAAACGAACCACGGATACCATCGTGACCTTCCCAAAGCCGTGGATCAACCAATACAAAGAAGTGTATACCCGCTTGATGCAAGATTTGACCTTTCCGACCGCATCAAGCGCTCGGTCATCGTCTTTGCCACGAAAACTGGTGACGGCGACTGGAAATTTGAAAAACGCAAAAGCACACTGGAGCACTTCGAGCTGAGCACGTACTTGGAGAGAGACGCTCGTGTGAAGCCTATCACCTCCCTTTTGTACTATGGCGATGAGAAGGTATAGCGACCTCGAAAGAATAGACCGAGATTGCGAGATGAAAGAAATCAATGTACGGCACTCAGCATATCGTTAATGACTCATGGGTTCCACTGACACAGCAATAGACCCGAGAACAGTCTTATCCGAGTCACAGGGGTCGAGTCAATAATGTGGGCGTACGATTCGCCTATACAAGGCGGTCAAGTACGCATAGTCCGCGCAATGGACCCACACCATCCCCGCCGTCCTACCCTTCCCTTTGCTCCACCTCACGTCTCCCCCCCCACTTTCCCCTTGCTCCAACTCGCCTATCCGCCCTCTCTTCCGCCCCCCATGATACTGCAAACTGTGGCAATGATTCACGCGTGTGGGGCACAACAGGATGAGATGCAGAGAAACAAGTCCAGATCTACTCCTCCCTAGCCCGCTTCTTCGCCTGCTCCTCCGCACTATCCGCCATCCTCTTCCCACCCCTTTTCGCAGCATCCATAAATTGCTCCACCCCAAACGGATCCGAACTCCCATCAAGCGAGACCTCCACATCCTTCTCGAACTGCACAGGTCCCTCTCGTACCTCGGCAGCTTCCGCTCCTTCGAATCCCCGAGTAGCATTCCCGAGCGCGAATCGGTCTTTCGATAACTCTTCCCGGATACCTTCCTCGGTACCACCGCCGAACGCCTCCTCATTGCCAGCTGCATTTCCGGCTGATTTGTAGATGGCTGCGGCGGCGGATGAGCCGTGAAAGAGGGGTTTGTCGTAGAGGTTGTAGGAATCTTCGGAAGCGAACCCAGTAGATAGGGCTTCTCGGTTGAACAGACGCGAATCGAGAAGTGTCTCTTTCGATGCGGTGGGTTTGGCGAGACCCAGTGCGATCTTCTCCGATATGTCTCGGTTCTGCTCCCTGTAAATACAGTCGTCAGCCTTCTTGACAATACAAGGTAGAGCATGACCCACTTCGCCAACAGCTTCGCCCGCATCTCCGTACCCATATTGTTCATCCTCATCTCCTTCTCTCGCTCCTTCCTCTTCTCCGCCCGAACCTGCTCTCTCTCCCGTACAGCCTCCTCGTCCTCCTCACTAGCCTCATCTTCGCTCTCCTCCTCGCTATCACTTCCGTAGTTGCCGAGGGCCACTCCGATCTCAGCCGGAGCCTTGACAGGTACTCCAGCGGAAGACGATGCGACGACAGAGGGTGTAATGCCATTGCGTTCCTCTCTTGCACGTTGTGCAAGTAGTCGCAGGTTTTCCTCCTTCTGGGCCTTCTCCTTCTGCGCAAGAAGCTGTTGCATCTGTGATCGAGCTCTTACTTCCTCTCGAGCGTGTCGGTCGGCAACGTATAATGCTTCCGAAAACTTGGCGAAGTTGTCATTGATATGAACCTGTCCGATGTTAACTGCTACTCCTTCGCGCAGAACATTTGCTCACATCCTGCAAACCTCGTCCGTCTGCCGCCAAACGCTTATCCAACGGAATCGTGTACCCCTTATTGTTCTTCCAATTCGAGATACAAGGCGGGATCATCCAGTCCTTCTGGTCCTGCGCCGTCGCCGCCCTCGGAGGACTCTGCATGACAGGAGGAGGTGGCTCTCCGGGTCCTCTAGGGATCTTCTTATGCTTGAACCTAGGCGGCTCGAGCGGATCCTCTTGCACCTCGGTCATCTTGATGATCCGCTGCTTCCCTCCGTCTTCGCTCTGATTCGCAGGTGTGTATCGGATGTAGGTGGATTCATTATTCGCTTTCGGAACATGTTTGGGTTGGGCGGCTTTGATCTTGCCATGGGTGATACGTTCAAGAGCTTGTCGTGTCCGTTCTGCTGTTTCGGCGATGGAAGCATCGTCAGGCCTTTCCATCTCCCGCTCCTTGTCGGTTACGTCGGTCCTATTGGCGAGAGGAACGAGATCTACGAGATATCAGGTCTTTGGTTTCTTGTCAAAACGAGGCTGGACCCACCCTTGAAGCTGGATTGAACCCGACTCCCTAGCGCCCGACCCTGCTGAGCAATCGCATCATACCGTACCAGCCCATCCGAGTCAACCTGCAGAGCCAACGTCGTTCCTGCACCCATCTGCAATTCCCTCATCAGCTCATGTCAGCTGGAATAAACGCGTACTGACCTTCTTTCTCCCCATATCTAGCGGGTATTGGGCGACATGGCACTGCTCAGAGTCAGTGGCGAGTCTTATGTATATAAGATCAATAGCTCACTTCAGGATACGCTCCGCCACCGTTGAAGTCTGCTCCTGTCTTAGGCTTCCATCCTTTTCTTGCACCGTATTTGGGGATCTGGACTGATGGTGCGGAAGGGAGGATTGAGGTGAGGTCTTCGTACTCCGGAGCCGGGGTGTAGATGGGAGCTGGGAGGGCTCTGTAAGGTGTTGGTCAGCGTTTCAAATTCCATCTGAGAGATCCCGTGTGAAGATCCCGTGTGAAGTTTGTGACTTACCGAGCGAGAGCAGCCATGGCGACAGAAGTACAGTATAAAATGGACGTTCGAGAGACAGCTGGAAAGGACCCCGCAACAACTCGACTAAACCGGAGATAGCGGAAATATGCACAGTGGCTCAGCAGATCCTTTCGCGAAGCTAGGTATAAACATGCGCGGTATGTAAGCTACATGATCCAGTTATGCAACACCAGGGTACTTCTTCAGTATCTTCAAGCATTCCACAGTCGGCTGTAACAGCTCCTCTCCGATCTTCATCCGTAATACTCCCAACAGCTTATCCTCGATCCCTGCTTTTCTCGCAGCGGCAAACTCGGTGACCCGCTGAGGTTCTGGTTGTACTCTGGTGAAAGTGACGAGGTTAAGAAGGATGATCACCGCTCGATGTACCAGATCTAAATTAGGCGGGGTAGTCGAGGTCACCGGGATAGGCTGATCATCCTCGTCAAGTTCCGCGTCCGTGTCTTCCGGATCAAACATGCCCAAGGCTCTGCTCCATACGGTCCGCTTCGATTTGGTATCATACTCGCCGCGGGACAGGAGAGCTGCGCACGCAGATTGAGACTCGGTGAGAACTGCTAAAGCTCCACCTGCGGCGAGCCTGGTCCGGAGATCATCGACATTGGTTAAGACGAGCAGGACTTTCAGCCGTGATTGGGTTCTCGCGTGGAATTCGGTAGAGCCGTCTCCAGTAAAGTAACTGAACCCGGCTTGCGAGTTGGCGAGATTGCATGCCAGCTCGGTGGCGGCTCGGCGAATCATTACGTTGTCGTCAAGCATGAATTCCTCGACCTTGGTCATGACTCTGGCCTTATCCTCCCGGCCAGAACCGCGCCACATAGCATCGGTCTGCTGTAGCGTGACAGATGCATCGATAATTCGGGATGCGATCGATGGATCGATCGACGCCAGATTGGTCAGCGCCATAAGGGATTCGAAGTGTTGAAGCAAGGTCGAGGAGGGGCGGAGCAGAAGGGAGTGAAGCGGGGTTAGCGCGTTGAGAGAAGTTGTCAGATGAGGTGGTGGGAAGAGAAGGTGAGGCGGCGTCGTAATGACGAGCTTGGCGAGTGCTTGAGCAGCCGGAAGAAGAGCACTATTATCGGGCGGTATCGCAGTCTTGCTCGAACCCGTCTCCGAGAGGTCCCTCACAGCTACAGAGAGCACCCTAAATCCACCGTCACGCACGAAACCTGGTCGATTCGCCTTGTCCTCGACCAGATTTAGGCACAGTCTCCCGAGACCCTCCTTGACAAGCCGACTCTCCGCTCTCGCCAATCCTCGCAGAATAGATACGCAACCCGCATTGAGCACGCAATTAACTCGTATCCTCACCGCCTCATCGCTGTCCAGCGGATCGTCCTCCGTCTCAGCTGCTCCCTTCCTTCCCGAGATAGCCATTGCTCGTAGCTTCGCGATCTGCTGATCCTCGGCCGACAACGCTGGCTTCCGACTTGTCAAGTTGACGAGAACAGTCGTCACGCCATAGCAAACGCCTGTCTCGACCGGCTCAAAGAGCTTCTCGTCGACGTCCATGCTGCCTCGAGGAGTAACAGGAAGCGATCCACCTTTCGCTTTCGTCGCCGGAGAAAGGGCGAGTAAAGATGCAAGGAAGGTGGGCGATTTAGCAAGAAGCTCCTTGATGCGTGGTTGAAGAGATAGGATAGACAGTCCTTCGAGAGTAGGTAATATCGCCGTGCTCGATGCAGAAATCGCAGTGATGGAAGACATCATCTTCTCACATAGACCGAGATCGTCCATCTGCTCATGGTCGCCATTCTGTCCATCCTCTTGACCCGGAACCGCTTCTTCCCGGCCGAGCTTGCTCAGCGCAACAGCGCAGAACACTCCGACTTCCTTGGTCTCCCCGAAGTCAATTCCTCCTCTCAACCACTCAATTGCTCGGCTCCGTACGATCTCCCTTCCGAGCTTCGTCCCAGCTGCTTGGGCTAGCAGTTCCGCGAGGATCGGTTGTAAAGGCGAAAGCAGCTCGGCCGCTTCCAACAATATCCCTAACGGATCAACAGGAGGATCCGTTGCTGCATCGATGGGTGCTGTAAGAAGCTTGACAGACGCAGCAGGAGCGAGAGTGAAGAGAACAGCAAGAAGGGCGGTCATTGGGACGTAGATTTCTGGTACGACCTGCTCGTCGCCTTTGAAAGTAGAGTTCAGGAGCGGTCGAAATGCTGATTCGACGATATCTTTCTGCTCTTCCTCGGTTCTGCCCGGTTTTCGGACAGTATCGCAGTACCTAGATAGGCATAAGAAGGCGAGTGATCGAGCTGAGCGGGAAGCAGTGGGAACCAAGCTGGTCGCGAGTATTTTGACATCGTTCTCACGAAGAACCGGCGAATCGGACGAAGTGAGGCTTTTGAGGAGGATGTGCAACTCTGAACTACCGGGAGTCGACGCCATCTTGATCGGTGAGGGGAGCCGCGGGACTACATCAGGATCGCTTGTCCCATGGCCTTCTATGAGTAGTGAAAGTACAGACTGGGTTCCCCTCAACTCGCCTTGTAGCAGGAAGCAAGTTTCCCACGGTGTGGCGTTTCAAAGGCGCAGCTTGCGCGAGTAACCTTTCATCCTTTTTGGTGCCTTCAGTCTTCTTCTGTCTCTCCGCACCGCTCAGCACATCTGAGCAGGTGGTAACCGCGACTCCACCTCCTATTAGTCTCGACCAAGCCTTTGCGGATCCTACATCGCTTTGAATCCTCGTTATCTACGAAACATCGGTCACTCTCTACAATGCGCCCTCCTTCGCCTCTTCTCGCTTTACTTCTTTCCCTCATTCTCGCTTCGCCAACCTTCGCCGACAGACCTCGATTGCCACACCACAAGACCTATGATACCCACGCATACTATACCCTCGAGCTATCACCTTCATCCCCTCATTGTCTCGCTCAATCTGTAGCAGAATCTCTTGGGGTCGAATTGGTCGAGCCGCTAGGTGAACTGGCTGGACATTGGCTTGTCCGAATAGGAGGCGGCACACCACATCATGAACATTACAAGCGGTCTGCTATATTCGATCCCGTTCTGGAACGATGGCAATCCCTTCGTTCGATATCTCCTCGAACAACCAGCAAATCCCACCTACGATCCCTCACACCTCTCACCCTTCGCCAACGAGCCAAGCGGGGTTCACCACACCGCCCTTCTCTACGACGCTCTTCCCCTCATGAAATCTTCGAGCGAGACGACACGGAGCTACTTTACGCGCAAGAAGATCTCGGATTAGCGGATCCGATGCTGGATCAACAATGGCATCTCATCAATACCCAAATGACGGATATCGAGCTGAATGTCACCGGTTTATGGTCTAGAGGTGTAACAGGCGATGGAGTGCATGTGGTCATAGTGGATGACGGACTGGATTTGAATAGTGACGACCTCAAGGACAATTTTGTGCGCTGGTCTGAACGGAGGTCCTGAGACTAGCTGATTATCCCAGTACGCCGAAGGTTCATACGATTTCAACGACCATACCGAACTTCCCCTCCCCCGGCTATCAGACGATCAACACGGAACCCGTTGTGCAGGCGAGATCGCAGCAGTCCGAAACGATGTCTGCGGTGTCGGTGTAGCCTATACATCCAAAGTAGCCGGTGTCCGAATCCTCTCCGCACCCATATCGGACGCGGATGAAGCCGCAGCGCTTAACTACGGGTACCAGCTCAATGATATCTACTCATGTAGCTGGGGACCTCCAGACGATGGGAAATCCATGGAAGCGCCAGATGGGATCATCCTCAAAGCTTTGGTTAACGGGATTCAGAATGGTCGGGATGGGAAAGGATCGATCTTTGTTTTCGCTGCTGGGAATGGAGGTGGAGTGGACGATCAATGTAATTTCGATGGGTATACGAACTCGATTTTTTCGATTACTGTCGGGGCGGTGGATAGGAAGGGCTTGCATCCTTATTACTCGGAGTTGTGCGCGGCGATGATGATGGTTGCGCCGAGTTCGGGCAGTGGGGACCATATTGTGCGTACTGTCAGGTGTTTGCGAGTCTAGGCTGACTGTCGTAGCATACCACTGATGTTGGGCAGAACAAGTGTGCACATACCCATGGGGGGACTTCTGCTGCAGCGCCTCTGGCTGTTGGCGTCTTTGCGTTGGCACTTTCCGTCAGGTGAGCCAGTTCTGATGATGTGGACGTCATGCTGATGTAATAGGCCTGACCTGGCATGGCGAGATTTACAGCATCTCTCGGTCCGAACGTCGGTGTTCTTCAACCCCGATGACCCAGATTGGGAGAGGACGTCAGCTGGACGGATGTTCAGCTACAAATGTGGGTACAAGCCGGAGATATCCCGCTTGTATAGCTCATGCAGTCGATAGACGGCTACGGTCGCGTCGATGCTGGCAAATTCGTCGAAGCTGCCAAAAGCTGGTCTCTTGTCAAGCCGCAAGCATGGTTTGACTCGCCTGCCGTTTACCTTCCGGACGAATATGCGGGTCAATTCGCCACTCGGCAGGATGAGGGATACGAGGGCGGAAAGGAGTCAGATGAGCCCGAGAAAGGCGAGAACCCACCGCCGGTCGCTCAACCTTCCGGAACACTGATCACCGAAAGTGGTATCACCAGCACGTATGAGGTCACACAAGGCATGATGGACGATTCGAACCTTGAGCGGCTTGAGCATGTGACGGTCCGAGTATGGATTGATCATAGGCGAAGAGGGGATGTTGAGGTGGAGTTGACCAGTCCGAACGGTATCACCAGTGTTTTGGCGAGGCAGAGGCGGTTTGACGAGGCGGATACCGGATATGCCGGATGGAAGTTCATGTCACTAAAGCATTGGTACGTTCCTCATTCAAATTCTTTTATGGTACTGAAGGCTTTCAGGGAGGAGAAACCGGCTGGAATTTGGACCATCATGGTCAAAGACCAGATGAATCCTGAAGCGACTGGCCGATTTATCGCATGGTCTCTAGAGCTATGGGGCGAGTGTATCGATGCTTCCCTGGCAAAAGTATGGGCACCTGCTGAGGAGGGACAACCGGATGAGGAGCAGACGGGCTCAGATCCAACAGCTACTGTCAGCCAGAAACCCAAACCCACCGAGCATCTACCCGGAAATCATGGCGAGGCGTCAGGCGAAGCCGATCAACCTGGTCTTGGCGGGACGGCTACTGCGGGACCAAGCGGTACTGCAGATGCGGATATCACCGAACCTACTGGCGATGTCGATGAAGGCTTCTTTGACGGCATCGAATCGCTCAGTGCCAATTCGACCTGGATCGCTGGAGCAGGGATGATCATCGTGCTTTCCGGTTCTTTGACCTGTGCATTTTTTTATGTCCGAGCACGAAGACGGAGAAGGAATCTCTTCGGCCTGGCGAATAGCGGGGAAGGAGCTCGAGGTGCATATGCTCCTGTGTCAGAGGACGTACCGATGGGTTTGCTCGAACGGGGTCGGCGGAAGTTTGGCGGAGGACAGAAAGCTGGTCCGGGCAGTAAGGAGCTTTATGATGCGTTTGGAGACGGACCAAGCGATGAGAGTGAGGACGATGAGGCTGGAGATGCGACGGACGAGCGGACGGCGTTGCGGTATCATGATGACTTTCTGGGGGATGATGACCTGGCAACTGCTGATCCACCGGAGTATCGGGATGAGCCGGTCCCAGAAGTCGAGAGAACGGGGAGAAGAGGTGAAGGGGAGAGCAATAGTGGTAGTTCGAGCTCGTGGCAGGATGCGGCGGAGGATGTGCCGCGGTCATGATGCTTTCATTCAATACGGGATGTATCTCTCACAGGTCACAGGAACTCGTACAGGAACCATGTACAGTGCTAGCGATACCCATATAAGCGATATCGTGCCCTGCAGAGCCGTGTAAATCTGCAACTTTCTGAAGGAGATCTATCGATACATAGTACATGCTCGCTGACGCCTATTTTGCAACCCCGTTTCCCTGATAATCTGCGCACCCGCCGGCTGACCGAGCTCGGCAAGGGTATGCTTTTTCCTCATCACCGCTTCTCCCTTTCTCCACCTTCCGTGGTCCACGTCATCTGCCCTATACCTTCGTCGTACAATCATGATCCTTTGACACTCTCACTCCCGACTCAACACCTTAAAACCTTTGATTGTCCGACCCCTTTCCAACTCAGTGAACCGAACCATTCATTTGCATTCGGTACCAACTACTACACGCCCCACATTCCATCCCGCTTCACCCTGACCCCCTTAACCAAAATACCCAGCCTTCCAGCGGGGTTCACCTACCCACGCCGACGCGTATCCTTCACCCTCCCTTCCATCGCTCGGCTCAATACTACTCCCCTTTCTCGATCCCGATCCCATACGATGTCAATCCCCTTCCGCCCATCTTTCTCCTCCCGACATCACACCACAAAACAATCGTCTTCTTCATCCTCCCGATCAAAACTAGTCATCACACTCCTCATCTTCGCTACTCTCTTCTTACTCGGAACAATCGTGGTCCTTTCAAGCGTATCGTATTACCTAAACATCCCGATCTCGGCTTATCTGACCGAAGATGAAGTGCTTTGGAGGGTTTCTGATGCGATCCCGCTCTTGAAGTATAATCCGGGTGAGACGAGTACTGTTCAGCAGAAACGTCAGGAGTGGGAGGAGATCACGGATGAGCTTGATCCGAGTAAAGGGTTGATGGGGACTGATACGATCGTGGAGGTTTGGGAGGAGTTGGAGGAGGAAGTGGCAGGTGACGGGCAGAGGAAACCTTTTGATGCGGTCAGCACCGCGGCGGAAGAGATTGATGAGTGGGATGTGGATGGGATGGGAACGGGTGTATATTGGATGAAGAAAGATTGGAATGGTACGGTACGAGATACGGATAGTTGGGAACGGTTGTTTAACGTTACTACTCGGTGAGTCTTACCTGCCTTGTTCGCAACTCGCTCCTCGCTCAGTCCGCTATCTCCCAGCCCCGGCGAGAAGATACCCCGCCTGATTCACCAGACATGGAAGGACGAACACCTCCCGGAAAAATGGCGAAAGGCATGGAAGGAATGTCGGGAAGGGATGCCGGATTAGTAGGTCCCCTTTCTTTGTCCGGTCCTGATGATGCTGTACTGATGGATGCACGTAGTGAGTACATGTTATGGACAGACGAGCTTTCGCGGAATTTTGTCGAGGCGCATTATCCCGCTTTCCTGCATATGTTTGACTCATACAAGTACCCGATACAACGTGCCGATTCGATCCGGTACTTCATCTTGAACCATTTTGGTGGGATCTATATGGATTTGGACATTGGATGTCGGAGGCGGATGGATTCACTGCTGCAAGGAGATTGGGAAGTTGTCCTACCTATAACCAAGCCAGTGAGTCAGGCTTTCGGCTGGCGTAATGAGAAGCTGATCAATGTGCAGGTCGGCGTGTCCAACGACCTCATCTTCTCGACGAAGCGATCGGCGTTCATGGAAGATACAGTCCACGCCCTTCCAGCCTTTGACCATGAGTGGTTCTCTAACTACCCTACCGTCATGTTCTCCACTGGGTAAGTGTGCGCCACTGCTGAGACCCGCATAGTTGCTGATTATCTTAGCCCCATGTTTCTCTCCGCCCAATATGCCGTCTACACTTCCGCCCACCCACTCACCAACACCCATTCTCGAGCCGAAGTGCGCATCCTCCCCAAATCGCTCTACGGCAAGAACGCCCCTCAAGCCTCCGTACCTCACTCCTTCTTCTCCCACTTCTACGGATCATCATGGCACGCAAATGATTCCGGCTTCATCTTCTTCCTCAGCCACTGGGGAAAGAAGCTCATGTACGTTGGTGCGGTGGTCATCGCCCTTGGCGCGATGCGACTCGCCTACCTCAAGTGGACAGGCGGATCGACCCAGAACTACCAGCTTCTCTCGATCCTTCCCATCAGCGCTTCTTCTGGTGGGACGCACTCTGGCTCGAATTCGCCGACTGGATCAAGCGAATCCGGATCCTGCTCACCCAACTTTGAACAGCTCGCCCTCCCGCCTCATGTACAAAGCGATATCGCCTCTGCTTTTAGACGGGCTGGGAATATCATTCTTGCGGCACCCGCCAGCTTATTACCGGGCGATCGAAGAGGTGGAAGAAGACGGACTGGTTTGTTGTACTTTGTCCCAGCACTACTTCTTCCCGGACCTTCGTGGAGAAAAAGACCGCGAACAGCTTCGGAAGCTTCCCAGTTGCCATTACGGAGACCCAGACGGGATCGAGATCAGATTGACCCACCACCATATGACGGACCTCCGCTTAAGAGGCCATCAGAGGACGGGTTGGAGGAGGTGGATGCGTTTTTGAAAGATGCGGATGAGACAGCTACCTCGACGACAGGCACGGATGTTCCGACTAACGAGGCGGGTTGGGCTGAATGGGGGAAGGATGGCAAGCACTAGTGGGCGTTTGATTTCGCGGAACTGAAGGGTCGTGTGTATTGTAGTTGTATTGGTAGTAATTACGCCTGCCCAGGTTCTATAACCCGCATTTAGTAACCGGTCGTCTTGGAAGTAGAAGCAAGTACGAAAGTTTAACGTTATATCTCAACCTCCACACCTCCACTTGGACGAATCCACATATGAACCAAATTTCCGAACATCGTTTTCCCTTGCTCATCTCGTCATTCTTCTGGCCAGATCATGTGGATACAGCCTTCATACCATGCCCTCGTTCACTCGCCGAACACCTGCTTCTACTCGTCCAGCACCACAAGGCACTCACCCTTCAACCTCCTCACCCACCCTCCACCTCCTCCCCACAGGTCTTCCATCACTAGACGACCTCCTAGGCGGCGGGCTCCCCCTCGGCTCAACCTTACTCGTCCTAGCTCCAGATTCCCACTCAGCTTGGGGTAGACTAGTAGAAAGGTACTGGATCGCACAAGGTCTCCTCACCGGTCAAAGATCTCATCTTGTAGGGGATGAAAGTGAAGTAAGGGATATTGTGAAAGGATGTATGTGGATTGAAGAAAGTCGGGTAGGGAAAGGGAAAGGAGGAGAGGGGAGTGAGAGTGAGGGAGAAGGTTTTGCTGGTGGTGGTGAGGGAAGGGGAGGTGGGAAAATCGCTTGGAGGTATGCGAGGATGAAGAGGTTTCAAACGACTGTTTCTGGTTATGGCCCTGGTGAGTGGTTTGCTTCGTCGTGGTGAAGGGAGTGGAAGCTGAATGAGCTAGAGTTGGACTTAATGACGAAGGTACCCAGTGAGATACTGGAGCATGTTGAGGTGACGGAGGAGTTGAGGTATATTGATCTGGGGCAGGGTGAAGCTGGACCGAGTCGAAGAGATACTTGGACGAAGGCGATCGAGAGGATACATTCGAGTTTGGCTCAAGACGATGGGACGATGGCGACGAGGGTGACGGTGCATAATCTTGGCTCACTAGACTGGGGGAGGATCACATCTCAGGTAAAGACCCCTGCATGACCGTTAACTACTAGCTGATTTCGACGTGGTATCGGAACAGGGGATCCACCGCTTCCTCCATTCGCTAAGATCGATCATCCGTACGAAATCCGCTTCTGCACTCATCACCCTCCCTTCTCACCTTGCTCGATCACCTCCTCCAGGTAGTGGGATGAGCAAAGAAGCATGGATAAAGAGCTTAGCATGGGCTGTGGACGGATGTATCAAACTCCGAGGCTTTGGCGGTACGTCCTTCCTCACTTTAACCATCATCTCAATCTGAAGCTCGAGGAGACGATCCGACCTTACCGGCACTATTCCCACACTCGCATGGTTTACTCACACTCCACTCATTCCCTAAGACTCACCACCTCCTTCCTCCGACATTGAAATCGTCGTTCCTCCTTGGAGCGGGAGAGAATAACCTCGGTTTTAGGTTGAAGAGGAAGAGATTTGTAATTGAGACGGTGCACCTTGGTGTTGAAGGAGGTGTGGGGGAGAGGAGGACTGAGCCTGCTCCAGAGGTCGGGAGAATGCTCGCGCCTGTTGAGAAGGAGGAGCTACAGCCGAATGGGGGGGTTGAGGGAATTGAGATAGGGGACGAGGTGGATAGAGGTGTTGAAGTAGACATGTCGAAGGGGCCGAAGGAGGAGAAGAAGGTGAGAGGGAAGGTCAGGTTCGGTGGGGAGGTTGAGGTTGCGCCGGGCGGAGGTGGACAACACGACGGAGAGGAACATCGGCACAGGGACACATATCAGCATGGTACTGCTAGACCCGGGGTTAGGCATGATCGGATGGACTTGTATGAGTTCTGACATGGATTGCATGTTATGTAGGAGTAGCTCGCAACTGGTATGAACATACTGGGATCATCTTCATGATATCTTCGGGACTCGCTGACCGTTTCTCGTGCCTCACCGAGCTGCAGCGATGAACTTCCTCGATCGCCTGATCAACAACTTCGCATCCAGGAAATCCTGTTTCCCATCAGCAGGGTGCCAGTCCCATGAGGTAAAGACACACCTTCGTCCTCTTCTCGGCCTCCTCGATCGCGTTTGCCTGACTCTTCTGAAACTGCCTGACCGCTTTTTGAATCGCTTTCGGACGTTTCTCATCTGCAAATCACAATCAGCGAACAACGTGACCACAAGATTCAGCCGTACAAAGCTTCGAGCTGTCCTCGAGAGCGACGAGGAAAGCTTGTTCCTGCCGAATGTAATCGCCTAGTGGCTCTTGAAGGACATACGGCTCGCGCTACTCAGAGATATCAGCAAGTGGCAGAACTATACAGGTTGGGACTCGACTGACCACAAGAGAGTCGATAGCTTCGCTCAACTTGGTGATGTCGTATTCCCGCGCCTGGATTTGCTTGCCGACTGCGGTCCAGACTTTGGTCATCACCGCCAACCTGACACGAGTCAGCGTCTCAAGGCTTCATCGTTGGAGAGCTCACTTCGCAGTAGTACCCATCTCCCCCTCATCCGTCTCGGTCATACTACTGTCGATGTCCGCGTACAAGCCGTCGAGTTTGGCAGCCATTCTGGAACTCCCTTCATCCTTCTTTGCCTTTGGCTTGGATTTCGTATCATTCGCTGAGACGTGTCAAAGACATGACCAATATGAGTGTAGGAGATGTACCCATTTTCGACTTGATGCCTGCTACAATCCCTTTGACACTGTATGGTTCAAAATTGTTCAGAACCCTCCGACTGTAGTGAAGGAGTAGCGTACCCCACAGACGAAGGCTGACTCTCCGCTGGCTCCTTCGTAATTGTCCTTAAATCCTCCTCCTCCTCCTGTTCTTTCTCGCCGTTCTCTCCTTTCTCTTCCTCCTCCTCTACTACTTCCTCCTCCTCCTCTTCCTCTTCTTCACTGTCCTCTATCGTGGAATGCACCTTTCTCTTAATCTCTACCTTCTTCTGGCTCTTCGCCCTCGGCGTCATCCCATAATCTCCATCATCATCATCATCATCATCATCTTGCCTCCCCTTCCTCTTGCGCGCCTGCGGCTGCTTGGAGGACGGTTTACTTCTGTTCTGAGGTGGTTCGGGTAGATCGGTATTGCGTGAGAGGGATGTCTTGCTAGTGTTCTTGGCTGAGAAGACTGTCAGTTCAAAGTGACCTCACTGATATATTCGTGTCCTCACGACGCATGACAGTAGTAAGGACTCATTGATATAACGACGGCGTTCTGGGATTGTTGCTGGATGTAGAGTATTGATTAACAAAATCGGCATGGAAGGTGGAGGGCGGTAGCATTTTTGCCGTGCGTGCCGGTGAAGAAAAGCAAGATCAAGCGTGTCAGTCGCGTCCCTGTACTTTCTTTCAACTTGCTCTGTGGATCCGGTAATCTTGTCTGCTTGTTGCTTGGCTCTGCAACACCGTCGCATGAGAAGCAGCGTCCTGGCACCCCTGGTCGACCTTCAGCATGGCTTCCACCTCAATGACCTTCCAACCCCTGTTCGAACCCACTGATCTCCTTGGACCGATCCCGCTCCCCACTCCACCTCAAACCGATGCAGGGAGCAAAGACGGGGAAGACATCCTCATGGAAGAGGAACGTTCCCAGCCACAGGCGATGAGGATGGACTCCCCTCCACCTGATTTCGAGGAAGAACCGTCAGATCTGGAAGATGAGGTCATGGTGATGATGGAAGGTGAGCAGAAGAAGGGATCGAGCTTCGTCTCGACCGGCTTATTGGACTTCGATGGGCCCGCCAAAATGGCTTCTGCTGTCTCTCATGCTCCTTGTATGTGAAGAATTCTGTTTGGTAATTCTCCTGACTGTGCTCAGCTTCTCGTATGGCACTCACACCGCCGCCTGAGCTCGAGCCGGATCAAATCCACCTCTTCGCCAATGAGCCCGAACCCTGCTTCCTTCCTCCGTTAAAAGCAGAGACAGCATCAGGAAGCACGATAACCTTCAAGCGACGCATCAAGCTAAAGCCTCCGGTAAAGTCTGTCTGTACACTTTGACGTCTTAGCTGAAATGAGAGCAGGTCGAGGCGAGAGGTTCCGCTGCTGCGGTGGGGACTTCCGGTCTGCTCGTTACCCCTCTGCACCGGTTGCTAGTGGAAGTAGATGAGCTGAGGTCCAGGGAGAAAGCGTTGCAGTACGTACAATCCCTTATCTTTTGACTAATCGATGCCGCTTACCATCATCTCCAGGCTTCAAGGGCGTGTTGATGCTGATCAACGGCGAGCGGAGGGGCCTGTGGCAGGACCGTCCTCGATGACGATGTGGGTGGACAAGTACCGGCCGAAGAAGTTCTCAGATCTTCTTGGAGAAGATGTGAGCTGGAAGCTGTCATTACCCATATATTGACGCTTTGCGTTTCACAGCGAGTGCATAGGGAAGTCCTGAGTTGGCTGAAGGAGTGGGACAAATGCGTTTTCAAGCGGGTCAATCAGAGCAAGCAGAGGCGGATCAATGATGCGGAGAACGTCCCTGTTAGCTCCGGTGTAACTTTGTGACGACATTGCTGATGGGACAAAAGATCGACCCTCTTGGACGACCCAGAGAACGGGTAGGATCTCCTGTACATAATTAAATGATGCTAACCATATTGTAGATCGTGCTACTCTCCGGACCGCCAGGATACGGTAAAACGACCTTGGCCCATATCGTTGCTCGCCATGCCGGCTACCGTACTCTAGAGATCAATGCGTCCGATGATCGATCAGCCGCGACGGTCTCGACCCGGATAAAGAACGCCATAGACACAGGAACGGGGATAGCTAGCGAAGGAAAGCCGACTTGTGTGATCATCGATGAGATTGATGGAGCGAGTGGGGGCGGTGACGCAGTCAGTCTTAAGATTGGCTTGCGAAGCGTGCTGACCGAAGGTAGAGCTTCGTGAGGAGTTTGATCAAATTGATCCAAGATGTACCTGCTAGACGGAAAAGTGGGTGTAACATCGAGTTCAAAAAAGGACAGTTGAACTGATTGGGATAGCGAATACACCTGGGAAGCCTTTGAGACGGCCAATCATCTGCATCTGCAACGACCTGTACGCAATATGACCCTCCGGCGTAGCCTTGTCTGATATCGAGTCAGCTATGCAACATCGCTACGACCTTTGCGACCATTCGCTCGCATCATCCGGTTCCGCAAGCCTCAAGCGCAATTCTTGGTCCGACGACTGAGGGAGATCTGCAACCGTGAAACCCTTTCAGCAGATCTACGGGTCTTGACAAGCTTGGTCGAGGTGACGAGCGGAGACGTACGGAGTTGTCTGAATACGTTGCAAGTAAGCTAGTGATTGATATACAGTATAGCTGATATGCCCAGTTCATCAAGTCAAGATCAGCGACAGTGACCGATGAAGCCATCCGATCCTCCTCCGTTGGCCTAAAAGATTCCGGCACCACCGTCCAATCTGTCTGGAACTCCCTCTTCATCCCCATAGCTGCCAAGCAACGACGGAAGACCGCCGGCATTGACGACGGCCGATATGTCAACCGCCTCGCTTTTGATGTCCAGGCCTGCGGAGACTATGACAAGGTCGTGCAGGGATGTTTCGAGCATTACCCGAACTTGAAACCTCTCGATGCAAGTCTGCAGAACGTCAACCGAATGCACGATTGGCTGGGATACTACGACCACATATCGGCAAAAGTCAATGAAGAGCAGGACTATGAGCTCATGGCGTACCTTCCGTATGCCGTCGTACCATGGTATAGCCACATGGCCGCGCCAGCCAACAATGCGAGACCGACAGAGTGGCCCAAGGCGGACTACGAGGTGAAAACAAAAGGTTGACCCAGCTGATCAGAGTAGAGCTATCAGACACGACTTGTCAACGAAGAGGTTGCTACCAATCTGAAGAACCTGGTGCCACCGATACTTCGCTCTCTATTCCCTACTTCTACGGCACTCACGGAACTCATACCTCTGTTGATGCGAATCATCTCACCGCCGCTCAAACCGGTAGGTCTCGATCAATCTATGCTTCTCTCAGTCCATGCTTAGGTAGATTGCTTCAGGTGAACGCAAACATCGTGAAGCCAGCGGAGCGAGCGGTCTTGACCCGTCTCGTCGAGCTCATGATACCCCTTGGTCTCCGATTCTGGCTGGAGAAAGCTGAGAACGGGCAGCCAATGATGCGTCTCGAGCCGTGAGTCTGAGCAGAATCCGTATACAACCGCTAAGCGATTCTAGACCAATCGATGTATTCATCCATTACGATGGTAAACGGGCGGATGATATCGCTGCATCTCGTTTTGCTGTCCGCCAGCTCGTCGCTCAAGCCGTAAGCTTCTGGTAATCGTAGCACTGCTACCGCTGATACCGGGCAAGATGGATGCAGAGATCGCTCGGAGGAAAGGAGCGGCTGGCGCAGAAGGTGGAACGGACACCGCCCAATCGCTTGCAGGGATGTATGGCGTTGCAAAGAAAGGCAAAGCTGCTGAAGACCTATCGAAGACCGAAGCGGTGAGCAATGTAGGATTCATGCGGTACATTTTTGATCGACAATATAGCCGGGAACGGATTTCTTTGGCCGAAGTATTCCTAAACCCACTGCATCAATATTCAACACCCCGACCAGGACCGATGACGAGGAGGGTGAGTCTTGCGACCGATTGATATCCTCTGAGTTGATGTTTTGCATCTCAAGTTTCTCCCGTGGTCGGACAGATCAGGAAGCGATTCCGGGCGGTCTACAAGTTTCATGAAGGATCATCCAGCGCGGTCCGGAAAAACATCAAGATGTCCGCGTTGATGTAGCGAGTGCAAAGTGACGGTATGGTGCCTAGGTGTTACTGAGATGACCGCCACCTCTTATGTTCGCTCACGCAAGCCCGATGACCTGTGTCATCATAATGACTTGGATATTCCGCTTCTCCGATCCGGCTCTTCTACATAGGTGAACTGGCTTTGCGGAAAAAAGCACTCTCGCTCCGAGCCGTTCTGGGCTAAGGTCCAACCTGCTTGTACGGCACCGAAAATCCCCCACCGGTAAATGGATAGTCGAGTTTGCCGGGACCGTAAAACAATCCAATGCCGCTTCTGCCACTTTTCGTGACAGGAATGACGAGATTTGATGACCGCGAAGCCCGAAACATTGCCCCCTGATTCTGGTTCTTTACAAATCAGGCAATTTTTCAAACGCGAGGAGGAAAAGATTCAGGAGAAGAGGCGTATCTCCCCGCTTCCCGGCTCAGGAGAGGAACCGCCCAAGCCCCTTTGGCATTCCTTTTATTCCCCTTTCTGTTTCTTACTATCTATCGATACGAGTTTTGTTGAAACTTCGCTAGTTCAACGTCTCCGCCTGACGCTCCCCCCTCGCTGTGATTTTGGATCCCGCTGAGCATCGTGAGTCGCCGTCCTGTTATGGGTGGTGTGAAGGGATCAAGGGGGTTTTCTCCTTATGTGGTGGATGTTTTTGAGGGTCCCCTGAGAAGAGTGATGGATGTCGGAGTGGATCTTTGTTGTCGGTGCTGGGTTCAAGGATCGGCTCTACGAGTCTGTCTTTGGCACTCAGTGAGGCGGAGGCATGCTGTGTTGATGAGTAAGCATGGGTTGGAGTGGTTTTATTCGCAGTTACTGGTCGTGTGCCATCAGCGATTTGCCCTTTTATCTGCCTCTGCCAATCCGACCGAATTGGCAGATAGGAGTCCTCGCTCCACCGTATCCGCTTCGAGTCTGTCTTTCCATGACCGTTGTTCGACACAAGCTCCAATCAACGAAGATGTTAACAATGCTGACACGGTTTTCCGAACGTAGAGCTCGCGACCCAGTCCAGCACCCTCCTCCAAGCTTCAAACCTCCTGATCGATACTTGCGAACGTTTACATCTTCAATTCGCCCAGTCGATCTGCTATATTCGAAACTAAACCAGCTTCGCTCAATCCATCAGCACCCATCCTAATCGGTCATAACCATTGATACCCGCCAAGCTGGGCGCATAATCCATTCCACCACCCCCTCCGACCTCCTTGTGCACGTTTGAGATCCGTCTCGCGGCACGCTCCTCGTCGACCCATCCCATTCCACTGTCTCCATCATCAGTATCTATCAGCATCTACTCACTCATCGAAAGCACACTTAGTCCGTAACGAAAACAAATCGATATACTCCACATCATGAACACCTTTTCACCTTTCTCCGGCTCCCCCGTCTCAATTCATAACGAGATCAACGACAACTCCATCACCGTTACTCAACCGAAGCCCGCATCCAAGTCTAAGCCGCGTAAACGCGTGAATACCGCCGAAAAGCGACACCAGCACAATGCGATTGAACGCCAGCGCCGAGAGACATTGAATGGCAAATTCCTCTCGCTTGCGCGTCTCCTTCCTTCGCTTGCTTCGCACCGTCGTCCATCGAAGTCGGCCATCGTCAATGGCTCTATCGCCCACCTCACGCGTCAGCGTGACCAGCGACTTCTCGCTGCCAAGCTTCTCCGTCATTTCTGCGCCGAGCACGATCAGCTTCTCGGCGAAGTCAACGAGTGGCGTAAAGCCAATGGCTATGCACTCAAGGACAATACCCCAGCATGGAACGACGAAGTAGATCAAGTCTGCAGCGTCGAGAAGGAGGTCTTTGGCGACTTTGCGACCATGGGCGCTGATGGCGATGACGACGATGACGACATGCCCAATGAGATGACACTGGACCAGGCTGCTGCGGTCGCCGCATCGTTCAGCCATGTTGACGGGCTCATCACGCCCCGCTCATCCACCGAAGCCGACCCAAACGCCCACACACATGCCATGTTCGGTAACATGCCCGTCGCCATCAAGCACCATGGTACCGCGACGGCCACTGTCAACGGCTTGAACTGGTCGAATAACTTTGCCTTCAACCCGACTTCCGTGACGTCTAGCACGAGCTCGCTGCCCTTCAACGCTTTCGTGTCCGACCCGTTCGAGCAGTCTTCCTCCGGCTCGCCTACCAACTCGCAGCCCGGTATTGTTCTCACTCCGCCAATGACCGGTGACCTCAGCGCTTACACGCACACGCCCTCTCCATGCTCGTCGAATTCCGCATCGGAGGACAAGATCGTTCCATCGCAAGCCCTACCGACCAACGCCTGGTCCACTCAGCAGATGATGTACCTCGCTCAGCAACAGCAGCATCAGCAGGCACAGATGGCTCCAGTCCACTCAACTGGCTACACTCACGTCAACGGTGTTCACCCGGGTACGATGTTCCCTCAGGCAGCACAGCAGCAAGCCCAGAACTATGGGACCGATCCCTTCACCCAATCCTTACTTGCGAGCATGTTCCCGCAGAACGCTGCGACGTCTGAGCAAGTCCAGCAGTGGCGCAAGGTCGCTCTCGGCGGGCTCATGGGTCAGCCACAAGGCCAGATGCACACTCAGCCATCGCTGGACGAACTCAAGGTGAGCAATTGCACTGCTACAATGTGAAGCCTTCAATGACGATAATCTAGAATGCCGTTCGCGCGGGTATGGGTCTAGGTCTCGGCATGGCCGGTGTCTGGCCAGAAGGTCAGGACCACGCCGTCGAGGGGTTCTGAGTTCGATTGCTGCTGGGGTATAGGGTGGATTAGCTGTTGTATACGATAACGGCTTTTGTAAGAGGATTCTCGGTTGTTCTTGATTCTGAGTTGTGCAGGGTACAAGGGTACATTGTAGTCAGGATGAAATGGAACTACATCTCGAGTAACCGCATGTGCACACGCGACCCAAGCATCTTCGTGATTTGGAGATCTCCGAGGCCACAGACGACTTCGTCACAAGGGGGATTGTTTGTCTTCAGGCCAGTCGGCGACGATCGTTCACCGGGTAGGCGGAAGACCTGCATCTCATACTGGTCATATAACAACTATATATGATGACTCATCATTCGTCCAAATTCACAGAGTCGATTCCTGATGTTAACGATTCCATATTTCGTCAATCACATCAACCCGTATTACTGATGCTGAAAAACCCGTCCCATTACCTACAGGCTCCGTCATCGGTCTCGTCATACAGGGCCCCACAGACTGGAATGTAGGATATCGGCGAATCAATAGGTATATGGCTACCGATCGGACTTATGATGGTGAACCTTGACGACCTAAGCGGTGCTCCATGACCGTGCGGATCCTATGTGTATGAGACGCTCCTGCATGTCATTGCGGGATAGATCACACAGTCATCGGTGGGTGATCAGCAAGGCAGTTTAAGGACAGGATAGAAACCATGCTGAGCTGCCAGTCATGTGAAGTAAAGCCGACACATAAACCTCTCAAGCTACCTCCATCACCGACGGAGATATTGACAAGCACGTTTAAGGACGCTCGTCCTTCGTTCGTAGTGGACGTGCCATTAAGTCCGGCGGCATTCGTTAACATCACATTCGGGACGCCTATAGGTGGCAAAGCTACAACAACTGCTTGGGGAATGAAGTAGTAGTATTCTGACTTCATAACTATTCTCATCCCAGCTGTTACCTTATCCCGTCTAACCTCTATTGACCGAGCCATCCAAATGTTACGGGTTCGTTGCGAGGGATAAAGTGCCACTCGATCACGAGGTGCCACTCTCGCCAAATGATTCCAGCCAGCTCAGGGTCCAAGAATCGTGTCTCAACCGCGTTTCAGATCCGGAGTAAGTTTGTTTACATCGAAACATACATAATAATGAAACGGCTATGGCTCATGAGTAGGGACCATCGCCTCGGCACGCAGCCAAAATGCACAGCTTGACGCACGCTAAAGCATGGGCCAGAAGGCTGAAAGGCACTGTTGACGCTCACTCCCCTTGCCTTGGTAATCATTGACGTACACAAACCCCATTTCGAGTTAGAACCCCCTCCCCCCTCGTCTGATCCGCTTTGATCCCGTCCCTTGGATCGATTGCTGTTTGATCATTACTCTTCATCACATTGTTTTGACCTTTTTCCTTATCACCACTCGACATCATCGACACACCTCTTCCGGACGACTCGGCAACACACTCTTCTCCGAAACCGCCACTCGTTTCAATCAAGTCCTTTCCGTCTCGTCATCCACCCCTTCGCAACATTGCCATCTCTCAACATGCAACTAGCCAAGCTTTTTCTCGCCCTTCTTCCCCTCGCGTTCGCATCATCACACCAAAGACCCCATCAACGACATGTCCACCACGCCGCTGCCAACCGTAACTTCCAGCTTCAAAAGCGGAGTGAAAGTAACACGACGGCGGAGACCATAGAGAAGAGGGACTCTTACACTGGGAGGGGGACTTTCTTCTATGTCGGGCTGGGTGCTTGCGGTAAGTCCATGTTCGAGCTACCTTTAACCCCGTTTCCCGGTGGTGTTCCTCTGCGCATCAGGTCAAAGGTGGACCTGAAGGTGTACTACACGTCTTCTGGATCAGCGCTGATCATCGTTTTCTTCACGACATCCTTTCGGTCATCACTTACTGCCGACCTCACCAACATTTGCCGATCTGTTCCTTTCAAACCACTTCTTCGTTCGACGTACTGCATTACGCAAACAGGACAAGTATCATCCAATAATGACCTTATGGTTGCGTTGAGTAAGTTCTTATGCTTGGTCGCCTGATGATCTTTGCTGACGATATGGTAGACTCTGCGCAGTATGGAGGCGGCTGTCAGTTTTGTTCTCAATACATTTATGCTGAGACTGATCCGACCTTTCTAGACCCCGGTCCCAACTGTTTCAAGTCTATCACCATCGAAGCGAATGGCGTTACTGTAGGAGGCGTCGATATCCTTGGTGCGTAATCGAGTCGAGTCTCGGCGCGAGATCGGTACTGACAATCATTAGACGAATGCCCTACTTGCGATTACGGAGGATTAGACATGTCACCAGGCGTAAGTGCCCAGAGCCATCCTAGAGTGCAAGGTGGCTAACATCGGGACAGCTATTCCAACAGTTCGCCGCTGAGAGCGTCGGACAATTGTCCATCACCTGGTGGTTCAACGGCGACTCTGTGGGTCTCCTCACTAATGCGCACGAAGGTTACTAACGTTCCGCCAGCCGTCTTCATCTACGACATCTCACACACCTACATCCACATGGGTCGCGCCAACTTCTACCTGGACTCCTTCCACTTCTACTCAAGCTTGGACACCGAGCACAACCTCAACACAAGCTTGGACGCCTTCCACATCCACCTGGGTCGCGCCATCCACTTCATCTACCTCGACGTGGGTCGCACCCTCGTCATCATCGTCTACTTCTACATCGACCTATTCTGCTCTCCCTTCGACCACTTCTACCTCCTCTTCGTTTTCGAGTACCACTTCTTCGTCGTCAAGTATGAAACTGAACAGCACCTCTGCCAACCCTTTCGAGGTGGTCTCCAGCTACTCCGCCACAAGCACCACAGCGTCGGCTCCAGCGTCGGCTTCAGCGTCGGCTTCAGCGTCGGCTTCAGCGTCGGCTTCAGCTTCGGCCAGAGAAAGCGCGACTACCAGCAGTACAGGCACATCGAGCACTACCGGATCTCAGGTCGATATACAGGGTAACCTCGAGATGATCAACGGCTTGGTAACAAATTACGGTCAGATCGTTGTAGTCGCTGCTGGTGGGTACGCATAGCGCCACAGGAGGGGTTAACGATACGGACGGGACAATATGCTTCATTTGACTTTGTTATATGTTTTGACGGCCTTACGAGCTGCTTTTCGCTTCTTATGGATGAACGAGCGATACACCATTATCCACACGGGATGCTGAGACGAACCAACCTCCACTCATACTGAATCGATTACAGCCAAAGCCGCGAGCGGAGGACTGTGCGGTACTCTCCTGCGGCCTATCGGTGGATTGTTGACAACCGCCCCGATCAGAATGCTTTCTTACTCCGGCCTGGCTTCCCCCTTGTTATCACCCTGTAAAAACCCCTCACGTTGCCTAGGACTGCGGCGGAGAACATGAGGTTTATCCCGAAGAAAGATCCAAAATGTCCGAAGCGGAATCGGCCGCTCTTGCCCTCTACATCTTGCCTCTAACCTCTTCTTCACCTCCTTTTATGCCCCACTTGAGCTGGTTTCATTCGCCATGGCACCCAAGACGAACGATGAGATGGACCGGTCGTTCCTCACTGCTTCGGTACCGGAGCTGTTGAAGAAGCTTTCGACTGAGGAGAAGACCTCTCTCCTGGCTGGTAAGGATTGGTGGAAGTGAGTTTGGCGTAGCACCTTAGTTTCGGAATATCGCAGGAGTCGAGGGCTGATGACATGCAGTACCGTGCCCATACCGAGGCTTAATATACCGAGGTCAGTTCTCGTTTCAATCAGCTCTGAGTTTGGGAAGCTTGTTCTGACGGGTAATAGCGTAAAGGTTACGGATGGACCGAATGGTGCTCGAGGCGGGTCATTTTACAAGATGAGTGAGTGAAGGAGGACAGGTCGGTACTGCTTAGAACTGAAGAAGAGCTTTTAGCCCCCGCATCCGCGCTTCCCAACGCTACCTGCCTTGCAGCAACCTTCGACGACGAACTGGTCAAACTCGCCGGATCCCTCCTCGCCGAAGAGACCAAAGCTCGTAACGCCGTCTGTCTCCTCGCCCCAACTATCAACATCCAACGATCACCCCTAGGCGGTCGCGCATTCGAATCCTTCTCCGAAGACCCTACTCATTCCGGTCTCATCGCGGCGAGTTACGTCAATGGACTTCAAGGTGGTGGAGTCTCAGCTACGATCAAGCATTTCGTCACGAACGATCAGGAACACGAACGTATGGGTCAAGATTCGATCGTCTCACCACGAGCTTTGAGAGAGATCTACCTCCGACCTTTCCAGATTGCCGTGAAACATAGTCGACCTTGGGCTTTCATGACGGCTTATAACAAGTTGAACGGGACTCACTGTGCGGAGAACGAATGGTTGTTACAACAGGTTTTGAGGAAGGAATGGGGACATGAGGGTTTGATCATGAGTGATTGGTATGGGACTTATTCGGTTTCGGAAGGGATCAACGCGGGTTTGGATCTGGAGATGCCAGGACCGACCAATTGGAGGGATCAAAAACTCGTCTCTCACCTGATCAGCGCGCATAAGATCAATACGAGACAGATCAACAAAGTGGCGGGTGAGGTGCTGAGTTGGGTACAGAAGTTGGCAAAGGCGAATGAGGGGTTGGTCTATGCTGCTCCGAGTGAGGAGAAGACGAGGATGGAAGCGAAGGAGGCAGACTCGAAGCTTTTGAGAAGGTTGGGAACGGAAGGCATGGTCTTGCTCAAGAATGAGAAGTCGGTCCTACCCATCAAGGAGAAGAAAATCGCAGTCATCGGTCCAAATGCGAAATCCAAAGTCCTCACTGGTGGTGGATCCGCTCAACTTCAAGCAGCATGGTCACAATCCCCTTGGGAAGGGCTTGTCGCGAACAAACCTCAAGGTACGCAACTCGACTACTCTCTCGGAGCGCAAACGTCAAAGTTTCTCCCCGTCCTAGGCGAAGACTTCACTTGCCTCGATGGATCACCAGGCTTCGATCTCCGGCACTACGCCGTCGTCGACGAGAAACAAGCTTCTCAACCCACTATCATCGATAAGTGGCATACGTCCGATATGCTCATGGCGGACTTTTATCATCCTGACCTGGGGAAGCAATGGTTCACCGAGATCGAAGCGGTATTGACCTCGCCGATCGATGGAGAGTACGAGTTTGGGATCTGTGTCACTGGGAAAGGATGGGTCTGGGTGGATGGGGAGATGATCATTGATAATTCGAAGGATCAGGTTCGAGGTACGGTTTACTTCGGGAATGGCACGGATGAGGTCAAGGGGAGGATCAAGGTGGAGAAGGGGAAGGTGGGGTGTCATACGTACTTCACAAGATTCGAACTGACCTTGATTTCTCCGCAGAAATACACCGTCAAGATGCTTCATGATTCTCGTCGACCTGTACTCGCGGATGCAGGCGAGACCACCCCTTTCATCTGCGCTATGAGACTCGGCGCGTTCCCCGTGTTCCACCCGGACCAAGCCATCACCGATGCCGTCATACTCGCCAAATCATCCGACGTAGCAGTTATTATCGCCGGTCTCAATGCAGATTGGGAGTCAGAGGGTTACGACCGACCTGACCTCTCCCTCCCTCTCAAATCAGACGAACTCATCACGAAAGTGGCCGAAGCCAATTCAAACACCGTCGTCGTCATCCAAGCTGGGTCTGCCGTATCCATGCCTTGGATCGATAAAGTCGCTGGAGTGGTTTACGCCTGGTATGGAGGTAACGAATGTGGGAACTCCATCGCCGATATCGTTTACGGGAACGTCAACCCTTCAGGCCGATTACCTCTCTCCTTCCCCAAGACTGAGAAAGATATCGCCGCGAACTTAAACTACAAGTCGGCTCGAACGAAGATCCATTATGAGGAAGGTATCTGGGTGGGGTATAAGCATTTCAACGCGAGAGGGATTGAACCGCTCTTCCCGTTCGGACATGGGTTGAGCTATACGACTTTCGAATATTCGGATCTCAAGATCAGCTCGTCGTCTAAAGCTGGAGCTAAGGCGGATGATTGGAAAGTGGGAGTGAGTGTGAAGGTCACCAATACGGGGAAGGTCAAGGGGAGTCATTCGGTTCATCTCTATACTTGTCCACCGCCGGAGAGTTCGACTGGATTGAGGCACCCGGAACAGACTTTGCAGGGGTACCGGAAAGTACAGGATCTGGCTCCGGGGGAGAGTGAGACAGTGGAGGTTATTCTCGATAAATGTGGGTGGTTTCGACTCACAGCTCGAGCAAAAACTGAATCTTGGGCTAGACGCTGTGTCACACTGGGACGAGGGGCACAAGACTTTCCGAGCGGAGTTGGGAGAATGGACGGTCAAGGTCGGGGTGGATGCGCAGACTATGTATGGGGCGGCGACTTTCCCCATTGATGATGATTTCGAATGGGTAGGGGTATGAGTGAGACATCAGGGGCGAGGACATCTACTCTGGCGGAATATGTTGGACCGGAATATGAGAATCTAGGGCGTACTGGTGGATATAGTCGGAACCGGAATGCAATGCAATTGTCTCGAGCCTTCGCCCTGTACACAAACGCCGTGTCCCACGTGCATCGCTCGTCAGTCCATCTCATCCCCAAGTCCACCTCCTCTCCGTCTCCTCTGCTTCCTCGCATCCCGATGCCTCCTCTTATATTCCCTTGTCAACTCCAACTTATCCCTCTCCCAGATGTCTCTCATCGCCTTATCGTCCTCGTGCCTCCAGAACCCTTGCTCGCCCTCTTCGGGCACTGTGAAAAATAAGGGTATGGAAGGGTCGGGATCAAAGGTGATCTTGGTACCTGTAGGCGCGAGGGGTTCGAGGGGCGCGATTTCGTCCGCTTGACGCTGATCGGGCTTGGTTGGGCCAAAGGGAATGTCGAGATCATCAAGCTCGAGGTCGGGATCAAGGGAGTTGAGGAGGGAGAAGCCGCCTGTGAGAAGTGAAGATCAGCTTAAGAAGCATGAGCAGTGGAATATATACCTTGACCGGAGGCAGATGGGGCGAATAGCGATTTGAGAGCGCTTGTCTTTGCTTTTGCAGGTGTCTCATTATCTTTGGTAGCATCTTCCTCCTCGATATGCTCAACGCCGCCTTCATCGACTTCTACCTCGCTTTCACTTGACGAGCCGCTTGTCTCATCCGGAACGCCTTCGGGTGAAGACTCCTCGGCCGATGACTCCTGGGAAGCATCCTCTTCCTCCTCTTCGCTGTCACGACTTGTACTCGAGCTGGAAGACCCTGCCCCACCTCGCAACCTCAAAGGCTCTTCCTCCTCCTCGTCAATCTCAGAAAGTCCTGCCCACTCCTTTCTCCTCTTTGGAAAGATTTCCTCATCCAGGTCGGAAAATGTAACCTCGCCAAGCAAAGATCCGATAACTTCCAAAGCTGCCGAACGTTCTGCTCGGACTTGCTCGAGAAGGGGGTCTGGTATGCTTGAGTAACGAAGAAGGGGGTCGAATTTCTCCGTCATTGCTGGAGGCCGAGTGTTTCGGACTGGGAAGAGTGGCGAGGAAGGTATCGAGGAAGAGACGACGTATCCGTTCTGAGGTTGAGATGGAGAACCATCTGCAGCCGGATGCTCGGATGGACAGGATGAGATAGAGCTAGTAGATGGGGCTGCATGAGCGTCAGAGAGTGCCGATGTATCCCCTTGCAGTCGGGAGTTACCGAAAAGAGGTGAAACTGCTCTCGTGTCCCTCGTTTCATCGAAAAGTGGTGAGTCAGACCGGTGAATCTGCTCGTCTTCATCCACCGCTTCGGCATCAGACCGCGGTCGCTTCGTCCGAACCATGTTGACCTCCTGCACCACCTCCCCATCGACAAGCCTCCTCCACACGCCCACCTTAGTTTGGCCAGGATAATCGAGATCTTCATCATCCTTGAGATCCTCGTATTCCCATGTTCCGTCTAGACTGCCATCCTTAGGTGGCGTTTTCGGGAAAGCATTTTCGGATGTATATGAGGGATCCCAGTGAATAGGATCGATCACCCGCCTTCTCGCTCGAGAAGGCGCTGAACGAGGTCTTACATCCTTCGAGATCGAAGCAGGATCGGGTGGGAGAGGGTGTGAAGGACGCATGGATAACGGTCGAATGAGCAGATGAGAGGGAGTGATTCTCCAGAACTGCTCACATCAGCGAGAGGACGAACGATCTGGAGGCGGCTGATTCACCTTCTTAGTAGTGATATTGCTCTCAGTAGGTATACGAATATCCTGAGCCAGCTTCCCGTATCCTTCTCTAGCCGCGACTTGGGCGGCACGTTTCCGCTTCTTCGTTATTCTCGCTTGCGCGACTTCGGGACTTGGGTTCCTCTCCTTTTCGATCCTGAGCAGGGTCAGGAGAAGTGTGAGGTAAGTGATGGTAGCCTACCTGATATCATACTTTGGTTTGGCCTGGGCTAGTCTGATTTGAGCACCTCGCCAGAAGGAGCCGGACATGATGTTAAGACCTGTAATCATGGGTCAGTCATAGCCAACACATAATAGCACGATGACCAACATTTCCTGAGCTGAACCGGAGTGGTTTCGAGTGTCAAGTAGGTGAAGGGTCGAGGTCGACCTAGATCCGATACATTAGTATGGTCTGAAAGATGGTTAAGTCATGAAAGGCTTTGACCTAAGGCGTCCAGCTGTAGACTTTCGACCTCTCGCACCGTACCGAAGCTGGAAAAGCGATCTCGTATATGTGCCGGTGTGATCATAGGTGTCAAACCTCCAACGTGGAGACGTGTCGACACCGTGACCTCTGCCATGATGGAGTTAATGGCTCGTATCAATATAGCAGGTATCCTATAGACGTTCCACTTCAAAATCTCTGAAGCGCAGGCACGGGATTACGTAATTAAGTTGTTGGGGTACACGCGACTAAGTCTCGTTGCTTTTGTCTTTCCAGCCTGACGAGACGCCCGTCAAGACTGCTGCCATCATGGCGGTCAGACCAACGAGCCTACATAGGGTATACATGCAGTCTCTTCTCTCTCGGCGAGCTATGCGGGAAGAGGTAGCTCTCGAGATGTACAAGCGGGCCGTAGGAGCGTGTCAAGGTATGTCGGCCTTCTGCTTCCTTCATCTGTCGATATGATGAGGACTGCCGGGAAGCTGACATGATCAGTTCATGATGAGACCTTCAGACCTACACATGTGACGACCCAGGTTGGCCTGACCGAGTTCATACATGAAATTTCGAACTTGCTGGAAGAAGTCGGGATGGAGGTGAAGTTAGGGAAGGAGGAGACTGGGAAGGGGAGGGGATGGGTCGTTCTGGTTCGTCTCTACCAGCCATATCTCACATCTTCGTTAGGGGTGTTTCGTCTGCTGACGAAGTGGGTGACTGTGCTGAGTACTGCCCAGGTCAACAATGACCCAAATGATGTCGCGCTTTATGCTACCGATCTCACACCTGTCGAGATAGCTTACTATCGAGAAGTTGTGCGTCCAGTCTTTGTCTATCCAGAAGGGTTGTCGGTCTGACACTCCTTTCAAGATCGACGCCATCATGTCATCCTACCCTGCCAACTCGATCGGCTCGACCCAAGCACTACATCTAACGTCCAAGCTGGAGAGCAATATGACCCGTTTGACAGCGGAAAGTCTGCTCGGTTCGCTTACCTCAAGAGGCTGGCTAGCGAAGTCAAAGTGTGTCTGATTCCGAAAGTGGGCCTGAAAGCGCTGAATGGCCTTGTAGGAGAGGAAGATATAGTCTCGCACCGAGAGCGATGATGGAGCTGGAGACATACCTTCGACAGGAGTTTGAGGGGATGGTGCAGACGTGTCGGAAGTGCGAGGGAATGATGCTGACCGTGCGCCTTACCCCTCCATTCGTGAAGCAGCTGATTGATGATAGGGGGTGGTCTGCGACAATGGCGACTGTCTGCTCCCACTCTCTCCTATTTCGAATGGCACTGACGTTCCGCAGGTGAAGCCCATCTGCACAAATACTGCCTCGATAACCTCCAACGCTCCAATCGGAACGCCTGTCCAGCATGCAAAGGTTCATTCGCGGACATACTCCCGAAAGCGATCGGCGAGGATGCTGTACCTCGTGCGGAAGATGATTGGCGAGGTGGAGGTGGGAGGAAGCGGAAACGGGCGAGTAGAGGTGGCCCGACTGTTGGTTATGATGATGAGGATAAGCTGGAAGATGAGGAAGGGGATGAAGGTGAAGATAGTGTGACGAACGTTGGTGCCGGACCGGTAAGATTCGATCCCCAGTAGCTTTATGGTCATATTGATATTGTATAGGCAACATGGGCGGCTTCGAAGAGTCGGAGGGCTAGAGGGACTGTCATTCCCGAAACTCAGGAAGATAATGGAAGCGATGAGGAGGAGACTGAGCATCTTGCTCGGCGGAAGCGGTAATATCAGGTGAGCGGCCTGAGTTCTCAGCTTGACACGCAGCTCATGGCGAATCAGGTGTATAAATGTGTCATCGTATGCATAGCCGTCATCATGTCGTTTACATCCTCCTTGGGTCCGACCAAGCATAGCGGTTCCCCGCGTCACTCGTTATACTGATCGTCCTATACTTATCAAGTCATCGTCGCCCTTCTTGATCTCCCAGGCCTATTTCCTCCTCCCCCTCGGCCTCGTCCCTTTCCTCCTTCCCTTCCCCTCCGAGCTGATCCGTCTCGGAACATTCCACGCAGCCCAAGATCCCGCTGTACTACATCATTTTCATCCCTTCTTACAGCAGCTGCGAGATCTCCGTGCAAGCCCTCCATCTCACCATCAACGCTCATACTCCTCATTGGTTCATTCCCCCTGATCCCTTGGTCCGGCTCGTAACCTGCGACATCGGATGGTGAGGGGAGAGGCAACATCCTCTCGAGACCCAGGACTGGTTTTTTAAGACCACCAGTGGAGCTTGAGAGCTGTTGACTAGCGAACAGGCCTTCTTCAACCCCCAGCTTAGACAGGGAACGAGGTTCGGAGATCGATCGACCGAGGAATGGGACGCCTTGAGGAAAGGGAGCTCGTGAAGTGAACGGGGTGTTCGGAGCTGAAGGACGAATGTCATACATCCTCCTGCCGACGCATGAACATAATATACCAGAAACGCGACGATGAGGACGTACGACGAGAAGCTCCGCGAAATCGACGTCAAGCGCTCCCGTTGCTCTTGGCTCAATCTGGGTGAGGGTACTGGTCGACTGGTACCTGGAGCGGAAGACGTGGATGTAGAGGGTTGATTTGCGAGACCGGGATGGATAGGTGGGAGAGGTGCTCGAGGGCGGGGAGGAGTTAAGATTGTTGATGGAGAGGGGAAGAGGTGTTCTCGTTCGGGCTGAGCGTTCGTATGAGGCAGTGTGGCGGCAATGAAGGGAGATGAGTAGAGGTATGATACGGCTCATCAATCAGCGCGAAGACATATGGTGGACGAAGGAAGGTGGAGGAGCTCACATCTTCCTCCTGCTGCCTGGGCCATCGCAAGCATCTCAAACAAGCGAGTACACCTTCCATCCTTGGTCGAAATCGCCAGTCAGCATCCGTCTCTCCGTCGATCAATTCAAATACTCATATATACCTCCTTTTCGATCGACCAACATCAGGGAATAGATTTAGTCGCGTGGCCAGCTTGGTTGAGCGGACGTGACTCACCTTTTCGGATCCACTCGGAGGTGTACCGATCAAGGGACAGTGACCTCCTCCTCTTCCTCATTGGCCATCGTCCCGATCGGGCTCATAATACCAGAAAGTTGTCTCCTGTACGAGAAGCTTGAAATCATGGTTAGGTTGAAAGCAAAAGAAAGGTCCTTCCTCCATGATGGGATGGGAGGTGATTCAAGGAAAGGAGAGTGAGCGGGTCAGTAGATCCCATCCCTGGCTTTTGGTCACGACATCATTCGTGATAATCATCTCCCGAAAAGATCGGAAACCATCAGCCAGGAGCGGAAGGACCAAAGGAGAGGGAAAAGATGAGCCAAAATCAGAGACATTCTCATCAAATGATGTAAAGGGTCATTCTGGAACCGAAGTTACGAAGGAGGGTCCAGTCCTTTTGTGTGCTATTGCAAGGAAGATTTGTGAACACGGGAGAGACAATGAGATCCGACTCTATCGGAGTGCTGAGAGCCGTGATTGATTCCGCCGGATGACGATCATTTCCCCTCCCGTACTGATGGGATTGTAGATCCAGTTCGTGATGTGCTGAGGGCGTATTCACAGTGCCGTACATGAACTGCGATCGCTCTGCCTTGCCTCGCCTTGAGTATCTCGTCGTACTCGATATCGCTCTCGTCCGCGACCGTAACCGAGACAACCGGAGACCCTTCGATCATTGATGACCACCTATCATAATCGGGTGTCGTCTCTTCATCAGTGAGGTCGTCGTGCCTCCCTGAATGCTCTCCCCGGCGGCGACTCTCTCGAACCTTATACCTGCTTCCGCTCCGACGTGTTTATTTACGATGTTTCTGGCGCGGAACTCTCAGCCTGTTTCATCGAGTCAAATGGTGTCAAGCTTCCATCATTCCAAAATCGTTCTCGTTTTTCGGTGCTGTGTCTTCATGTCTTTTAAATCTGCTCCAATGTGTATGTAGATACAGGATGAAGATTCAAACTTAGTACACAAGCAAACCAAAAGATCGGCAAACTTGAACTGTAATCATATCGGTTGTTTACCGCTTAATCCCGACAAGTGGCATTTATATGATTTGTATTATTGCTGTTTCTATTGCTGTGCCTGTTATGACCTATACCACCCGCTTGCAGCAATCGAGACGCATCCTAGCTCTGGAATCAATTCGCCCATCATCACAAGCAGCATCAGGCGTCAAACGGACTTTATGATTGCTGCCAGTGACTACCGAGGATACTTCTTCGTTAGATACGCCAGCGGAGGGCATCGCCAAACAGATTCGGGACGAGGTGTGGGACGCCGTGTATCAAGTCAACAATAACCTTTCCCCGGTTTCTCCCCTTTCATAGCTTCCGGGTTACGTCTGCAGAACTTCGCGTTACCGCTCCCCTTCATATCACTGCATCATCGTGGAATAGCTCGCCAAGGCTTTCGACACTGAGGAGCGCTTACGAACTCTCGTGGTGGAGAAAGGAGGGCAACGGGACGCGCTTGAACCCCTCGGACGACCATACAACTTGCCATTCTTACCGGACTAGGACTACCTCGAGAAGGTTGAGGAGGGAGTCGCGGTCATGGCGGGTAAGTCATGTCCCATATTCCTTATCGTTCGCTCGTTTGAGCCGTCACTGCGCACACAAGCGGTGATCCATGGAGGGGTGATTGGTACGAACAATTGGATGGACTGACCTGACCATACTGTTGTACTTCGCCTTCCTACTATGCTGCACTCTCACCCTACCCACCTAACCCCTTTTACTCTTTCTACCCATACGATACATCACGACGATTCCTTTATAGCCATCTACACCGTGTACGTGCTTGGTCCCGTTGCAGGTGATAGACGCTGATAAGCTCGTCCATTACAGCTTCACTTCCCCTCACCATACTCCTATGCCGAATCACCTCCCCACGTTGATCGTCACTCCTCACGGTGAGTTAAACCTCATAGTGCCGTAACCCAGCTCAGCTGATATGATCAGGTCAACCAAATCAGATCCTCTACACCTACCTGTGAGTACCTTACCGCCGATGTTTGCATGTGCTGAACCTGCGCAACCAGTCACACCGAAGAAGTGCGCCTTCCATTTCCTTGTGTTGGCTCTTCCTGACATCCGTAGAACCGAGTAAACTACCTCCTCACCCCTTCACCACAAGGCGACTTATGCGTCGCCAAGCTCTTCCCTCCTTCCCGCCCTAACGCCACGGCCTCAACCCCTTCTCTCGGTAAACCACACAACGTCGTCCGATGCGAAGCGAGTCGAGATCTTCGATGGACGATCGAGAAGCTAGGCGTCATGTCGCCTATCTACAAGATCGTCAATCAGGATGATACGCCATTATATCAGATCTCGAAACCTAATCCGAAGGATGAGCATTGGACGATGTTTTATTTCAAGTATGCGGGACATCAGATACCGCCTAAGCGGATAGAGGTGGGTCACCAAGAGCATTGAGGGGCGCATGCTGATCAGGACGATGACAGTTTGGTAAAGTCGCGAAGAACCCTGCTGAGAAGGGCGGAGGAACGAGAATCACGGTGACGGGGAAGAGTGAGGACGAGAAGCAGGTCTGGCAGACGTTAGGTGTGGGGAATGAGGATTGCGTGGAGTGGGTTGTCAGCTGTGCTTGCTTGAATCTCTTAGAGTGAGTCGTCGTTCGTCTCGTTCAGCTTGTCAGCTTCCTGGTGCGTCGAAGGCTCACGCCCGGTCAGCGACCAGATCCGGCAAGCTGCCGAGAAGAAGAACGCCGCCATGTCACCCGCATCCACCGCCCCTTCCCCTTCTCCCGCGTCCACATCGTCCCGACCCATTGTGCCTCCATTACAGCGAGTGAACGGTACACCTGGTCCTCGATCCGCCGGTTCAAGCGTAGGAATCGCATCATCAACCGCCCCAGCTTCCAGTCCTTCCCAATCATATCGAAACAACCCTCCTCCTCAGATGCGTGGAACTCCTCCGCCTCCGACAAATGGTAGCTATCGGGGTGCTCCACCGCCTCAGACCCGCCCGCCGGCTCCGCAAAGTGGATCAGGATCCTTTGATCCACGATCGATACGTGCTCCGCCTCCTGGTCAGTCACGGAATGGGGTGCTGACTCGTGCGCCACCAACTGGGACGGGTGGACGGAGGTTTTGAGGTGGAAGCATGCTGGCGAAGGATTCGGTGTAATCGGTCCAGGTGGCCATTCGGGGCTTTGATATCTCTTACAACATCATGTTCCATACCGTTGATGCGTTTGCATGGTGGCAGGCGATGTGAGATGTACGCTTTGCTGTTCTCAATGAAGAGTCGATCCGCGAAGAGGGTCGGTATACGGTTTCAAGTGAAGCTCAGTAGCTCAGGGAAGGCGAGGCGGCGTCTGTGATCTGGCTTGATGGATTGCTCAATAGCCTAAATTCATTACGACCGCTCCGGAGACCTCCCCAACACCTCAAAGATCCATCAACCTCCTGACTGCACTCATCTCACCCTGATGCCCATACTGTCCATACTGCGATACCATCCACGTGATCTCGATCATCTCCTGAAACTTCCTTTCTCCAGGTCCGCCTGGTGATCTTCGTAATCTTTCCGTCACCTATCAAATACTCTCAGCCTGAGTAGGCAACAAAGAAGGAGGCAGTTTGACCCGGCCTTCTTTTGTGAAGGGATATCGAACCATGATTCCGATTTGGTCGAAGCCATATATCGATCAACCTCTCGGCCATCTCCGTCTAGGCACAACAGTCCTGGTTTACCTATCCTTATACTCCCTCATTGGCATGTGGTTCGCTGGGGTGGGGTGAGTAAAAAGAGATAGCTTACCTGCTAGGACGAAACCTGTCCGTCCGAAACGAGGAGCGTACTCGACCAAGTCACGTCGTTTTTCTCGGGAGGAGAGGGAGGGGAACCAGAACCAGACTCTTTCTGGGTGGTTTGATTCCTCTATTCGAGGCGAAGAAGGGATATTGCCTGTTGTTCTGGATATGCCTTCGGCGTGATTGCAAGAGGCGATGGATTTGATGTGATCTATGGTGGAGAGGATGGTGTTCGATGGTACTGACCCCGTCAGATCGAGGTTGGATTGAGCTGAGGAGTTGATCGAATTCCGTTCAATTCAACCATGAGGGTTGACGAGGTACGATTCGTGCTGATTGAGAGGTGAACAAATGGAAAGCGCGAGAGCACAGGCGAGACCGGATTCTGCATCGTTGATAAGAAGGTTGAGGGTACATTCAAACACCGCTGGAATGTAGAGGGAAGATTCAAGGAATGCAGCGGTTTCAGTGGAGAAGATCAATTCGTTTGGGAGAGGGTACATCGCTCTGAGGAGGTGCAGGGTGAATACCGTGTCTTTTCAGGAGAATCTGACATGGCGATTCAATAACCCCACTCTTCACGAGAAAATGCTGTCTACGAGTTCTGCAGGGAAGGAAACGAGCCGAAAGTGATGCGGAATGCGGGGCACCATATTGACAGTACTCGTACGAGTAGAGTACTACTCGAGTACTCGTCGTAAAGTCCTGTCGACATTCCTGCTTGATCCGGTTTACTCAATTCGATGCAAGTTACAGACGGTATGATCATCTGCTGGCCTTCTGCTGGAGCTTCATCGTCGTCAGGATCGCTGATCGGCTGGAATGTCGGGAAAGTGGCTGTCGTAGCCGCTATCGTAGAAGATCGTCAGGTATGTAGATAGTTCCAGCTTACTTATTCTGAGAATGCAGCTGAGGCAATGTCATTCAGCTTAGTGGCATAGCTGAAAGACTTCAACGCTGTTCAAATGATATCGGAAATCCGATCCTAGAGCCCCTAGGGACGGCTCGAGGTTCCGACTCAGCCGATCAAAGCAGTTCTGGAGGCCTCGTAGTATGGGTAAACTCGCGAGGACTACCTTACGCATGCAGGTAAGCTCCGACCCAAGCTGACTTCGACGACTTCGGAAAATAAGATGAGCTGATGTTGGTTCAGTGAGCCCGCCCAGATCATCCTTTACGATCCACCAGATACGAGGCGACTTCAGTTCCTTACCCTCGGTCGACCTCCAAGTACGCGGAGCAAGGCGAAGGACGACGAGCTGGCCAAGCAGGATTCGTACTCGACCGGTTGCAGAAATGGGACGGACATATCATTAGGACTGGAGGAGATCATAGAACTAGTATGTGCTCATTCTTTCCACAAGCCGCCTTGATTGACGCTCTAGGTAGATCAATCAATCTCGGAAGGTCCAGCGTTGGTTGCCTCTTGATGTAACTAGAACCGTCAAAAGACCGGGCTTCTCTCGACCACTGATGAAGGGGTTAACCTTCAGCTTGATCCCGTTACGATTGGCCATGGAAGGCTTCGTCGAGATTTGCTGCTGGGGTATACATAGCATCGGAACCTTAAGGTCATGGAGCTCTACAGGTAAGTCAGCTATGAGTTTGGTTTGCGTCAAGCTGAAATTCAGATCGCTTCGTAGCGGATCAATCCTGCCTACGAGTGCAGCAACTTCGCAATGCCCCTCACGATTTCAATACTGGCCGCATAAGATCCGTGGACGGCTCGCAGATCGCCCTTGCAGATCGAAGCGAGCAATATATGCGGTATGTCATTCGTCACCTCTCACGAGTTGCTCCTAGCTGATCAGGTTAGGTTCTGGAATACCATCTGGTTGATCGCGGTTTGTCGACTCGCTTATCAGAATAGCTCCGATACTCAAGGATCGATAGAACGACCTCATACTGGGTTACTGCGCTCGTCAAGTCCTCCTTCAAACGGCTCCTATCATGGTCCGGGTCCTCCCGGAAGCTTTCTCGGTATGTCATCTTTGCGGTGTTCCACTCCCCAATCAATGGCCCTCAGGAATACCTCATCAACACCGTCACGACGTCGTTACGATGGCTCAACAGCTGGCCCGTCGGTTTGAAGCTCAATACCCCGCTCAGTCAATTCCTTTGCTCGGCACTAAGTATAGTCGTCGACCGATGGAGCGGTAAGTTGGATTTGTTTTTCAGTATATGAACTCATGCGTAAATCAGAAATTCCCGTTCCATTACTAGATACCCAAACTCCCATGTTGGTCGACATCCTCGCTTGGTTCAGCCTTGGCGGTCTCAGCCTCCTCCTTGCCATACTGGGTGACCTGATCGGCCTCCTCACTCTGCACCTATCACTCTGCGGCTTACTCACCAGCTCCCTCTTCCGCTGGCAATTATATTCGCTAGGCTCACTGTTCAACCTGTTCCGAGGTGGGCTCCACTGTGACGCAGGCTTGGAAACTAGCTGACAAAACTTGCAGGGAAAAGATGGAATGTGCTGCGGCGGCGAACGGATGAATACGAGTACGATGTCGATCAGCTCTTTCTCGGGACATTGCTCTTCACCGTCTCGGCTTTTCTTTTCCCTACAGTAGTTATCTACAGCGCATTCTTCGCAGCTGTATGTCTGTCTTTCTGGTCAGGTATCTTAGCTGACAACAGAAGATTCATTTGGCCTTCTCGATCGTGAAAATGACGATCGGGTTGATCATCAATGCCTTGAACGCTTTTCCGCTGTTCGAAATCATGTTAAGGGTCAAGGAGCCATCGAGACTGCCAGGTACGCAGGTCTGTCCTTTGTAGTTTAGAAGCTGAAAGAGGATCAGCTGGCGTGTACTTCCAGCTCAAGCCTCTTACATCATCGGGAGCTGTACCAGAGTCAGGGTTCCGCATCGTGAATACCTTGGAGCTGAAGGTGAGGGCGTCATACACTCTTCGCTTCAGAACAGCTGACAGGCGCAGAACTCGCCAAGTTCTCTCGTGGATATCTTACGACCCAAACCAAGCATGCAACCCTCATGACATTCCCATCGAGATCGAAAGGAGATCATCCGCAAAAGTGCATCGCTCTGTGTGTCCCTAGCCTTTTATCGCCTACCTCCTCCTGCCACCTGTCCATGCGATCGAAAGAAATGAGTCGAGCGAAATGAAGCGATTGTGTTATCGAAACCGGGAAGGGGGACCTTGGTGTAGCTGGGAGCTAGCGAGTTGTCGGGTGGGACGACTAGCAGCTACAGGATGTACCGCATTGGCACCTGCTCCAAGGTCAGCGGTTTCCGCAGTCTCGGATAAGAGAGTCAGGACGTGCAGCAAGTAGTACACCCAGGCATGGAAGAGGGAGAAAGCACATGGGCGAGGAGTGAGGAAGGATGGGTAAAGGACGAGGGAGATCATTAGAGTAGGCGACTTACGAGCCGTTGGTTGCGCACGAGCAGGAACCGGAGCAGTTGCAGCCGTTGACGGGGTGGGACTGGGCATGTCAGCTTCACTCGATGACGACCATGGACAGGATCGGTAGTGGAGAGTAGGAAGGAGACATACGACGGTGGTCGTTTCGGCGGACATCTCGACTGGGTGTTACTGGTGACTTGGGTAGTTCTTGGACGAGGCATAGGTTCGGATGGGTTCTCAAATCGAGGTTGATGTAAGATAGAGGAATCGAGCGGCGTAGGACGGGTTCTTATATGTCTGAGGTTAGGGTGGGAACGGCTAAGCGGTTGAGTCATAGTCACCTCGAGGCGAGAGCCTTTTGTTTTAGGTGCTTCTCTTGTGTGGAATGATTGGCTGATCGGGTGAAAGCCGATGAGGGTGGTGGCGCGGATCCTTGTGTATCAGTAGGCAGGTGTCGAATCAGTCAAGCTGCATGAGTACCTGAGGAACGAGGCTGTCACATCAGGGTTGTATTTGAGCAACATCCTCGTTCAGGTTCGAAGCCGACTCTGCTTAGTATAATCCACGCACTATAGCATTAAAAAGGTAGTAGGAGAGCTGGAAGCAAGATCACACACATCGGAGCCCGACTGCCACAAGCTGACGTGATGAGATGTTTTTCCGAGGAGATAACGAGCACGTTCATGATGGGGAACCGCGGACCGCGAGGGTACTCACTTCCCAGAACCTTTGTCATTCATCATCGAAAATCATCCGCTCTGTTGCTTATACGGCGGAAAGAAAAGTCCGACCATTGTTGTCACCTATCCTTGAAACGATTTCCACCGGTCTGGGAGTTCGGTAGAATCTCGTCAACTGAATAAAAATGAATCAACCCCACCTGACTCACTCCGAGCCTTGGGCACACGCCTTCATATGCTGTGACGCCGAACATTCCGCCTCCACATCAATCCCTCCTCCGCTGCCTTCACACGGAATGGAGATGTACTGCTGCACCGAAGAATACTGTGATGGTGGAGTGGAATGTTGTGCTGATCCGAAATGTGAAGGGCGGAAGGAGGAGTGCTGTGAAGAGGACCATCATGGGGAGTGTCAGGATTGCGGAATAGGGGAGTTGGAGAAGTGGGCTTGTTCGAAGGAGGATTGTCATGCTATTCAAGAATATGTACGTCCCTCCCAGATAGTACAATCTGATATCGCTTATGCGCCCTTAGCTGGAATGCTGCACCCAGACCGACTGTAACATCCCGGCTGTCTCGGATCAACAGGTTCCAATCCCAATATGCGACCATCCACACAGTATCCCGCATGGACATTATCGTGTACCGAACACCAACACCCATTCCGAATCGATAATTCCCGCCTGGCAGCCCGCTATGATCCCTTCCTCCATCGATACCTCACCGATCATTCCGACGCATATATGCCACTGGCAAAATTGTCACCGTGTCTTTCCCTCCATGCCTGATCTCCTGGGACATGTCGCTTTCGATCATCTTGGTGCACCAGGTTTCGCTCCAGCTCCGCCTCTTCCCCAAAAACAAGCCGTAATCCAATCCACACAAATACCGCTATACGATCCAGCTCTCGATTCGCTCATCTTCCCTGATCAAAGTCAAGCCGAGGCGGACCATCTCCTCTCCTGCTTATGGGACGACTGCTTCCCTCTGCCGGAATGTACCGCTCCGGTCCCCGAGACATGCCCGACTCACCAGACTCATACGCATTCGAGCGCGACCGGCGAACCGTTCAGCCCACAGACAATGCTCCGACACGTACTAGAAGAACATCTAGGGGTGCCAGGCGAGATCATAGGCTGGGGTTCTGAAGATCCAAATCTACCTCTGCCGCTCCCTCCTGCGACATTTGAAGCGGCAGACAAACCCCATACAAAGCTGCGCCACCATCACCACCTTCATCTACCCACGCCATCACCGTCAATTCCGAGTCCGCCTCCAAACCAACCGCTCGTTTGCCTTTGGCCGGGATGTGATCACCCCACCGCCTTCACCGATGCTAGCAAACTCATGGAACATTTGAGTGAAGTTCACATAGGCAAGGGTAAAGACGCGTACATCTGCCTATGGGACGGATGCGGTGGACCCGACGGAAGGCTATTCCGAAGTCGACAAAAGGTCTTGAGGCATCTACAGAGCCATACCGGGCATCGGCCATTCGTTTGTGAGATCTGTGAACAGGCTTTCAGTGAAGCGGCGCCTTTGACCGCTCATATGCGTCGACATGCTCAGGAGAGTGTGTCATCCTGAGTTCCAGCTGGTACCGTTTGCTGATGATCTTTAGAACCCTTCGTGTGCAATCATCCGGGATGTGGGAAAACCTTTGCGATCTCTAGCTCACTAACTATACATATAGTGTGTCGCTCATCGTCGTTCTACATCGCGGCTAATGATGTCGCAGCGTACCCATAACGGAGAAAAGCCGTTTATCTGTCCGCACTGCCAGAAGTAAGCGTTCTACTTCGGCTTCAAGCAACGTGTTGACGATATGTCAGGGGTTTCGTCGAAGCTTCAAACTTGACCAAACATATTCGTACCCGTAAGTCTCCCGCTAAGCTAAAAATCACCACGAATTCCGCCAATTCCGCTGACACGTATTGCTTGGTAGATACCGGCGAACGACCTTTTGCGTGCGCTTATCCGGGCTGTTCGAAACGATTCTCTCGACCGGATCAGCTCAAGCGGCACATGATTATACACGATGAGGATCGAGGGATGAAAGTCGGACGTAGATAAGCAATGACTTAAGGAGATGACCGTGATGGTCGCTCCCCACGAGACAGAATGCATAGATCCTGCCACATGCGATCATATCGTTGCAGCTGTCCATTCGCCTGTTCTTAGTCTGGTGCGACTACTGTACTCATGAAGCGGCCACCGGTCCGTCTGAATCACCGATGTAGCTGTAAGTGGTGTCGACGCGGCCCGTCTCCACAGGCAAGCGAAAGACTTGAAGAGACGATCGATGTGGATCGCCACCTGCCACGCGCTAAAATTCGACCGACGCGCTCTGTCAAGCGTTGCGATTTGAGATCCCATCTCATTCTTATGAAGTCTGACTTCTGACCGGGTTTGTTCCTCGCCAACCGCCCAGCTCAACATGCCACAAGATTACGGTCTATTGTCGGCCTACATAGCCCTGGGTGTACAAGCACTCATTCCAATCTCCCTCGGCTCGTTCAAATCCCTCAAAGTTCGTCTCTGCTTGCCTTCCCCCATTCACTTTCTCCAGAGCTGACTAAACATGACAGACACCAGCAACAACTTCAGCTCGTCGTCGGAAAGCCTTGAAGGCTCTCGGTCAGGAGTCGGAAGAAGAAGACGAGTCCTTCGAGGAGACCCTGGGTTGGGCCGACTCGCTCGCTTTCCCTGTTTTGGGGAGTGTCGCGCTCTTAGGTCTTTGGGCTGTTTTGAAGTATGTCGGGAAGGAGTGGGTCAATCTCATCTTGGGAGTGTACTGTGAGCCAGCCCTACCTTTCAAAAGATGACACTCCGTAATCTGATTTGAGGGTACAGTTTCTGGAGCTGGGATGTTTTCGCTTCAAGAGGTTTGCGAAAGAAACTCACTCATCAAGCTGATGAGGTAGACGTTCGGCTCGATAATCACCTTCATCCTACGACAGTCATCCTACACCATCCCGACCTATCATATCCGCATCTCCTCCGGTCTGAAACGTAAGCTCCTCCTCCCAACAATACCTTCTCTAAGCTGATTCCGGATGGACGTAGAAATCTACCATCTCCCCATAACCTTGCCCTCCCTCGTTCTCCTCCCCTTCTCCATCCTCCTTCCAGCGCTCTACATCCCCCTCGGCCGACCATATATCCTCTCCAACGTCCTCGCTCTCTGTCTATCCACCACTACACTCGCCTTACTCCGCCTTGACTCATTCTTCACCGCTTTCCTACTCCTAGCCGTTCTACTTATCTACGACATTTTCTGGGTCAGTCCCCTTTTACAGCTCCTGCTTCTCTCCTGAGAACCTATTCCTGGTGCAGATAGAATCGATACTGATTCCCCTCGTGCTCAGGTGTTCGCCACCCCCGTCATGGTCACCGTAGCGAAAGGCATCGACGCCCCCATCAAGATCCTAGCCTCTAAAAACCCTTTCTCCACCTCACCCTCCCAACAAACAGATTTCGCGATGCTCGGTCTGGGAGATATTGTCGTACCAGGATTAGTCATAGCTCTATGTCTCCGATTCGATCTGGCTAGGTATGCACTGGCAAACCCGAAGACTGATGTGACGTCTCGGAGTAAATTCGGAAGGGGATATTTTTCGGTTGGGATGGGGAGTTATGTTTTGGGTTTGGGCACTACGATGGGGGTCATGCATTGGACGAGACATGCTCAACCTGCTTTGCTTTATCTCAGTCCGGCTTGTAGTGAGTGTTCTTCCTTTCGTCAATCTGTTCTAGGCTCGGAGCTTTCGGCTGATGGAGTCCAGTTGCTGGACCAGTCCTGCTAGCACTGACTCGAGGGGAACTGAAACTCCTTTGGTCATGGTCGGACGCGCCTGAAGCTAAAGAGGAGGAGGAGATAGTCAAGCTGGATGAGACGATCGAAGCTCCCTCAGAGGCCGCTGCGAAGGCTCGAGAGGCGGTCAAGGTGGACAAGGTGGAAGAAGTGGCTCAGCAGGTAATTGATCACGTCGAGGAGGATGATAGCTGGATGGAGGGGCCTACTGATACGAGCGGAACCACGCCGAGGAGGAGAAAGGGCGGGAAGAAGAAGTAAAAACATCCAAGAATACAGATAATGCAATGGTATCATCGCGATAATATGCAAAGAAAGATACGGCGGTCACAAGCGGAGGTTGCGCCGGTACTTGATGAACGCCGCGAGGTTGTCACAAGCCTCTTCTGCTCGAGCACGAAGGCCCGGCTCTTTGCGCTTGTCGACCTTGCGAGCCTGCTCATATCAGCCATTGTCCTAGAATGAGAATGCGATCATTCACCTCGTTGCGGACTCGCCCGACCACAGCCGCCAGAGCCTCCAAAAACCCGCCTTCGACAAAGACAGGTCGATCGTACTCCCGTCCCTCATCGGCATAGATGTCGATAATCGCGTTGAGAACGGTGACGAACATCTCAGGCTGAAGCGCCTTCGGTGAAGGAGGTGTAAGGAGCTGGATGAGCCATGTCCCGACGATCTGAACGATACTTAGCCAGAGAGTGTCGGGATTGAGGAGATCACGTACCCTGTTCTCGTCGATGGACACATTATGCCGGAGGGCGAGGTTGGCGAGAGTTTCAAGACACCTTGAACGAGCAAGGTCGGAACGGACAACACTCGTCACGGTGATCAATGCCTGAACATGCTGTGCTTGGACATCCTAGGGCAGCTCAATGTCATCTGAATAGCTCGAAGCGACGAAACTACTGACCAGTCGCTCCGGAGCGATCTTCACAAGCCCCCAAAGGCAGCCTAGGCACATCTCCAACACCTCCATCCGCATTTCTTGCCCTTTGATGTCGAGAGCATCGCTCTCCGTTCCAATCGTCGAGATGATACTGTACATCCCGTTCCATACCTCCAGCGTTGGCACCTGCGATGTGAGCTTTGAGTTTGTGGGGAGGGAGGCGGCCGTCGTGAGCAGGAGATTGTTGAGCGCTTCGAGAGAACGGAGGTGTAAGACCGAGAGTGCGGAGGTAGTAGGTGGATGTGGTGACGGCTGACTCGTGATTGGAGGAAACGAGAATGGAGTGAGCATGGCGAGATGGGTGAGGCGCTGTGGGAGAAGAAGGGTGCTGAGTAGATAGGGTAGGGTGACTGGGATGTGGAAGACGGCGGTCCCGTTTCTTCCACTCGCTGTAGGAGAGGAATCGCGGGCTTTCTCGATGAGCGCTTCGGCCCCTTCGTCATCGCCGACTTCCTCCATATCTTCGTCTTCATCTACAAGATGTCAGCCTAAAAGCTCGACGGGCTCCGTGCGTACCTTCATTTGCAGCCTCGCCCTCTTCGTCAAACTCCTCGAAATCCTCGAGACCCGCACAGATGCCTGTCAGGATCTCCAAACCAACTGTGACTGTCGATAGAATCCGCTCAATGCGCTCCAAAGCCTGGTCCACCGAAGTTTGGTGGTCCGTCTTCAGCTCTTTCTCGAGATTGGCACCATCCTGCACAGGCTGTACCATGAGTCAGCTCGAGACAAAAACGTCAGCTAGACAGGACTGACGGCTTGCGAGACGAGGTGCATCACCTCGCTCGATATGCTCGGCAGATCGACGTCAAGCAGACCGTTCACAAGCTGCAAGATGGTGCCGTTGGCGAGTGCAACGATATCGACCAGCTCGTCCGCAGGTGATCCAGGATCAACGCTGTTCCGCAGAACGCCTGGAAAAGGCGTCAGACGGAACAAGCCAGATTTTAGTGAAGGACGGACCGCTGATTAGTACTCGAGTCAACAGTACACGACCGTCATCTTCCTCTTCACCGCCTCCTTTCGACTGCTTCTTTCCCTTCCACTTCCCATTGGCCCTTGGACCAGCATGATCATCCCGAACAATCTTCACCAGTATTGGCAAAGCCTTCGGGTGAGCGAGAAGAGCGTTTCGGAAAGGCGGGTTGTCTAGAGATAGGGAATACAGCGCTTGTGCTATTCTATCAGGTCAGACCCGCCCATGGGACTCACAAGCTGCAAGTCCCACACCAACTCCCATGATCTCCTTCTCTTCAAGCACCTTGACAAGTAGACCGTCAACTGCAGCAGCGTTGACAGCTTGCAGAGTCTTGTGAGATGTATCGGCAAGACTCCAGATGAGAGAGATGACATTTTCTGCGAGAGCCAAGAGGTGCTTGCGGGCTTGCAACTGTTCGTCGGACAATGTCTTGGCTGAAGTTGGGATGAGGATGGAATCGATTGCGCTTGATATCTACGGGGACCAACCAGTCAAGGAAAGCTGGCATCATGTGCCACGTACCTTGGTGGTGAGGACGGTGAGATGAGACATGATCCCCTTGTTGAACATCTCCCCGCAAAGCTCATGTCCACCATCGATGGCTAGGTTCCTAAAGACATCATTAGCTGTACCCTTCGTACACAACCCGGCTCGCTCGATCGAAACTATGAGTCGGCCCAGAAGAATAAGCGCTCACCTCAAAGCGCCAGAAGCTTCTACCACCACTTCATCCACATCATCCGATAACCTCTCAATCAGCTCGCCGACCACATTCCTCCCTTGAAACAATCGTCTCGTCGCTGGATCATTCTGAATGAGGTTGCATATCGCCGCACAAGCCCAAGTACGATCGGCTTGATTTGGTGATTTCAGCTGCTCCACCTGTCAGCTCGAGTCGAGACAACCAGATATACGAAAGTTCCAAGGCTGTAAAGTGGGACTTGATCAACTCACTTTGTCAAGAATAGGCATCATCTGCTTCTCTTTAACCGGATCAGCTTTCCCTTCGCCTTTCCCTGAGCCGAGATGTGAATCGGGTATACGGATGGCGTTATGTCGCCACCCTTGGGTCTTCTTCTTATACTGAGACTTGCCCATGGCGATTAAGGGAGGTTGCTCTGTTCACTATGCCGAGGCAGAGAGACTGGCAAGGAGGTTACACGGAAATTTCCGTCAGCGAGTGGGAAAAATAGGATCTTAGTTGAGTGTCCCGGTTCGAAGGGGCAGAATTTGATCCCGTTTGTTTGGTTCCAAAACCTCACGTTGACATGAGTGTGCTTCCCTTCCACATGGTCTCGGGATACTCTTCGACATGGTCACTACTGTCAGCGAAAGCTGCTTGACGAGATGATCCAAGGTGTCTAATACTCCAGCTACCGGGACACTCAGGTAAATCCCTGACCGATCCTCCAATGTCAGAGGAACGAAAGTAGCACTCGCTTTCTGTACTTGGGCGTGGCAAAGGGTCAGCTCGTCGAATGCCATCCTCCCAACGATTTCCACGGCGATCATTCCACAGGGTAACGATATTCACATACCACTCTCGAGCTTTCTTGAGTCAATTGCAGCCCGAATACATCTGGACCATTGACGCAATGATCACGACGTCTCGCATAGCTGAAAGCAACTTTTCAAAGGCAACCTTTGTAAGATCAAAATCAGGATCACAAGTCGGATATAGCGAAAATTGACCCTCATGTTTCCGATCGGATACGATAAGCGGAGTCATGCATATGCTCTAGTATCTAGTCAATCAGTAAGGGGCTATCTATCGAGCTAATCCCTACACGTCCGTCAGCCAAGCTCCCAAGAACATACCCACGGACTGACTCACCTATAGCCACACCCCCTTCATCGCTCTCCCTCCCCTTCGTCCTCAACAGCGTCCCAGCAACCCGATTAACCAACTCCTCACCATGACCAAACAACATAACCCCATACACACCCAACTCACTAACCACATCCGCCTTTCTCGTTTTACTCTCCCCACCTCGGACTAACCAGTTACTAACCCCCGCTGGCGGCTTGATGAGCTCCATCAAGATGTACCCTTCTTTCTTCTCCGGTTCTCCGTCTGCTCGTTGTGCTTTGGCCAGCGCGTTCAAAGCTGGAGGTATGTCGGTCCGATAGATGTTATTCCCTCCTCCTTCCCGTTGAGGTTTCAGTACGAATCGTTCTGGCTCGCTCATCGCCATCTTATACGCCTCCTGACCTAGCTCCGAATCATCCATCGGCCATAATCCGATCCAAGTTTCTCGTAGCTTATCCAGATCCGCTTGGGTCAAAATCCCTGCACCTTCTCCGAATCCGACATCAGGTCGTCCAGGCGAGAGCAGAATATCCTCCAGAACTCCAGGCTCACACAAAACCTGTTGGATCTTCTTAGCACCCGCAAGCTGTAGTGCCATAGAAGGACATTTGATCGCTTGTGACCGTTCAAGCAAGAGTCGAGTGGTCCATTCGGATGAGGAGGGGTAGTCGGATGGGGTGTAGGCGGAACGGTAGTAGATGACTGCGATCTCGGTGGGAGCTTCGTCAGGCTGGAGAGACGAGAGAAGGAGGAGAGTCTTGGTGGTCCGGTCTATTTGGGCGAGATCTGCGAGTTCGGCGAAGGTATGTCGGATGGTCTGGATCCCTTGGCTACGATATGATCAGTTTCTTGTTCCAAGCTGCCTGTCGATGGGAAGCGGCACTTACGCCTCGAGCAGCTCGTACTCCAGCCATCGCTGATCAAACACATTCCTCTCTCCCTCCTGGACGACAAACAATATCGCAGCCTCGTCCTTCCCATACGCTCTCCATCCTTCAGCCAAACCAGCCGCAATCTGCTTGAGCGAATCGTTCTCAGGGAAGTTGGACAGGTTGGCGAGATGTGGTGACACGAAGAAGTAGGAATGTGTAGCCTGAGCGAGGTACCTGCGATGCTAAAGTCAGGGACTAGTAAGAAAAGGTAGGTCGACGCGTACCGATGCATTTCCCCTGCTCTTTGGCTGAGAGCGCCAAAGGAGGCAGCGATAGTGTTGAACTCGACTTGCTTCAGCTCGAGAGGTGACTTCGGATCGGTGTCATGCACCAAGTAATCCGAGCGGAAGATCCCCAGCTGCAGAGGCTACACCATCCTCAGCTTCAGGTCTCGACCACATGACAAAGGATATTCACCTGAACCAACTCATTCCTCACCTTCCTCCATCCTCTCCAAAGCTCCCCTTGGAAAGCATCAACCCTGCTTACGCTCCCACCCATGACCCGATCCAGAAACTCCCAATCTATCGCTATCCTCGCATACAACGCGTTATAGATAGGTTGGATCTCCTTAGCAAGCTCGTACAGGTGTCGAGGGAAAGGTGATGGGAAGAGGGATAAAGGAGCTGCGAAGGTATGGGTTGGCGGCGTTGTTCGGTTTGGTGGAAGGAGTGTGAATCCGTGAGAGAGGGCGTAGGTTGTTGATAGGGAGAGAAGGTGGTCGCGTTGTTCTTGGGTGAGGGAAGGGGGCCAAGGGGGAAGTGAGGTGGGGGTCATGCTGAGAACACGATGGAGCGGTGGTGCGAAATGGGAGATTATCCTGCTAGTAGCTCCGTCGGGTGTACTTGGTCAGCTTTGGCCTGGACATGTAGCTTATTGATGATTTCTGACTGTTGAACGGAAACTATGTTTAACGCAATAGTGAGCCATCATTTTCCGGTGTGCCTATGACTTTTCATTGAAGCATAAGGCGTCTAACACTTTTCGCAAAGAGGGATCATCTCTTGAAGCTGGAATCATTGATTTCATCTCCGTTGTATAAAGATACAGCAGTGCGAAGATAATCTCTGCAGCTCACCACTGCACCCTCGCACTCGTCATCCGGGAGAAACTCTCCAAACCCGCAGAGCTCTCAGTCGCCATGTAGCACTGCGACCGAACCTGCTGTCAGTTGCCCCTCCCGCTCGTTGCACTCGTCTCTCCGCCGTCAAAAGTCTTCGGCTCCTCTTGCCTCACATACCTATTCGCATCCCAGTAGTAAGGCTGCCCCATCGCCTTGTCCGTACTGATCTGAAAGCTGACCCAAGGGTGTCTCGGCATCGCCTTCCCACCCAGTACTGCACTCTTCTCCCCTTTCCTCTGGGTGAGCAGCCAAACATCGGTCATGCTCTTCTGGAACGGAATCGAAGTCTTGTGTTTGTCGGTCTTGCCAGACACGTTCGTCTTGTTGTTGGCCTTGGTCTGAATCCCGTCCAAATCATCCTTGAAAGCCTTGATGGTCTCGCTCACGACTTTGTCGCAATTCTGGGTCAACTCTTCATACCCCGATCGATTCCAATTCTCATTCCTCTTGTTGAAGGCCTCATCGCCGTGAAGCTTCGGATCATCATACCACCCATCAGTCGGCCAGATGCAGGTGCTCTGAGAGTTCTTGTTCTTGTCTTCATGTGGAGAGAGCACGAACGTGATGTTCATGGAGTCGCTAGTGCCTTTGTCCGAAAGACCGATTGCAGTCAGTGTGGCGGTGATTCCGGTAGTGCGCTCGATGCTGGAGATGACGGTGCCGATGATGGTGCGAGTGGCGGTCATGCATAGTCCGGATGGAGGCATGGTGTTTGTGGCTGATTGATATTGGAATGTGCGGTGAGTGAGTGAGTTGTAAATGAGTGGCGAAGAGACAGATGAGAGAGCTGAAAGAATCACTATATAGTATTTTGACACAACACTTCGAGCTTGAATGGAGGATCACAAAACCTCGCACTACAGATATGAAAGGAGGTAGATGACGTCAAGCGCGAGATTCAGAGAAAGGGAGCAGCGGTCCAGCGGATAAGGATTCCTTGTGATCAAGTGATGACATGTATGACTCAAACATCCCCCAAATATGTATGACTGTACAATGCATTTACTTCCTCTTCTTTTGAGTGAGAATCTACACGGAAGTCATACCCTCAAAGAATACATTACCCTCTAAATTTGTCCTTACTTCTCCGTCAACGTGTCACCCACCGCCATAGCCCGACCCCATACCATCCCCCTCAACGCTGCATACTGACATCCCGCTCCGACCAGCACGAAGACATGGAAGATCTGATGCGATGTTCCGAGGTAATCGAACGTACCCGGACTTAAATGTTCAGGGAATCTAGCTGCACTGCGACGACTCTTGTCAGCTCATTGGGGATCGGATACAGGTTGGTGACGGACTATAAGACAGCACCGAAGATATATGATACGCCCATGGTCATGGTGAGGTCGAGACTGACGTTCTGACGGGCGTATGCGACACCGCGAAGGAGGACGACGTGAGCGACTGGGATGACGGAGGAGAGACCGAGGGCGATGAAGGTCAAAGTGCGATGCCAGCGGTGCGAGCGGTGGTGTGGGGAGAGAACAATCTGAAGGTTTGTCAGCTCCGCACACGATTTACGGGGACGACTGACGTAGGCGGAAGCTACACCGGCGAGGAAGATGGCGGCTACAGTACGATGGTCAGGTTGATCGGCGGAGTTAGTGGAGGTGCTTACACATGTAGACTGCTTGATCTAGTATCTGGCCGTGGAAAGCATAGTACATACTTGGCATCACACTCCCAACGATCAAGACCACTATCCCTATCTAATCGGTCTTATCAGCTCGATCCTGCTGGAATGCTGCTCAACTCACATAGTCTCCGCTGTGCGCCGAATCGCACAATCCCTTGGAATGGGATTGCACGGTATGGAACCAGCTGCTACAACTCAAGCAAGCTACAACGCTCAATAGGTTGACAGTGAGCGCCACCTTGTCGTGTAATGTCGGTGGAGTCGGAGCCGCATCGGAGGAGAAGAAGGATGGGAAGTGGGTCGGGAAGAGATGCAGGGGGATGAGGATGGCGAAGAACAGGGCTCCGAGGGAGTGGGTGTGGATATTGACTGTTTTGATTGATCTCGTGGACGGTATGTGAGGGGTGCACTGACCAGTCTCGTTGTGTAGGTCTGAGGCATCCCGCCATGAATGAGGTGTCCGTGTCAGCCAAGAGAGGACTCACAACCGACAGCACTCCATAGGCATGCCCTGATCGAATGAAGCTGTCTTCGGTATCCATGTAGCACATACTCATTATCCGTCTGCCATGGCACCAGTTGCCGCGACTCCTCGTAGCTGATAAGCTTGGACTTGGGTATGAGAGGTTGCTTTGCAAAATCGATTGACATGGAGGCTCTGTCGTGACTGGTGGTAGTGGGTGATGAAGTGGAAGTACGTCGATGTTTGAAGCCCATGATGCGATGATACGTGTGTGGAGCTGTCCCATCTAATACTCGTCCCTTCCAAAAATCTAGTCGCTTCTGATACACATTCCGATGAAAGGTTGAAGGTTGAAAGCAGCAGTGGACCGATGCGTCATGCTCTCTCCGCGTTCCCAGAAACGCTATCGACCCTGAATCCGTCATCTTTGAATCTCGATAATACAGCGCAGCTTCAGAGCTGCGATCACGACCTCACCATTCCAATGGCAATCTCTTCCTGTATGCTCCCGTCATTGTTATGACACTGATGCATGCTGAAAGCAGCCGGTTTCGCAGTATGTCACGTGACATGAGCAAAAGTCGAAGGTCTGTGAACCGAAATGTTGAACAGGTTGTCGAGCAGTTTTCGTTACCGCTAATGTAGCGAAATGCGACGAACAGCTACATCCACGACTCTGGCAGATCTTCCACATGAGAAGAGGCGGACGCGGGACTCATCATCAAGCTCCGCTCAGAAAGCTAAGAATGGTGCTCAGCTTAGGCGCACCCGCTTACCTGCCGAAACGCTGCGATGGAAGCCAATCAAAGCGACCGGCTTCCCGGGGATGGACGGAGGTGGAGGGATGATGATGCTCGAAGAGCTGGATGATGTAGATGTCGAATGGGAGGAAGATGAGGAGGGAAGAAAGGTCGCTCGTTTCGTAGTATGTCTCGCTTAAAGGGTTGGGACTTCCAGGCTAAATGAATGATCGTAGGCTGTCGAGCGGTCAATGTCGCCGAAAAGCCTCAAGGGCAAAGAGAAGACTGAAGCTGTCCTTGAACAGCAAGTCGAAACGTATTCTGCGGAACTAGAAAAGAAGGCGGAACCGGTCGAAGGGGATGAGCTGCCGTCATTCAGCAAGATGGACGAGGAAGACCTTAATGAGGTTGACGAAGAGACTGCTGAGACGATCGATCGGCCTTTCGACGGTAAGCTGTCCTGAATGTCCTACGTGTCAGAGCAGGGAGCTAATCGCTATAGATATCGTTCTGCCGGAATGGACGTCAATACCATTACAGTCGGCGCTAAAGAGGGCTTTACTGGCACTCGGCTTTGTCAAGCCTACCGAGATACAAGCAAGGTCCCTCCAACACGGCTTGGATAACCGAGATCTCGTCGGAGTGGCAGAGACTGTTAGGCTAAATATGGACCGAAGCGCATGTGGTACTGATATCTGTGGCAGGGCTCAGGGAAAACGTTGGCCTACTCCTTGCCCATCTTGTCCCACCTCTTGCAATCTCCACCTCCCTCTTCCTCGACTCGACGTCCACTCTCTGCCCTGATTCTATGTCCCACCAGAGAGCTTGCACTTCAAGTAGTAGACCATATCAATCTCGTCCTCCGCCACGCCCTCGATGCGAGGAAAGGTCCTCCTCGAATAAGCGTAGGCAGCGTTGTCGGAGGATTGAGCGCCCAGAAGCAGAAACGAATCATTGAGCGGGGATGCGATATCCTCGTTGCGACTCCAGGACGACTGTGGGATCTGATCAAGACGGTTCGTACTATCCTCGGGTCGCGGCGATCAAGCTGATGTAGGACTTCAGGATGAAGAGCTCGCAGCGAGTGTTCGCAGCTTGCGTTTCTTGGTCATCGACGAAGCGGACCGGATGATCGAGAATGGTCACTTTGCCGAGCTGGAGAATATCGTGCGGTTGACGCAGCGTAATGTCGGGTAAGCTTCTTTCTCTTACTTCCCTCGATGTCCAGCTTACTTTTCCCGCTATAAACAGCCAAACACAAGGTCCGGACGACGATGATCCCGTCTTTGCCGCTACTTCTTCGATGTTCAACGATATCCCGGCCCGGAACGATATGCAAACTTTTGTCTTCTCGGCGACCTTGTCGAAAGATCTACAGCAGAATCTGAAACGGCGAAGTCGAGCAGCTTCGCGGAAAGAAACTGTAAAGAAGGCCTCAGCTCTGGAGGATCTAGTGGATAGACTGGACTTCCGGGATCCGAATCCGGAGGTGATCGACCTTAGTCCTGAAGGCGGAGTTGTAGCCATGCTGAAGGAAAGTATGATCGAGTGTGTCGTCGCGGATAAGGTTTGCCGCTCATCCCGCTCTGATAGATAGGTAGCTGACAGGAGGTTTAGGATCTGTATCTATACTACTTCCTCCTTCGCTATCTTGGCCGATCACTAGTCTTCATTGGCTCCATCGACGGCATTCGACGCCTCGTACCTCTTCTAGAGATCCTTCAGCTCCCTGTTTACCCCCTACATTCCCAACTCCAGCAGAAGCAGCGCTTGAAGAACCTTGACCGGTACGCTAGTCCTCCCGGATACTGCTCTAGATATTGACGTTTGCCAGTTTCAAGTCATCGCCCAACGGTGTGCTCATCGCGACTGACGTTGCGTCACGAGGTCTCGACATCCCTCATGTCGACCATGTCGTGCACTTCAATCTACCTCGAACAGCCGATGCATACATTCACCGAAGTGGCCGAACAGCCCGAGCTCAGAACCCTGGTTTCGCACTGCAGATTTGTGCGCCCGAAGAGAAAGGGATGCAGCGGGCTTTGATGAAGTCGCTTGGCCGGAGTGAGCTTCGGTTCGGTCAGCGCTCTACGAAAGCTGATAAGTAATAGCGAATGTTCTACCCGACTTGCCTATCGAGAGCGGCTTCTTACCGAAACTCCGAGAACGGCTCCGACTCGCAAGAGATATCGAAAAAGCCCAGCATACTGTCAAGAAGGAGAACCATGCTCGAAATTGGCTGAAGGAAGCAGCAGAAGCGATGGACGTGGATATCGACCCGGACATGTGAGCCTACTGCATATCTCTTCACAGCATACTGACGATTCTTGACAGGCTGTCAGGCGATGAAGAAGATCTCGATCGCTCATTCCAAAGCCCAAAGAAGGGCAGGAGTGGCAAAGTAGAAGTGCTGACAGCGGATTTGAGAGAGAGGTTGTCTGAACCGCTGGTCGCGAGAGGTGTCTCGGCGCGATATCCGACCTCGGGAAGTAGGGTCATCATCGATGATCTCATCAAGTCGACCGGTAAATAACGACGCCTTGCTCGCTTGGATAAATAGCTGATCGACGTTCAGGGCATCCCACGATGCTTGGCGCTTCGACGGTCAAGGCGTATGATGAGGTACATTCTGCTCGTCGCAAAGCCTACATGGGGAAGCGTAAACGAAAAGTAGCAGCTTGAACAGATCGTACCTGTCCTACTCGACTCGCTGCACGGGTTATTTTAGGCTGAACATCGGGATAACTAGAAGAGCCCTTATATGGCGATACCCTTCGCTCATGTTTCCCCGCCAATGCTTTTTCCAGACATAATGAACACAATGGAGTTTTACACTTCGCTAAGACAATTAGACAAGAAGCGACAACGATGTATCAACTGTGGACTGTGAAAATGCAAGTAGTTTTATTCGGAATGCTGACATACAAATTGTCCTGGGAAACGCGCGAAGAAGCAAATTGTCCAGAAGTGAAGTGAGGCTGGTTTCCTTTGGTTCCGCATCTTGGCCCTCAAGCATCGTCACGCCTTGAAACAAGACTGCCTGAACAGATCCCTCTTTGTCGGTGACGCATGAGTGCGTCTCCTCTTGCGAAGCCTTTACCACTGAAAAGAACACTCCGTCAACTCAAAGCTAGTCGTGAAGAAGAAAAGGGGAATGACTTACCATGGGCAAGGGAATGGTTTGTTCCCGCTATGTATCCTCGTATGTCTCCTCAGATCATGTTGCCTCACAAAAGCCGCATGACTGTGATTTCCCTCATCAGCTCGATCTCGTACGAATCTTGGGGAAACTCGACTCACCAATCATCCGCGTGACAGACAAAAGGCTTATCCTCAAGATGTGTCTGGATATGCGAATGGATCGCGCTCTTCCTCGGGAAATGTCTTTCACAACCCTCGATCAAGCATTTGAATCGCTTCACTGGCTGACCCGTGACCGATGCGTCGAGAGTCAAGAATGTAATGTATAACTTTTCGAGGAAGATTCGAGGGAGACCTGAAGCTGTTTGACCGTCGGTGGAAGGAGCTGTTCGAGGTGGTTGGATCACCACTTGGGGTTGAGAGGTGGGTCGGGTTAGGAGTGGCATACTAGCGAAGTCCGGACCAAAGACGAGAGCTGGTTTTGGGGAAGGTCGGAGACTTTCGTCATCGCCTTCGTCATCGAGTGGAGCTTCTTCATCGATGTTGGACATTGAGGATGGTCCGCCCAGGATCGAAGGGTCAAGTGTACCTTGTCCTGGTTCGGGTGATGAGTCGGTCTTCGATCCTTTCTTTGGGGTCTTCGGCTTCGGCTTGGGTCCAGGACGCAATCGCTTACCGACAGGCGGGAAGGCCTGTCGTTTCTTGGGTGTGTCCGGTGAGCTCAATACACCCTGATTGTAAGCATATGGTGCAAGTGGCGGTTGATTCGGGTTGTAGTGCTCCATCGCCATCATCGAAGATTCGGCTTGTGGGGACGGTCCTGAACCGAAGAGACCCCCTGACGAGAGTGCGGGAGGCATGTTGGCCATACTTGCCATACTCGACATCGTCTGGATATAAGGCGAGGAGACTGATCTCGGTACGTTTGGGAAGACCCGGACTGAGTCCGCTGGAGGTTGGCGATTCAGAAAGGATGTCGAGGCGTGACGTTGCGGCATCGCTGGCATTTGAGGATGCTGCGCATAACCGTAGTAATGCTGAAGAGAAGGTTGATGGGCATAAGTCTGAGCCGACCAGGCATGGATATCCATCGGCTGCGACTGCGGGTAGCCCATGTTCATTCCTGGTACTGTCGGGTAGTCGACAGGTTGGAAGTGCGGTTCCGAGGAGAGGTCTGGTTGTGGTGGCAAGTTTTGGTACTGCATCTGCTCCTGAGCGATGAGCGGTGTCTCGACGATAGTGCTGAGCGTTCCTTGGCGGTATCCTTGATGACGGGGGAAGGCAGCGATAGACCCCATAGTGGCGGTGTTCGGAACGGACCTGACCTGGGAGACTTGGCTCATGAGGTTCATATCTCCTTGCATCTCATGTCGAACGAAGACCCCTTGCTCGTTCTCGGGGGACGAGTAGAAGACGGTCGTAGGCTGCTGAGGGGTGTCAAGGGGTGATTGTGCTCCATGGGAGACGTTCGGGCTCGGATGTTGAGAGTGGGATCTCACAAGCTCGGGAAGACTGGTCGACGGCATCATTTGGTACTCTTGCCCGTACATCGCCATACTGGGGGATGGTACGCTTTCATACGAGGTCGAGGTGGTCATCACTGACGAGCTCGATACCATTCGGTCCTGCGAGAATTGCGGAGCGGCGAGGAATGAAGACGATGAGGAGACTGCTCGAGATAATGGAAGGCTCGTAGTGAGAGACGAGGTAAGGTCAGAGCGTCGGCGTACCGCTAACGGAGAGACAGGCATCGAGTTGGCATCGTAAGTTGCCTGTCGTATGCGCTTGGCCGAACGATGCACTCCAGTCGGCGTGCCCAGGCCCGAGACCGTTCGACCCTTCTTTTGACTAGGTGGTATGGACGGCATGACTGGTGACTGGACAGGCGTGACGTCTGGCATGTTCATGGAGACGGGCGTGACCGATCTCGTTACGGGCATCGGCGCCTTATATGGCGATCCATATGCCATGGAATGGTCGTCGAACGCGCTCATATCGATGCCGTCCGTCGGTAGACCTCCCAAAGTACCCAGGTCCATCGAATTCCAGTCCGGCGCGTTATTTGGGTCGGCGATGGTAACTGGTGTATCGTTGTGTCCTCGATGTGCTATGAAAGAGATAGTCGGTGTGGTATGAAAAGAAGCTGACCCAAGAGTGTGACCGAGGGAGTGTGAAGTCATCTGAGCGAGAGGTGAAACAAGGAATCCTTCATGGCTCCTTATCCTACTCCGAACCCTGTTGTCAGGGGTTTTCCGAAGGGTGTTGAAGGGCGAATTAAGGTCGTAGAAAGGGAAAGAGGATTGAATAGGGGATGACTGGATCTGAAGTCTTGTGTCGCCGAGTAGACCCTCGAAAGACATGTGAGGAGCAGGCGGGGAGGACATGGCGAAGACTGCTGCATGGTGAGTGGACGAGTATAGGAAGGAGGTTTGAGCGTACTTGTCTTACTTTCCTAATACAAAAGGCAACTCCTGATCCCTCGAGCGCTTTGCTGCCGACGGAAGCAAAAGCCTGAGTGGTGGAGGAATGCTGGAAACGATGAGAGGGATGGCGTGTAGATTGACAGCCTCCAACTTCGACCTGCCTTCGAATATATGGGAATGTCCAAGCTGATAACCGTCGCTTCACTTGATTGTCGACCCTGACGGAGTACGACCCTTCCCAACAGGTCGAATATCGGTTCAGGGGCTGACACCTGGTCTTTGGTCGTGGATTTTACGAGGTTCGATCGAGGGATTGAATTGAAAAGAGAGGGACGGGTGAGACTGATGATTGATTGGACTGGGCCTGTTCGAAATACCCAACAAACTGCTGGATGGAGGGTCGACCTCGAGTTCGAGTATGTGGTAGAATATAAGGTATGTCGATTGTATATGAGTACAGGGACGTAGGAGGAACAGGGGGATATGAGTAGTCGAGCTGAAACGAATGTCTTGGATAACGAATGACTGAGGTCGGATTTGTTTGTTTTGTGCGGAAAATATCGAATCACTTCCACATCTGACGGAGAACGAATCTCAAAGAGTGTGGAGGGGGTCGTTTGACGAATTATACGATACAAACACGACTAAGGAAGCCAAGGAGGACTATGGAGGACAGGTGTTGAAGGATTGGAAAGAATAAGGAAGACGGTTGTGTACTGAATGCGTTATTCGAACCCTCCACATCCGATCAAGGGTCAGGCGATCACCAAAAGTTCCGACCTGAGGTTGACATCTCGTTGACATCTCAGCCATACCCCGACCACAATAATCACCTGCCTAGCGTTTTCGACATGCCGCATGAGATGGACAATGGTTTTCGGGATGTCCTGGTGTTCTGCACCGGAATGCGATGAGACACCAACGTACGTCATCGATTAAATGACCTTGCTCAACCGATATGGATGGGATGAGGCCAACCTTCCCTTTCGCACTTCGAATGCGATCAATGGATGGGCTGGACCACCTCCACTCGTATTTTTCCCTAAACGATCGGGATAACGGCAGAGCCTTTTGTTGACTCCGGAACAAAGGCCGCACGTGCGAAAGACCTGGTGGCGTTGGGCATTACCAGGTTGAGCCGAGCTCTTCAAGATCTTTAAGATCTTTAAGAGGGCTAGCGGGTGATGTTGCAAATCCCTTCCGTGGAAAAGGTAGACCTTGGATACCCCTAGACAAGCTCGACCAAGAGCTTGGTTGTCCACCGAATCAGAGTCCTGAGGTTTTGGGCAGGGGATCATGCTGGATGATGAGCAGCTCGTCAGTATCTATTAGCGTAATCATCGTATGGTCAACAGTACAATTTACCCATGTCGGAAAAAAAATCTGCACCCGAAGGACCTCACACCGAAGAAAAGCAGGCACAGATCACTGGCAATCTAGCTACACAGAACGTCTTCCTGCCATGGTAAATGACTGCCGATGGGTAAATTCGATAGCATGCACCGCTAGTCAAACATAAGCAGTATCATGCTGACTTTATGGTACACTAAGAAGGCAGAGCACAGAGGATACAGAGGATCGAAACAGCACAATCTAGGCGGGGAGGAAGTAGGCCACATCGGCGGCGTACCGAAAAGTTCATCCCTAACCCCGATCTGCTGCCGTCTCCACTCGCCGAGAGAAGAGACTGGCATGGGGGCCCACTTTCAAATCTGTCTTTTTTGCCCCGCACATCCACCATGTCCACCACCGACTTCCCCATAGACCCAGCTCTTCGCGACCCGAGACCACCTCAAGGCTCGACGTCACGATCTCCTCGAAAGCGGAAAGCGAGAACCAGCATCTCCGCTCCAACTCCTAGTCCCGGTGGAAGGGTGACGAGGCGGACAGCCGCGTTGACTCATGCTCATGATAGTGGGGAGCCGGCGAGGGGCGAGGAGGAGAACCTGATTCGTTATGCTTGGGGAAGGGGCGATGCAGTGAGTGTTTCTTTGCCTCACTGTCCGGATCAAAGGCTCGTGATTCCATCGCCCCTCGTTCCCGCCGAGTCACCAATCTAGGCTCGATTTTATTTTCCCTCGTCAATTAGACCTAGTAGATGCGGGAAGGGTTCGTCTCGTTCTTCATGTTGAGACAGCTCTATGGACCGCTCGTCCTTCAGATTTCAGTCCCATCAATCGTCACATGTTTATTTCTCCGAATCTTGGATCATCAGCTGACCCCACTCTTTGAGAAACGACCCCGTCATCAGTCGCCTCCGCGACCTTCTGGATCCACCGCAGCGGACCCAATGTACCTGGACAGCTTGTTCAGCTTTGATCAGAAGCCATGGTCAGGTCCCGCAGCTATTCCGGGCACCGATGGCACCGATGGCACCGATACCTGGCAGGGTGAAGTAGTCGCAGCTGTAGGTTCATCCACCAGCAGACTGAATGCGGTGGCTGTGGGTCCTCTCCATCGCCTAAGTCAGATCAGTACTTACAGACAAGTAGCCCTCCGCCAACCATTATCCTCATCTACCCGGTCGCACCCCGTTCCGGTATCCGTGTTTGGAACCCCATTGTCCCCCTCCACCACCTGGCGACCCCTTCGCTCCTGGGTTCCATCCCTTCGACCCTTCCGCCCCGGACGATCAGCCGGTCATAATAAGCCACGACCAAGCATCTTTGGCGTATCCTGTCCCGGAGTCCAGCGATGAAGCGGCCTACCAATCCCTCTCCGCCCTCCTCAGCGCTTCCCATCCCGAGCCGACCGATCAGGCATACCCTAAATCGCCAGGGGAAAGATCAGACGGTCAAGTCGGTGCGCTACCACCGAACATGACTGGACGGTATACGTTAGGTATGAAGCTGGATTGTGAGGCATGTCGGACGGGAGAGGCGGGACATCCGGGACATTGGATGAAGGGGAACACGGGGTGGGGAACGGCGAAACCGGTCGATCCGAAGTGGCATAGTATGGTGATGCCAGGATGAGGTCAGGTAGAGCATCACTATGCAGGACATTATCCAATCCACATCATATACCTCAATATGTGCTGTGATCGGCGGATCACGAAGCGCATACACCAATGCAGCCAAGGATCTGGGGGCCGCAAGCTCTCTCACAAACATGCACGATCTTGCATGCAGATAGGGTATTACGATACGAAATCAAGACAAATCAAGACAAATCATTGGAGCCTCATCAGTGGCTCGACGGGACTGGAGAAAGACGCCAGCGTTAGCCCTTGCTTTCGAGCAAGGAGATCATCGTGAAATTACTGGCGTCTTTGGCAATCTCACGGGCTGAGTTGCGGCTTGGCGATGATCTTCAGGAGGACTTGGGTGCCAAGGTGACCGCCAAGCTCCTCTGGAGATTGCGCCACTTCAAACTTGTAAGCGTATGAGGTGCTGGACGGCGAAATTCATACGGCCATGGTCATGTGGTCACCCTTGGAAGACACCCTTGCAAGTGTTTTCGAGATGTTCCTACACATGCTGCATGCATTCCATCACGAGCAAAGTTTACATCCCCAACGACCCAGCCGCCGTTCCGACTGCCGGCGCGCGTCGGTTTCAAGGATTTAGTTCCGGAATCGACGTCCACCTGGTGTTTGAATTTGAACGTGTTCCGTCTACAACTGTCACGCTCGGTAGAAACCTCTTGATTATCTCAACTCGATCTGCACAGGAAGGCGGCCGAACAGGCTGTGTCACGCTGATCTCGAGGCTCTACCCGCTTTTGTTCTGCATTACGGTCAAAGGAGGTGTTAAGCGTTGTTTCAGCCACGTCTTCTTCGACACCTCAACCTCTCGTCAAAATCCCAAGTAAAGTTGAGGACCTCTGGGGGAATCATGTGAGCTCGCCTGATAGCTGATGATCCTGCGAAGCTGTCGTCGACGATCCAAGCCGCTCGAAGGTATTGAGCTGACCACATTGCTTCCAGGAATTACGTTCAGCTGGAGAAGCTCGGTGAGGGGACGTACGCGACGGTGTACAAGGTGTGCTTGAAACTATGCCGGATGTCAGCCCTGATTCATGCTGAACTTTCGGTAGGGTCGTTCGCGAACAACCTCGGAAATAGTAGCGTTGAAGGAGATTCACCTGGACGCGGAAGAGGGAACGCCGAGCACAGCCATCCGAGAGATCAGCTTGATGAAGGGTGGGCGATTGTCAATTGGCAGTCAATCCTGTCGATGCTGATTGACGACGTAGAGCTGAAACATGTCAATATCGTTCGATTACATGATGTCATACATACCGAGTCAAAGCTCGTCCTCATCTTCGAGGTAAGCTACCAGCTTGTTTTCTCCGGAGAGGCGCAAGCTTCCGAAGTCGAGCGCGACAGCTGATGAGGAGTTCAACAGTACTGCGAGCAAGATCTGAAGCGGTATATGGACACGCAAGGCGATCGAGGAGCTTTGGATCTGAACACTGTCAAGAACTTTACACATCAGCTCTTAACCGTGAATCGTCATTTTCCATCCTTTGCATGCTCCCGTTAACACAAAGTACGTCACACAGGGTATTGCTTTTTGTCATGATAACCGAGTTCTACACCGAGATCTTAAACCCCAGAACCTGCTCATCAACCGGAGAGGGGAGTTGAAGATCGGGGACTTCGGGTTGGCGAGGGCTTTCGGGGTGCCTGTGAACACGTTTAGCAATGAGGTGAGGCTCTTCGTCATATGGTGACCATGAATGGCTGACGAGACTCCTGCTGATAAGGTCGTCACATTATGGTACCGAGCTCCGGATGTACTGCTGGGATCACGAACATATAGCACAAGCATCGACATATGGAGTGTTGGTTGCATGTACGTGTTCTCTATGCCACCGCTTCTGCACCTCAGCTAATGATGTACTCCCTTAGCTTCGCCGAAATGATCATCGGGTACCCTCTGTTCCGAGGACGGGACAACGCGGATCAACTGGTGCAGATAATGAAGATTGTGGGGACACCCAGCGATCAAACGATCCAACAGATACGGATGAACTCGGTGAGTCGCAGTGGCGACCCGCAATAACGGATCAACGCTGATGTGCTATCTCATCGTAGCCAGAGATACAGTTGAAATCACCACTGAGCAAACATCCGAAACAACCCCTCCATGCAATCGTCCCAAAAGCACCTCGAGACGGTGGGCTACCTCCAAGATTCAGCTGCATACAGAAGCTGATCATCGACAAGCTATCAACCTTTTGGAACACCTTCTCCAGTTCGAGCCGTCCCGAAGATACGATGCCCATCAAGCAGCCGCTCACCCATACTTCACCTCCGGCCCGATTGCTCCTCCCACCATCCCCTCTTCCGTCTCAACATCTACCGCTTCACTCGCCCTTCCACCCAGAGTTGCTGCTCGTGCCTCTCAAGCTTCAGCGGCTGTGCAGGCACAACAGGCTGCTCAGCTTCAGCAGGTACAGCAGTCACAGATACTCGCGGCTCAGCAACATCAGTACATGATGATGACGGAGCAGGCGAGACAACAGCAGCAGGCCACTGGGTATTATGGTGAGCAGGCTTTGATACAGAGATAGGGTAAGCTGATATCATAAAGGCGATCCGGCGCAAATGCAGGCTCAGGCGCAAGCTCAGGCTGCCGCTCAAATGCAGATGGCCCAAGCCCAAGCGCAGGCTCAGAGTGTATGCTATTCCTCTTGATGGCACGAGAGGGGCTGATGAAGCACAGCAAATGGCACAACAGGGTTATTACATGAATCCGGATGGACGGTACTGAAACATGCGGAAGATCACTAGATTGGCACTTTTTCTCGGAACGTCCATATCATTCTTTATTGGGTACGATGTGTCATGTCATGATATCGAGCATTGCATGGAAAAGCGGTGATACATGCATGTGAGACGATTTACTGGATATGTGCAAGACATGGTTCAGTCACAGCGCTGTTCCCCTTTCGAAGTTCGCCCGGATCCTGGAGGCCCATTTGTCAGCCAAAGGATAGACCAGAACGACGAGACATACTCCTTGGTGTATTTGTCGAAGTACCGAGCGATCTTTGACAGGCCCATCAGTCCTGCATCGTGGCATACAAGTGAACCATCTGCTGACCTTCTTGTTAAACACCTTATTCCGATCATTGATGTACGTCACCGGCTCATCCTCATCCTCAGCCTTCTTCCTCTTCCCTTTACTCATACTATCCAGATCAGCCTCGATGTTACCCTTTTTGAGGGGAATGACCCACTCCTTGTTGATCTTCCCGACAACTCGATCCACAGCATCCTCACTAGGTTTCGAATCCCCATAACTGAGCGTATTGGCTCCCCTATACAGATCTTCCGAAGCAGTAAGACCCTTTGCACGGGACGAGCCGGATATCGCCAGTTGAGCAGATGTGGTTCCTGCTGGGACGAGTGTACCCGGTGCCAAACCTAGAGCGAGCTCTTTTTGCCTTTCATAGGCTAGTAAATCTGGTTTGGTTGATCGTAAATTCCGATTGTACAGCTTATGAGCCTCATCCTCCGCATCTGGCCCCTCCGTCAGCCCGCCCTTCTCCTCCAAGGCAAGCAAAAGGAGAAAGGAGAAGTGCTCGAAACCCACTGTGAAAGCTCGTATCCGACCTAACCTTCTGTTCAGCCATCTTCGCCTCCCACCTCTCATTCTGTTCAATACTCCATTCCCAAGCTTTCCTCCTCTCCAGATCTTCCCCAGTCTCCTCGGCATTGGCTTTTAGTCGAAGGGTCTGAGCGAGTTTACGTTGTTTCTCGAGACGGGCTAGCTCTTTCGCAGTCACTCGGGATTTTTGATGGTCTGCTACCAGGTCGCGTCGGTTCTCGGCGGTGGTTTGGTTCTGAGGGTGAGAGGTTAGCTGTGGTGATGCAAGACGAAAGCCAGGAGAGAGACGTACCATTCGTATGCGGAGAACTTTAAGCTTGGCTAGACGATCTGCCATTGACATCTTCGACGATTCGGCGGCGCTAGTCTCTTCACCAGTATCTCCCCCACTACCTTCCCCTTGGGCTCCTTCTGCTTCGCCTTCTTCAGCCGCGCTACCTTCTCCTTCAACCTCCTCCCCTCCACCAGCAGCTTTCACCGCTTGCTCCTCAGCTTCAACAGAATCCTCATGTTCCTCCTCCAAAGCCTCCGCTTCAGCCTCAATTCCATCTCCAACCTCTTCCTCCCCCGTCTCCTCCGGGACAACTACCTCGTTCGTAGCCTTACTCGATCGAGTCTTGCCTCTCCCACTCCCACGAGATCCGGTAGCAGGTGATGGGGAGGGTGCGGCGGACTTCACGGCTCGAGGTTTTCGAGCTGGCATGATGAGAAGGTTGAGGTGCTATGAGGTTTGGAAGTGAGTGACATAGGTCTGAGCGGCGAAGGATAACGTTACGTAAGCTGTTCGTGGCGGATTGCAAAAAGCGACACCACGGACAAGCTCTTTTTCCAATCGCTAAATCCCTGCAGATGTACCTGGAGAAAAGTCTCGTAGGTTGCTGAGACAAAATGGACCGAAGACCATTAATGCTGCTTCATCAGCTAATCTCTGATTAACCCCTGACCCGGTGAGACATTCCGCATGGGAAAAACGCTCGGATCGCTCCCGATGCCAAACACTTACATCCTGCCCAGATTGTCTTTCTCTATCATCTTCTCAGATTACCTTTTTCTTTCCATTTCTCAGATACCGCTTCTGGAAAAGATGCTCTTCTTTTGGCTCTTCGGTCTACCCCGTGACAATTCAATACAACATTTCGAAGCGTCAGACCACCCAATCGACCGGACCATACTCTACCCACTCGCTCTTACTCTAGTCTCCGCGATCCATCCTTGCCATTCTAACAACATCCCAGCAAGCTACAATCACCCTTGGGAACGATGTTACTGCTGTGAAATGATTGAGATCGACAAAGAAGCTTGGATGAAACCATGGGGTACGGGGATGCCGACTGCAGCATGGAGGGAGAGAAGTTTGGATCGATGGTGGGGGGAAAACAGGATGAAGCTGGAGAAACTGGCTCTTCAGCGGAAATGGGATGTGAGCTTCTCGTTTTCTTTGGATGCTGGACTGAGCATTAACACTGAAGTATCCTTATCGCCAGTAAGTCATCTGTATCAGCTGTCCAAAGGCTGACCCGTAACAAATCCTTAGGGTGACTAATCATTTTCGCATACGCCCTGGCGGTCCCTTCCTACGCTAGTAAATTCCCCTGGTGTCAGGTCATAGCACTCGGCATCGGATCGCGGTTCTCTTACATGATCACCTGGAACGTTTCCGGTCCAATCGCGGACGAAGCTCATTCTTCCAGGGCAGCATGCGTTCACTTGCACGTATCTCTTCGCTCACGTCCTCCTCCGTGTACTCATCGCCTACGACTACGTCCACAACCCCTACCCCGGTACTCCAGCTATCATCAGCCATTGGAACCAGAAATTTTGGAATGAATGGCCGAAAGGGCGATTCCCTCGCTATGATCGATATATCTGGACCCGCGACTTCGACGACCTAGCTGAGCGCAATTTGCACGAAGGCGTCTCCCGCTCCGGCTCCCCGTCACTCAAATTTGCGCTAATTTGCTTCTCTCCCTTATACTCGTTGGGATCTCGATTTCTAGCGGGCTATGAGCATGTCATATCCATGTGAGATTGCTTTCAGCCTGCAGGGTCATATTGAGAGATGTCTCAGTAAAATGCTTCCGTCGATCAAGGGCCACGCACGGATCCCTTGAACCCAATCAAAGTTATCTGCCATTTCTCAATCGTCCTTTTGACCGATAAGCCGATCAGTTCATCATTTCCTTTCCATCCTTCACATAAGATGCTGCTATGCTGGCTGATGGGTGTTCCAACTTCGTACAGTATATCATTGCCCAACTTACCGAATGACCCCATCGATCCAACCATCCTCTACCTTTTCGCTGTCAACCCCATTCCTGCTACACATTATGTTAACAGTCAAGCACCCAATCGGCACTCAGACTCTGGTATACCATAACCATGCAGGAGGTCGATAAGGAGGCATGATTCAAACAATGGGGAACACGACGTAGGGAAGGGAGGAGTATGGACAGATGGGAGTACGAACAGGCAGGATATGGAATCGCTGGCTCTGGAAAAGAAATGGGATGTAAGGGTCTAGTCATATGCTAGGTCTACCTCACCGACAGTGGCTAGGACATGAAACTTTTCGTCGATGATGTCGAGTGGTACCGGGAGAACCCGGATGCTTTGCCAAGGATTTACCAAAGTGACCGATACCTTCATTATTCCAATCGACAACACCATGCTGACTCTTCTCCAGACTGGCTTACTGTTCTTGCTTGGTAATTCACTTTGGCCATGTTCTTGGTCAACAGGTTCCCTCCTTGGACAGAATACCTTGCTTGCGCTCCAACCACGAAATGGTAGGAAGGTCTCTCGGCTTCGACCTCTCCAATGCTAACAACGAATCCCTAGCTCGATCTACCTCGCCATCTGGCTTGTCTCCAGCTACTGCCTCCTTCAATTCCTCATCGTCCACGACTACATCATCGACCCTAACGAAGGTCTCGAACGAGTCAAGAAGACCAGGAGCGCGGACTGTTGGGCGAAATCGATCTCCCTCTCCCTCGCGAACTTCGATCGTATCAGAACCGCACGCGGCTCGATGAAGTTCAACATCGCCTGCGTGCTTCTTCAAGGGTGTAATATGATACCGGTCGGGCAATGGTCGGGCAATTGTTCGGGACGATGATCGAATGTATCATGTCTATCCCGTTTACCCGACTCCTTCGGTGGCTCTGGACTCTTAAGAATATTCTGGTCGTCTCGCGCCCTACGCTCTTCTTGCAAGCAAACGTAGGCCCTTCCTTCACCAAATGTGCAACGTTCTCGCGACGACAGTACGGGTGTAGTGTGAAACTAAGCAGGGTATAGTTGTGAGCCTCAATTAAACTCTAGCGCTATCTCGATGAGCCACATGCAGCCTTTGGGCTATAACATGAATGTCGGTCAGGATCGCGTACGGATCGCTTCGGTTTCAAACCCAATCATCTCACCGTTGACCACGTCAACCCCAATTTCCCATTCCTTTTGATCTCCTCCTCCACTGCACAACCTCAATCATGTCTGTCTGCTGGCTGATCGGTCTCTCAACCACCGTCACCACGTCATCCCATGAATTACCCCTCGATCATGTCGATCGGACTATCCTGTACCCCCTTCGCCGTCAACTCTATTTATACGTCGCACCCCATGCATCTCCCCATCGATGATCGGTTCGGTTCGGGAAGGAAGAGCTGTTCGGGGAAGGCGATCTCTCCTTGCGCTCGCTCGATATTTCGTTCACTCTAGTCGTAGCCTTCTTGTTGAGGGGTGCAATGGGCGCCTCAACATATTCGGCTTCGCGGTCAGATGCTCATCCACATATAAGTCTGTCCCGCTCCGTATCTCCAACATGATAATCAAAGCTTGCCCTTGCAGGATGTTCTCCTACCCCTTCTCGATAACTCGTCAGTCACCGTCTCCTCCGAATCCTCGTCCGCCACTGCTACACTCATAACCCATATCTCGGTCTCGAAACGGTCATATCGATCAGGACGAAATCCTCTTGGAACCAAATTTCGAAGTTTATTCCTCGAGACGCGGAGGTCGTTCAAGCTGGACATATCACTGTCGACATTAATCAGCTCAATATCGCGACCTTCATTGTCTTCATCCTGGCCAATTTGGCTCAGAGTATACCTTCCAACTCGGTGATATTCCCTTACTCCCCCCATGAAGATGATAAGTTGTGAGATCTCAGTTATACGTTAGGTGTTTTCTTTATTATCACATGTGAAGACAAATCTTCAAGCTATGTATGCTGCTTTCTCATACGATGAGATGGGAGTTCTCGCTTTATCGTTCGAACTCGAGTGATACAGAATTTCGCCTGTACTGCGCTGGACAGATATATTCAATGCAGATGGATAATGCTGACTTGACGGGAAGGACAGGAAGCGAATAGCTGCCTGCGAAGACATGGGACGTATGCACTGTCAAGACACGGGTCATCAACAGTATCACGCCATGAACCAGCTCGTCATCCACAACTTTGACAGTCAGTCACCTGCCACTTCTCACTTTTAAGCTTGACCTCGCCACCCAATTAGCGAAACGCGACCCCATTTGAAGCTTGGAAAAACACTACTACTTCACCTGGACAACTTTGCCTCATTCCCTTGAAATTGCTCCATCCTGCAGACTGAGGTGAGAGGAGCTTTGGCGACTGCGAGATACCATAAGATCCTCAGCATGACCCGTTAGTGTTTCTCCTATAATTCCTCTTCGCACCCTCACCCCGACCTCCCCAACCGAGTCCCTCCTATCATCCATTACCGTATCGTTCCGGAACATAGCTGATGATGAGATAGGAGGGGACCAGCGAGATCGAGATCGTGCGAAGGCTCTCGCGAAGAAGTACGTACGAACGGCTCTCTTGGATTGCCCTTCTCACTCGAACCCTCATTATCAGCTTTTACCTTACACTGATATGCCGCCGGTAATATAGCTCGGCAGCAGGGAAGAAGATGTCAGGAAACCCTCAACAACGAAGAGAAGCGTATGTTCACTGAATAAAACTCTCATACATTCGAACGAACCAAAGCTGACGGGAAAAAAAGGGATGCAAAAGCTTTGGCGGAGAAGTAGGTCAAACCCCTTTTTCGCATGCTATGGAGCACAAAGACTGACAGATACGCAGAATTGCTGTAAGCCTCACCGTACATCTTCGTTCCCAGCCTCATGCTATCCCCTCCCTCTGTTTCCAATAGTAATCTGCAAATCCCATCTGACACCTCGACACAGGCTAAAGCTGCTGCTGATGGGTATATGAGTACGAAAACGACCATCGAGAAAACGAAGAAGTGATCCCAGCCGACTCGTGAACGGATGGAGAACGCCAAGAGCTGGATGATGGATCACGAAGAGGGGTAGAGCATGGGGTGGGAGAGAGCATGTGGAGGAGAGAGCAAGGGAGAGCGCATTGCATCGATATAGAGATGTATTCCCTACTTACATGAAAGCACTCGGCGTGAAGGCGCTAATGGGAAGCAGGGCCTGACCGATGGATGCAATCCATCAATGCTATGCTCCTCTGGAAACGAAAGTGTATGTAGATGCGATGTTGGATTTTCTCCCCCTTCCTGCCTATCTGCTCCATCCCCAACACTACGTCGCTCCTCCCAATCCCTCAATTTCCGCCTTCACCTGTGCCTCCGTCTCGATTTTCTTCAACTGCGTCTTTTCCAGCGCTTCACCCTTCACTTGTCGCTCCTTCAAGTCCTCAATCGCTTTCAACTGCGCGGTCTATGTCAGTCATTGCCGTAGATCGTACGTGCTCAACACACCTTCTTCACCAGATTACGGATCTTCTTCGGCACACCCTCATCATCCCCATCCTCAACCTGTAGCGCCGCCATCTCCTCTACCGGCGCAACATTCCCATTCCCGTTCACCTCCTCCTTATCCTTGATAGGCCGCTTACTCCTCACCCGCTTCTTCTTATCCTCTCCTGCTCCAGTTTGTGCCGCACCCGGTATAGATCCAGGAACGTATCGTTGAGCCGGCTTGCCGCCCTTGAACATGGGAGTCGGAGTGGTCGTACCGGAAGAAGGGCCGCTGTCCGGATCCCGGCTGTAGGCTTCCGAAGCGATCGTCCCCCTAGCTCCTGGAGGACGGTACGCTCCGGCAGGTTTGCTCTCCGCTGAAGGGTATTAGCTGAGGCGTAGCGAGAGAATACAGGACATACAGCCATTTGAATTGTCGCCCTTTGGTCGGTGTAAGGCGACGCTCTCGTTCGGCTCGGGCGCACTAGGGAGCACGGAGGGGAATGGGTCGACCGATTCGACCTTTTGAGGTCTAAAGGAAACTTGATACAGCTCATCCTGCGGCTGAACATGCAGGAGCTGGCCCCCGCACCACCACATCTTCACTCCGTTGTCAACACGTAACCGGGGTGATAATGTCGCTGTAAGGATGTATCGACCACATGGGCTCCATTCGCAGTGTGAAGAATTGGATGCTCTGATCATCTACTCAGCAGGCGCACCGTATGAAGATCGATATGATTGACTTGAACTCGGCCACCTTATTTCGCGTGCTCACGTCCCAGATATCCACCCCTCCAGCTAGGTTACCGAAACCTGCACTGAGCAGCAACCGGCCTTGAGGCTGATACGCGAGGAAGTTGCGATGTAGCGAGCCGAATGAATGTATGGGTTTCGTTTTCAAGTCGAATAGCTGCATGCGGGCAGGCATATCTGCGATATATGAGCGAGAATCTCAGTCGCAGCTTGCAGTGAGACTTACAGCCATAACACACCACAAACTCGCGAGACGTCGGGCTCCAGCAGAAGTCGTAAATCGGTCCTTCCTTGTCTAAGCGGATCATCAGCGAGATAATCCACCGCAGACACTGCGCGACTCTCACCTAGATCGACCATCCCATCAAATGATCCGTCCAAGCTGATGAGATACAGATTTGTCTCCCCATAGTACGATTTGCCGGAATTATCGACATCCGTGTGTGTCAAAAACAGCGCCTGTATACAGGATGAGCAAGCTGTCGTTGACAACGCATGGCAGCGAGAAATGGGTTCCGCCGGAGATAGTCAGAAGGGCAGCTCACCATAGTTCCTGCAGCGTTCCACTTCACCGACAGCTTGTCCGCCTGATAGAAAGCCTTCCTCGCCGTCGTCATCGGCATGTCTCTGTTCTCCGTCTTTTCGGAAACCCCATCCTTCCTCAGCAAGCTCGATATCGGGTACAGGGCCAACGACGCAGGTGCGCCTTTCCGCTCGCCCACCCAGACTGCTAATGCCGGTACTGAATGAGCAGGGATGGGCTTCGCAGAGGTCGAGTCGGCTGGAAGGGCGGAAGGGACGGAGAGGAACAGGCCTTTGATCGTACCGTCGATCTTTAACCGGGTGGCAGGTCGGGTAGAGAGGGGAGGAGTGAAGACGGAGATATCAGAATTCGTGGATCGGAACAGGTGGGACTCGTCGGCGGTAACAACAGGTTCCCTATAGTCAGGATAAGCATTGAACTCCTTCTGCTCCGTACAGAATTCACCAGTCTTCCTGTGTCTTCTGGTACCATCCGCCAACCTCCTCACAGGACTGTACATCCCAGGCTTTCACATTCTTGTGGACCTCTGTATCTGACTTGACTGGGCGTTCGAAGGTAAAGAGTGTTCTAGATAGGGGCGAGAAGGAGAGAGCGAGAACATTCGGCTGGGAGATGAACCGTGGCGGAGTCGAGGACGAGCTGGACGAAGGGAGTAGCTGAACACTGAGGGGTCGTAAGCCAGAATCCGCGGAACTGACATCTCGCCAGAGCTATCTGTGGGTTGTTCTGACTGACCCCGAAGCGGTAGCGGAGGCGAACCATTCTCCGTCCTTCGAATAAGCGTAGCAACGAATCGCTGCTGTGTCCCTGAAATTAAGAGCGCCAGGTCAGCTTTTGGAACTAGAGAGAGGACGATGCTAAGCAGAGACCAGAGCAGGACATACGACGGTATCTGCGAAGTCAATCCCCATGAAGGACCTTCTGCAATCCCAGAACCTTTCTGAGCCCGGACTGCCCAAGTGATGCCTCAACATTGTGCTGAAAGCAGTTGAAGGCTGTGACTTACAGGTGTATTGGCTGCTCAACATAATCTGCTGTCCGGCACTGAGGTGACAGGAAAGTCGAAGTGGCCTGCAGCTAATCTACAATTCGACGGGGGCCGCTGAGGGCAAGACAAGGATAGCTTCTGATGGACAAACGACAAAACTCTTAAAATCAACAGGCAGTCGCGAAAACCCCATTCATGGTCAAGGAATACACCTCATTCTTTGCTATCACAAATAGGTGAATCGAATTCTGAAGTAACCTCTTCCGTGGCATTTACGCTCTTGATAGATTTCGACGCAATCCGGCGGGCACTGATTTTCCATCAGCTCCCTTTCATGTCTAATGTACATATAGCACTGAACTCGCCTGTCCTTGCCTTTCGATCCACAAGTCGCCAACAGGTGATGTGGCGTTCACTGGCGCTCATACGTGAGCTGTGAGCTTCTCGGATTTCGGACTCCTCCAGCCATGCACCAAACGGGTAACTCCATCAAGCTCCTCACTGGTGAGCTAGCCGATCCGCACACATAGAGCTACGTATAACGAGCTGACAGGGCTGTCTCTTTAGGCAACAGCCATCCCAGGCTCGCCGATGCTGTCGCTGCTCGGTGAGTCCCCTTTTCCATCCCTGCTCTTTTCCGTCTCCCATCATTCTAGTGTTTCAGCCATCCTTTGACCTCACGCACGTTCCTTATAGTCTCCTTTATGATGCTGATGATCATTGTTTCATCCCGCTTTCATTCTCCCTGCCCTCTGACGTCATCTGTCTTTACTGCGCCTGTCATACTCCCTTTCCACCACCACCCTTCGACACGACGTAGGCTTGGGATCCAGCTCACAGCATGTCACGTCTCGAAGTTCCTTTCCCTGGAGACGAGCGTGCAGATCCATTCGTCGGTCCGGGACGAGGACGTCTTCATCCTGCAATCACCATCTCCACCCGCCATCAACGACCATCTCATGGAGCTCCTTATCATGATATCCGGTTCGTCTTCCCGATTCTTCCCGTTCATCGGCTAAGTTGTCATCTTCTAGCTTGTAAGACCGCATCAGCAAAACGAATCACAGCTGTTATCCCCTGCTACCCTTACGCTCGACAAGATAAGAAGGACAAATCTCGAGCTCCCATCACAGCAAAGTGAGCTCCCTGGCTCTCAGCGTCCAATATGTGGATGACCTGAAACAAGTGCTGAACCTCCCGACTCCCTTCATAGACTCGTCGCAAATCTCCTCGCCGTTGCCGGTGCGGATCACGTCATCACCATGGACCTTCATGCGAGCCAGATCCAGGGCTTCTTCGATATTCCCGTCGACAATCTATTCAGCGAGCCGAGCATGATGACGTATATCAAGCAGGAGGTGCCGAATTGGAAGAATGCGATCATTGTTTCCCCTGATGCGGGTGGAGCCAAGCGGTACGTGGCTGTACCGGCCTTAATTTCCCCGGCTGTCGTCATTCAGGCGATGGAACGCAGTGTAGCCATTCTGATATCCCTCGTAGTGCTGTGGCGCTTGCCGACCAGCTCAACCTCGAGTTCGCTCTGATCAACAGGAAACGCCGAAGAGACCTGTCCTCGTCCATGACCGTCCCGACAGTCCCGCCAACACCTGCCGTCTCCGATGCCGGATCACATCCCGACTCGGATGAAGAAGCGGGCGCGACCGATAAGATGGAGTTGTTAGTAGGGGATGTGCAGGGACGGATCGCCATATTGATTGACGACATGATCGATACGGGACATACGGTCGGGTTGGCGGCGGGAGTGCTGAAGGATTCAGGAGCAAAGGAGGTCTACGCCTTGATCTCGCATGGTGAGTCGGAGTCTAGTTTCTCATTTGAGTACACGCTGATGAAGTCATCTAGGGTTGTTGAGTGAAACGACAATGGAGAACCTGAAGGATCTGCCAGTGGAGAAACTCATTGTGAGTCTACCACACATGATCCGGACTAAGCTGATAAAGTGGATAGGTGACCAACTCGATCGACCAAACAGATCGGGTCAAAGCTTGCGGGGGGATGCTGGGAGTGATCGATATCGCGCCGCTTATAGCGGAGAGTATACGGCGGACGCACAACGGGTGAGTAGCTGTTGATGTCGCAGGCGCGAAGTCGCTTCATAGCGAGACTGCAGCTGACATTATGTCTGACTTAGCGAGTCTATCTCGGCGCTGTTCAAGCACGATTACTTTTAGTTGCGAGCGGATGAAGGTATTCACAAGGCTCGGTGAATCTAGAGCTGTGTAGAGTACGTGTATTAGTAGTGTCAAGGCAGGCTGTCTGCATCAGGACTTGCATGATTTGCCCTTGGGTCGGCCTTGATTACGTGAAGCGCTTATATATACAGGATGAAGAATGATGAAGCGGTGACGTAAGGATTCAACACTGTCAGACCTTGAGATCCTCCCATTCCTCTCCTTCAGCCGGTGTCAGTTATACATGTCCGCGTCTCCTGTCCCAAACCACCTACCAATCCCGATAATGTCCCTCATCTGCGCCTCGTCCATACCCAGTCCCGACGCATACTGAATTATCACGATGGTGTTATCTTGGAATCCCTCATCAGCTGATCCCTTCACTGCCTCATCCGTCCTTTGAGAGGACAGGCGACAGGGGGCGGTAGCTGACCAGTCCACCTCTGCGCAGCCTTCTTGGCCACCTCCACAGCCCGACGCTTCCTCTCATACCTTTCCGGATCAGCCGCACCAAACGCCGCAAGCTCGGATATTAGCGACTTGTTGTCCGTGTTCAGGTCGGCAAGTGTGCCGAGGAGTTTACGGCGTTCAGCCTAAGTATACGGATCAGCGGGATCCCGAAAGAGTGGTATCGGAGTAGACAGGAGATGCAAAATACGAAAGAAGGATGACTGACGGTATCCTCCCTCCCTTTGTCCGCCTCCTCGAGCGATTCGGTGAGTTCTTCAATCTTGGTTGTGACGGATTCGAGCTCCTTTTGCGCTTTATCGACTGCTGCTTGTTTCTGAGCGCCACCATCAGCATCCCTCGCTAATTCTCATCCCGTCTGCAAGGATAGTGCAAGGCGAGGAGAGGCTGATGAACTTACGGTGGCTCCAGCGGCGGACGGGAACGACCAGAAATCTGCTTGCTATTGGCACGGACGCTGTCCGGTGGAGGAGATGACGAACAATTGCTGGTCCCACTACACGTTCACGTAAGCCGTGGCATAATGCCTTCAAATCCGAAGAGAGGATGGGAGGACAATGTAGCAATGGAATTACATCTTGTCGAACTGAATCAGTCCATCACTGCAGAGATCATCGACCACCTCCTTGACCGATTGTTGCACGATGCCCTTGAGCTCTACATATAAGGCCGTCGGCATGTCGCTTTGCGTGCAACGGGAGGGAGGGATGAGAGGGCGAAAGGACCCTAAATGACGGAGGTTGAAGGTCTGTGCGCCTTGGTCGCCTGAGGGAAACGAAGAGGAAGGTCATTGGCCACTTACTCGGACCGAGCTTCTCTAGTTCCTTCATGGTGAAGAACTCGCCCTGGAATGTCAGATCAACGGGTAGTCATGAAGTCAGAGGAGAAGGACCAACATCTTGATGGAAGATCTCCAGCACTGAAGTGTCAAGATGATTAGCTTGGACACGCTGGATTGATGATGGACTCACTCTTCTTCTTCTTCTCGTCCAACGAGAGACCACGTTTTGACATCTTGATAAGATGGATTCGGAGAACGACAGAATCAGTTGACTTGTGAATAATATGCGGAAAGGAAGGAAAGAGGAAAGTAAAGTGTATCGGGAAGTAGGATATTCATTTCCCTAAGGAAGGAAGAGGCCCGTGCATCATGACGTATCCTGTACAAGCGATCAACCTTTGTCCCCAACATGAGAGCGGGTGACGGTTTTGCGGCCTTTCGGAACAAACGGTTTCGAGTCACTCCTCATAACTATGTAAGGCTCCTGATTGTGAAAATCAATAAGATAATAGCCGATACGCTAATCAGCAGCATTGGTATCACGGGAAATGCTTTTCATTCAGGCGCATCCGACAAGTCCGAAGATCCCGCCGGCGACTGCCGCCCACCTCGCTTTCCCTTGCCTCGTCGCGCGGAAGATGTTGTGATTTTGCTTTTGCCTCGCGAAGCTGGGGTAGCGGATACCTTGGATTTGCGGGGCTGAAGGCCGCGGAACAGTGAGACGAGGAGGTGCAAGTAGGCGAATGAAGTTGGGCGGTGATGATGGGATCGAGAAGGCGAGAAAGGGCTGCGTCAGTAAGAGGTGGAAGGAGGGATACTTAGATGACTGACCTTCTTTGACGGTGTTACCATCTCCTCTACTTTGACCTCTTCCTCTTCCGGCTTGACATCCTCGTTCTCGACCGGGACTTCCGCTTTTCCATTTGACTTCCGCTGGACCAAATCGTTAGTTGGGCTTCCCAATTGATCGACACACTGACCTTTGCTGAGCCGCGCTTCTCTGGCTTCTCATCAGGGGTTTCCACCTCCGCCTTGACCTTCTTCGCTACTGCGGCCTTCTGCCTCGGCGTCGTGACCTTAGCTGGGGTGGTTACTTCCTCTCCATCACCTTGCCCGTCCGCCGCGCTCAATGGTGTCGACGACATTCCGCCCTCCTAGGAGATTCATCAGATGGGCTTCATCTAAACGAACAAGAGATCAATTTACCGACTCGTCGTCACTGCCTTTACCCTGCTTGCTCCGACTGCCCTTCCCTCCCTTGCTGACCTTCGGCTTGATCTCGATGCCTTCTGGCATCTTTTGTAGTTCCTGTACAACCGCTGTAGTTCGTCCGCCGACCTCGATGAACCCAATCGTAGCTGGTTTGCCGTCCGGCTACACCTCGTTCAATACTGTACTTCAATCGACGATAACATACACATACCAATGCCAAGAAAGCCTTTCCTGTCGGCTTGACATCCTCTTCTGACTCTTCCCCAGCTGCCTCCAAGGCCTCTTGCAAGACCTTAGCCTTTTTAGCCTGAGTCGAGTGCTTCTTCCCTTTTCCCCATCGCCAACGAAAGAGCCAATCTTCTGGGAAGTGCTTTGAGTCCGCGTTAACACCGACGGCAGTGAGAGGGATATTCCGAATTTGGTAGTGGAGGTCTTTGACGTTTTGTTCTGATAGATTTGGGACGGGACAGGCGGGATGTATTCGTGACTGATATAGGATCCTACAAGAAGATCACCTTCCTGCCGCCTGACATGCATGATTTCGCATACTCATCCGCGACCCACTGACAACGTCAGATCAGCTGAGCCCGCTGACGGAATCCTCAATGACTGACGTTCCCGACTCCAGCACTGAAAGCCTGATCCATGATCATCCCCTTCACAGTACCCTTCTTCTTCGCTATCAAATCTTTGAAATCTTCGAGAGTAGGGTGGTTCAGAACAGGGTCGAATCCAAGGAGTGAGACGGGTTTCTGCTCTAGGACTGGATCGGGAAGCAGGCGGAGTCGGGCAAGTCGCCGAGCTATTCCAGACAACGTCGATCAGCCCGGTACCGGGGAATGGTGGGCGAGACAAACCATCTATAAAAGCTAGTTCTCGAGGTTCTTGTGATACTGAACCCGGCTGAGGCTCTAGCTCTAGTACGCTGATCCTGATTCAGCTACCGCTGCTGGGGATTGAGTTCGGGCTCACAACTTATAGAACTAAGAACAGTCAGCAGGCTAAAGCGGTGAGTAGATGATCACCCTCGGTGGCCACGTCTGAGTATGCTCCCTTGGTCTTCTTCGGTACCATGTCGGTTCTTGCCCTTTGAGCTGTCGAAGTCAAATCATTGGGCCTTACAAGTGATTATAGCAATACTCACCTGTACCATCCCAGTCATTCCGAAATGCATGACCGGCTGTCGTCCCTCTCCGGAAAGTGTCATCCAGAATCTGCATGATCATGTCAGTAAGACAGTCTCATCAGTCCACTACTCGCTCTCACGTCTTGCCCTTCCGCTCGCATCCTGTGATGGTTCGCCCCTCGATCTCTCTTGCCTATTCGACCAATCAGTACTGCGTAGCAGTATCTCCGCAGAAGCCTGAACCCACGAATCCCTCATAATCCGTACCTCCACAGTAGACGATCTTGTCCTCCTTCGAATCGACCGACTTGATCTTATACCCAAAGCACGAATCTTGGATGAGCTTGCGAGCTCGCTCGACCTCTTCAGCGTTGTTCAGCTGGTCATGATATGCTGGCAGTTATGTCTGGACAGCTTACCCGGTAGCTCGGGCATCGTGTCAGTCGAGCTGAAACCTAGATGATGTGGCTTCAAGAGGAACGCAGCTATAATCATAGGAAGGCCAACTGAGGCACTCGTTACGTAACGGTCCATAACTCATGTTTCAATCACGTTCTCTTCATGACCGGCGATAACGGTAATGGGCGGCGATTCGCTCAACGACTCGTCCCATATCTTACCCTCGCAAATAGCCAGGAGATCCTTCTCCCCAAGTGTACAGGAGAACTCCCAGCATGGCGACCGTCAGTATCTTGTCCTCTTCCTGGACGGCAGTAGCTCGACGCGAACGAATCATACATGCTCTCACCACCCTCGGTCGTATCACCTTTCTCTACCGGGTATCACGCTTCGTCCTCCTCGGAGGGTATCGCCATGTTCGAGCTCGAGGTGTACTTCGCTCCCTCATCGACATATACGCCTCCCTTCGTAATGTAAGCCTTCCCGTCGGTATTTCCCTCCAATTTGATCCGTCTCCTAGTCCGTCTTCCGCCTCCTCCTATCTCTGCCTTCATCCAAAGCGAAGATCAATTCGGAACTAGCCAAGACTCGCGAACAGATCCGAGGGAAGCTCGTACCCAGTACATATCCGGATGGAGTGAAGCTTACTTCAGTGCGGACATTACCTGAACATGGGAGAGATCGGGGTTGGTTGGAAGAAGAATGGAGGAATCTGAAGTTGCTTGAGAGAGGGGATGTTAGTGGAGGACGAGTCAGCGGGACGGTCTATCATGTGAGGAATTCCTACATGAGAGGTCTTTTCAGCTGATGATATGGACGATAGGGTGGAGAAGAGCTCAACTCCATCATTACCGAAGCGATGTCGAACTTCTTGGTGTCGAATCCTTTGCATCCCGATGTCTTCCCTGGAGTCCGGAAGATGGAGAGCGAGATTGTTAGCATGTGTTTGAATCTGTGAGCTGAACCGCACTGCTCTGAGAAATGCTAATGACGGAGTCGCGCGCAGTTTCAATGGTCCTCACGGAGCAGGAACGAGTGCGTCATGGCCCAATGTAGCTTGAATCCGCTGACGATGTTGGGGCACAGCCACTTCGGGAGGTACTGAGTCTATCCTACTCTCGGTCAAGACACATCGTGACTGGGCACGGAAGACGAAGAATATCACATCTCCTGAGATGCACGCTTCAGTTCCCTACGCAGAATATGTCACGCTGACCGGCGTCCGCTGATCAGGGTGATACCATCCTCAGCTCATGCGGCATTCTGGAAAGCCTCGCAATACTTCGGAGTGAAGCTGCATGTCGTTCCCGTGGACGAGGTGACGAGAAAGGCGGATCTGAAGTGGATGAGAAGAGCTATGTCAGTTATGCTCCACCTTGAGCCATACACCTAATAAGCCCATCAAATGAGTGTATGTTGACATGACATGCAGAAATCCCAACACCATCATGATTGTCGGTTCAGCACCCAACTTTCCAGACGGAATCATCGTACGTCTACTTTGACGTTACACGGGAACGATTTGATCTGAGCCTCGGAAGGATCCCATCCCCGCTTTGGGAGCGCTGGCGAAGAGACATAAGATCGGTCTACATGTCGACTGCTGCCTGGGATCCTTTCTCATGCCCTTCCTTGCTCCGGCCGGATTGGGAGACGGTGTGGAGAGATTCGACTTTGGCGTGGAAGGGGTGACCGCTATCAGCTGTGACGTTGTGCGTCTCAATGGTTAAAGGTTCATTGCAGACTGATCAATTTGATAGCACAAATACGCATTCTGCCCCAAAGGTAATCCTCGACACAGCTTGATGTTCTGGACTGACGGTGTACAGGCTCCTCGGTGATCATGTACTCATCCGCTGAATTACGGCGGCATCAATACTACGTCATGACGGATTGGGCTGGCGGGGTGTATGCTAGTCCATCAATGGCTGGATCGCGGTGAGCACGATGTCAGCTCCTGTCGCGCCCATATCTGATAGCGTATTGCCAGCCCTGGATCGGTCCTCGCTGGTGCCTGGGCAGTACTGAACTACATGGGAGCCGAGTGAGTTGCTTTTAGCATCCCGTCTCGTACTGGCTGCCTTTCCCAGCTACGAGTGAGGGCTCGGCTAACTCGCCTTCGTAGCGGATATACCGACTCCTGCCGCTCGATCGTTTCATCCACCCGGACTTTCGCCGATATCCTACGCACCCGGTTCTCGACCGATCTATACATTCTTGGGGAACCGTTGGTATCGGTTGTGGCTTTCGGTAGCAAGACGGTCAATGTTTACGCCATTGGAGACGGGATGAGTAAGCGGGGATGGCACCTTAATGCGTTGAGCGCGCCAGCAGCGCTGCATATGGCTTTCACCGTAAATCCCCTTCTAGTAACTCAGTGTCTAGGCTTACTTTAATCTGGTATAGCGACTGACTGCTGCCAATGTGGACAAGCTAGTCTCTGACTTACAAGAGGTTCTGGAAGAGGTCAAGAAGGGCCCTCAAGCTGGTGGTGACTTGGTTGCCCTTTATGGTATGTAAACAATCGCCTCAGTGATGCAGTCCAGCTGATCGCATAATCGCTCAGGATTGGGTCAAACAAACGTCGGTCCACAGGTCATTGGCAAAGTCGCCGAGACATTCCTAGATGTATGCCTGGAATAGGATAGGAGGAGATGGACGAGATATGATTTATACAACTTCGGAGTGACGGACAGTATGATATGCTCATGCAGTACGACTTCATTGATCTTTCTTGATTCTCTCCGTCTCCGTAGGTGATTTTGCGGCTACTCTTGCTGGAAGTTGGCCGACGTCTGTTTGAGCATAGATGATTCGGATACGCTCGTACTCAGCTAACCCAAGTCAGGATACAAGTCCTGGTAAGCTGGTGGAACATACCAGACTCCAATAACTCGTTGATAGTCGCGTACCCTACCGCCATGGTCATCCCTATCCATTTCACCTACTCATTTCAGCGAGACTTCGACTAAGCCGAAGGTATTCTAGGACCTCACTGCGTGTTCACGAGGTACGTCGTATTTCCGTAAGAGCGAGACCATAAACGCCGGCTCCACCACGATATGCTAAAAACGCGCTCTCATCAGAATCCACCCATTGTTATTTTCCTCGGCGAAGGGGTGAGGTGACCCACCATGAGGAGCATGAACCCATTGGCGAGGGGTAACAACCATTTCCCACCGACTTGAAAAATCCATTCCCTAAATCTTTCGGCGTAGATTCCAAATCCGAAATTGGCGTATGCGAGGATCATCAAACCTAATACTGCAGGGACGGCGTAGGGAAATAATCCCGGAGGGCGATAGTAATCCACTTTCGGTCTTTTCGGCTACCACAACCCAACCCCGTAAGATCAGCTAGATGAGCGAAATTGTGTTTGGGGTTTAGACAGACGACGTTGAAATACTTGAAAGCTTCATCACGATATCGATAAAGTCTACCTCGGACGTGGAATGGATCTTTCACGGGTGGTGTGAGAGGTAACTCGAGCCGGGTGGCTTCATGTGTTGGTGGAGGGTGGATGAGGAGGGTGAGGGAGGAACCTTGAGGTGAGAAAGAGATTATGTGGAGGTTGCCTAGGTGGCCCGATTGGTTGGTTCGGTGTTTGATGATGGCTGAGGTGAGTAGTCAAGGTCAGCTCAGGGCGATGACACACGTTCTCATCGCCATCTTCCTCGCTGACTTGAGAGTGGTAGTGCGACGGACTCAGGGTGAGATATCGACGTACCGGTGAGGACGTCCGGTTGATTGTTCATGTATGACATCAACTCGTCGCTGTGAAGAGTTTAGCTGAATCGGATCGCATGGAAAGAACGGGACTTACAGCTCAGCTTGTCCCGGTGTCCGATGCGACATTTCGTGTAGATGTTATCCAGAGTGAAGGATGAGGTAGAGCAGTGAGTAGACCACTGGAGCGGAAAAGAAGCACACTTTTCCTTGTTCGCTCGTCAGGCACGGATAAGATCCCTTAGAGAGGAACGCAAATATAGCCTCGCTATGGGAATGTATTTCCAATAATCAGGGAGCTGACTCTCTCTTGCTTTGAGACTTCGGGAGCTGGCTGAGCTGGAGCCTTCACACAATGACAGTGAGATGCACCAATTGGTAGCTCCGTCTTTCGCTTACTCAGCTGGGTTAGCAGGCTCGTACCAAGCCCGTTGCCTTGACCATTGTCATCAAGCTCGGTAGGTCGAGACGACCTCCCTGGACGACCTCTCCTCATCATTCACCCCTATCATCTGGAGAAATACCTTCATTCGACATGCTCATGGACTGATCCTGCACTCATGTTGTACTTACCTGCTGATCAGCTGACCCTCCGCTCGTAGGTACCTCCTCCATACTTTCCCCTACCTACCCCTTTTCGCCCCATCTCCAGCTTCTTTCGTCGATTGTCGAGACCGTCGTCCGACTTCGGGAGCTTGGACATCGAGTCGTGCTGGTTTCGTCTGGCGCCATCGGGGTGGGATTGAGGCGGATGGGGTTGAAGGAGCGGGGAAAGGGTTTGAGCCATAAGCAGGTGAGGTGTCTTGCCTGACTCATCCGGCCTCAAAGGGCATCAGAGAGAACATCATTTGCTGATGCATCGATACAGGCACTCGCGGCGATCGGTCAAGGTCGACTCATCGCGCTGTATGACAATCTTTTCTCTCAGCTGGATCAGCCTATCGCGCAGATCCTCTTGACAAGAATGGATATTTCGGACGTGCGTGCGCTGCCAGGCAGAGTCACGGTGTGCTGAGCCACGGTTTAGCGGACACGATACTTGAATGCTCAGAATACTATATCCGAACTCCTACAAATGGGTGTTGTGCCTATCATTAACGAGAACGACACTGTTGCTGTATCGGTGCGCGAGTCTCAGCCTGGTCAAGCTGCTTATGAAGCTATGATATACACGTTCAAATACGCTTACAATGAGTTTGGTCCCTAGGAGATACAATTTGGGGACAATGATACCTTGTCCGCCATTTCGTCGGCGATCGTTCATGCGGACTACCTGTTCCTCCTCACCGATGTACGTTGTTTGTGAGCAAATCTACCGGTGTCTGCCAAGCGAGGCTAACTCTCTGGGTGTATCCGCTCGTAGGTATACAGATAACCCTCGACATAATCATGAAGCCAGACCTGTCCGAGTAGTCCGAGATGTCCAAAAGATACGGCAACAGGGTGCATCTTCTCCTTGTTTCTTCCGGACTACGTAATCTAACAGCTCGTTAGTGTCTACATCGACTCTAGGCAGCTTCCTTGGCACGGGAGGAATGGCGACGAAGCTCATCGCTGCCGAGCTCGCCACAGCCGCAGGCGTGACTACAGTCATCCTGCATTCCGGCCATGTTTCCGATATCTTCGGTGTCATCGAGTCGGATCCTATTTCCGAGGATGGACCGTTGTGTACGACCTTCCTGAAGAGGGAAGTTCCGATCAGAGAGTGAGTGCACGATGCAGGATTGAACTGATGGTAGTCGGAAATGGTGGATTGCGCATGGGCTGCATTCTGCTGGGACGGTTGTGTGGGTGAGAACACTTCAATTCGACTGCGAGCTGATGCAAGGGGCAGGATCGACGAAGGCGCTCTGCGAGCCATCATGAGGAAGGAGTCAGGCGGGCGCTTACTACCCGCTGGTGTGATCCGAGTCGAGGGGTCGTTCGCCTCACATCAGGCGGTCCGGCTAGTGGTACGACGTAGACGAAAACTGGCAAACAGAACACAGATCACCACCTCCGCCTCCAGATCGTCTTTAGATGGGGACTTTCCAGATCCTTCTAGCCCTTCGTTGTTCGATCATCTCCCTCTGAATCCTCCAAATCGGCATACCCAGCTTCATGCCGGCGGTTCGACTGGAACGACTTCATTGCCAGAAACGCCCAGTATTCAGCCTATCATGTCCCTCTCTTCATCCATCGCGTCACTCGACCCACTCTCACGTAGTGTCCCACCAAGCCCAGCTATGAACGCTATTACTGAGCGATTTGCCTCCACCACCATCACGGCTAGCCCTCTTACCCAAGAATTACGGCCTTTCGATCAAGAACGAGGTTCACAAGGATCGGGAGAGTCGGACGAAGTTGAGTGGGAAGAGACCGAGATTGGGAAAGGTCTGGCACATTACAACTCCGTTGAAATTGACCGGATAAAGGGGATGAAAAGGTGAGCAGGATGGACCTCGATTATGAAAAGCACTAAAGAGAAATAGCTCGCATATCGAGCAAGTCTTAGGCTACTCTGAATCCGATCATGTCATAGACTCCATCACGTTCTTCTGAGCATTCATAGCTACATAATATAACAAGCTAGCATGTAACCATCCATGCATGTCTATACATTTAGGCGATCAGGCGTCTAGGAGAAAAGCCAAATAACATGCTGCCTGGAAATACCTCCGCTTCCGCCACTAACGCGAACAGTTGGAGAAGGGGCTTGTGTAAACAACCTCCGCGTCCGGGGTTCTATCGTCATCCAGGCGGTTCTTGCTATCTTGAACAAACCTCAGCGCAGTACACGGTCTAGCAACTTGATAAAGAAAAGCCAGTCTGTCATGGCGCAACAAACCACTCCAGGAGGGAGGAGAAGGGCTCGAGCGGAGGAGAATTATGTCCCATTCAACCCGAAGCCCAAAGATGTCGGAACGTAAGTCAATCCACTCTCGACGCCAACCCTTGTTTGCATACACCCTGATCTGACATGTCGATTAGACGAACAGGTCAACCAATGCCGAAAGATGTCCCACTCACGAAAGAAGGGTTCGAAGATCCTGACGAATTCTTCAAATCTCCCAACAATACGACGATCTATCAAGGTTCGAGCAACAACCGAACGCAAACACCCGGGACGATCAGTTTGGCTGGACCTAGTAGTGCTGGTGGGATGATGCTCCGGAAAGGGAGACTGAGTGCTCTGGCTGGTGGGGGGGATGATGATAGTGGTGAGGAGTTTGAGGAGGATTTATTGGTTGATGAGGATGATTTGGACGCGGGTGGGTTGCTGGCTTACTCGCACGATTTAGGCATTGAGCTGAAATGCAGGGGTGTAGGGTTATCAACGCCAGGAACGTATTTTGGAGATGCTCGTGAGTGTTCGACGAAGAGACCGTCCGAAATTTCGAGCTGATGAGGAATAGACCCGCCACCATCGGTTACATTACCTAGAAGATCGCAGATAGCCCCACCCTCTCCCGCAATAGACTTCGACGCCCTCCCCTCTCCACGCCGACGCAAGTCTACCATCGGTGTCCACCTGAATCCTACTCCTCCGACCGTACGGAAGACAGCCAATGTCATCCATTCGCCGCCACCTGACGATATGGATCTAGGTGACGACGAGCTTGACGAAGCGATGGTCAGTCAATCCGTACCGAAGAACACAAACTCAAAGAAGCGGTCTCGACCTACGAACGGGAACGGGAACGGGGGTGATGAAGGCGATGGAGGAGAGGATGAAGGTGATGGAGTCGAGATGGGGAGGAATGCTCCGAGGTCTTCGGTGGCTAGTAGGAAGAGTGTTAATGGGAATGGAAATGTTGATCCCGAGGCAGATACGGACGATGAGATGCCTAGTGAGGCTGGAGGACCGAGTTTTAGGTTTGATGGGGATGGCGTGGAGCATGATGGGGATATGGGTGGGTTGGGTGGACATGATCAGCAGGATCAAGGGAACCAAGAGGATCAGGAAGATCAGGAACAGGACGACGAGGAGGATGACGATGATGCGGAATTGGAGGAGGTTGCTATTGCTGCGGAAGAGGGGAGTGAGGACGAAGCGCCGAATGAACCGGAACGACATCCAAGAGTGGGTGCTAAGCCGAGGAAGAAGAGAGTGGATCCTCCTCCAGCCCAAGTGATGGCGAAGAAGAAGAGGACAAGGCTGTCTCGCTTAGCAAATGGTCGGTCGTTTCAACGTGGGAGGTAGCTGCTTCTGACATTTTCATAGAGGACGAAGATGGTGTTCATGGCGACTTTGTCTCCCGAAGATCAGGTCGACAACACTTCAAACCCCTAGCGTACTGGCGTGGCGAGAAGTTCGAGTACCAACGTGGTACATACCTACCGGTCATCAAGGAGGTAGTACATATCCCTGAAGAACACATCGAACCGCTGTCCAACCGGAATAAGCGGGGACGAACGGGGCGATCGCAGAGTGTGAAACCTAGTGCGAATGGGCGATCGAATGGGACGAACGAGCCGGAGGAGGCTGGGTGGGATGAGGGGACTGACCCGATTGGGGTGGTGAAGGAGTTTCCATCGGGCCGGGAGATACATCGGAGTGAGTCACCCTCATCACACTTAAGGGAAGGCACTGACATTGTGACAGGAATCGCATATCCACGGTGCAAGCTCGAGCCAAAGGATGTACGAGGAGCAGAATTCAAGTACCAGAAGGTGTTTGGAGAGGATCAGTTCATCGCTGGTGGGGTACTATATCTCCCGATTGGAGGGAGCAAACCGCCCAAGTATTCGAAGGACAACTCCTATGTGAGCGCAGGTCATCTAAGGGATGAGACTGGTGGCTGATCTTAGCAGATCTTCTATGTCATCGCTGGTGCTGTACAAGTCCACGTCCATCGGACGAGCTTCATTATGGCTCCTGGCGCGAGCTTCATGGTTCCTCGAGGTGAGTTCCATGTTGGCTCTTGGCTTTTGAGCTCATTTGCGCTAACTCGCGTCCAGGCAATCACTATAGTATATCAAATGTCTCGCCGACAACCGAAGCCCAGCTATTCTTCTCCCAAGCGCGGAAGATCCGAACTAACGAAGAGGACGAAGCTGCCCTCGCGGCAAACTCGCAAGATCCCGATCATCTAGAGGGGAGTATACCCCAATCTGCGAGAAAGTCTTCGATACTACCACCTGTTGAGGAGGAAGCGGAGAGTGACGAGGACACTCCTAGGCGGAAGAGTGGAGGTGGAAGGAAGAAAAGATAACATGGGTATGGTTTTGGGGTTTCTCTGTATGCAGCGTACATTAGGCATAGTATATTGATACTCGTTATGCGTACTGAATAACGAAAGGATGTTTGTATCCGAGAGCGCAGTAATCTTGTTTAGTCAAGGTAATGGTTTGCTTCCGGGCAATATCGCGCTGATTACGTGGTCGATACCCCCGAAAATGGCAGGACATGCCACTGCTCCCACCTTTCGGCATTTCTTCACCTTTGTCATCCTATGCCTCGCTTTGCTTTTCAATTCGGTTTGACCCCTTCATACATGCTGTTTCCCCTGGTGGGATAAAAATACAGCAACCTTGTTGGTCCTGATTGATCGAGTGAAACTTCGACAAGGATGGTTCAACCGAATCGAGCGAACCTGTGCGTTACTTTTCTACTCGATCATCCCGGAGATTGATGCTGATGGATGCATCCGCCTTTTCCCCTTCTTCCCGCTTCATCGATGTCGCTCATTGGTTTCTGCATGGATGGTGCACACTTGAGTAGGTCACGGACGATCCGGATTACGAGTGAGTATCTTCTCATATCGATGACAAATACTGATCGAGACCATTTTTCCCTCCTCTCCCTCCCTCTCCCCTCCACCTTCCCTCGCCATCCGCCTCCTACGCCTAATCTCGGCTCGCTCGCCCCACTCAGTCGTTGCTGCCGACTCCCTCGTTAAGCGAAATCTCTTACAACTGCCCGATCCATTCGCCATTGTCTCGGTCGATGGAGAGCAGTTCCACACGACTAGTGTGATTAAGAGGACTTTGAACCCTTACTGGAATGAGTGAGCCTAATCTAGGAACCGCCTCAGTCCCGGTTTGCAGTACTGATGAGGGTGCATGTAGGAACTTTGACATGTGAGTGTCATGACTCCGCTTATCTCGAATTCTCTCCGCGAGATTACCACAGGAGAAGGCCAAACTGATCACTTGCAGTACGGTCAAGGACTCATCTGTCGTTGCGGTTCAGATCTTTGACCAGCGGAAATTCAAGAGAAAGGTGGGCAGCTTGTATCTTCCGTCTGAGTGAGGCTGATGCATGTGTTAGACCGATCAAGGTTTCCTGGGTGTGCTCAATGTGAAAGTGTCTGATGTCATCGACCTCGAGCTCGGCGGACAAGGTTCGCGGAATAGAATCAAGCTTGACCACGACTGACAACCCCATAGAGATGCTCACTCGGGAGCTTAAGAAAGGCTCAGAACAAGTTGCAGTCAATGGCAAACTCATCGTCTACCTGTCTACCCAAACCAACAACCCCATTCAGAATGGCGGCTCATCCACCTCACAATCCGCCGACATGAGCGCCAGTGGTTCCGCTCTCAGCGTCAACACCGCTACGACCCCCACCAGCTCTCGACCTGGATCACAGCTTCGACCTAATGAGCCGGCCACCCCGACCCCTGAACCCGAAAGCCCGCCTAACGCTCAATCTGCTGTGACAGCCGATGGTGCCGGTCCCATTATCGCGGCGCCATCTACCGCTGTCCCTCAACCCATCAGCAGCAACGCCGTCGCAGCTGCCACTTCCGGAGCGCCTACAGTCAACCCGACTGCGCAAGCAGCTGCCACCGGACAGATCGGAAACAATAGCGCTCCAGGACATCAATTCGACTCGCACTCGGATCAGCTTGGACCTTTACCTGGTGGATGGGAGCGACGTATTGACCATCTCGGTCGACAATATTACGTCGATCACAACTCCCGGTCTACCACCTGGAATCGACCGAGCGATAATCAAGTATCTAATACCGCTACTCAAGCGACTTCGACCGGAGAGGCCAGAGCGAGGCACAACATGCGCACCCTTGCTGATGATATGCTTGACGTCGGACCGCAGCAAGGAACCGGGTCCGTCACGCCTACGAACGGCGGCGCAGCGGTACCAGGGGCGTCGAATAATGTCACGACCGCTGGAACCGGTCCACTTCCAGCTGGATGGGAGCAGAGGTTCACACCAGAAGGTCGACCTTACTTCGTCGACCACAATACCCGGACCACCACATGGGTTGATCCCCGTCGTCAACAGCTCATCCGGGTCATTGCACCTGGTCAGGGTAACTTGTCGGTGCAGCCGCAAACAGTCAGCCAGCTTGGTCCTCTACCATCCGGCTGGGAGATGCGTCTCACGTCGACGGCCCGGGTTTACTTTGTGGACCACAATACCAAGACGACGACGTGGGACGATCCTCGTCTGCCATCATCGCTTGACCAGAATGTGCCGCAGTACAAGCGCGACTTCCGCCGAAAGCTCATATATTTCCGGTCTCAGCCAGCGCTCCGCTCGAACACTGGGCAATGTCATATCAAGGTGTCTCGTGACAATATTTTCGAGGGGAGCTACACGGAGATCATGCGCCAGTCGCCGAATGACTTGAAGAAGCGGTTGATGATCAAGTTCGAGGGAGAAGATGGTTTGGACTACGGAGGTCTTTCGAGGTATGTATCGGCTTCGATATCAGTAGCTGAGCTGACGATCTCGCAGAGAATTCTTCTTCCTCCTCTCGCACGAGATGTTCAACCCCTTCTACTGTCTCTTTGAGTACTCCGCCCACGATAACTACACGCTTCAGATCAACCCCAACTCCGGCGTCAATCCGGAGCACCTGAACTACTTCAAGTTCATCGGTCGATGTGTTGGTCTCGGAATCTTCCACCGTCGTTTCCTCGACGCGTACTTCATCGTCTCTTTCTACAAGATGATCTTGAAGAAGAAGATTGCGTTGCAGGACTTGGAAAGTGTCGACGCTGGTCTTCACCGAGGTCTTACCTGGATGCTGGAGAACGATATCACGGATGTCATTGAGGACACGTTCTCGATCACCGAAGAGCACTTTGGGGAAGTTATTACCGTTGACCTGAAGGAGGGTGGACGGGATGTTGAGGTGACGGAAGCCAACAAGAAGGACTACGTAGAGTGAGTATCTCGCAATAACTTTACCAGATTCCAGCTGATATATCTGCTAGTCTCGTTACTGAGTACCGTATCTCTCGACGGGTGTCCGAGCAGTTTGAGGCGTTCATGTCTGGCTTCAACGAGCTCATCCCGCAAGAGCTCATCAACGTGTTCGACGAGAGGGAGCTCGAGGTGTGTTATAGGTCGCTACTTGGTTCCTGGTACTGACGGCTCATAGTTGCTCATCGGGGGTATGTCTGAGATCGACGTGGATGACTGGCAGAAGCACACTGATTACCGAGGATAGTGAGCGATTTCCTTTGGCATCGAGCTCTGCTGACGACCCTAGCAACCCATCCGACGAGGTTGTCGAGTGGTTCTGGAAGATTGTCAAGGCGTGGCCGGCGGAGCGGAAGGTGAGCTATTTGGCCTCGAGCGAGATTTGTTCCTGATGTCTTGGTTAGTCCCGTTTGTTACAATTTACAACCGGTACCTCGCGTATCCCTGTCAACGGGTTCAAGGATCTGCAAGGTTCAGACGGACCGAGGCGATTCACGATCGAAAAGGCTGGCGAGATAACTCAGCTGCCCAAATCACATACTTGTTTTAATCGCATCGGTGAGTCAGACTACCAGGACTTACCCGTACTTGACTGACGTCCTGTAGACTTGCCAGCGTACAAGTCGTATGATGTGCTAGAGCAGAAGTTGACGATCGCGTGAGTCAAGCTCAGCTTTCAAGGTAATCAACAACTGACATATGTTGACAGGGTCGAGGAGACTCTCGGTTTCGGTCAGGAGTAGTCGAGGCAGTGTCTTTGTGTCGTTCCGGTCTCTCCATCGACTTGGATATCCCTATCCTAACTCCACCCTCCATCAGTTCCCTCGCACACAGCATCCCGATCTTCGGGATTCCTCCTTTGTAGATATACATAATCGGGATAATAAACAGACACGCATCTCTGGGGAGTGTACGCTAATTTATGTCGGCGGTGATCAGCATGCATCTTCTTGGTTCGTGCTATATGTACATGAGCAGTGGGATTGCTATGTCGCCATCAATATATTGTTGCAATGGAGCAAGGCAAATACAACACTCCATACATCATCTCGGTTTTCTTTCATCTCGGTGTCATTTCTTCTTCCCTCCACCAAATCCTCCGAAACCCATCATTATTGAAATATCCTCATTCTCCCTCTGAGCTTGTTGAACTTCCTTTCCGCCTCCCGCTCCTCTTGTACCATCCCCATCCCTCTCCTCCCCTTTGGACCTCTTAACGACCCCAACCCTACCCAACTCCTCCTCCTCCCTCCTCTCAACCCTCTTCCTCTTCCTTTCCTCTCTCCGCCTATCCCTCTCAGCCTGTTCCACCGATCGGACCTCTGCGAGACGAGCTCGGAAATCGTAATTCTTCGCTGTGACTTTCGATGCGGTCGATTCACGGAGTTGACGGATTTTCTCGCGGACTTGTGAGAGGGTTGAGCGGGTGACTTGGGTTGTTTGACCTAGTTTGGCGAGGTCTGAACGGTATTCAGCTTACTCGCGTTCTCGGCACCTCGTTATTAAGGACAATGTGTGCGTGTGTGTGATGGACGACATACGGAACCTGGAATTAAGGTGATCGAGGTATGATAAACTATCCTTGAGAGTCCGGTTGCACAGGTCGCACTGTGTCCATTCGTCGTCAAGTTCTCGCTTCTCATATGGGATAGAACGATTGGGACCTACGTAGAATCCAGCTCCTCTTGGTCCCTTGCCCGTAGTAGTAGTCTGCACCAATACAGTCTTCCCCAAGTTCTTCTCAATCCCCAGATCTTCGGAACGAGCTTCGAGCGCCTTCGTCGGTTTAGGGAGATCCTCTTGAGGTCGATGGTGCGGTCGTTTACCTGTTTTGTGGATCAGCATTAAGTAGACCCGACTACATTGAGCGTAGCACAGTAACAATCGGCATGGACGTTAGAGCTACATACCCTGTTGTAAGGCTTTCTCGGCGTCTTTCGCTCGTTCGGCATGCTCTTCGTCTTTCGCTTTGGCCTTTGCGGCCCATTCGTCTTTATCCCATTGTTTTCGGCCACCGTTGGGTGTGGCGGACTATAATTTGATCAGCGCAGCTTTGAGTACGATCAGAGTAGGCTCTGACCACGTCAGGCTTTGTCTCGGCCATGTTGAGCGTGGTCTGATCGCGAATGTAATGTAGCAAAGGTGGTTGCGGTACTGGTGATTAGGAACTGTCAAAGGCTAGGCCTGCATTATTCTATAACAATCACGCCTTATAATGTGGGACGCCTCAACCCGCTACAACTTTTAGCTTTGACAGGAACAAGTATCCGGAGTTTGATCACGTGATCAGGGTTCGCGACTGCGAGTTGCGAGTAACCTCCTCTCAAGTCATCAAACGTAATCCCGGGGCGATGTTCAACTCCCCAGCACCTCGACATACACCACGTCGGGGTAATTCCCGGGCGAGCGTCTCTGCTTACTCGGAACATCCACCAGTAACCCCGTCAATCCGAAGTCGATTACGCCAACCGCTCAGTCCTACCAGCTCAGCAGGCGAGACGACCCGTACTGTCCGAGGGGAAGGTGAGGGGTCTGAAAAGGTTTACTGGAGTCGGGATGAGAGATGCTCGGTGGTCAGTTCTGGCGGATTGCCAAGGGAGGTCGCGAAGGTGGTGAAGCAGTCTGGTGAGTTAGCGGTGCCAGGCAGGGATCCAAGCTGATGGAATCCGTAGATCTCGTTGCGACCCCTGTTTCTGGATCACTGGATCCTGGTTCGGGTTTCGCCTATGTCGCTATTCCTTCTCAGTGCATCGCATGGAATTACCAAAAAGTATGCCATAAATCCGTCCAAGTGACCCGAAGCTGACGAGTGACCAGCGAACCCACTCCTCGCCAACATGTTACACCTTCCCCGCTCCAATCCCTTCTTATGGCCGTACAACGACACAAGGTCCCATACTAGCCGCATTGTATACAGGCTCGAGCTTTGGCGAGCCTGGAATGATTCTCGTCTCGTCGACTGGAGAGATGCGGTTCTGGGAAAGCATGAGCTTGGCTTTGGCGAATGTTGAGCGATATAAGAGTCTGAAGCTAGATATGAGCGAGGATAGCTTTGCGGATAAAATCTGGAAGGTCGACGTGAGCATTTTCACTTGTCGTGTTTTCCCGCCTCAAGCACGAAGCCTGATGCATTGGAATGGGTAGTCCAACACGCTTATTGTCACGACCACTACGTCCACGGCTTTCCGCCTCACCATCGCTTCACAATCTGGACGGCTCATACCTTCCGTCACTTCCCTGACTCGCCCGGGCGGTATGTTCGGCCGTGCCACCAGTAACATTTTCAGTGGTCGAAATGATCGGAATGGGGTTACGTCGGTAACGGCGAGCGGTGGTCATGTCTACCTTGTTGCGGGGAGGACGGTACAGAAGTGGATCTCAACTTCTGAGGGTCAACGAGTCAGTCAGCTTCATGGTTCTGGTATATTGAAGCTGATATTTGTTAGTTCGTGCAAGAGTTCGACCTTCATGATGCGGTAGGTAATGCGCTGTTTGAAGAAGATTGGGGATTGGGGAGGTACAACTTGGACATCAATGATCTTGTGCCATTTGGGTAAGGTTCCAGCTTGACACTGCGGAGTTGTACTGACTAATGACAGACAAGACGAGCTATCGACTCTAGTGTCCTACAGCGAGCAATCTGGGTCCTCCGGCTACTCCCGTACCCACAACTCCTTCGCCGTCGCCATATTCTCCATACAAGCGAAATCTGGTACTCTCATGGTATCCAGGATTGTCGAGATATCATACTTGGCAGTATGTATCCTCCGTAAGCCAATCGAGCTCGCTGACGGGAATAGCATCGGGACCCACGAATGCTAGATATACCTCGCCTACTCGTTCCTTTCGCCTCGTTGACCGCGTTCATCCGTTTTGCCGATGTGATCGTTACCCTTTCTCTGCAACCAGGTGCGCCATATGAATCTGTTCAAGCTTGTGCCGACAAGGTAAGACGCTCCGTATGAGGATGTCATCACCCTGAAAGATGCCGCACGCAACGCCTTCATCGGTGTCGGCTGTAGGACGATACCTGCCAAACGTCCGGCGCCGCCTTCCATCTTGACAATGGCTACTACCGGCGGTCTCATGTCGATCGAAATGGCAGAGTCAGCAAGTCGAGTACCGCTAGTGTTAGCATCTTCGTTCCGATCAATCCCAAGCTGAAGTTAACTCCCTTCAGATCTCCATTCGCATCGGCAACAGCGAGACTGAAGTCGAAGATGGAACAAGCTGTCTTCTTTGGCGATCGCACCGATGCAAGTGGACATCCTCGTGCCCCTCGCCTAGCTGACAATCAGTCAGAATCCGCTGTCTTTCGACCTTCCGGCTGGCTTCCAAGGTGATGCTGCCGAAGCCGCAGAAGCGGTATCAGCGGAGATTATCGCTTCAAGTGAGATCCCCAAGCCCGAATCACGTCGAATCTAACTCTACCAGGCTCGGCATACATGCCGTCGACCTTTGAACTCAAGCCTCAGCTGACGGATCGACTGTCGAGGCTCAGAGAGCTCTTAGCCTTCATTCGGAGAAACGGTCTGCTTAACATGGCATGTACTTCCTTGATAAGGCAGCAGTCCCGCTAACAAGCAACTCAGCTGCCTCAGACCACACGGCGCCGGTTGTCGAGGGACGCGGAGAAGGTTCAAGCTGCTATGAATCTCTGGGAACACCAGAACCGTCTCATGGAGTGAGTAGTCTACCGCTTGCTTATTGCTGGGCGGAGCTGAGAAATGTTAGCCAAATACACTCACGCTCACCACAGTCTCTGCTTTCCGACTCCATCTTCGCATGCATGACCCGACTCAATGTAAGCGGTGACGACGATGTCATCCGTTTCTTCTTCCGCAACCAGGTGAATACGGCTCTTAGAGCAATATTTTGAAGACTAAGATCGACAGATCCGAGCCCTCGATCGCCTTCTCGAGGTCGTCTTCGCAACTTTCCGAGCAGCAGTTTCAGCCGATTCGCGCATCGATACCGCGTCATGGGTATCAGAAGTGAACAACATCTTCATTGTACGTCTCAACACGGGAAAAAGGGTGGATTCTTGGGAATGATGTGGATCAGATCGTCTTCCGCGCTGCTTCCCTTTACGCTGAAGAAGAAGTGACGACTTACGAGATCGACCGCTCACACCCGACTATTGAGACCTGGACAGCGCAGGACTCGCTCATCGACGCACTTGACTTCCTATATACCATAACCGATCGCCTTATCACAGACCGCACCCGTACAATCGGCTCCCTTGTCGATGAGCAGCCGTCAGATACCTCTATTCGAGACATTCAAGGACAACAGACATTGCAAGCGCGGCTGAAGCAGCAAATGGCATATCTTGCTGCGGCTCTGTGCATCAACATGGAGGATAAGATCAGGACGTTCAAGACGTGCATATAGTATCTTGTCACAAACTAGACTGATCTGAACGTAGAAGGGAGATGGAAGCTGGTTCGGATCCGCAGCAAGGCTTGGCGCTGAACGAGCGGTGGGCAAACCTCAAACCTCGAGTTATTCGACCTCTTGGTACATGGTCATTGCAGCTTGTGTGGGTTTCTACTGACGTACACTTCTAGTTGCCATTGATCGCACGAGCGAGGCATATGCTTTGGCGGAGAACCACTACGACTTAGAAACGCTCGTCTGGCTTTGTCACGACCCGATCGCCGGCTCCGGTCCAGGCCGGATTCAAACATATATCGAGAGATTCGGGGAGGAGTTTGCGTTCATCCTCTACAACTGGTACATACAGCAGGGTAAGCGATCTCCTGTGGACTGTCCGTCCACCGTTCACCCCTGCAGGTCAACTTCATGCCCTTTTGTCACAAGACGAGGTGTATGGCGGTCTGGTGACCCGATTCTTCGAGAACTACGGCCATCCCGAACTCGCGTGGATGCATCATATCGCTTGTAAGCGGTATGGTGAAGCGGCGACGGCGTTACTGGTAGTTGAAAAGGTGACCGGCGAGCTCTCGCAGAAACATGTGAGCTCCTCCGCTCTCAATTGTTGATCCGAAGGGGCTGATGATGTCCAAGCTCATTAGCAGTATCGGCAAGCTCGCAGGCGTGGCGGAGATCAAGTCGAAGGGAGATGCAGCGAAGCGGAAACAGCTCCTCAATGGTGCGTCGGCCGTTCTTCGTGGACAAACAGCTGACATCAGTAGACTTGGACGATGAGCTCGATCTGGTCAACGTACAGAACATGCTTCGCGAGTCCCTCATATCAAGCCCTGTTACAGGACAAGCGACTCTGCTCGATCGTCGACCGGCATTCAAGCAGCTGTTCGAAAGCCTTGCTCATCAGCTGATCGATGGCATCGCCCTAGACGTGGAGGGTTTGATGGATGTCTTGACGTTGAAGGGTAATGTTGGGGAGTCGAGTGGAGATGCGGCCACTGCGTTGGACCGGCTGGTCAAGGATTCTGTCAGTACTGCTCCCTATTGCGAGTTCGACTCTGACGTCGGGAGCCAGGCACTGCCGGAGGGAAGGAAGCAAGTGGCTCTTCTATCCATATGGAGGAGAATCTTCATTCGAGACGAGTACGTCGAAAATCTGCACCTCCGCGGGTATCCCGTCTGATGCACTGCTAGCTGGACGACGATCGCAAACACATCCGGACGGAGCGAAGAAGCCCAACGATCTGTCCAGCGACGAACACTGACTTACTCAACCATAAGAGCGGTCCATGCCAACTCCAGTACGATCGAGGTTCTCCTGATGATTCATTGCTAACGATACCACAGGATTCCCACGGAACTACATTCTCACCCCTTCCAGGGCTGCCTCGCCACCTTTTCCAGCGGAACTGACAGCACGATTCCCCGACTGGCCAGCTCAGGATATCCAGGCGCTCATGGCAGATCACGAGGACGAGATCAAGGTTCTCAACCGGTATATACAGGAAGCCGATCTTGAGAGGCGGGTCAAAGAGGTTGCAGAGCTGATCAGTAGTGACGTAGCCAGAGGAGATGACGATGGTGATGTAGCCATGTGATGATGATTAAGGTGCATCTCAATTCGGGATCTTCACCCGCCATGCCGACATCGGTAGCGCTGGAGTCATGTTAGGTATATTCTTATCGAGGAAAGGAGAAACTCACATTGTAATCGCTTGACGGTAGGGAGGATGAAGCTTCCCAACAGACTGACGCCTAACAAGACACAAGCTATGCTCATGATGTAATACCCATCCCGCTGGACGATACAGTGCCCTTGTGCTGATGCGCATAATGCCTTTCCGTGATCGGACATGCACTCTGCGTTTGCGGATGTACATGTCGAGTAGGATAGGACATCGACTCCACGCAAGATAAGCGGTTTCGGCCATGTTCCACCAAGGTTCGAGACGGTGTTTAAGAGCTGTGGAAACGGAACCATCATCAGCTTCATCCTCAATGGAGGCAGATCAAAAGTTCACCGTCATGTACGTTCCTCCGATGAGCGGATCTGCGATCTGGGTATGGAAGGCAGTGATCCCGACGAATTGGACGGTACTATGAGTTGATTGACCAACTCGTCAGCGATGGGCATCGCGACATTCTCGTCCAAACAACCAACTCACCTAGTCAAGGACGATAACAGAGTCGTAGCAATGACGATCGCAAAATACCCTCCACCAACCTTTTCCTTCGGAAAAGCCCAAACCACGACCGTCGCCACAGCGGCCATCACCAACCTCGCCCAAAAAGCCCAGATCCATGGCCTCAAGACCCCTCCATTCGAAGTACCCACACTCGCACCAGTGAGAGGATGTCGTGAAGAAGGAGCAGGTCTCGACCATTTCGCAGCTAACCATCCCGCTACCATCTGCGCAGGGAAATCGAGTAGGACCGCTACGGCCAGATCTTCCTTGGAGAGCCCTTTCTCCAGGAGTTTCAGGGAAGTGACAGAGTCGTTCACTTGGAAGCCTATCTTGCAGATCAGGTGGACGAGGAGGAAGGATTGGATGTCTAGGAGCATAGCAATTAGCTTCCTCGGAGGTTCAAAAGGGAAGGACCTTACTCTTTAGCCGGACGATGCTCCACATGACAGAATAGACTTTCCGCACATCCATATCCGGGTCGTCCTCGCTGACTGGATCTTCGGTCTTCAACCGTGCGAGCCATATTGTCACTACTAGGTAGACGAATGACCAGAACCGCAGGTAGCCGCTGAGGGATATCAAGCCATACGAGAGGGGTTCGCTCCGGAAGTACTTGTTGCTGAGTGAGCGATCAGCATGATACATATATACAAGCGGGTCTGAAACGACTTACGAGAAGTCGACCGAGTTGAAAGCGAGGAAAACGGTGAAGCTCAAGGCGTTGCCTATCCCGAGCCCAATGGTCTGAGCTGTCGATGCGTAAGACAGATTTGATGGTGAGAGAAGGGTGAGGGCCCATCCGTCTACAGCGATATCCTGAGTCGCAGCAGCCAGGATCAAGCTCCCGAAGACTGCCGTGATGAAGCGGACATCCAACGCGTCCTATAAACACCCGTCAGCAAGCGAATTTCTTCACACTGCACCTCAATAGGTGCACGGAACGCTTCGCTCACCCCTTCTAACCACCCCTCCACTCTCCCTCCGATAATCCATAACCCCAAACCCACTATCCCCTGTACCGGGACGATCCACGATTTCCGTCTACCCCATCTATGCACGAACCAAGCGTCTACTATCGGCGACCAGAGGAGTTTGAGGGAGTATGGCCAGGTGGAGAGGGCGAAGATTGCTAGTTGCGAGTACGAAAGGTGGGGTTTGAGGAGGAAGGGGAGGGTTCCAAAGGTCAAGCCGAGGGGGATGCCTTGGAGGCTGGTAACGTCAGTCAAGTTTCAAATACGTATAGAGCTCACTGACAGGTCTACAACATGGTCAGCAGGGGTATGGAGTTACAGACAAGAGAGACGTACATAAGACGACGAGTAACGCGAAAGCCTGCCTATCCCTCGGATTGTTCAACCCAGTCACTTCCCCATCCTCCCTCTCTTTGACCCTTTCAACCCTAACTTCCTTCTCCTTCCCTCGTTTCCTGAAACCATCTTCGACCCCTTCCCGACTACTCGAACTGCTCGTCCTCCTCAATAAACCTTTCTCCTCGAGCTCGCCTAAGTCCTCGACGTTACGCCCTCGTAATGTTTCGTGTTGGAACATGGCCTCGTCGTCGGTCGATGAGTCGGGAGTGGCTAGTTCGGTCTCGGGGAGGGGAGAAGGGGAGATGGAGGCGATTCGGCGTGAGCGGGTGCGGAGACGAGTGTGGGGTGGGAGGGTTGTAGTGGTCGCCGTGGTTGACGGCTTCTGTCTAGAGGAGCGTGTTGTCGGCGCCATGGATATCAAGGTGGCACTCGACTCGGCGATGTCCCTACGACGGATGTCTATAGACTGCTTATACTGACATGATCGGGATAAAGAAGAGGCATGAGAACGACGAAGAGTAGAGCCAAGGGGATGACAAAGGAGTTTCAAGCGATCCAAAATTGCGACGTGGCCCATTCATTCCTCCGCCTTTCTTTTCCGTCATCGTGTCAAACCTTGAGCTCTTGATACCCGTGTCAGATCTGCCACGTCATACCCGAGATCTGGTCGCGTTTCAGAAGTTCAAAGTAGTTCCAGGAAACGCGTCAACCCCCGACTCTACGACTACCTATCTTCGACTCCTCGTCTTCCCATCAATCCTGAGGTTCACCCTGACCTTTCAACGCAGACAAGCTACATCCCGTCACCATGGCCGAGTCGACTCCAGCCAATATCTTCCCATCAGGCGTTAAACCCTTCGCCGAGCGCAAATTCCCAAAGGCAATCTGCATGTTCGATGTCGATGGGACACTTACTCCTGCTCGGCAAGATGCTACCCCGGAGATGATTGCGATCATCAAGAAGTTGAGGGGTTATACGGCTACTGCTTTTGTTAGTGGGAGTGATCTGCCGAAGATTGAGGATCAGCTGGGGAAGTCGGGTCAGAGCGGTGAGTCTGAGATCCTTGATTTCACGGATCTTGGAAGGGCGGGAGAGGGAGTAGAGGAGAGAGATGGATGGAGAGGTTCTGAACAGGCTCTTTGAAGCGAGGTTTACGGTTTCCATCACGAGCTGGACTCACGAAGCTCTTTGACTGATCTACTCAGCGTTGGAAATCTTCGACTACGGCCTGAATGAGAACGGCTTAACCGCGCACAAGCTCGGGAAGAAGTTGGAGTCGGCAAGCTTCATCAAGGAGGTCGGCGAGGAGCAGTACAAGAAGCTCGTCAATTTCATCCTTAGGTACATGAGTGAATTGGATATCCCTATCAAGCGGTAAGTCTCAGAGTCCGTGTCCCGAAAGCATCAAGCCTGTCCGAGCCATGGCTGATACCATATTGTAGTGGAACGTTTGTCGAATTCAGGACAGGCATGATCAACGTCTCTCCAGTTGGACGAAACGCATCGTATGTCCGAACCCGATACATCAATCTACTTCCCATCGCTGACACTGTGCAGTAACGCTGAACGTCTCGATTTTCTGGCTTACGACGACAAGCACCATATCCGAGCGACCATGATCGAAGCCCTCAAAAAAGAGTTCCCGCATTTGAAGATGACTTACTCCATCGGTGGTCAGATCAGCTTCGACGTCTTCCCTGAAGGTAAGTCTGGCCCCAACCGAATGAAGCTAACAGGAAGGCTGGGATAAGAGATACTCATTGTCGCATATCCAGAACGAGGGCTTTGATCAGATTCACTTCTTCGGCGACAAGGTACGATATCGGTAGCTTCCTTGCTGATTGGGATGTCATTAGACCGACCCCGGAGGTAATGACCACGAGATCTTCGCGGACCCTCGTACTATCGGGCATTCCGTCAAAGACCCCAATGACACAGCCCGACAGCTCGACGAAGTCTTCTTCTCCAAGGCGTGATAGAAGCGAGATTGCTGCCGGCTTACGCCACACGATGCATTTACATAGGCAACACTCGACAGCCAGGGCATCTGAAAGCGCCTGACACGTCTGACACGTATGATAAAGCGGGGGTGGGGGAGAGGCGGGGGCTCTTCGGAACTATACCTTCCTTTAGTTGACCAAAAGAAGAGGTTGATCAGAGGACCATTGAGAGCAGTCGGAGTGCCGCTCACACGCATTTTCGCGACACGTCGAATGGCAAATATCGCAATAGCGGTCTCAGTCTGATCCCTTCAAAGGTGGATGGACCAACCCGGCAAGGAGTGAGAGAGTGTACGCGAAACTGCCAAAGGTACTCTGATGATGATCCCCAAGCTACCGCGAGAGGTGTTTACGTGGAGTCAAGGGTGTAGCCGGGAGAATTGCGGCGATCGGCGATATTGTTCCAGTCGTGCAACCTGTCGATGGTGTAGCCGGCGAATTACGGCGATACCTGTCTCGCCCCGGAACCTTTCAACCGTGTAGCCGCACAGTTGCGGCGTTATCTGCCTATTTGAGAGGTTAAAGCGGAAACTCGATGTAATAGCCTTGTCCTCGAGTTGACCAAGGGGCGGTTGGACTATCGTGAAGGGTATCAGAGCTGGCAAAGTGATCCTATCAACCAGTAGCACAATCGACAGCATATCTGACAGGATTAATTCAAAGTTCAAACAAAGTTTCAAGAGACTGCTCTGGGAGTCGAAGAATTCATTTCACAGTCTCAGCCACATCCTTCGCCAATCTCACTCTCCTCAGTCCAAGAAGCACAATGACAGGCACTGTACATCAGCTGTGATCGGCGAGGTTCGAACCCACCAAGCCAAGAGAACCCGGCGATCATCCAGCTCGCGTCTCGTAGACCCGTCGAAAGGTCACCGGTAACGTTCGCTGTTGACGTCGACACCAGACTTGAAAGGCAGACGCCTAACGCCCCGCCGATTTGAGCGCTCATTTGGAAGAGCGCGCCGCCGACCGACTGCTCGTGACTGATCCTTGCGTCAGCTGCACTAAACAAACGAGATGCAAGACAAACGAGTCAACAAGATTAGAGATTAATATGTTCCCGACGCAGATCGTACTGGACCATGTCAGTTGCCTAGATTTGTTGAGAAGGTACGTACAAGTCGATACCAAAAGGTATGCAAAGCAGCGCGATGAATTCACAGGCCCAGTAGTTGGTACCGATTGGCTCGACAGCGTAAAGCATACATCCTACACTGGGAGTCTCATGAGCTGTGGATTGGGACAGCAAGACAGCACACACCCAGATACGATGCCTCCAGTAGCCATAAGTGTCGGCGCTCGAACCCTAGGCGCAAGGTACATCACTCCACCCTATTCTTCGTCAGCCTTGGCTTCGGCGGTATTATGATACGCACAGCAGCACCAAGTCCCATGATGTTCGCCGGCAACCATCTGACCGCGGTATCCAGCCAGCCCTTTGTAATTCTGATAATAAATACTGACCACGTAGGTCCACCCGTAGATAGATGCACAGATGCTGGCCGCGGACAGGGAGACTGCGGTGATCTTGTATGAGTGTCGCGTGAAGAGGGAGAATTTTATGATCGGTGGGTACGAGGTACGAGTCTCGAGGTATCGTTCCCAGGATAGGAAGGCTAGAAGGAGAAGAATCGAGATGACCAAGAGTGTCGGGACATCTAGGAAAAATCAGTGAATGGATTTGCTGAAGGGTGGGTGGGACGTACATGGAACTCTCCAGCCAGAAACAATGATGCCAGACTGGACGAGACTAAACAAGAAGAGACTGGTGCCAGCGGTGACCAGAAAACCTCCAAGCCAATCTATACGTCGATCGATGCCCTCGCCTCGGAGACGACGAGCATCGCGCGGTATGACCAGTGATCCGACGAGACCTGGTATGAGGGCGGTTCCAGCGAGGATATAGAAGAGATACGTCCAGCCATGCCTTAGGCTTCGTTCAGTACCTGGTCCAGGGGACAACAGAGTGCCTACCGGCCAGCCCCGGCGACAGCTCCCCCTAGGATAGTCCCTGTGGCCGCTCCGATCGGAGCACCAAGTCCGAATGCTGCGAAGGTGATCGTCCGCTCCGGCTCGTGGACAACGCTCACTCCGATGATCCCATAGCCCGCCGGACTGGCTATGGCGAGGCCCAGACCTGCCAGAGCTCGAATGACACAGGGCGGAACTCGGACCTGGAGTCGCAAATTAGCGTCTTGAAGGTGTTCGGGAGGCATAGTCACGCGGATGACGGCGGAGAGGATGTTGAAGATGAAGAAGATGGAGAGTCCGGTGAGAAAGAGGAGTTTGCGGCCATATATGTCAGCAATCGACCGGAGAAGAGCAGTCCGCTACGTTGTGGTAATGTCAGTAAGAGAAGGTCGAGCTATTGAGGATGGGAGGAGCGGGGGGAACGAAGGGGGGAAAGGAGGGCAAAATTGTTACCAGCCGTATGCTAGACTATATGCCGAAGTCACCTGCGCAAGTCAGCCCCGACACGAACAAGCGGAGCAGATCGAACCCATTGTACCGAAAGCTCGGAGACGCCCAAGTCGCGAGACATATTAGGGATGAGGAGGGTCACAGCTGTACCGCTTGCAGTCTATCCGAAACACAGTCTCAGCAGAAAGTAATGTACGATACCTCAAATCACATATACCCAAGAAGTACGTGAGCAGCATAGACAAGCCCATGAAGAATATCCGGGCTCGGGGAAGTCTATCTTGAGGTGGGACGGGGAGAATGGCCAGGAGAGTAGATACTTCTGGCTTAGTCGGGACTTCATTCTCATTCTCGATATTGAGATCCTTCGAGGCTTCGATGTCATCGATCTGATTCTGAATGGGTTCTAACATGCCGTTCGCCGCTCAGTACTCGTACTGATATACCATCGAGGCGTCTGTCGAGGTCGTCCAGGATGAGGTATGTCTAGGGTATACGAGAAAGACCATCAGCCATGTTTCTTTCATTTCGTAATGCTTACCTCGATCTGTGGGCAGACCTGTCATCGCTTCGAGTATGGCCGCAAGTTCAGGTAACAGATCTCTATATATATTTGACTGATGAGTATGCGAGATGAAATAATGTTCGGATAATTATCTTTTGGATCATCTGTCGTTCCTTGAGATAAGTCTGAGTGTCCAAACCCAAGCAATGTCAAAAGTGCCACAGATTGGCTGCAAGAAGGGTTTTGTTGGTCACTTCTGACAAAACTGCTTAGCGGCAATTGTTTTCCAAGGTTGTAGTCTGCACAAGACCTTTGAGTCTGACGCTTTGAAAGAAGCTCAAGAGGATTTGAGCACCTCATGTATAGGAAGAAGAAAGTAGAAATGCTGTCTCCATTTTAACATCTACGGTGTGAAAACGCGAAATGACGGCAACTTTCGAAGCCTAACGTCATTCACCTACTTAGACACACCCCCTTTATTGACGCAACTTCTCTTTCAATCTTGAAAATCCATGTACTCGGCCCAACATGCATAGATTCAAGGGCTGGTCATGAAGGGATTAAATTCTAGAGCCATGAGAGCGTCCCTGACCAAGTCCTCACCAGGTCCTCGTTGCCCCCTAGGCCGCCTAGCGTCCTCCGCAGCTCTGACCTTTGCTAGCACGTCCTCTGTGCTAAACACATGTGTTTCAAGGTTGCTCACGGTCACGCCGGCTTTCTTCCTCTTCCCACCGGTCTGAGCATCCCTGAAGTCCCTGTTCTCCTTCTCCAAGATCGTATTTCGGGCGTGAACCGCTTCAA
>JAABUH010000033.1_pt1 | contig 184171 bp, 238 predicted proteins | sample 5559121 | NCBI WGS metagenome assembly JAABUH01 (sample SAMN10711871, study PRJNA513364) | rock metagenome | isolation source: Antarctica rocks | place: Antarctica: Victoria Land, Battleship Promontory nord | collected 2015-12-28
CTAAGAAGTAACCCTCCGTTTCGCTCGCAACAGGCGATGCAGAATACGTGGCGCTCGCTCAAGCTGCTCGGGAGTTGATGTGGTTACGATCGATCATGAGCGAGCTTGGGTTTGGCTCTGGCAAGCCCATCACCCTTTATGGCGATAATCAAGCATCGATCTCAATCGCTAAGAACCCAGTGGGGCACACACGGGCGAAACAGATCGACATCCGATTTCACTATCTAAGGGAGCTTGTTGAACGAGGAGCAATCTCAATTGAATATATCGCTACCACAGCAATGCTGGCTGATGGTCTGACAAAACCCCTTGCACCGGTTAGGGGGTTAGAAACCTGTTTCGCAACGATCCGTGCGTCTCACTACGGCAATATTGTTTCGTCTCCGCCTCAAACAGCAGGCCAGGCACGGGTCAACTTTGCGGGGGGAAGAAGAAGGACAGGATGCAATCAATCAAACTCGAGGTCGCTTTGTCAACTGGACGTTACTCCTCAATCTGGGTCCGGAGCCGTCACCCCGAGAGCAGCTATATGAACGTCTTTTCCCTCGCTTGCCGCAGTTCCTTCATTTTCCACTTCCCTGTGCTCCCACCGCTCTGTCTCTCTTCATTTCTTTTGAACACGTCAAGTCGTTTCTATCATGCTCGCCTGGATCTGCCTGTTTGCCGTCTCGACGCTCGCCGAGAATCAAACCGTCATGGTCGGGGCGGGTGTTTGGTGAGTCAAGTATGCGGAAGCAGCCCAAGGTCTCATCGGCTGAATACGTCTGTTTCCTCCTAGAAATTCGCACCCCAAGAGTAGGCCTCTGTCTGGCGAGAGGTTCTGGTCCTTCTGACATGGAGGCATAGAATCACGGCCTCACCTAGTGACAACATCGTGTTCGTCCCTCTCCTTTTTCCTCACAGCACTCGCTGACTCTAGATTATAGCTTCCAATTGGCCGCTAGCAAGCACAGCGCCTCCCAATCGTCCTTTGCCGCTCCCTGCACCAGCTCGGGGTTCAGCTCTGGCATCCTGTCGAGTGGTTCCACCGTCCGTCCATCTAACCTTCGAGGTTCCCGACTGACCCGCTCCCGCGTCTAGTACTCCGTCCTCGTCAACGACTCCAACCCCATCTGGGTCTACTGCGCTCAGCCTGGACACTGCAATGCAGGCATGGTCACGGCGTAGGTCGCACCATCCGCTTGATCTTGGCTGATCGTGTTTGTGTCCCAGGATCAACTCGATCGACTCGTCTGCCCAGTCGTTCATCGCCTTCCAAGCTGCAGCGGAGGGCAAGGCTGCTGCGCGAGTTTTCGCCCCTTAACGGTCGTGTATGACTGGCGCCGCCTCGTGTCCAGCTCCGGATCGTCCTCTGCTTCCGGCTCGTCCTCTGCTTCCGGCTCGTCCTCCGCTTCCGCCCCTGGAAGCTCGGCGTCTGCCGATCCCAGCTCATCCGTAGCCGCCACCTCAGCAGCTGCCGCCACCTCCTCACCAGCTGTCGCCGCCAGCTCGGCAGCAGCTTCCGCCGCTGCGACTTCAGCCTCGACCTCACCGTACGTCGTCGTCCCTCATGGAACCTTCCTTTCCTTCTCGAGCTTACCATGCCTGAAAGTGCTTCGAAAGTCGGCGTCATGATGGGTACGGGCTCCCTCGTTGTTCTCCTCTCGCTTGTCGTGACGTCATCCTTTGAGAAGTTTACATAGAGTCTGATGGCGCTTGAGAGACTTGGCCGGCGGGGCATGAACGTCTATTTACATCTTGGTCGTACGCTTCGGCTCGCTATCATGAGATCCTCCCCCAACCGAACAAACTTCTTGTCGTCCAGGCCGTCCCGCAAAGTAGCCCGGAAGTCACGGAAGAATATATTCAGAACCTCGCCGGTGCCATCTCTCATTGTTTACTTCACATTCGTCGAAAAAATATCATGTCTTTTCCACGCTTCTTCTCTCCAACGCGTGCTGTTGAGCCCCTCACCGGTCCATCCTCGTTCACAGCCCATGATTCGACGCCCTCCATCAATTCGCAAGATCGACTCACGGCATCACCCTACATCTCCAAGTCCCGGCCTTTGGTGGAGTCTACCTAAGACCACCTTCTCTTCCGGGCATCGACGCAGACCAACCGAGTGAGAACACTATCTTGGGCGGGAGCTTTCAGGTCTTCATCCCGCCCGGATGGGTTCGAAGCGGTGTAGTGGCGTCCGGGTGTCTTTACGGGGGAGTTCAGCGTGGATTTTGGGAAGGGAAGGATGGGGAGAAGGATGAGCTTCTCAGGAGATCGGTAGAGGTTCACGGTGATGGTGACGATGTTTTGGCGCTGAGAGAGGGTCTGCAGAGGTGACTCGACGGAGGGTTCGAAAGGAGAAAGCAGGGGACTCGGGGGAGAAAAGGAAGGAAGAACGGGGAGGAAAGAAGGGGGCAGCAGGGACTCCCGGGGGGGAGACGGAAGGGGAGCAGGGAGGAGAAGGATGGAACTCACGACAGTCAGTCCTCGTTCCCCATCATTTCGGTAATGGGTACGCCAAGATCGGAAGCGAGATCACCTGAAACACCGCAGAACTCTTAGCATTCAGCAGCAGTCTACCGTAACCCTTCAGGAACCACGTACACGGCCCAACGATCAGTCCATCGACTACACCCCATCAGCTCAGCGCAGTCAGGTCGAAGGAGGAGGCACACGGGAGGCACACCTCCTTCGACCGCCACGATCGCCTCGGCGTGTTCCACCTCAACCCGACCCTCGATCTGACAGAGCATAGACCGCTATGTATGGTAAGTACCTGCGAGCTCAGCACAAGGAAGATGCACAGGAATGAAGGGACATACCAGTCTCTATCTCATCTGACACCTCAGTGAAGCTTCATCAACGTTGTACTTCAGCTCGACATCGTCGTTACAGCGCTTCATCTCGTCAAAATGCCCAAAGATAATATGCCGCCATGTCATTCCACAGGGTGCTGCGCTTTCAACACCTCACTCTCCCTCCTCAACTCCTTGATCACCGCCTGATCAACCATGTCAGGCTGTCCCCATCCTGTACGGGCGAAAAAACTCACCGCCAAAGTATCAGGATTCGCACCAGCTTCAATCATACCTACACATATCGAGAGAGTCTGCTTGTCCAATCCTGCATCCCACTCATCAAGGCCAGACGCGACGACGAGGTAGCGCGACGTACCTGTCTGAAGTAGTTGGCTCAAATCGTGCAGCGCTATCGTCTGATTAGCTTTAAGTCCCGCATCGTAAACCGAGCGTACAATCAATAGTATCCCTCGCATTCTGTAACCTGACTTCATCCCCCGCCGAAGTCGACATGGTGAAATATCACACAGCGAAATGCAGAAAGTTAAAAGTCAAAACGTCAACTCGCAATTCTCCGTTCCGTTGACTGGACGTTTCATAACCCTCCTACAGTCTTCAATCCTTTCTGTTCTATTCTGCTATCCCCGGCAGTGTGTGAGAGCATGTTGTACCAATGGAGATGAGGAGGCGACGTGCGATAAGATCGTCTGATCCTCGCTCAACCTCGTCAAAACCGATACCAATCGCGGATCATACCCAGTCCGTCGTAAGCTTCGAGGCTTATGTCACCAACCTCGTTTCGCTGTGTATAACCACCTTTATCGGATCGTTTTACGACCTGATTGAGTGGACGGACCGGATGGCTCTGGGTGTTTCGAGATGGTGGTCTTCTCAGGGTGGAGGGGGAGAAGAGCCGGAAGAGGCGATGAAGCTTCTCGACCAGCCTAGCGGGAAAAAGAAGGTCAAGCGGCGACGGCGGAGGGATGATGCGACAGGTAAGCGTATTGGCAAAAGCTTCCTTGGGGATGGCGGATGCTGGTGCTGACGATGTAGAGGCGACGCACTACTTTCCGGGAATGGTCAACCTAAGCGGAGTGTTGTGTTATATGAACTCGGTCTTGCAGGTATGTTTAGCTATTGGGTAGGGGATGAAGCTGAAGAGCCTAGTCTCTTGCATCAATCACATCGCTTGTCTCCCATCTTGAGCGGATCATTGCTCTCGCTGTCGAAGCCGATATGCCCACACCTGTAGCCGACGCTTTGTCAGACGTCTTACGAGGTGCGCATCACGATACCTAACTTGTGTCGCAGAGCTGATTCCAAAGCTTAGATCTCAACACCCCTCAAAGTCGCGCACCACCCGCTCTCCGCCCTCACGCCCTCCTCCATGCTCTCCGACCCTTGCCTCAAATCCGCCGTCTCCTCTCAACCCGTGAACAACAAGACGCTCACGAGCTCTTCGTTGTCCTAGCCGAAGCGGTATCCGACGAAGCCCTAAAAGTCGCAGTGGAAGTGGTCAAACTCCGAGGAATAGCAGAAGTCCTCTCCCTCCAAGCGTACTGCTACAACAAGGCGGAAGGGTTGGTCAAGAAGGATGTTGTTGGGAAGGAGAAGAGGATCAAGATGAAGGGGTTGGCTCAACCTTGGGAAGGGTTGATGGCGAGACGGAGGGTTTGTCGGAAGTGTGGGTGGAGTGAGGCGGTGAGGATCGATACGTTGGGAGGAATGGAGTTGCCACTGCCGCAGGCCGTAAGTCGATCATATTTCGATGTGGAAGAGAGAGCTCTGGGCCTTAGCTGACCAGATCTAGGGCGACACATCCCTCGACGCCTGCATATCGGAGTATCTCGCTCCAGAGCTGTTGACAGGAGTGACATGCGAGATCTGCTCCCTCCGCCAAACGATCGAGTTCTACCGATCCGAAGCAAGTCGACTGTCCCTTCCGCCTAATCAATCCCATCTCAATGGTCACGCCAAGCAACCTCGAACAGCTTCAGGTTCCTTCTCCACTCTTGAGGACCTCCCATCCGCTGATGCATCCGGATCGATGACGGACAAAAGGAAGAAGAAGGGACGAGATGTAAGGCGGATCGAGTCGCGTTTACAAGAAATGCTCGAGTCCAGGTCCGTTGCCGGCTTCGGAGATCCTACGATTCTACCCGGGCCATCCGGCTCGACACCACTTCCTATAAAATGGCAGAAGGTCAACACCGACTCTATCCGAGAAGGACTCATCACTCGTGTGCCTCAGAGCTTGAGTCTCCACTGCATCCGGTCCGGCTTAATACCCTACGGCCAGCTTGTGAAGAAGACAGCACGTGTGGCCTTTCCCCTCATTCTCGATATGACCCGCTTCGTCTCCCGTGGTATATGGGAAGAGCGGTCCGACGTGCGAAGTCTTCTCGCCAACGGTGTCAAAAGCGGTAGTACAGCGCCGAAGACGTTTTACCGGCTCGAATCGGTCATCCTGCATTATGGCTATACCCATTCGTCAGGTCACTTTGTTTGCATCCGGCGCAAACCTCAATGGGCAGGAGAGCGATTCCGGCCGATGTCGATCTCGAAGAACTGTCCAGATGGATGTACTTGTCAATCGTGTATGTATTTCGGACAGGTCAGGGAACCTGGTGTTCCGGGCAGGGGATGGCTACAAATAAGCGATGCGGATGTTGAGGAAGTTGGGGAGGAAGCATTGGTCGACGCGAGAGGAGCGGTATTTATGCTCTTTTATGAGAGGGTCGGGGAGCATGTATCACCGCCGGAAGAGAAGAGGGTTGAGCAGGAACATGAGGAGGCTCCAGCGAGTGAGACGAGTGCAGATCTCGATGACGATGTTGGAGAGAGAGTACAGCATGCATAGCATCATCCCAGCGAGTACGCTCGCGCTGCTGACCATTCTGGTGGCTACGAAGATTCAGCTCTGGACGGAGGGAGCAATGGGAGGATACACACCTCGCTTCGGGTTTCGAATTGTAGCCAATCTGCTGAACCTGTCGGGAGGATCCCCATCGATGAGCATTTATACAACCCCATTGCGAACCTTTCAGTCGTCAGAGGTCTCTGTACCCGTATGATTGGACCGACTCACACCAATCCCTGACAGGCCACATATGCCAAAATCGGCATAGTCAACGGTCCATAACTCGGTGGAGCCACCGCCGTCTCCCCTGATCCTGCCTCAGATTGAGGCGGAGTCGGACGAAACGCTTCGAAGGCTGCAGGACGTCAATCATCAGCTTTGCAGTATTATGTTTCGAGAGGATTGTCACTGACCCCTGAAGATGCTGAACACAGCCGAGATGGGTCCGGTGACGAGCATGAAGATCATTCCCAACGAGAAGATCTGGATCCCTGATCCGGAGAAGTAGAGCATGATCGCTTGCATCGGGAGGCTCTTTGCTGGTCTGGTAATCGACATTAGGTCATCCGACACGGACTTTAACGAGAGGAGGGAAGAGGAGACTGACGAGAGAGCAAGGTCCCAGGCTCGACGCATTTTCAGTTCCGTTGCTCGACGAGCTTGTACCACCAGTTGCTTTGCATCGACGACTGGAGTCTACGATCATGGTCGTGTCAGACAAGGTGATGGTGTGAGAAGGATAAGGGCAAGACTGACCCTGGCGAGATCTTTTGCTGATGTTGGGGGGAGGTAGCCGGGAGGATTAGGTATAGCCCCTCCTCTGGGGAGTATGAGTGGTGATCGAGAGCACGGGCGGGGAGGTTACTCACTTCGGAGGGTGGGAGAGGGTGTAGTCGAGATTGTATGGCATGGTCGTTTTAGCGATGTTGCAAACAGATGACTTCCCCTGTATCATTCAGCCCATACTACTTCAGACAATGCTTGATTGTCAGGCTGCCTGACATTGTCTGACCAGGTGTCCGGCGATCGCCGCTTTCCATTCTACAGTAGGTATGACAGCATCATCCTCCCCCGGAGAGCTTTTGGTTCTGCTCACTTCCGTTTACACACCCCACACTGTTGAACCAGTCAACAAAATGTCGCTCTCCGAGAAGAAGGCAGCGCTACCTACAACGATTCCGGTAATCCGTTCCCGAAACGCCAACTCCGTTCGAAATCGCCTCATCGCCATCACCCTCATTCTCATCTCCCTCAACTTCGCCGGACCCCTCATCGACCGTCTCTTCCCTCTTCTCGGCTGTCACCACAATCACCACGCGCACATAAAATACTCCTCCGAAGAGCTCGATGCGGCCAAATGTCCAGCTCAGCCGAAACCTCTCAACGTCGGGACCGATTGGAACCCCTTAACCGACGAGACCTACACCTCCCTCGCCGCGAAGAGACTTTCGAAATCAGTCCAGATCCGTACCGAATCATACGATGATCTACCCCTCAACGCATCCGACCCAGCATGGGACAAACATGACGCCTTTTCACATTTTCTCCAGGTCGAGTTCCCGAAAGTCTTCAACGATCCGATCAAGCATGAGGTCGTGAATGTTCATGGTCATCTTTTCACTTGGGAAGGGTCGAATCCGGATTTACAGCCGATCATGCTTATGGCTCATACTGACACGGTACCTGTACTACCTGAAACATTGAGTCAGTGGACATACCCGCCTTTCGAAGGGAGGGTAGTGGTTGATGGGACGCCTGAGACTCCTGGCGCTTGGGTTTGGGGAAGAGGATCGAGCGATTGTAAGAATGCTCTCATGGGGATATATGGAGCGATGGAGAGGCTCGTTACCGAAGGGTTCAAGCCGGAACGGACTATCCTCGTAGTGAACGGCTTTGACGAAGAAGTTAGCGATCCCACATCTAAATGGCCAGCCGAGCTAACGGTCTGGATCTAGATCAATGGACCGAGAGGGGCTGGGAAGATCGGGGAGCTATTGGAGGAGCGATACGGGCGCGACTCGATAGCTTTGATTGTCGATGAGGGGTTCAGCGGCGTGACTGAGCAATTCGGATCGACCGTCGCTTCCCTTGGAATGGCTGAAAAGGGGGCTCATAACCTCGGGATCAGGGTAGAGACCCTAGGTGGTCATTCCAGCGTTCCGCCTGCTCACACTGGGAGTCAGCCGTTTCTGATCTGCGTAGCTGTCATCAAGGCTGATTCTCGTTAGTCGGTATCATGTCACTCCTCCTCGCCGAACTCGAAGCCAACCCCTTCCTACCACACCTCGACCCAGCCGGCCCGCAGCTTAAATACCTGACTTGCATGTCTGATCATGCCGCGGAAATGCCGAAGAAGCTCAAGTCAGCTGTACGGAATCCGAAAAAGTGGCCAGCTCTTGCGAAGCAGTTGGCGGAGAGCGATAGACGGGTCAATAGCATGCTTGCTACCACTCAGGCTATTGATATCGTCAAGGGAGGTGTCAAGGTGAACGCGCTTCCCGAGGTCGTCGAAGGTGAGTGCTCAGTTCATGGGATGTGCCGGAGATAGTTATTGATGCGCTTGCAGCAAGGGTCAACTATCGAATAGATTTGTTTGTCGCCTGTTCTCTCCGGACCAGCGATACTAACAAACAGTAGCACATCTTCCGTCGACGCCACCGTCTCCCACATAGTCTCCGTCCTGAAACCCCTCGCTAAATCCCTCAACTTCACCGTATCATCCTTCGACGATTCCCCGAAAGCCTCGAACTTCCATATCGCATTGTGGGAAGTCGGTAGTAGACTCGAGCCATCTCCTATCACTCCCGGCAATACGAAGGCTTTCGAGCTGATGGCGGGGACTACCAAACACATCTTCGGGGAGGACACCATCGTCAGCCCAACTGGGATGTACGGTAAGCTGTCTTCGGATTCAATATTGCACATGGTCAGCTGTATTGATGTGGGGATAGCAAATACGGATACGAAATCCATGTGGAACCTGACCAAGAACATCTACCGGTTCACTCCCTCCGTAGTCTCTAAGGCATTCAACGTCCACACCGTCAACGAAGTGCGTTGCCACACACCATCAAGCTGTAGAGAGGAAGCTGAACCGAGGCATGCAGAAAATGCCATTGGATGGTCACCTGAACACCACTCGGTTCTACTACAAGCTCATCCGCAATTCGGAGGGTTGGGATGCTTAGGGTTAGTCGGACGACTGGAATGACTATGGGTAGATGTCACATTCAAGTGCAAATTGCTAGAATGCGAGCTTCTCAGTCATGCAGTAGCATGCTGGGCCAAACGGTGCTCAGGTTTAGCGATTGCGAAGTGATCTCGTATTGATGCCATTCGAAGGTCGAGTGGAGGGTCATCAATCCATCTGGAGTCCAATAGAAGTATCTCATGGGAGTAAAAGAATGCATGCTTTTGCAATGATGTGAACGGGTACAACGATTAAACCACCTCATGACTCCTCAGGTTCAGGATCCAGCTCCACTTCCAGATCTGGCTCAAACTCCCTTTCTTCCGTACCTTCCTGGATCTCCGCTTTCCCCTCTAAGCCAAGCTCCTCTCCTAACATCCCCGGACGCGCCGCTTCTTCGCTCTCCACAGACTTCACCGCGCTCGCCGGAGTAGGCGGGATGACCTGTATCGTCTGCCCATCTCCTGGTCGATCTTCCGTCTCATCCGTCAACATGTCCTCCTTCAATTCCTCGCTCGGAACCTCATCCGGTACCTCTTCAGCCCTTTCAACCATCGGCATCTCCACGTCTGCGTCCTTCGACTCTGTCAGATCCCCCGCAACTACCTCAATCTCCTCGCCTTCCACCGGCTCGATCTTCACCCTCTTCACGTCACTTTCTTCCTCCTCAGCTTTCCGCTTCATCGGTGACGCCTCGACCTTCGATAAGTCCGGCTGAGGTGTACCTCTCGGACTCCGACTAGCACTTCTCGCTCGTGGTTCCGTGGCTAGTAATCTCGCAGCTACGGCACTCGACATCTGTTCTGCTCTACATGTCGCATGGTATATCTATAGGTCGTGAGCTCTTGTTCATCTGCCAATTCCAGACGGAAGTCGCGTACAGTGCCATTGACGTCCAATGCATTCCGCCAGACCCACTCTTCCTCCTCTTCCGACCACTCCGACTTGAAAACCTCCTTACAGATCGGGCACGGTATGGCGGCTTTGCTTGAATCGCCCGGTACACGTACCCACTTGCGTTGAAGTGCCGCGACTCGTTCAGCAGTAAGTTTCGCTGGTACCGCTACTCCGAACTGCGCTTTAGTAGGTGAATGTGATGGTCCAGCTTCGGCGGAGGCAGTCTCATTGATCCATTCCTGTAGGTTAGCCTTCGTCAACGTGCCCGTGAATTCACCTCAGCCCGTAGGAGCCATCGACGATGAGCACCCCTCCCTTCAGATTCTCGCTCTTTACGGTTACGTCGGAAATGCCAATCCATGTGCGCTTGCATCTTCGCATCACCTTCCGGAAAGCGTATGCCACATTGTTTGCATCGTTGAGGCATATGGGAGGTAGGTAGAGTATGTATCCTGTCATCAGTGGCTGTCCTTTCAAGCTTGACGTACTGGTTCAGATCGAGCGATTCGAGCTTGAGATCTAAGCTGAGGATCATGTTTTCGTACATTTCGAGGACCGATTTCGGCTCGAGCTTGGTAGCCTGAGTTTCAGGTGTTCGAGGGTTGCTCATGATGCCGGATGTATTGAGGTTGCGCAGGATGTCTGCGACATTGGCTGGGATGCCGGATAAAATCGATGTTGGGGGATGGACGGGAGTTGATGCTGAAAGGATCGGGGTGGAAGCTTGGATTGACGTACTCGCCATTGGTGGAGGAGTAGGAACGGCAGCCATTTGAGGAGGTCGAGGAGGTGCCCCATACGGATCTCGATGGAAGGAAGGGGGGAACGGCGGAAGGTTAGGTACTGAAGGTCGAACGATCATTGGGATAGTAGATGCTGATGGGATCGGAGCGTAGTTAGGTGGAGGAGGCTGCACTGGAAGTACCGGAGCCATCGACTTTAGCTGCTCCATGATCTGCTGCAATTCCTGCGGTGAGACCTGAGTGGTATTGAGTAGCTCGCCGATCTGTACAAGCACATTGACCTGCTGAGCAGCCGCACGATTCCAAGGCTGAGCCGCACTCTCACGATGCTTCGCCTCAAGAGTCGCATGTAACGTCGACAGCACACGATCACGGGTGGGTAGAACCTGCCGCTGATATCCCATCGATCCGAAGATATCTCTCTCGATCGTCTCTCTCACTCCGGAACCGTATAGATCACTTCCATCGATCCCGCTCGTCCGCCATAGACCGATCATCTCCTCCATCTTAGCTTTTGTCACACCATCAACCTCTCGATACGTCTTCAGATACAGCCTGGGAACAATAGGAGGAAGGAGATGAGTGGTATAAGGTGGTCCGATGTTCTTTGATATCGAGTCGATCAGGTAGAGCAGCGGCAGCTTGTGGTGAGGTGGAGCCTGAATTCATCAGTATCGGTTCAGCCCAGTCAACATACCTTTAACACCGCAGCTTCGATCTCTTCGACGACGGTTCGCATACCTTCCCAATTGTGTTGATCTCGCTGAGCCATGGCCATCACTGAGAGGTCTTGTATGATCGGACGCGAGTTAAAGGTGAGCTCTCTCAGTCGATCTGCATAGTAACCTCTGAATGGGTCAATCGGAGGTGGCGGAGGAGGAGGATAGTAAGGCGTCTGGTACGGCGGCGGGTAGGTCTGATAGGCCATGACTATATGTTATGAGGCTTTCGTACAGAGACGCGTAGGGGAAAGGAGGAGTAAACACAGTCTTAGTAAGCAGAACAGAGTTAGATAGCTCGTTCCCGCTACCCCGATCACAGATGCAGTGAGCTGTGAGCTGCTGTACTACGATACCTCCACCCTATCATGAGAACGAACCGTTACCTCAACCTGAAAGATAATGATAAACAGAAGGAGAATTGGGGAAGAGGACGTCAGGGCTGCGTCCTTTTGAGCAATTCTCGTCAGCCCCGGTTTCGGAGAATTGCCAAAACGCCCAACGTCTTGGCATTTGTGGCGGTGTTTGAACCCGTAAGTTGCCACCCATCCGTGGAGCCGGACAAGCTGTGTAAACAGGCACATACTGCATTGGTTAATATACAGTCATTGAATACAATCGGGCGACGAACGATCACTCATTAGGAGATACACCATAGATGCTAGTCGATCTTACCCTCTTATAACTCATCCTGACTCAAACCTCCGTCTCCCCCAATTCCAAGCGGCCCCTCAAGCTCCGAGATCCGATCATCCCTCTCCTTCAATTCCTCAGCATGTCGCTCTTCAGCCTGACGCTAACGGCCCTCAGCTCTCGTTAAGCGGTCTTGTACGTCAATCGAACCATGAGACGAGCCATCATCCACTTCAGGACTGTATATCACCCGGCCTCGTTTTGCTGTGATGTTATTAATGGCCTGCTTCTTTGACTTACAGCGACGCTTACGTCTACCATGAGGCTGATTATACAGGAGTCAATAGTTGAACTCATCAACTCGTACCTTGACTCGCCGGCGATACGGAATCCAATTTATCGAATCAGGCGACTGTACGCTTCGGCTCTGCGACACACACACACACACACATCAGCTCATATTGCCTCGGCTCCGAAGAGCCTTACATCAAGCGAATCCGATCCATCACTCTCTCGCTCAGACACAGAGTCCAGGTCGTCGGTCCCATCGCTCTAATCCCATCAGTCACCTTCTTGACCTCAGCTACCTCAATCCACCGCCAACCAATCATCATCACTGTCCCTCCCAACTCTAGGCGGCCTGACATTCGCCAAGTGAGGGAAATGATAACCCCATCCTCGTTTACTAAATCGGATCGTTGCGCCGTTGACACGACAGGACGTTCCTTTGCCTTGAAGTCGACAAGACCAGCATGGTCCGATTGTCGCTTTCATCGTGCGAGGGTTGACGGTCCAGGAGGTGATAAGTGTTGGACTACCGCAACCGAGGAGTCTGTCATGCCTTGTAACGGATCAGTTAAAGTCACTCGTGGAATGAGGAATCATCAAGAGGAACTAACTGATACATGAAGGCGGGATAAGCTTTCTCGGAACCGAATACCAGCTCCTCACCGTTCCATACCGGGACCTCGGGTCCCGAAGAAGCCCCAACAAAGTGCGTTAGTCGGCCATAGCCACGGGGGTGCTGATTCAGGCGGGAGGTTTGGGAATAGGCGGGAGGTTTGGGAAACCAAGATCTCGGATGGCTTTCTTGCCTTGATTGGTACGTCCTCGGACGTGGATTGCGTGGTTGGTATACTACGTTGGATAGTTGGGTGAGGATCGGGCAATTGTCTCGGCATGATTAGGTATGAGATCTAATGAATGAGATACTGGTCGAAATACGGATCAGACGATCTGAGATAGCAGTCCCATGATACCCATCCCTCAAGCGGTATCGAAAGGAGAAAACAGAGAAAGAAACTCATGAAGAATGAAGGATAAAACGTGTATGATTCGGCGCTGAGCGATCAGTTCGAAGGGGGCGCAAAGAATCAAATCAGTATCCGCTTTTTCAGGGGTTGATGAAATGCATGACACGTCCCGCCTAATCCCGCTTCATATGGCCTCCGATCGCCAGGGTAAGAGTCGATGGCAGCTTCGTCTCTCCAACCGTGTATAGCAATACAATACTGCCCATCAACATCGCGACGAGCAGAATTGACGAAAAGACGAGGATCACGAAAGGCCTAAACAGCTAGATGAGCTGTTTGCAGCGGAATAGGGCCGACCTACACCGAGTAGTCCTCCTTCTGACACTCAACACCTGCATATCCGTTTGCGCAATTGCATCCCCAGCATTCCTCTCCGCCATTGCTGGATTTGAGAGCGCAAGCACCCCGGCCGTAGCAGGAAGTCGAGTCGGAGCAAGTCGCATTTGATGAGTAGCAGCTCGCCGCAAGGGAGGAGTTGGCACGACGTTGCACGGGTCTTTCATCTCGGGTGGACAAGCGAGACGATGAAGAGGGCATGATGATCAGTAACAAAGGAGGCGAGCCGGGAGTAGTCATCTAGTGGGTTCAGCTAACTCAAAACCGTCACTTGGGGAAAGCCCCACCGCTTCAAGACCCGCTCTAACACCCTGTCTGCCCGTCTCCCAGACCTTTTCGTCCCGATCCACTTTCCCAAGAGAAGAGATCCTAAGTGCATCCCAAGGGTGAGAATGTTTGATGTTATCAACCAAAGGTACCGAGTCGACTAAGGCTATGAGGCATGACAGCTCATCGGAAAGGGTAGCAGCGACCTCTGTCCATACTTATCAGCCTCGGTAGCGAACAGAATTGAGCAGGGACTCACTTGTTCCAGCGAGATCGAAGGCGTCTTTCAAAGGCTTGGGCAGCGATGGTAAGGAGTCCAGGATATGCGAGAGGAGATGAGATGCTTGTTGCAGATATGGCGCAAGAAGATTCTGGGTGGAGCCCCCTTCGTGGAGGTAGAAAGAGGGAGATATGGGTAGTGTCGCTGGCAGCACATCTAAGAGAAGTTCGTCAGCTATGTTGATCTTCCTCAGAAAGCGGCTGATTTACCCTGCGGCGATACCCCGCCTTCGATCACCACAACCCTAGCTTTTCCACCCTCTCTTTGAGCTCCCGACATCCCCATCAGATGTCCCCATAGTGCTTCATCGGCGGGTATCTCCTCGTAACCATCTATCCCTTCACCGAGATGATGCGCTAAGACAGCTTTGGCCTGGTCGGCTGAAAGTGTCGGAGGGGAATCGGCATGAGCGAGTGCAGGAGTAGGGTGAAGGTAGAATTGGATCGGTTGTTGGTGGACCGATTGAGCGAGTATAAGAGGGACGGTGATGAGGGGCGAGGCTGAGAGGAGTCGCATCCTGTTTGATTCGGTTAGAGATGTGGCATGTGATAAACAGCTAAGCATTTGAATGAAAGGGATCCAACCCATCGCATCCCCAAGTGGGGGGACGAAGTAAATTCCTAGTCGAGACTTACTTTCGAGACGGGGCGTCCTTTTTCTCGAGGGTTTTTACTTTTCCTCACTGTACAGGAGCAAGAGGTTACGAGGGGAATCAGACATCATGTCCAACATGAGAGGTCGAGCGGAGTTTGTGATCTTCGATATGGATGGACTATTAAGTGCGTTCCGTTCATAAAGTAGCCCCTGTTGACAACGCTCTTCAGTGTGAGCTTAAACATTGAATCGCTTTGGTTGGCGAGTGATCCAGGTCGCAGAGATTCGGAGAAGATCTACACGGTGGTTACTAGTGAGTCACCTGTCCTGATTGAGTACGCTCTACTGAGATAGGGAAGATCAAATACTAAATCGATATGGCTTCAACATGACCTGGGATGTCAAAGCAGGAGTCATGGGCAAACGTGGGTTGGCCTTCGCATCACTCAGTACCTGTTACTGACATACTAAAGCCGCAAAACCCGCTACGGAGTTCATCTTCTCTCAGTTCCCGGGATTGGAGAAACATCTATCCCAAGAGGACTACATGCGAGAATGCGCCGAAGCGCAGGCGGAACTGTTTAAGACAGTCGAGCCTATGCGAGGGGCTGTCAACATCGTACGAGGATTGGTATGCGTGATGACACTCTTCATGTGGAGCCGTGGTGACCGTCGGAGCAGTACGAGAATGGTGTTCCGATCGCACTGGCTTCCGGGTCAAGTCTGGCGAACTTCAAGGTCAAAAGCGCAGGTCTATTCATTCCACGCGACAGGGATATGAGTCTAAGTCGCCCATACAGTCCCATCTATCAAACATCTTCTCACTCTTCCCTCCGACTTCTATCCTCACCGCCGACTCATCACTCGTGCCGCCCGGACGTGGAAAGCCTTATCCGGATATATACCTCGCTGCAGCCAGAAGTCTAGGTATGTCCGTGAGAGCGGTCCCAAGACGATAACGTCTAATTGACGGGACCTTGTAGGAAGAGATGTGGGAACGCCTGATCAATGCACGGAAGCGCAGAAGGCTGAGCGGGCGAAAGGGATCATCTTTGAAGATGCTGTACCCGTACATCATTCCCCTCGTTATGGGTATAACCGCTGATCTAAAGGTATTAGGGTGTCCAAGCAGGTGTTGCAGCTGGAATGAACGGTACGTCATTTTCGACTTTCGCCGGTAAGATTACAAGAACCATCTAGTGGTCTGGGTGCCCGACCCGAACTTGCGTGCTGTGTGGCCAAACGACGATTTCGGAGCGAAGCAAGTGATAGGTTCACTGGAGGATTGGGATCCTACGGTATGGGAATTGAAACCAATTGTAGTGAGCATGTTCAATTCTGATGTCATTCGCGCTGACTGGACACGTAGAAAACGGTGTAGAATGCCTTAGACCACATAGATCGGCATTCATTAAATGTCTCTCTTACTTCGCTTCATAACCCCTCAAACCGTCCACGATCCGCCATATCCCCCAAGCTCCCGGATCAGGAATCTCCTGCTTCTTTAGATCCTCTTGGTTGACGTATGCGCCCCTTCCAGCTTTCGCGACGAGCTCCTTAGTCTTCTCTGCAGCTGCGTGGGCATCATCTGCTGCGTCGCTAAGACCTTTCGAAGGAAGTGCCTTGACGAAGGCTTCGAGTGGGTCAACGAGAGTACGAGACGGCGGACGAGCTCGCGTATCTTAGTAATATCAGCAGCTGACGAAAGGTAAAAGCAGAAGCGCTTACATTTGTACAGAGTTTCAAGGGCTTCCACACTGGCTTCCGACCAGACTTCGGGAATGGTGGTTTTCGCTCCCCCCATGGCAGCATCACGCAGTGCCGTCCCAAGTCCAGCAAAGAAGATTCTGCGTCACATCAGCAAGCAAGACCAACCAGGTAGTTGGAATCATCCACGAGTACAAAGCTCCGGAAGTCCCTCCCATATCCTCCTCCACAACCTCGGCAAGCACTCCGATATCCTCAATGACGTTCTGACCTTTCAATCTGCCCGTGTCGATGGCTTTGAGGATGGCTTTAGATCCAGCTTCGAGGGTCAGACCTGCATCTCCGTCTCCTGCTATGCGGTCTTGTTCGGTAAGTTCGGGTTCGGCTTCGATCAAGGCTTTACAGGCGCGTGTGATAGCGGCGAGGAACAGTTTGGAATCGGCGGCTGCGAAGCGGACGTTGGTAGAGCTCGCTTGAACCTGATCAGTAGAGGCGAGGACGTACGAGCTAGGTCCACTTCTTTGCCCTTCGAAGCCACCGCCTCTTCCGCTGCCTTCGCCCCGACAACACCCGGCTCCTTCCCCGAAGTCCAAGTCCATCCCGGCGCACTCGCAGGTGCATCAAGCAACTCGAGGATCTCCTCGGACGAATGCGGCCCGCTCCACCCAGAAGGGAGTAGAAGAAGAGTGAGTGAAAATCCAGGCATGTTTAGCGAAGTCATGTAAGTCCCTGCGAACACCCTTCGGACTTTGATCTTCTTCTCGTCGAGCCACTTGACAGCTGTAACCCTGTCAGCGTTTAGGTATCGGCTCTGGTTCTCATGAAATTGTACCTTCATGGGTGATGCCGGACATCTCCAGCTGTGAGATCGCCCCGAGACAGTTGACCATAAGCATCACTTCGTCGGAGCCGTCTCCCTTGAAGGGCACAAAAGAGCGATCCGAATCGGTAGTATCGGTGATAGTCTTGAGCATGGTAGCGACGAGCTCAGATGTCTTGGGCAGGGACAGCTTGGTCGTACCGGGTTCGTTGTGGATACCCATTCCCTACTCATCAGCTCGATTTAAGCCTTCCGGACATACGAGTTCGAGCTCATGAGCTTTCAGGTGTGACTCGCCGCTCCGTGTTCCGGGAACCTGGTTGCAGGTCAGCTTGATAATACCCAAAGAGAGCCAGATGAAAGAGGAGGCTTACAAGGCAGTGCTCCAACCCTATCCCAAGTGTTCCCAGTCTGCCGGAAACATACTTGGCAACCTTCTCCACGACATCCAGACTCGCTCCCTGATCCGACAAAGCCGAAGCGACCTTATACACCAAGATCGTCCCAGCCAGTCCTCTACTCTCATCAGCTTCCTTCTGGTTAGCCAGGCAAACTATCCCATTCACCTCCGCCCAACGATGCTACCCTGCTCCTTCCCAACAGCAACATCATCCCCAACCAACAAAACCCTCACATCCCCTTCCCCTCCTTTACTCCTATACTGCTCAGCAGCCAGACCGAAATGCAATGCATCGCCAGTATAATTCATGACGACGACCAGAGCTCCCTTCTCCCTTGTGACCAACTCGATCCCACGTCGGATCTGAGCGACGTTGGGTGAAGCGAAGATTTGACCACATATCGCTGCGTCGAGTAGACCTGGACCGACAAAACCTGCGTGAGCTGGTTCGTGACCAGATCCACCACCTGAGAGGAGAGCCACGCGGGATTCGGACGGGGTTCTGTAGATCACTAGGGGATATATTAATGGGTACAGGATGATGACCAAGGGAAAGAGAGCCTCACCACGTTGGGCTTCGTCGAAATTGATGTGCGGGTTTAGGTTGACGAGACCTTTGAGTGAATCTACCACCAGTGTAGCAGGATCGTTCAGAACGTGCTTGTCTACGGGTGTTTCATCAGCTTGAGAGAAGTCATTGAATCCCTAGGAGCCCCTGGACGACCTTCACTGAAACCTACGTTCAGGTGCCATGCCGAACTGCTCAGGGGTGTTTTCTGAAATGGGAATCGGTCTATATCACAGCGCTTCAGGCCGAGATGGAGGTCAGTATTGAGCGAGTCACATCTCAAATCAACCTTCCTATCCGCAGGCATATCACGGAGGTCTTGACAAGCGGAGGCCCAGCTGATGTGCCGCCATTTACCGCATAGGAATCGCGGGCCGATGAGCGGATGCTCCTGTATATAGGAACTTTTCTACAAGGCCAAACAAAGGCTGTATGAAAACCGCGTTGAACGAGGATGATTTCATCATCCATCATTCATGTAAAGATGAGATAGAAGCCAAGTATAAGAGCATAAGAGCGCGTGAAGGGTGCATAAAGTTACGATGTATAGATGGTGCAAGATCACTAATTACTCCCCCCCCGCCGTCAATCGCTGCTTATACGCCTTCTCTCCAGCCAAGCGGATCGCCCATGTCTAGCGGAGCTGATCAGCTATCTTGCCAGCTGGAGTACCATCAATACTCACAAATTTGTACGTCTCCGCCGCATCGTGAAACGTGGAAAGGATAGTAGATGAGTCCGCCTTCCCGTCCATGACATCGATTAGTGCGGAGAATTCGGAAAGGTAGCAATCGTCGTCGGTAAATACCTTTCGAGCTGACAGGATTTCGTCAGCAGGTACGTGGAGAGGAAGGTCGGGAAACACATACTCTCTTCTGTTTGCCCTGGTTGTCGGAAGTATAGCTTGGGAGCTGTACCATACGGATCGACCAGACGGAGCTTCCACCCGTCGGCGAGGATCACCAGCTCACAGTCATATTCGCCCTCTTGCGCCAATCAGCTCACACTCGATTGATATACAACTCAGACACACCTGCAAGTGATACCCCATGTAGGAGATGGCCCGTTGCCCCTCCTTCATATCGCCATATCGCATTGGTGATCCGAGGAATACGGTTCTCTGGAGGAACGATCTCGTCCTCGTCGAACTCCAAGCTCAGCTTGCCAGCTTGATCGGTGTGCTCGACGGTATGTACGTGAAGGCTGTCATAGATAGGTCGAGGCGCGAGGAAAAGGGAGAGGTCAATGATGTGGGTACCTTGGCTGACGACCGCTAAAAAGGGTCAGACTGCTTATTGAGCATGCGAACAGCTCACGTCCTTGGTCCATCGTTTTGTCCCAATATCCTCTAGTATGATGCAGATTCGCAGTCTTCGCCGCGTATGAGCTGCTTCGATCAGCATGATCCATGGTGATGAGACTTAACTCACTAAGCCATGAGATAGGTCGCCGTCGTCGCCGTGACGGTCAAATTGTTTTCCGTAATGATCTTCCTACATCGCTGTAAGCATTTGCCTGATCCCCAATTTACCCCCCTAGATGATACCTACTTCATCTCCTGAACGGCTAGAGAATCATCAGCGAGCACTCCTTAAGATCTGTCTGAGCCGACCTACCCTTCAAGTACCTCAACATATACCCGACACTGGTTGCTCTCCCTTGCAAAGCCTCAGCGACCTTATCCACCTCATCGAAACTATCCGATGATATCGGTTTCTCGATAAACATTGCTGCATCCGGGAAGTGCTTGATGAGCTGGAGTTCCGCGTCTTTGCCTGGTACCGTTGAGCCGCGAGGAAGGGGTCCGAAACCAAGTACCGCTAGGCTATCGCCGTCCGTCAACTTGTGGAAGAACGAAGGGGGACATGACACACTCTGGTCTGTCGGACCCTCGGAGAGCAACCGCTGCATCGTCAATACTCTTGAATATCCGAGTGTTCTCGTATCCCGTCTTGACGGAGTCATCGAGATGCTTGATCTTCAATACGCGTTCGGCTTTCGGTAGGTCTCTGTCGACAAGTCCGACCACGTTGAGACGGTCACCAAGCTTCTGCTCGAGACGTTTGCTCTACGTCACTTGAGTCAACTGGGAATCTGACGGAATGAGATCGTACATGGTTCCAGGGTCCCTCGGTTGTGCCTATGATCATTAGCTCGGGTATGCGGAACAGACGAGTGACTTACCGAAGTTAATGGGTCCAGCTCCGAGGAGAAGAACATTCATCCTCTTCCCAACAGTATAACCAGCAGTTCTGATTGTCTCGGTCGAAGTGGTATGCGCAGCGACATGTGACATATTTGGTGTGAGCTGAGATGATGAGCGATATCGGGATGGTCAAAACTGTGGGATGTGGAAGAAGGGCTGTTTCCCTTTGGTCTTATGTACCCGCCGGACAATGGCTCATCGGCAATATGGATGACTGAACGGCGATAGTACGGACATTCAGCTCGACGACGGACTGATGGAAGCATGATACCCCTCCCCAAGCGGAACGGACGAGTACCGCACCAGTGTTTTAAATCTCCGAGTAAAGTCCAAGATTGGGTATGACGGTCGGTCTATATCACGTGAACGTTCGGCTGGCCTTCTTTGGAGATCTGTTTGTTCCGTGTTCGGGGAATTTGGCTGTGCTCTCGGCAGGTTAATTAATGATATTGAGCCTTCAGCACGGGCTGACTCATGACGGGATGACTATTCCAGAACACCCGGACCCGGCCTTTGAACCTGGAGCCACGTAATATATAAAGCGGTGAGGAACGGAGATGCGCGGTCTCGTCATTAACGTCATTCACCTACTTTATTGAAACACCCCCTTTATTGACGCATCTTCTCTTTCAATCTTGAAAATCCATGTACTCGGCCCAATATGCATAGATTCAAGGGCTGGTCATGAAGGGATTAGGTTCTAGAGCCATGAGGGCGTCCCTGACCAAGTCCTCACCAGGTCCCCGTTGTCCCCTAGGCCGCCTAGCGTCCTCCGCAGCTCTGACCTTTGCTAGCACGTCCTCTGTACTAAACACATGTGTTTCAAGGTTGCTCACGGTCACGCCGGCTTTCTTCCTCTTCCCACCGGTCTGAGAATCCCTGAAGTCCCTGTTCTCCTTCTCCAAGATCGTATTTCGAGCGCGAACCGCTTCAAAAGCAGAGGACAGCTCCTGCAATCGGTTTTTGACTGGGGTACGGATGATATCGCCATATTGAGTCAGGAACTCGTGGTTTTCGCGTGTGATTTGAAGCCAGAGGGGTCTGGGAGAGCCTGGAGCCTTGGCGAGGTGGAGTAGAGGGGACAGGGACGTCGGGGATGACTCTGGAAGGCTGGGAGGGGTACAGACCGGTTGATCTCCATCTCGCCCGAGTATTCGCCTCTGTCATGGCTTTCAATCTTGCCGGGACCACATTTGAGCACCAGTCTGCCTTTGCAACTCGTCCAGGATGGAGAGAGGTGAAGATCGCCGAGGGAGGGAGAGCTCGACCAGCGGCAGACACGCAATCAATTGATGTGACCCATTCCTGCCTCCCCGGCGCGCCTTTCCTAGCCAGCTTCTCCTTCTCCAGCACCGCTAGCACTCGTGTGGACTGCGTAGCACCGATAGCATAGCCAGTCTCGTCCTTATTGTAGATATCGGCCGGATTATACGAGTTTTGATGAAGGATTGAGGCCATCTCGGCGAACCAGACCGCTAGCTTCTCTGGGCACGAGCCATCGAGGCGAGACGTGTCAATCTGACTTGGGTGATGCTTGCGGAACTTTTGAAGCCAGTTGGAGCCAAGGGAAGGGATGGGATTGGCCGGTAAAGGTGTATTGATGAGGAGGCAGTTATTGCGGAGATGTTCAGCTGTCTCTAGAACTAGACTAGGCTGCGGGGGAAGGCTAAGGAGGGACAGACGACGTATGTAGTCCACCAGACAACCTTCTTCTTCAGGTGTGAGCGCCTGGAGACGAACGGCGCCCATGTTATGGTCGGAGTAGCCCTTGTTGACGCGCTGGAACAAGGTTTACGGTAAAACGTCAAAATCGGCCGCAATCTCTCGCATGCTTCGCCTGGCTTCGGGTGGGTCGTGTAGAGAGGCTCTGTAGCTATCCACTGCTGCCTGGATGGCCTCCTTTGAGGCCGGCATCATGGACATAAAGGTCAATATTCATATAGGCCTTTTCGAGTGAAAGAGAAGATTGGCCGCCAATAATAAAGTAGGTGAATTACGTTACCTACCGCCAATACCCCACGTTTCAAAGGGGGACGCTCCCCGATTTCGCCTCCGAGATGAGAAGCGCTTTTCAGCTCTTAGCTAATCGTAACTAGCATAATGAAAGGATGATCAGCGATAAGGGATTACGGAGTCTAGGTACATCTGTGGTGAATGAGTACTGAGTCAGCGAGCTCTTATCGATCAGCCTGGCCATCTGGTCGAGTCGTCCCAGCGAAAAGAGCTGGAAGTGTGGGAATGCCCTGGAAAAGCTGAATCAGCGGTGAGTCATGTCTCCGCCGAGATGAGTCAACCGAGCTAGAATACCGAGTCACTGCGAAAAATAATCTCCGAGATCGGTATTGTCGTGCCTATCTAAGCGGGGTACGGTCTCCGTAGGTCGCCCGGTTAGCATTTTTACGGAAGCCGAGATCGGGCCCGACTTACCCACCGCTAAACGGGCTTTGTCATCAGCCAGGGGTCCACGAGTTCCGGTCGCGAATCACCATCGCCGCGATGGGTTACGAGGTATATAGATAGCGTGCGGACGTCTCTTTTCATCAAGCGACACATTACTGCTGCTCAATCAATAAAGAGACAACTACTAAACTACTACGGACCTATTACCAACCAACCAACCCAAACCACGTCATAATAATGTCTGTCAACGGTCGACCTGGAACTCCATTCCCATTCACCCAACAGCTTACTCATCATCGACGAGGCAGCTACAACCACTCGCATAAACCGATTCACTTCCCGGTTCCCGCTCTCCCTCCTCGAACACCACCTTCGCTTCTCAAGCGAAGTTCCTCGTCCGGCTCATCATCCAGCCGAACCACACCGACCCTCTCCGAACCCGCTGCGAGCCATCTTCGAACTTTATCTGCATCTTCGGGCTCCTCCTCACCGATGCCAACCACACCTCTTCTCGACGTCGAGGGGATCCGCCGACCTCACCCAACACCTTTCGATCTCCCTGAAACACTGTTCTCTACACCTCCCAAACAATCCATCAGTTCACTCGCGATGCCCCCACCGGAGTACAACTGGGCTGATAAGGCGATCACTTCGGACACCACCTTTAATCTCACCAATACCGCAACGAGACGACCGCCGTTTGTCCGTCGGGATACACCTCGACCGGCTGCTACACTCCAATCACTTGCTTCCTCCATCGACGAGGAGTCCAACTCTAAGCGACGACGGTTCGAGGGCCACTGGATCGCTTGAGACGGAGAGGTAGATGGGGACCGTGACATGACATGACGAATACTGGAAAGAAGGAGCGATTGTATATAGACGACCTGATCTCGCAGAGAGAACGAATACGTATATTATCATAATGAATCAGATTCAATTGCAATACACCGGGCTGCAAGCACAGTCCACTGCATTAACCGTACAACCAAGACCATACAACCAGACACCTAAAAGGCAGCGCAGGATCCCAAGAAATGTGAAACTCCTCTACAACCGCTAGGAACTGCGTGATGGAGCAGTGGAGCTGTTCACCACGGACAGGTGCAGGGATTTATGACAAGTCGAGTCGGGAAGGCTATATCGGTCCGGGGGCCGTAAGGAGATCGCGTTGTATTGTCACCGTTCGTCGCGTAGACATCGCCGTACCGATCGGAGCTGTACGTTGAGTTTGGATCCGATGCTAAATGCCGCCCCCTGTGTTCATATCCCATGCTGTACGCCGTAACCGTACTTCATGACCAAAGGGTCGATAGGCCTCTGATTCAGTGTCGCCGATGCTTTAATCCAGGACTCCGGGATTTGCGGGTTGACAAGTGGGGATGGTGTCAGCCATGGTTTTGGGATCCGCGTTTTGTCCGGCAAAGGCTTAAGTCGTTCCCGGTGTGAAGCTGCGAAGTCCTGGATGATGGAGACGATCTCGCGCCAGTCGGTCATCTTGCCGGGACCTAACTTCATTGTCAGACAGGTCTATGTGAACCGGTATCCATCAACGCACCTTCATCTCCGCACGCTAGGCGACCGGCACCTTGGGGTCCGGACACCATATATCCCAGCTTCTCCTGGACGAGCTTTAGATGATCGGCTGTGAGAGGATGTTGGTACATGTGGGTATTCATGGCGGGACAGATGATTGTGGGTGTAGAAGGTGAGAGAGCGCGTAGGAGTGATGTCTATGACGATTCAGCACAAACCAATAGTGAAAGATTGGGGAAAGTACTGCCAAGTTATCGCATAGTCCCCCTGCAATTTTCGCGAGCATATCCGCTGAGCAAGGTGCGACGATGACCAGGTCCGCCCAGCGTCTTAACTAGAGGACCGAAGTCAGCACTAGTCAATACGGGATGGCGGGGCCCACCTCGATATGCAGTATAGGATCCCCCACCTTCCGCCAATCCTGCCACCGTCAGTACACATGATTACAAAGCAACCACAACTCACTGCCCACTCATCTTCGTCCGTCCAGACTCCTACACCTGCACGATCATACATTCCAGCCATCGTGCTATCGTCATGCATTGCTATTTGACCTTCGAACCCATGTTGTCGCAATGACGAACGGACGGCGTGATTGATATTCTCCTGCGAGTAAAAGAATGACGATGATTTCGTCGCAACGATTTGGAACGCTATCTGCGGATCCTAAGAGATATCAGACATGACCATAATGTCACGTAATGCTTGGGATTCACCAGTATTAACGCTCCAACGATATCAGGTATCTTCACGCTCGCGACGCTTCCCGAGGAGATAAGTACCACCCTCAACACCCCATCATCTTGCTCCGGCCGATGCTCTGCCGAGACAAAGGGGTGTGCATGTCTTCGTAGCCTCTGGGAAGGTCCAGCTGAGCTGTTCACTTGACCCTGCATTGTTGCTGAACGGTGACTGCGCTGGAAGATCTAGAAGATCCCGAAGCTATTTGGTGGCAAGGAGGATCCGCCGAAAGGGGGATGTAGCAGATTGATTCCGCTGAGCATATGTGCCACATTCGGCGTTTTTCTCGACCACTTGTGAATCTCGCTATCTATTCTAGACCCTTCCACGTGGTTTTGGTGATGTCACGACGTGGTCTCCTAACTTCGTGATGTTCTTCCCAGTTTAATTATCCCTACGTCTCTCTTACTGATAAATTGCTGGAACATTGTGTCCTCTCTTGATCTCCTCACCCTCACTGACGCAGAACAAAAAACCCTCCTTCATCATGGATAACTTCACCGACAAATCATCCGAGGTCATCAAGGCCTCCATGGACAAAGCCGAGGAGCTGCCGAACTCCCACAGTCCATCCTCTCCATCTCATCTCAGTACTCTGGGAAGATCCCTCTGCCACCACATCCGCCGACAATCCACCCACCATACCACCCAATTCAACATCTCGGAGTGATCCACATGCAGACAAGCTAGCAAGAGGTGATCAACCGCGACAAACTGATCTTTCTGCTCCTTCTGTAGCTTCTGCGCTTCTCGTAGTACAGCATGATAGGAGTTGGTGAGTGGTATGGGTGGTCATGGCGGAGGGTGGACGACGGGAAGCTTGTTGAGCCGAGAGAGAAGGGTACGTATCTACTCAAGGCGAGCGGGGTGGAAGGGAAGGCATTCGAGGCGGAGGAGAAGAGGAAGAGGGCAGGGAGGAAAGTCGATAGTAAAGGTGCTGAAGGGCAATTCGAAGCTTTGACCAAAGTAATTGGCGCCACAACGCTCAACGAGTACCAGGAGTATATCGAGAAGGATCGGCATTCGAGCGACGATTCGCGCAGGTGCTCGTTGAGGAACCGACAGTCCCGGACACAGTAGCGATCTCGAGAGGCATCCGCGAGAAATATCAGACCTTTCACGGGGTTCGAGCTCTGGACTCAGCACTTGTCCTCGCCGCACAGCTCGCCAAGCAATACCTTACCCAGAGGCGATTACTCGATTCAGCGATTGACCTCCTCGATGAGGCTTCAAGCGCTGTTATGGTGGCAAGGGAAACACGACCGGAAGCTATCGACGAGTTGGAACGAAGAAAGCTCGGCTTGGAAGTCGAGGCGCACGCTTTGGAAGGCGAGAGGGACGAGGCTTCGAAGGAGCGGCTTGAGAGCGCCAAGAGAGCTATTGCGGAAGTGGAGGACAAGCTCGGCCCGATCAAGCGAACATACGAGGATGAGAAGCACATTGGCGACAAGATCAACGAGCTTCGACGAAAGATTGACGAGCTTCGTGCCAAGGCGGATGAGGCGGAAGGACTTTACGATCTTGCGACTGCCGCGGATATCCGCTATCACTCAATCCCGAACCGCGAATCCAAGCTGAAGGAGCTTGAAGCTAGGGAAGCAGAACGTGGCGGGGCAAGCCAACAGGTTACGCTTGAGATGTTAGCGGAGGTTGTGGCGCGCTGGAATGGAGTACCTGTTCCTCGACTAGTGGGAGACCGAGAAGGCGAAGCTACTTCGCTTGGAACGCCTCATTACCAAAAAGGTCATTGGGCAGCCTGAACCAGTCAGGGCCGTTGCCAACGCCATTCGACTAATCGATCCGGCTTATCCAATCAGAACCGCCCTATCGCTTCTTTCCTCCTGTTGGTCCTTCGGGTACCGCGACATTGCTTGCGAAGACACTTGCTGGAGTGATGTTCAACAGCGAGGAGGCAATGGTACGAATCGACGCTTCCGAGTATTCCGAGAAGCACTCTGTCTCCCGCTTGATCGGTGCCGCTCCCGGTTATGTCGGCCATGAGTCCTGCGACCAGCTGACTGAAGCTGTCCGCGGAAACCATATTTCCCCATCCTCATCGACGAGAGCGAGAAGACGGCAAGAGAGTTTCACCAACTGCTCCTCCAAGTCCTCGATGATGGTCGACTGACCGACAACAAAGGCCGAGTCGTCGATTTCAGGAACACTATCATCATGATGACCAGTAACGTCGGCTCGGCTTTTCTGAACGAGAACCCATCCGAGGGCGCAGTCCTACCGGAAGTCAGGGAACGGGTCATGGGGGCGATAAGGTGAGAAACGTCCCAGATCCCCCTGGAATCTGTCAACGACGTAACAATTGCAAAACCTCCTTCTCTCATGAATTCCTGAATCGGATCGACGAGATCATCCTCTACCGTTCCCTCAGTCGAAGCGACATCCGCAAAGTCGTTGAAGTCCGCCTCCGCGAAGTCCAAAAAAGACTCGACGATAATAACCGGAAAATCAAACTCGCCGTTGACGGACAAGCGATGGACTGGCTTGGTTCAGCCGGATACTCCCCTAGTTACGGTGCTCGACCCATGGCCCGACTTATTCAGACTGAGATCCTCAATCCTCTATCGAAGCTGGTTCTGCAAAATCGGGTCAGAGATGGGGAGTGGGGAGACTGCGAGCGTGACCGCGGATGTTAGGCGGAACAGGCTGGTGGTGAAAACGAATCATGAGATGGATGTCTCGCACCCTGATGATAGCGAGGATGAAGATGACGCGATGGATATCGAGGTGGAGGAGATGGACTAATCGGGGAAAAGAGGGGGGAGGATGATTGGATGTTGGGGCCTGTAGCATATGATTGGAATAGGAGATATGTTATGATGTAACGAGAGCATGTGCGTATAAATATTTCCGGTTCTTTCCCTTTCCAGCAAGAATTGTGGCGATTGACGGTTTTTGTATCCCTTGGTCAGTCACTAATACGGAGTAGCTTGACATGAGTGATGGAAGGCGGAAAGGGCCAGAGTAAAACGGCAGGATGGGGCACTGGGGGATTAAAAGAGGGGAGAGGGGGAAGAATCGTGGGGGGCCAGGGGGAATGGGCGCGTGGAGGGGACTATGGTAATTAAACGGGGGATGGTCGCACTTGTACTGAACAGCCAATAATTCATACCGTCTTCGCAGCGTCAAGGTCGTGCTCAATATGACTCTTCATCAATCACCAAATGATTCGTTCAAAGCGATATCCCCCTATGGTATATATGCACTGCATATTCGCTACTGAACCACTGGCCCCTCAACTAGATGATTCATCAGCCTGACTTAATCACGTAGAAAGAAGAAGCCTTACTCATGACTTTGATCGCCAGCTTCCCGTCCGGTCCCTTACTATTCTTCGTAGTAGTGAAGGCCATCGAAGCATCTTCAAACGAGAATCTTCAGTATTGTCAGTTTCTTAGATTGGCAAAAGCATGAGAAGCGTACTTGTGCGTGATGAGCGGTTTCAGATTGATCATCCCTCTCGAGACCAAGTCAATCGCCATCCGATATGTCCCCGGTCCGTACTGATAATCAGCATCAGTAGTCTGAGCCCAAGTGCTTCCGCACGGAGCGGCGGAATCTTTCGAGTGTAGCCGGAGAATCGCGGCGCTATGCCCATCGACAGCCCGTGTATCCGGACAATTGCGGTGTTACATCACTAAAAGGGAAGTCGGACTCACGCGGAAAGACCCTTTGATATTCAGTTCCCGGTTAGTGATCATGAGCATCGGTACGTTATTGTACAACGCTCCGTTCCCGACCTGCCCTGATCAGATTTGGCAGGAGTCTGGAGCGTTTAAAACGGACCTGAACAAACTTGCCCTTCCGCTTGAGAAGCCATAAACCCGTCTGAACACAAGGTTCCGCCCCGGAACACTCGAATATCGTGTCAACAGCCGTGTGTCCTCGATCACTGAGGCCGAACTTCTCCTTGATTATTCCAGCCTATCGAGACTCAGCTTGACTTTCCGCATGAAGCGGGCGGCTCACATGTCGCCGTGTGTATACTCCCCTCTCTTCCCCTTTCGCGACAGGAGAAGCGATGTGGGTCTCGACTCTGAGGTGTTGCGCCGCGAACTCTAGTCGTCCAGGCTGTACGTCTATTGCGATGATCCGCCTTGCTCCGAAGGCTTTTGCAACGGCCATCACCCTGTATCTTGAGCTCAACTCGACGGTCGAAAACGGAGGTCGCATACAAGAGTCCCACAGGACCTGCTCCGAATACTGCGACTGTAGATGTTGGTCGGAGTTCAGCGACGGTTGCGACTGCATTGACTGCGACTGCTAAGGGTTCCATCTAGAGATCTCCTGGGTCAGCGGGGAATACGCGGTCCATTGCGAGCTCACCAAAGCGCCCTCTTCGAGGGATAGATTCTGCTCATGTTATTTCAGCGGACATCGAGATCAACAGAAATACCATACGTCTGGCAATTTGTAACACCTGTCGATCCCGGTCAGTATACATCCTGACCCGGTGATATTTACCGCACAGGTCTGCTGGAAGCGTATAGTATCCTTGCAATGTCCCATCTGTCCCCCCAGCAGCCGCAAACTTCATGAATTCGCATTGCGCATCTCCCCGTTCATCAGCTTCGACTTCCTCTCGACACGACAAGACGAACAATGTCCTGACTTGCAGAAGTCACACCGGAGGCACGCTTCGCCAGGCTGATACCGTCACCAATCAACCAGATCAAGCAGTTCGAGCGAGCTGACGTTGACATACCTCGAGAGCGACTCGATCTCCTGGTTGAATGTTTTTAACGCTCTCACCCACTAGTCATTCATTAGCTCATCTGCATTACACAGCGCCTCCCTGTCCATGGGCGAAAGATTTACCCCTCATCACGATACCTGCACACTCGTGACCAAGTACAATGGGGTCCGAGAAAGGTCTATCGCCGACCTGATCACATCAGCACTGCTTAGATGACCATCGGAACGGATTGACCATGCCCTCAGCGTATACATGCATGTCGGAACCGCTGTATCATGTCGATCAGTAGTGCTCCACTGGTGATCGAGGTGTATGTACCAGATCCCTGTCCGCTTCGGACACACCACAGCACTTTTCTCATATCAGCTCCTTCCCCCTCTTCTATTGGCAGAGACAACAGTGCTTGGATATCTCACGGAATCATACTCACTCCCAAGGTCCACAAGAGACAGGTACCTCCCTCTGCTCCATCGCAAGCCTCTCCACCGCGATCATCTTACATGCCCAGTTATCCTTGGGTGCGAGCGAGTCATCATCCTTCGCCTTGAACAGGTCGGTCGAGCTGTGTATAGGAACTGGCATCTCCGCGTTTCAGATTGACCGATGAGGTGATAAGCCGTCAGTCTATGCGCCGGATTGAAAGGGTAAAGAGATGACGGGGAGATGCATAAGGAAATGGTCTGACCCTGTGTTGTATGAGGGAGAAGGTCATGTGCGCGTAACGAGAAGCGGAGCGGGAGAACACGGCGGATCCTTGAAAGTGGAGGAGGAGGGAGGACCAAGGGGGGTTCTCGGGATTGTAATATAACGATTTGCGAACTCTTCCTTCTCGCCTACCTAGAACCATGTCAACAACGCCTGCATCATCAAAATGGGTTCCGCTCGAAGCCTCACCTGAAGTATGAGTCTTTGTCGTCATCACTTAATCCACTGATCCCGCTAATATCCGAAAAATAGGTATTCAACACCGTCCGTCCTCTCCCATCCTCCTCCTTTCTTCCACAACTCGAACTGATCAATCCGTCAAAACTCAGTGGGCTCGTTCCCTAGGCCTGCCTGAAAGTCCACTATCATTCCAAGACCTCTTCTCCCTTGATCCCGAATTCCTCTCGTTCATCCCACAACCGGTAAAAGCCGTTCTTCTCCTCTTCCCTGCTCAAGGTGAGTTGCAAGATTCTCGTGAAAAGGAGGAGGAAGAGGTCGGGGAGGGGAAATGGAGTGGGGAAGGAGTATGGTGGATCAAGCAGACTGTATGATCTTATTGATATTGGTCTCGAGAATCGGGACACAGGCTGATTTAGGTAGATACCGAATGCTTGTGGTTCAATCGGCTTATTACATGCTTTACTGAATCTACCGAGTGATGGACCATATGGGTTGGCAAGGAACTCGGCATTGTTGAAGTTTAAAACTGCTTCCCTACCTCTATCACGTACGTCTATACGTAGGTTTTACGGGGAATCTCAAGGCTGATGACATGGTATCTTAGCGACGGACCGAGCGAAATTACTGGACGAATCGGACTTTTTCCAAGCGGCTCACACGACCGCTGCTCAGAGTGGACAATCTTCTATCCCTGAGGACCTGGATGTGGACACCCATTTCATCGCTTTCATCGAGTCGGAGAATGACAAGAGGTGAGATAAGCGGTTGGGGTCGAAGAAATATCACTAATCCGACGTGCTAGGGAGAAGCGAGTGGTGGAGCTTGATGGGAGGCGGAATGGGCCGTTCGACAGAGGAACATGTACAGATCTCCTGAAGGTGAGCCGGAATTCCCCGTCGAGCCGGGTTCAGACTCACTGATGGATATACTAAATCAGGATGTCGCCAAAGTAGTTCAAGAGAAATACATCGCCCGATCAAGCGGAGATATAAACTTCAACATGATCGTCTTGGCCGGCGAAGAGCAAGACTGAGCAAGATATATACATGTCATACATTGTACGATACTCTGTACAACATCATGATCCGACATCCCATCCTACTAGATGTACCTTCCCCATCCATGCACAGGCGCACGTTTCCCATGTCCTATCCTATGAGATGTACACCTTGCGCAGCCTTGAGTACGCGGAACTCTCCCTTGTCCGAGGACAGGTGACAACGTCGAAGTTATTCTTGGCCATCTCCGCCAGAGCCTGCTGCCTCGTCAGCCATGGCGATGGGGTTTTCACATAGACTCACCTTTGACGAGTACACGTAGCCGTTTGGAAAGGCCAACGGCTCATTCTGACTATCCATCACTTTCCCGCTGATCCGACAAACGATAGTCGAATTGACATGATGCGACATCGGAACCTCATGCGCAAGAACCTTGATATCTTCGTTACATGTCGGACAGTCGATATTGCCCACTTGAGCCTCGGGATGCTCGTGAAGATCGTTCTTCGGTGATGAAGGTAGACCTCCAACTGGAGCGGTGAGATGTTCCCCTCCGACCAAGCCAAGCGCTTCTTCAAGGTTATGTAGGGGTGGAGCAGCTGGAAGGAGGGGTATGGTAGGAGATTTGGGGCCTGAAGGGTGTTTGCTTGGATCGTCGTATGGCGCACAAGAGGGTACGCGGAGTGAAGACAGGCCGGCGGAAAGGGAGAGTGCGAGTAGGGATTGGGACGGTAAGGCGTAGAGATTCAGGAATGTTTCTCGGAATTGGTCGCGCACTGCAAGCCAACGGGACCGATCATATAGTTTCTGAAACGATAAGCCTAGCTTTACAGTCAAAAGAGGTTGACGAACCCGGTACAGCCCCACACCCGTCTTCTCCCCGAAAGCAAGCAAGGTGATTCCCTGTTGCAGCTCGACCATATGTGACGTCGCCCAAGTCGAGAGATTCTTCCGGCAATAATTGATCGCTCCTTCCGTATCTCGCTTCCGACAGAGCTCGATGAACTCTTGCAGCCGTAACGTGAACTCGAGATTGTTCTGCGATACCAATCTCAGCCAGTCTCCACCAAATCTTAGATAGATGAAGCACACCTTCGTTTTCTTTAGAGTCCCACGATTCTCGCCACACCAAGCCAGTGCCTCGGCAACGGATTGCTTCTCGACCAATGTCCGTTCCACACGCACTAGCTCGGCAAAGAGTTTAATGTCAACGAGGTTCTGCGCGATCGGATAAGCGACTTGAGAATTAAAACTGGTTTTCACTCACCTCGATACCCCTTTTCTCCGCAAGAGCTTTGGCAGCTTTCATCCGCCCTGTCCGTAGAAGGTAATCAACGATATACCGGTCCAGCGTTGATTCTGTCTCCGGTACCTCACTACGACTCTTAAGCATAGTAAGCGGAAGAGACCGACTAAACCCACCTCGTGCGTTCTATTGCCGTGGAGTCTTTGGCTGAGCTCGATCTGGGTTCCATGAGCTGATCAAGGTAGCCTAGTCTCGCTCGTAGCGGTGTGGGTTGCTGCTCATTCGGCTGCAAGTCGTCCAACTACGATTTCGATTTGCCGCTATCAGCGAGACCTCGATCCGGTATCGGTAGCACAGGCAAACCTTCCGCTTCAAACCCCGTACCCTCTCTCCACCTTGAGCAAGCTTAATCACAACAGCTTTCCTCCCATCATCGGTCGCAGCACCACCGCTCAACGACTTGACGAGGCTCTGTAAAGCCGACTGGGGATAGGTCAATCGTGAAGAAGCACAGTTGAGGGAAGGCAACGCACCTGGACAGCCAAGAAGTCTTTCTCGACTTGACGTTGGGCGGAGCGGTGTGAACGGCGGAGTAGCTCGTAGGGCGTCTGTAAGAACGAGCGTCAGTACAGGATGATCCCACAACTATCATAGGGGATGGGTGTATTCTGGAAACTGCACTGACCCGGATGAGGGGTTCTTCGAGCAGTAAACCGCCGTTTGAGGAGTTCGGATGTCCGGCTGGCATCTTGAGGGGACGGCGGACGAGGCAGGAGCTAAATGCCCAAGCCTCTGATCACGGATTGACTTAAGATAGAGAACGGATAAGGGGGAAGCAACGATAAAGGCTACAATTGGAAGTGACAACAGGTCGAAACGATGATACTGAACCAGAAGACCTGATGTTGTCGGGACATCCGAAATCTGCACGTGATTACCTAGACATGCTTCTAGATCCCTATTGAGATCGTTCTGCGCATGAGTCGGCCAAGTTGTTTGTAAGGTGTACGTAGATGCATACAACAGCTAGAGGAACAGGGACATTACAGCAAAAAACCGAGACTTTGCTTCAGCTCATCCCACAGTCTCGTCCTTTCCTCCTCATCTAGCTCTCGGAATGTGATGGGCCCGTTGCTATCACCGCTAGATGAGCTCAGACCAGATATCGTCCGCTGTTTAGGCAGTGTGCTAGGAACATCGGGTTCTGCCTTGTCTCCGGCCTCTTGCGTAGGAAATAAAATGGATCTCGCAGTCGAGTGAAGAGCTCGTTGGGAGGTCATCGATAAGAATGTCTGATGGGAGTGCCGGTAGAGCCTGTATGGCATCAGCCGATCTAGCGTAGGGATACAGCAATGACTCACGACCAGATCTGCTTGTTCACTGCTTCCTCTTCGGTTATCGATTCGAGCGAGCGGGACTTGAAGCTGCTTTTGAGGTCATGCAGGAGGTGCGGGACGTGGTGAACTCGCGGTCTGCAAGGACATCAGCTTAGTCGCCCTAGTCGGTCGGGCTAGAGACCCACTTCCACTGCGCTACTTTGCCTCTAGGTGTCCGAATCTTCGTCTTCGGATCGACCATGGCTGAGGGATACCTGTCAGTGTCTCCTGGGATCCGACGATCGAAACATACGATGAAAGACATCCGAGTCGAAGCGGATAGTAGGTGGATGGTGCGGGTACGTAGTAGGGAATAGGAGGGTGAAGCGCAGTACCGATCCGGCATAAGGACCTGTAGAGCAGTCGCAATGGATTAGCGGATGTGTACCCAGCTCAGAATGATACCTACCGCGATGAACGAAGAACACCCCATGCCATTTCAGGAGAGTCTCGGGACTCGGAGTGAGGTACATCCCCGTCGGACAGTTATTAATCGCTCGCAACGAGGCACTGGATGGGGAATGACTCCATCAGCTGGTTGTATATGAGGAAAGAGAGTGAAAGGAGTGACTATTCGATGCCGAGTTCAGCTGCGAGAAGCGTCGAAAACTCCGTCGACGTGTTGCGTTGCTTCGATGGGGTGATAGTTGGTGACGAGGACATACTTGGTGTGTTGAAAAGCTTATCATTACGGCTATCTGAGCTGCATCACGCTCGAGGGGCTCAGAAGCAATAAGAACGAACGGTGCCGGAAGGGTATCTTTCTGAAACCAGGCTATATAAGGTGGAGGTCGTACAAGTCATCGGCGGTTTACCCGGGATGGCGACATGTTGTCGCAGTATATATGACCCGGATGCATGCAAGAGTACTCTGGAGCGGTCAGAATTGTATTAGATACAGTCATCACCACGCGAATACTGTTCTCGTCCGGAACTGAGAAACAATCGGCCAGGAGTCATGACCGTCACTGAGGCTCAGCGATACGCCGCCTAATGATAACGGTCTTCTAGCAGGTGAGGCGATAGGGTAGCTTGCGGTTCCAGCGATACCGGTGATTGCGATACAAGTACGATACTTTCCACTCCACTCAAGAAACGTCCTCTGTCATTGGATTTCAGGGACAAGGCCCGGCCGATCTTCTGGAGTAGTTGTGAATTAGTGATTCCAGCAATTTTCAGCATCGTCCGACGATCTCCATCCCATTCGATAGTGCGTGCTCCTAATTCGAGGCTGGAATCACCCCACCAGGCAGGGTATCATTCGGATGATCGCCGAGGACGATAATAAGAGGAGGTCGTCCCGAAAACCTCCACATATGAATACTAGGCGGTTTTGTTGAACGTCAGCTTGGGAGCACGGGGGTTTAGCTGTGTGGGAATCTGTGCAGTTCCCGGCATCTCGGAGCTTTACTTTACTGACGGCCTATGTCCATGAAGCTAGCGTAATGAAGAAGTGGTCCTGACGATCGTTACCCAGGTTTTACTCGGTGGTTTTCCCGAAAGAAGCGTGTTTGCGGCCAAGTTTCGAGCGGTATATTGGGAGTCGCGTTCAGTGGCGCCTTTGTCTCGGCTGCGATGAACCGCCAAGGTGGAGCCACATTCTAGATATCTGTGGATCTGCGGAAATCATACAACGCAGAACGCACGCATCGGTCTATTCCATGTCTCTCGGTGCTCAAAGCGTCCAGTTCCTCCGCACGCTTCCGCCACGAGACGAGATATACCTTATTAGTGCAGTACCCAACGGGAGAATCGGCGGGACTATCATGAGTCCGGTGAGATCGGATCCGGGGGTTTTAAAATGTGCGGGAACGGTTCGGAGACGCATGGGCCCTTACGCCTCTCGCTGGAATGGGTGGGCCGAAGCGATTGGAGCCGCGTTTACGTAGGTACCCGGACTCGGATGCGGATCGGAGGACGGTCACATTTTCTAATATAGGAACCACCTCACCGCGAACCCGTCATCCAGTGTTGCCATCGATTTGAGTCAGTGCAGGTTATTAGATTTGTATATACATGTGCCCTTGCAACCGATATTTTCGATTTTCAACTATTACGGATTCGAGGTCAACAGATTATTCTAAAGATGGTGCACTAGGTGAGTTTGAAGATTCACATGCGGGAAGGGGCGGTGGGAAAGCCGAGAAGACCGAAATATCGATAGAATTGAGAGGAGTTACAACGGGCGGCCACGACGATCGCCCAAGGTTAAAAAAAGGTGGTCAAAGGCGCGGATCTGTCTTTGTCGCTGCGGAATGGAAGGGGCGGGGACACATCACACAAAAGAGCGGAGTCATTCCGAGGTGATGTTTCACGGTGATTCCCACGCTCGGGCCAACCTTCACACGTTACCATCCCGGTCATGTGAAAGGTGCCCATACATGTCGACGATCCTTCCTCTTCTGCTTCCGTCAACTTTCACCTTCACCCTTTCCATCCTGCTTTCGCCATTCTCAACGGCATCTCCCATCCGATCGGAGCGAGGTGTGGTTGCGGGTCTGTGCGCAAAAGGGTTTGCGTGTGTCCGCGGATCACGCCTTTTGAGCCGTTGAAGCGGATCAATACGTGCCTCGTGTCCCCAAAACCTGGCGGACACCCTTTATCGTCCGAGTGCCATCATCCTTTCCTCCCCCACCAATTCGTTCCCATCAATCTCTTTTTGGGTCTCTTTCCTCTCTTTGATTGCGTAACCTATCAACTTGATCATTCCTTACCGCCCCGACACCTCCGTATTGAGGGTTATCAGCTCATCCTACCCGTTTGACCACCCTTTTTCTATCCTACCGGCCAACGATGATGCGCCCCCGAGTCCCCGTTCGTTAGACATATAATATCGACAGATTTGCTGACTTGATCCTTCCTTGTAGACTCGATATAATACCTACACTCCCACCAGCTCGGTCTCAACAACCGATTCCAATATCCATCAACCCATCCGAATTGTCCCCATCGCCACCATGTCCACTTCCATTCCAGCTTATCGAGCCAACTCGGTATCACCACCTTCCTCATCTCGCAAAGCCGTCAAGGCATCCGCCACCGCCTCCGCTCCCTCTTCCCGACCACCGACTCGAACCCCAGCAGATCCATTCTATGGTCATGAGGAGACCTCAATATTATGCGCCCGATTTGTGAGTATTGCTTTGGGTGGCGTAGATCCTTTTGCTCATCAACCACCTTTATTCAGATTACATACCTCTTCCAATGTCCCAACATCCCCACTGCCAGCGTACCCGGAGCACCCACACCATCCCTCGCCCACTTCGTCGCCTACGCTCTTCATCGCACACGTCTCCCTTCCATCGTCACCTTCGCCGCCCTCCTCTTGCTTCAACGGTTAAAAGCTCGATTCCCCGCAGCTCGGGGATCATCAGGTCACCGGCTCTTCATTTCCGCTTTCATGATCGCCTCCAAGGTCATCTGCGACGACACCTACTCCAATCAATCATGGGGGATCGTGGCGCAGAAGATGTTTGCGTTGAAGGAGATCAATCAGATGGAGCGGGAAATGTGCAGCTATCTGGAGTGGAACCTCAATGTCATGGGCGATGAGGTCGGCGAGTTCGAGGCGAGGATAAGAGCCGAGCATGGACCGAAGGTCATCCCCGAACCTCCTTCAAATGCCAATACGTTCTACCCCACTCCCCAGTCGACACCCATCCCTCAGCTGGTCGATCGCCCGATTCGACCTGTTCCTTCTCCACACAGGAACAGGTCATCTTACGCATCATCAATTGCGAGCACTCTTCCCTCACCGCCATCATCGCCTGGCCACTTTCCCCCGTCCTCCTCGCCTCAACCACCACACTTCGCGTCAGCCTACTCGTCCCTCGCCTCATCACCCGCGTCAGACGATTGCAAAACACCTTCACCCGTGACGCAAACTTTGAATGGAGCTTCATCTTGTTCGCGAGTGCATTCGTCGAAGCCCGTAGACATGTCTCTTGCTTTCGAAGGTCGGCAGAGGCAGCACGCGACAAATATCGCTCTCAACGGTTATTCCATCAATGTCGCCGGGTGGTGAGGGGAGTGGCGATGCTGTGAGACATACCCCTTTCGTTCAACGTTTACCTGTTCTGTGATATCATCATTGTATATAAGAGACCTATCATCTTCTCTAGCATTTTGCCCGGATCATCTATCAGCATCTACCGTCTCGTACCTAATAGTTTCCTCTTCGTGTTTATCTAAATCTGCAGATATGCTGCCAAAGCTATCGACTGAAACTTCTGTTTCCCAGACCCACGTCTGCTCCAAGGTACAGCTAAGAACTTCGTCTCCGCAGATCGCGCTCCACACCTCCGCTCTTCCTGAGTAATAAAGCGGATTTACGATACGCGCCCCCGTCTGCCACAGCCACGGATGTAACCCGCTTCGGATACTAATTGCTTCCGAGACGACCTGTGGTAGCAATACAGTCACCTTTCAAGCGGCAAAGCACCCCAGCGCTGCATAGGCCCAGGCCCTTGAGAACAACGTCTACTCCTGGTGAAGATCCCCTACGCGTACCTTGCCGTGTACCCCAGGGTAAGGAACGTTCGGGCCCAGATCTTCGGTTTTTTTGGTTCTGTATGATATCCTCAATCCGTAAGGGGTGTTTAATAGATTGGACGGATGTGTAAGACCGTATCGATGACACAGCGCTGTCAGCCGGTCATGGGATCAATTCAACCACTCCATGGTGGATACTTGTCGGCAAGATTTCAGGTTTCGGATCGCGGGATGAAAGGGCATTCGTTGACCGAAGATCCGCCTGATTAGCGGTGGTTCGTGCCTCACTGCCACAAAGGGGTTGCCGGAAGTCTTTCACAGCACTTCGCACACCAGACAAACAGAGGTCTGGTCTTTGGATCTTGGACGCCATCGTCAGACTGTCAGCTGAAGTACGAAGTGGAAGTCGAAGTCCGGGTTTAGATACGATGATGAAGAGGTCATTCGATCGCCGAGATTGGCTTGGCGGCTCTCATCATCGCCGTGCATCTGTTACACCAGGCGGACCAAGAAAGAAGTCCACATCCATCATGTCACCGATGCCCCTTCCGATTGCCCTAACGTTGCGGTAGGGCATCGTGTTATTCCGCAGACCTGCGTCATGCTTGGGCGGAATAAGCTGGGCAATCTTCGGATTCCTGTCTGGCATGCGGAGAAGCGGATTTCATCAACGGATACACTATTCACGAGGGCAAACGCCACACCTTTTCAGGTGAACGTTATGCCTCCTGAGCTGTCCGCTCCCTCGCAAGCGGCGCAATGTCGGTTTGATACGCCATCGGTCTGGACCTATGCATGGCCAGACTACCATCCGGCGGCTACCTCTGACCTGTTGCCGCTATCTAATCCCGCTTCTCGAGGTTGGTCCGGTTTCCGGTACTCGACCTTATCCACCTTGACCTGCATAACTTAAGTCAGCGCTGCTATAGTCCGAATCGGAATGCCCAGGATAGTCATGCCATTCGATTAAGAAGCGACCAGCTCACCTCTCCTTCTACAAGCTGGTAGACATATGTGACAATGACTGGCCCCTGTACGTCCATCAAAGCGAAAGATGGTGTAGCGATCCTATCCCGAGATTCAGAGGTCTTTCCTGTATGACGATCGGATGCAGACGCTAGACCTACCCATTCCACAGTCCGCTCCATGCTCCAGTCGCTGAACCTGGATTCACAAAGAACCTCCCTTCAAACTCGAACGCCTCGAACCTATCTTTCCCGTAAGACCCGCTCATTGCAGCAAAGGAAGGGAAAGGACGGACCGATGTGTACCTCCGCTGACGAGAACATCCACGTCCATCTGCCTAGCTAAAGCAGCTAGCATGTCCGCATCTCCTGCCGGGACTATCTGCTGGCCGTGGATGACGCCTATCCGGAGGGATTGATGGGGGATGGTGAGGGAGAGGGGGAAGTGGGTGTTCTTCGGCAAGCGTTGTCATCAGCTCTGTCATGGAGTAGGAGAGCAGCGGAATGCAATGCCACGCAAGCATAGAGGGTGATCGACCGCTCACCTCGTCAAACTCGCCTCGGACAACGTTTACTTCAGGTGCGATGGTTCGTAGATAATCGTATGTCTCCTTGTCGGAGACGTTGCCGGTACATATGATTTGGCCAATCTTGCCGGGTACCTGGAGGGAACGAAGACAATCAGCATGGTAGAAGGCGATGTAATTCATGGCTACTAGCCAAGAGCTTCTTAAACTTTGCTGGGAGGTCGTGGGTGAGGGTCGGGATGTGTAGGTCGCCAATTACGAGGACAAGAACCATGATGGCGAAGGAGGAAGTTGGGAGCCAGGACAGGTGCTATCTTCACCTTGCGTATTTGATACGCTTCGAATCAAGAGTGCTTGGTGATCACTGCGCTCGTCCGTGGACTTCCAAAGCTAAGAATACTGAAAGGATAGAGCAACGATCTGTGTTTCCGGGGACGTGAAATACACCTCCGATTGATTTCGCTTCTTCGGGCAAAAAAAAACATGGACGTTTCAGGTTATTAGCGAACTTGAAAGCATACCATTATCCTTTCCTACCTTTTCCGGGACAATCGCGAGTGCGTTCCCGTCTTCATCAAGACAAAGGTCCCCTCCGATTCGAACAAGGATCATGTCGGCCTCGGCCTCGACCTCGACCATTTCGATACATCAGCCAGGCTCCACCCACACTTCACTAGCCGATGGACCAGGCGGGTTTGATCGGACTCGGTTCATGGGGAAATGGGGAGTCGCCTGGAGCACTTTACCAATGTGGAAGGTGAGCGCGTGTTGACTGACGAATATCTGCTCGCTCGATGCTGATTAAAGTTGGTCCCAGGATAAGAAAGGTCAGATCGATAAGCCTGTCTCGAGCTCCTGCTTTGTTTCGGAGCAGGGCTGATCACCAAATCTATTTGAGCAGATGTCGTAATCACCTACAAGCCTGTCGCTTCCAAGTCGAAGATAAACACTACTTTCGATGATCTCGTCGAGTACCGAAAGCGATCTGCGACGGAAGGAAGTGCACCCAGTACCGGTAAGTATAGTCCATATTGGGAACAAGTCAGCTAAGTCTAAGTCTTCTTACAGTGAAGGGAGTTGATACACTATCAACCGGGTAAGTAGGTATTTGCACGCGAAACCTTTCTCGAAGGTGTGGTTAGATGATGCTAAAAATGGCGTATGTAGAGCGAATGGCGCAACATTCGATTGGAAAGGCTCGAGCTATCTGTTCTTTATCCACTCACATTGGGAAGTGCTCGGTTACGGGAAGGACGAGGAGAACGGTCTTGAGTGGGCCGTAACATGTGAGTTGTAGACCTCGAAAGCGTGTTGAACCAACCGCTGATTCAAGAAACTCAGACTTCTCCAAAACCCTCTTCACTCCCGCCGGCATCGATATCTATTTGCGTAAATCCCCTTCAGCATTAATGTCGAGATCAGACGATACAGCCATCCGGAGCCAGCTGTTGGAGCGAATCGCTACCGCTGTGAAAGCTATTGATCATGGGGATGTGGCGAAGATGGCGATTGGGGGCTTTGAGGTTCCGGGTGTGGTGTGATCGCTTCAGTATTGAGATGCTGGACATGGGAATGATGATATTGTACGCCGTATCGAGTCTTCCTGTACAGCCGTGAGTTCTCTTCAATGTGGCGTGCGCTATTCGTTTGTGGCTGGAATGGAATTGTTTCCGGTGTCTAGTGTGAACAGTCATGAATATAGCCTCGTCGATGCTCACATGACTGTTGACGACTATTGACGCGAAAGGACGTGTCGATGGCAAGTGCTAGGTTTTTGACCTGCGATTACTCGACCAGTCCCGGCATGAGACATATAATCGACTGACTATAGATCGCCTCCTTCGAGACTGCGGATTTTTGGTGAGACCATTCGGCTCCCGACTCCTCTCAGTGGTATGAATACCCATGTTCGCCAAAGATCTTCTCTCTTCCTCGTGCATTGCTAGATCACACAGGTTACCCCCCAAGTCGAAATCAGGTAGCATGAGATCAACGCGGCCATCGTGAACTCACGATTCTTCCCCCGAAAAAGACCTGCAAATGATTTACACCTGTTCTGGAGTACAGCCACCCAAAACCCAATGATACCGAGCACCGCAACTCGCTTCGGCCTTCAAGATCCTCGCTCCAGCAGCAATAGTTCCCTGACCGGGACGATTTAATCCAAGACTACTGGACCTGCGATTGAATCCCACAACCCAGCCTTACATTCGGTGGTAACCACGAAAGGATCGTCAATCTCGGCCGACGTCAGGCCATTGCGACACCTACACTAACGACACCCCTAAATGAGGACCTTGAGCCTTGCAGGCTCGACAGCTCATCTTCGCCCGGACCTGAGGCAGAGAACCTACCGGGCTTCTGTTCGCCATGCCAGGATTATGAACTCAGCGAGTACCTCGCCCGAACCTGTTTACCTTCCGCCGAGCCGTCGAAGTTCAAGCAAAACGTGTACAGACCTCGGAGCTTCAGGCGCGAAGAAAAAGCGGGCCACACCACGATTCGAGATGCAAATCATATGGGTATCGATGGCGCCGCGAACAGGACCTCAACCGCCTCTCCGACGATGACACAGCCACAGACGACATCACCCATCACGCAAGGCCTAAGTCCGAATCCAAAATATGACCGAGCAACCTGGAAGAAGATCCCCAAAGCCCGAAAGGACCTCCTTCGACGGTTTCCCTCCACCTGCAGGATCCCCAGCTTGGACCTCATACACGTCGAAAAGTTGGAATGTGTTAGTTTGAACGAAGACCTGAGACGAAACAACGGTAAGGGGACAAAGGAACTAGGGTCTTGTCGAAATTGTTTACGGCTCAAGAGCTCACATCCCGGCGATATCGGGACATGCGAAAGCGTAGGGCCAGAAGCTGATCCTAGTGATGTCAAGAGTATACATTCACGGCTAAACTCCCAAAGTAAAGCGCAAAGCTCATATCAGCGGAAACCCAAGATGGCGGAGAAAAGGCGAGTTCAAGCACGTGAAGCTCGAGCTCGAGGGTGAGGCTGCATAGTGGACGGCCGACTCGGTATTGAATGTCGATGGTGTCTTGGGCGTGAGGATGGATCAACCAGTCTCTGTTGTCGACTGCCTCTTCTTCAATATCCGCTCCAATGCCTTCTCCAGCTTATTCGCCTGCTGCGTATACGTGTTCTTGTCCCCGTTGTACTGCCGACAGTTGTTGAACATGAGTTTCGCGTCCGCGAGGAAGTCCTCGACACTCTCGTAGTGATTGTTGTCAAGCTTGTACTCCATCGTCGATAAGTCTGCCGGATATATAAGCGGTTGTGGCGTACTAGGTCAGACTTGAACTGACCCATGGGATTTGTGATGACATCGTAATAATCCCGCACGGTATTGCTGTCGACTGGCTTAACGAATGGCCAAGCGGAGGGTTCATCTTGGAGATCATTGAGGACTAGCTGGAGAAGTACGTGGTGTGGGTTGCGCTTAGGTTGGCGGATGCTGGGACGGCAGTCAGCACATGATGTCACAACTCGTGAGTCACTCACATCTCGTCAAGATCCGGGTTCCAACCACTTTCAGCTAAGGCAGTTTTTCGTCAGCTATCCATTAAAGTCCAAGAGGTTCTCAGCTCACCCAGGCCAGGTACATCCTCCTTCGACAACTTGACTTCACCTTCCTTCTTATCTCTGAAGACCTTCAAGCCAGGATGCACGATATGGCTCTTCGAGATAGTCCGGACCTTCGCCATTATGGCCTAGTCAACCCTCAGTATGGGTGGATGAAAGGCCCGGCGGACGGACCGCTTTTTGATCTGCAAGCATCTGATGAACCTCGAGGTACCGAACCTTGGGCACCATCGTACATTGCATGATCGTCCCACCCTCATAATCCTTGATATACCCAACCCACCGCTCTCGATCGAAGCTGATCTCCTTCGTGAAGCCTTGCTTCTTGAAGTATCCGACGGCATAATTGTCGGCGTATGTAAGGAAATGATTGATCATTGGGTGGGCTTTGCGGACGTGATCTTTGAGGGAGTTCATCAGGTGGGAACCGTACCCCTAACTCACCCATCAGCTATGTCCCACATCAGTGGAAGGTATAGACCCACCTTGATCTGCTCCGAGCTGTCTACAGCACAAAAGACGATCTCCGCAAAACCCCTACTCTCAAAAGGCCGATAACAGATCCCACCAACGACCTTCCAACCCTTCTTGACGATCGCCATACTGATATGATTTTTGTCCAGCACGAGTCGGGTGATGTATTCTCGTGGCATTTTTGGTAGCTGCCGTTGGAAGAGGTTCTTGAGGCCTATGAGGAGGATGGTGGATACTGCATCGGGGTTGCGAGAAGCAACGACGGTGAGCATGATCTCGCGTCGGGATTCCTCAACTGCTGCGGGTCGAGGTGGTAGCTTGGGCTAGACGGCTATCAGTGAGAGGGAGATTCAGAGACGTGTCGTGATGCGTACCAGCTCAACACCCTTCCATACTTCCACTTCGACCCCCGGTTGAGCTCTCCCCGTACCATCACCAACATCCTCAACATTCGCACCCTTCGTCAACCTTCTCACAACCTCATCCTCCCGTTCCTTCTCCTTGATCTTGATGCCCTCCCTTCTCCTCCGTTCCCCTTCATCCAGCTCAGGTCGCTTTGCAAGGGGTACATCCTCTTCATCATCCTCATCTTCCTCATCATCAGCTACCGCATTATCCGGTAATCGTCCGGCGACATGTTGATCTCCGGCTGCGTCGATCTCCATGGGTATCAGACCTCGTGCTCCGCGGACGACGGTACGGGGTTTGGTACCCTTCCCAGCGGTCTTTCCACCGGGCTTCTTTCCATGTCGAGGGGAGGATGTTGTCTGCGGCTCATGTTCTTCAGCATCCCCGTTCGTAGCTGTCCGACTCCGCTTTCGAGGTCTTTCTTCGTCCGAGTCACCTGGAGTCATCCCATCACGAGGTGTGAAAGGCGAATCCGAGGCTCGCGTAAATTCGGCAGGTTGGAATGGGAGAGCTGGCTTCTTTCCAGAGGGTCGTACAAAGTGGTGAAGCTGTTTCAATAGTGATGAGATAGATTCTGGTTCAGGTGTCGGAAAGATAGTCAAGAGGTCGTCATCCTGCTCCATTCAGCGTTTCTCACCAACATAGTTAACCCTTCCCCACCTGTAAGATCTCCTCTATCCGGCCGACCACCTTCCCCCTCCTCACCCTCTCAGGCTTACCAAGATTAACCGGGAAGACATGCCCCACCCCCTCCTCCCAGCCATGTCTGCACCTCTCACAAACCCTCCACCAACCTTCCTCAGTCCGTTCGCGCTCCTCTCCATCCATCTCAACATCCCCATGCATTCCCACTTCTTCTCGGGCAACAAGAACGACCTCACTCCCTTTCGGCGGTTCTAAGCCAGAGCAATCGCATCCTTCGACTGTACATGAGACGAAACGAGCGATCTTGAACGTCTTCTCTCGGTCGGAGAGTTCAGTGAAATCCGGTACTGAAGCTGGGTAGCGATACACTACTACCCCGCTAGGACCGCTCTCTCCCTCATCTCCATCGTCTTCCCCATCTTCGTCTTCTTCTCCGCTCTCATCCTCATCTTCGTTTGCTTCAAGCTCGTCTGCATCGGGCTCGAGGTTAAGAGCACTGGACGAGACATCGCCTTGAGTCTCGGCTCCCTGATTCTCGCTTGAGGAGAGAGATTGAGCGGATTTTATAGGTGAGAGGGAGCTAGAGCCGGAAGTCGTGGAGTGGGAGGAAGGTGGAGGTGGAGGAGGAGGAGGAGGAGGCAAAGCACGTGAAGAGGGTGTACGCCGATTCCTTGGTGGCATGACACCTACATCTGCTTGAGAGACGAGTGGAAGAGAACGTTGAAACTGGTCTTGCTGAATTGAGCGCATCAAAACAAAGGGGGGGCGGATGTGGCCGCTGAGCACGAGAAACGAGATTCTGCCATGATGCTGCATACAAGAATGCTATATGACCAATGCAACATCCATGCCTCGTCCTTCATGATTCCCCGTGCTCCGTAAAACACTCCGTACGCCGCTCGTCACCTGACGCTCCTCCATGTCAATCCCTTCGAACGATCTTTGCGTACGAGGGAGCACCAGGAGCCGCCTTCGTTGCTGGAGGACCGATGATGACCCCAGCGCTAAGCGAGACCGCGGCTAGCTTCGCCTCGATAATATCGTCCGCTGTCTGACTGATCGTGGGCGAGGATGCTGCCGCCCTTTGGCGATGGCCTGACGAGGACGCTCGAGAGTTCGGCCTTGGGGCAGAGGGGTCGTATAAGCTCCCGGCGTTTCGGATCGACGGCACGCGCCTGGGGAAGTCCGGATCTGCTTCTGTTGCACCCGTAGGAGGATCCATAGCTGGCATAGGAGCTGGCGATCTGGACGGAGGAGGAATGATTGTCACTGGTCGAGGGGAAGGGTCCCCTCCGTTCGCTTGAAGGATAATCGGGTTCTGCTGCAAAGCCTTGACCGCAGTACCATTCCAAACCGTACCGTTTTGCCTGGCTTTGGCTCTCTCCACCTGCATCGGTTCAGCGTTGGTTCCGGTTCGTAACAGAGGCGGGAAGTCGGTTGTGCTTGGTGCGGGTATTTGAGATACCTGTAACGGCATAGGCGAGGGGTGGTACGGGACGTTGTTCGCTGCCCAATCTGGTCGTTGTGGGAGTTGATGCTGAGCAGGCGGGTTGAGGATGATCGACGCCGCTCGCCGGGACGAGCGAGATGAAGCGGTGGTTGCAGATGACTGGTGCAAGATCAGCTTATCATGTCTGCTCACTGATGGCTGGAGACTGACCGGACTGTGTCCTCGAGTATGGCGCCTCTCCCCCATTCCGATGCCCGTCATCCCGTTGAAGCCCTGTCCCTTTAGTGGCTTCTGCCTATAATTCGCAGGTTCACCGGCAGGAAACATGGCTCCCAGTCTGACGCTACTGGCGGCGCTTCTGGTGCTGGTTGTTGACCCCCTTGAATGTGGCCTGGAGCCATCATGGTACGATCTCGAGGAAATGGACGATGCCGACGAGCTGTGAGGGTATGGATTTGGTCGCATTGGTGTCGGCTGAACGAGGCTCGGATACATGCCTTGGTGAGGAGGGTAGAGGTAAGGTGGTTGATATGGTTGCATCCCTTGAGGGATCATTGGCATCGGCTGGCCAGAGCCCATCATTTGCGACATGCCGCTTGGATAGCCCCACCCATAACCATTTGTCGCCATTGGCGGCATGCTCACCTGAGAAGGCAGGAAATTCGGATGGTACTGCGGTGCCGAAGAGACATTTTCATTGCCTGATATACCATGCTGCCATTGCTGATTGGCGTAGGCACTTGGCGGAGGTTGGCTGATGTATGCGGAATTAGGAGGCATGTTGTGGTCGCCGTACGGTTGGTGCGTCGGGTACATCGCTCGGCCCGGCTGAAAGTTGCCAGCATATCCCGCTGGCATCTGATCGAGGTAGCCATTCGTGACCGGCATAGGTTGCATCGAATACGCGGGATGCTGAATTCCATTTGGGGGGAAAGCGAAATTTGATCCTCCGTACTGGTCCACCGGTGGGACGACTAGAGGATGCTGTTGCTCTGGTTTAGGTGGGTGATACAAGGAAGGGTATACCGGTTGGAACGCCGGCACGACAGCGACCGGATCTCCAAAAGGATGTCGAGGAACGGGGTCGGGTTCATCATGGTATCGCCTCGCTGTTCGTCCGCGGATCTCGGCCTCATCCCCCTCGCCCCGCTCATCCAAAGATCCTACGACTGACCCATCTTGGTCGCCATAGATCCTCTGCCTTGCCAGCGCATATTCTGCTTGCTTCTCTTCTAGGGTTTTATGTTTCGATGATCCTGCTTCTTGGGTAGCGTCATCGACCGAGTCGTCCGTACTACGAGGGCCATTGGTAGCCGATCCTCGCTGCATGATCCGGAAGTTCTGCCTTGGTGAGGGTGGTTTTGATACAAGCTCGGAGAGACGAAGAGTTGAGCTAATGCATCAGCTATCAGCTTCCACTTACGACATACCTCTGCTGAATCAATGATCCCATAATACCGATGATCATGGAAGTCTCCGCTCCGGGGACCGCTTTCAACCCATACCATTCCGCCGCCTTGTACACCAGCATCCTCTGATATTTGCTCGCAGCTACGGCAATGACGACGAAGGAAGGTCCCAAAGCAGCGAGGGTCGAGGTTGATATTGTCAATGAATCAGTACTCGGTGTTTCGCCGTTCATGACTCGTGCGATGAACCCCTCAATCTCCTTAGCCAGTACGAGAAGGAAGATCCGGTCCTTCCCGAGGAGTGAATCTTTCAGCTGATTCTCGGTGGCCAGGTTGCACAATCCGACTGTAGCAGGTTCAATGGTAGAATTATTGACTTGTAGTTGTTGTTGAGAGTTCTGAGAGGGTTGGCTGGCGGTCGAAATGGAAGTGGAATTTGGGGAACGATCATCGCCGTTCGAAGGACCGCTGGAGCCGCTGAGCGATACCGCACCTGACTCGCTGGCGACCGGTGTCATACGGCTACAACATGTCAAACTGAGGTCGCGGAGGCGAGTAAAAGACTTACCCGTCAGGGTATGAGGCGTCCTCCTCTTCGTCGCCAATCTCCCTGTCAATTGAGTTGTCCTCCCCACTGATTGCGCCCGATGACCTTGGACCCTGCTCGCTTCCCTCATAGCTATTGCCATCCATCTCGATGTGCACGTTATCACTCTTCGAATGACTGCTATCTCCCGCCGCGACAGCTCTTTTCCCGTTTAGCGACATGAAAGGCATAGGTGAAAGCGGTGCGAGGATGGCGACAACCGGGCGAGGGGTAGACATGGTAGGGGATGATATGCCTGGTGTCATAACTGTAAGAAACTCGTCAGCTGCCTGTGGCGAGATGTGCAAGATGGCGGTTAGGGTTAGAGAAGAAGGGCGATAGATCAAGAAACGGGCGATTCCACCTCCGAAGCGTCTGAATAGAAGAAAGGAAGGTCCAAGGAAGGTGTTACGTACGGCTTGAATTGATCACGAGAGGAGCTGTCACCGCTGACATCCCTCAGAACCCCTAGTGGGGCGATTTTTCCTCACCCTAACCAGATCAGGGGAGGAATACCTTGAGAAACGACCAGACGGTTACGGAATGAGCTGATTCTCTTGGCAAAGGTGATGCAGCTCTCAATATCAATCGAGTGGAGGAAGGTGCGTAGAGGATGAATTCGGGAACTGTTGATGAGCTGATCGGAGCGATCGAGAATGAATGACAAGGAGGCTGAAAGACCGTTCAAATGTACACCGTGTACACTTTGTGAAAGTCGACATGAGACACGCGCCGGGCAACCGGAACGGAAGCATTTTCGCCTTGACGTATTTGTATCCAGACTTACTGCGCATTCTCTCGCGGCAATGCGGTATTGCGCCAGGCTCTGCTAAGCGACCAGGGTTCAAACAGGACGGAGTCGTCGAACGAAGATGACATGCCCATACTGTGCATCTGCGAGTGAGGTACTCCAAGCGACTCGGTATGACCGTCCCACAAGGTATACTTCTCTTTTCATCCGCCTCATCCCGCAAGAACGGTTGAAGTCGTTCTCCTCCGGACAGCGGGAGCCGTCGTCTTCCGTGTTTTCAAGACCGCCTTCTCCGCAGGCTTTCGCATCCGCGTTGCTGATCTCACCGGATTGTTCTCCTTCCCAGTGGTAACTGCTCTTCTCGACCTGCTCTGGACCTTCAAGACCGGAGAACCGAAAACCTCCTCGTCCACCCATTCGTATGCTGTCGCGGCTTTCGTCGGGCTCGCAAAGAGGTTCCCTCGACCTGGCGTACCTGAGATACCGGTACTTGGAGGGAAAATAGCTTTGCTTCGTTTCGTCGGGCTGACTCCGCCCTCCGGAGGAGGAGGAGCGACATTCGCTCTTCTTTTGCTCGGTGAAAGGGGTGTAGGCGGTGCCATCCCTGGGGATGAAGGTCCTGACTGGCAAGAAGAGTCGCTGATTGAAGATAACGGCGACGAAGGGAGATTGGATGACGTGCGTTTCTTGACTGGCGATTTTCGAGGTGATTGGGACGACCGAGGTGTGGGCAGTTGTACCTGTTCTGGCGGGATATTCCCTTTGCTCGAGGTCTTCAGACCTACAGCAAGATTAGCTCGAACACATTTGGGGGACCTGGTGGACAGACCTTTCGGCTTGCATGTGGTCTTCGCAATGACCTGAATAACCTCCCCATCCAGCAAAGTCTGTGTCTCCCAATCCTGCGGTCGGAACTTCCTCCACTCCTCCTCAACCCTCCTCACCCACCGATCCGTCTCTCCATGCACATGCATATCGATAATACCTTCCCACTCCTTGCTCGGAGGAGTCGCATTGACGAACACAACTAAACCCTTCTTCGCATGCACGACCTTCGCAAACTCCTTGACTAGCCGTTTCAGTCCGTGAACTTTCAGAGAGGTACCCATGATGAGGAGTAAGTCGGGTGATCGAGTCAGGTCGTAAGATTGCAGTTCGCCGATATCATCGCCTAGCGGATGTGGCTCGTCGTAAAGCACGATCGCCGGTCGTAACGTTCCTATCGGCAATGCTCGCGCAGATCGAGATATTCTTGATGCGCCTGATACATCCAGCTCATCAGTACACCTCCACTCATGAATTAATATCACTTACTCCGTTCTTCACAAGCAGGACAACCCGGTGCCTCCCCCTCTCTGAACATCTCCACCCATTCCCTCTTAGCTTCGAAATCCGCCATACAGAGCACACACCGAACCCTGCCGAGATCCCCATGCAGCTCAACATTCTTCGTCCCCTTCTTTCTCAACCCCTTCCCCCTCCCGCCACTCTCCAGTCCGATGCTTCGTTCCAAGCCATCTACATTCTGGGTATACGATCGAAGTAGCTTTCCTTTCCCCTCGAGTTTGGATAAGAAATGGTGCGTCCTAGTCGGTTTGGCAGCGGAACAGGCTATGGACAATTCGGCGATGAAGGTGTAAAAGAGCGAAGTCGTAGTAGGGTTCGAGAAGAGACCGGAAGAGAAAAGATCTCGACCTGTGACGAAGGAGCAGGGGTATCGAGCCTTCACGAGCGAGTATAGTCCATCAGCAGAGCGGAAGTCCTGTGCAGAGGTGTCAGTCATATCCTATTTAGTCACTGTGTCCAAAGGAAGATCAGGAAGTTCTGCTGCTTGCCATCCGACTGCAATAGTACTAGCTCAACTCACCGGTATTCCGCTAGAGCAGCTAATCCCCGCTCCACTGACGACAACAACCCGTCTAGCCTTCGCAACAGCAAGCGAGACGTCCGACAGTGATTTCCGCTTTGCGAAATCGGAGGGATCAGTAGAAGAAAGAAGGTGATTCAACGGGAGATGATTGATAGGCATAACGGCATCTGTTGTTGTCTGTGTCGTTTCGTTTCCGTCAAAATGTACAAGCAATCCTAGGTATTGTTGTTCAAACCGCAAGCGAGTGTCGTCGAAGGACGAGTCGATCAATGAGCGTTGCAAGACTTTCCAAGCTTAGTCTGGGAAGAAGAAACGATTCGTGACAAGGGAATTGAGAGAGATGCGGAGCGTGTTGAGTGAATCCCATCCTCATTTAGTGCCCGGAAAGCGAGGCGCGTTGCCATCCCACGTGCTATGTCAACAAAACCTTATATCTGGGTCACGGACGTGGCTGCATCTCAAGGTGAGCTGCATATGTGCGATGCACAAGCATACATTGAATGCTGTAGTGACTACGTAACGAGGACAAGCAAAGAAAACCGAACAACCACCTGAAAGCGAAGCTACCCATTCCGGTCTCAATCCTCCTCATCCGCTTCCTCCTCTGCAACATCTTCCTCCTGCTCAAGGTCTTCCCTGTTCCCTAGGTTCTGTTTGAGGTCAGACGCACAGCCTCCACATCCAGCTCGAACATCGTCGTCCCCAGCCCTCTGAGCTTCTCCACATCCGCTCTTGCTTCCGCAAAGAGAGCCTCTTCTCGGTCCCACGCTCGGGAGTCATCATATCCGGCGGACTTGGCGAGGTATGCCTTATCTACGGGTGAAATCAGCATAAACCCCAAGCGATGTGCACAGCGCTGACCAAGCGGTCTCCGATTGAGGATCGCCGCTGTCATCCTTGAAGCGTTCTCGCGATTCTCACGCAGACCTTTCCGCTTGAGCTGCTGTGGTGTCCGACCTGGAAAGTACGCCTTCATAAGGGTATAGTTCTCGCCTGTCTCCCCTAGGACCTGTTGATCATCAGTACCCAGCTCTGCACATGGTGTAGCAGCTTACCATGTAAAAGAACTCGGTCTCCTCCTTCGTCCATTTTTCGGACGATCCATGCCTCCTAGAGAACGTAATAGAGTTCACCATAGTCGTCTCGTCATCCTGCTCCTCGACGACCCTCTCCCCCATAGCCTCTCGGACCCGCCGTCGCTCCTCGTCGCGCTCAGCTCGAAGTGCCTCGATGTCGGGTTGATGCGAATCCCAGTCGATGGACTCCTGGTCCTCCTCCTCTTCCTGATCGTCCCCCGCAGCGGGTCGAGGTATATCCGCAATGGTGAACCCAGCTGCTTGCAGCTCAGCATCGGCTTCATCTTCCTCAACGGGAGGGGCGACTTCCGCATCCGCTTGTGGCTCCTCATCAACCTGCCTGTCCGCGTCCTCCTCTTCCTCCTCGTTGACCGGCTCGACCTCATCTTGGTCGCCGTTCTCCACCTCGGAATCCTGGTCGTGTGCGACCCTGGTATGCGAGACCCTGCCCGGTGGCCCGGGCGAGGAAGGCGGTGTCATCCGATCCGGCATCGGCTCAAAAGTCTCCTCCGAGTCTTCCGAGTCGATCGAAATCTCATCCTCATCATCTCCCATGGTCCCAGCTTCCTCTCGCCGTCTCGCTCGGTCGACGCTGAGCTCCGCCCGCAACTTTCGCCTTTGAATCTGTTTCCTCCGCCAAGTCTCCTCCATCTTCTCATTCCGTTGCGTACGTTTCCTCCCCTCCTCTTCCCTCTGGAAAGCATGAAGCCTTACACCGCGCTGAGAAACCCTCCCTTCGCTCATGAGCTTCGTAGCGAGATCCTTCATCGTAATGATCCCTGGATCGACATTCTCCCCAACCATCTCATTCGCCTGAACCCCATCAAGCTCGGGATGCGATCTCGGTTTTCTCACCACTTTCTTCCGTTTGTCGGCGTTCTGCTTGATACGCTTATCGTAGATAGTCCCAGCAACAGTTCGAGGATTATAAGGCCCTCTTTTCCGCGAAATTCGAAGCGTTTCCGCGTCCACCTCATCCTCTTCACCATCAGTATCCGCTTCTTCCTGATTTGCTGATAGATTTGGATGTCTCCCTTGTATGCGTACTGGTCGTTCTGATGTCCTCGGCGTGATCTTCTGCTTCTTCGCCGGCCTAGCCTTGGTCTCTTCATCCCCAGCATTCTCGCCCGAGCCAGGAGATTTCCGCTTTCTCCGAATCAGTGGCGTCTTGTGTATTATACCATCCGTGTATCTCGTGGTGACCTTCAGTGACTTAGGCGGCGGTTTGTACCCTGGTGGAGGTTGGATACTTGCCACCAGAGCAGCAGCAATGGAAGCAGCGTCACTTGGAGCAGGGGAAGCAGCAGGTGTCGAGCGGCGAGATGGTCCGGCGAAGGAATTGCTCGCAAGGGGGGGAGCGAGGCCCGAAGACTGACCAATGGGGATTGGCGTTGATGGTCGAAGAGTGGGAGGAAGGCCGCATGTACTGCTAGCGGTTGAGGTGGACGTCTTTGACGGTAACCTTCCAGGTGAAGGGCCGGTTGAGGTATGGTACGCAGCCGCGGCTATGAGGGGAGGTCGTCCAAGGTGAGGTGTACCACTTCGATATCCGTTGGGTTGAAGAACACTGGGTTGACGGGATGGAGTTCGCTCGACGTGACGGGTTTGGGGTCGGCCCACTGGTGTAGATGCTCGGTCAGGTGTGGACGCATTCGCAGCGATGGAGGTCGATAGATTGGACCCGCGGGTCGCATTTAGATTAAGAGATGTAGGAGCTGCCTGAGCCTGCGTATCTGCGATACGTGAAGGTTGTGTCGATACTTGGGGCTGAAAAGTGGGTTGTGATGGTATAGAAGGAGATGAAGAAGGTTGTACTGCAAGTTGAGAGATAGATGAAGCGGTAGGGACAGGAACCTTTGGTTTGGATAAAGCGTTAGGCTTATTGACTTTGAACTTGTTGTGACTCGCTACAAAAGACATGAGTGCTCGAGCAATGTAGAGGTTCTGTAGTGCTACTCACGAAGTCGGAGAGACATGATGGACACTAAACGCCAGTCACCGGGCACCAAACTGCATCTGTTGTGTGATGTCAAGACTGGCCGGTGTAGGGTAGGCGACTGCCCGATATGCTTGATGTTATGAAGTCATAGTAATCTAGGAAACGAGGTATATGATGACCGAGAAGTCAGAAAGTCAATCCGCGAGTGGTATCTTGCGAAGCCTATTTTCTAATAGACTCTCCCCGCTAGGCGGGCCTAAACGGCATCAGCGGCTTCATTGGGTGTGCTCTTGGCTGCTGCTACTGATATCCCAGAGAATCGCCCAACAATGATCCGTCCCACCCTCCTCCGTGTCGGCTTCCTCTTCCAGTCTCCTCATCCCATCGCTACGCTTCCCCTACGCTTCGCAACGACCCACGCAGGGAGCGATGTCCCCGTATCATCATTCGGTGACCCACAAGGCGAGATATCCACCCAACTACCTCCAGGCGAGGAGATTGATCCGCAACGTAGGTCCCCCATCCTCTCCTTGTGGACCATGATACTGCCAACTTTTCGATTGTACTAGAATGAGCAGCAACAATCTAATCTGTACAGTCAATGGCTATCCTCAACTCCCTCACATCTCCATCCAAAAACGACCGCCTCTAGGTTGGTGGGACATGCAAGACCGAAAGAATTTCGGCGAAGTGGTCAGTTTCCCCCCTCCTCGATCAAGCTGTTTCTTCGACAGCTATGATTCTACACGGCCGGATGACTGACTTCTTCGCCAGATGCACGAGGAGGAAGACGCTCTTGGGATGTGGGGTCCGGACGATTACAAGCTTAATCCATGGAACGCTCTCGGCCAAGTATGTCTCTTTCTCCTCTCTCTGTACTCTCCTATCAGTCCAGGCTTGGGATACTGATGTATAACAGTTGGTGGCCGTTCTCGGGATCATGGGCTCCTTCGCCTACATTGTCTACCGGACTCAACCAGAGAGCCCGGCTACACCGAGGAGTTATCCGTTCAATGGATTGGAGAAGGAGTTGGGTGGGAGGAATGCTGCTAGACCAGAAGAGGAGAATGTCAATGACGAATAATTGACATATTTGAATACGTAAACAGGGTGTGACAAAGTCTCGTAGCCCTGGACGAATTGACGCTCACACGGAATGCAGTGCAATACATGATAATGTTATTGCTACAGAATGCTTGAATATTGATGTGACCGATGCAGTACAATGCTTACTCCACAGCTACTTTTCCAGATTGTGTTCGAGACGGTGCTCGCCCTCGACCTCTACCACGTCCCCTCGAACTCGTTCTTCTGACCTTTCCTCTCTGACTGACCCCTTCCGGCGTCCCAGCACTAGACCCCGCAGACTCCGTCCCAAACTCCGACTTGCTAGCGCTCGAAACCACTCTCTTCAGCCGACCACTACTCGACGACTTTCTTCTCTTCGGGACACTCTTGCCTTCCGCCTCATCGCCCTCAACCTTCTCCTCAGTCTCGCTTTTCCGTCTCTTCCCCGTTCCTCTTCCCTTCGGATCCCCTTCGTCCAACCCATCCATCATGACGCCCCATCCCTCTGGCTGCTTCCCAGTAAGCCTTGCCTCAGCTTCGCGGTACTCCTTGATGACCGCCATCAAGCGCTTGCTGACGTTCGCGGTGGTACGACGGCGTGGAGCGTAATTGCCTTGACCAATGCTCAAGTCGAAGAAAGGATCAAGCGTCGCTTGCTTGTTGACCGCGCCAACCTTGCCACGTCGAGCTATCCGCTGAACGATCGGTGTGAGCTCATCATCGACCTTCGAGATTGACCATGAAAGCTCCTCGTGAAGGTAGCTTCGAAGCGCTGATAGCTTAGGGAAGCCCCAGTGGAAGGGTTCTTCCGATTCATCGGTTGTCGGATACTTGTACGCCTCCCGAACGAGGTGGTTAGGCCAATCAGCTGTGATGAAGATGGTAGATCCATAGCGCTTCTTCTGCAGCCAAAGTCAGCATTACAGCTTACTCTCTATTGACAACCAAGACTTACAAAGCTTCTTCTCCACTTAGTCTCGGTCTCACCCGTGTCCTGTCCTCTTTGCACTTGGGTCCACCAAGCCTTGAAAACGTCGATTCCAGTGGGTCCAGGGAAATTCGCGAGCAGCTCGAGCGCTACGACCGGTCCCACTCCCGGTAGACCGATGGTATAATCACTCCCCAGAAGGTAAGCCAGCGAGATAAGTCTTTCGCGAGTCAAGCTGAGCTCCCGGTCGATGTCGGAGAGCAAGAAGCATTCTGCATATTTCGCGTCATTGAAAATGTTCTTGAAGCACTGCTTCCCGCCGAAGAGGAAGACATCGGAATCATCGGTGATGACACCATCGACGAGGTTCAGCTCGGCGAGCTTTGCGCATTGAGCTTCCGCTTCCATCGGCGCCGTGATATACGGGATACCAAAATGTCGGAGAAGGGTCTGGCATTCAGCTCAAGTTGCTCTCAGCTGGACCCACCTGGATTTGGGCTATCATGGCTTGGGTGATCTCGTCTGAGTCTCGCATGGCCAGCTTGTTCTGCGAATTGAGAACCCTGATCTCGTCGTCAATTTCAGTGCGGACTTCATTCAAGTCGCGGTTCTTGATCTGAGCCATGAATCGCGCATAGTCGTCTTCTTCGGCCACCATATCCTCACGAGCCATATCCGCCTCCTCATCCTCAGCCTCAGAAGGAATCGTCTCGCCTGATTGCTCCGTATGAAGAGGTGGTCGAGAAACAGCAGCTGGAGAAGGTGATCTTGACCAAGCGATGGATCGGCCGTCATCCCCGTCGTCTGTCGCCTCGGCTTGTGGGCGGGACTCCTTTACTGCCTCTTCTTCTTCATCGGACTGCTCGGTTGTTGATACGGATGTGATCCCATTGGATACGGTGCTGTTACGGTGCATGGTTGGCTGTGGACGACTTAGAGGGGGTAGAGGTTGTCGGAACTCTGAGGACCACAAAGGAGCAGCACCGGGAAGTTCGGGTTCCTCAACCTCCGTGGATGTGTCGGGGACCGGCGCTGAGATTTGGGATGTTGATGCTGTTGATACGGTGGCTCGTGGAAAGCTCAATGCAGGGTTCAAAGCTTGCTGCGCAAGCGGAGCAGTGCAAGGAACGGGATCAAAGCTGTTCTTTGATGTTCTGGGCTGAACACCGGCTTTGAACTCTTCAGGCTGAGCGACCTGCCGCTGCGGAGCGGAGGTCGCCTGCCGAGTTTGATGAGCAGCATTTGACGGATCAATCGGCGGAACAGCAGGCGATACGGCAGGCTTGACTGCTGACCGGTCATTTTTGGGTACGATGATAGGTTGAGCACTGGATGTTGTGTCCATTTGGGTCGGTACTGGGGCGGCTGCAGGGACAGCGGACTTCGCTCTGATGGGAGTCTCGGCTGATTTCCGAGACAACGCCTTTATTTCCATTAATCCCGCGTCTACCGCTCTGACGGCCTTATGATTGGTGACCTGAGCCTTTGAGGACAGCGAAGGCCTTGCGGGTTTTGTGGATGTGGTAACCTCTTCTAAGTCGTCTTCATCGTCGATTTCGATGACTTCGAAGGGGTTTGGCTCCTGCACAAGGGACTGCGGTGTACTGCGTTCAGAGGGCGCAAGCGATACCTCTTCAAGCGAATTGTCGGACTCTTCGTGAGGTGGTTCTGACGGTGGAACCATCTTTGATCGCTGCGCCGTCTCCGCATCTCTTCGGTTTTGCGCTAATGCCCGAGCTAGGTGCTCATCCGCTTCGTCCTCGTCCGGACCTAGCTCCTCTTGCTGCAAAGCTAGAGCAAGCGCTTCGTCATTTGCAGTCGAGACGACCTCCTCATCCTTAGGTTCGAACAACGGTACAGCACCGTTTACTCGACGATTGCCAAAAGGCTCGATGGCTAGGTCTAGGGAGCGTCTTGGAAGTTTCTGAGGGGTGTAGCGGGCGGCCATCGCTTCCAGCATTTCTCGACGGCGGTGTTCTCGAAGGTCGAGATCAACAGGAGGAGGCTGGGGACTAATGTGATGAGACTCCTTGCAGATAGAGTTGGGTACGCGACTTACGCAGGTATTTCCTCAATCTCCGAATCTTCCTCACTAGTCTCCTCTTCCTCTGCTTCCGGCTTTTCGTCCTTTTCTATCTTAATAGGATTCGCTTTCGTTCCTTCCCTGATCCCCAGAGCCCATCCACCACCTTCGTCTTCTCCTCTTTTCACCAAGACATACTCCCTGTTCCGTTCTGCGGCTATCCTGACTGGTATTGTCAAATGCGCCTTTCCGACCATATCCGTTACGGTCAAGAGCTGTTGTGTCAAGGCGTTCCGTTGACTGAGGTGTTTGATCTGCGCCATGGAGAAGTCGAGAGCGCTTGGAGCGGCGCGAAGCATGTCCACCAATCGACGATGAGATTGTTGACGTGACCGAATGCGCAAATCTCCGATGATTTCGTATTGCACTTCGGTAGGTAGCGCACGGAACTCAGCAGAATCAACATCGATATCCTCGGGATGCATCTCGTCGATGAACTGCTTGAGTTCCTCTTCGGTAGCCAATCGGGCATCAGGCTTGTCCTCGGTCGATGCAGCAGGAATGGAAGCTTCCGGTAGTCTATAAGGGTCATGTTTCTTGAATTTCTGCCGCCGTAATTCTGCTGGATCGGGAGGTTCCTCTTGCGCAACAGGAGTGGGACGAGATGCTGCCGTCGAGCTACTGGTACGCGGACGTGACGGACCAGGACGACCTTCCAGGTCTTCCAGGTAAATCGCATTCTCCGCTATTTGCTCGCCCGCCTCATCGTCGTATCTCGTAGATACTTCGACGGCCTCCCTTACCGCTTGCCGAGCTGCTTGTTCATCACGAGCGCTGAAGACGATCAGCTCCTTACCATATCTCGATAGGACTCGCTCACGCCTGCGCAGACTTGACAGCCTCTCGCCGCATCTGCGCCGAGAACAGCCTCTCCGCCATCCGCGCATGATTCGCTGCTGCTCCGGCTTTCCGCCGCTTTCGTTCAGCCTAGTCGACCATCAGTGACGAAAGAGCCCCCCAACTCAGAATGGCAACGCACGATGGTCGACCGCTTAAGAACGGGTGCTCCCCCATCGAAGACGAAGACCGGCTTGATGCCATGAAACAGCAGTTTATTGATCCGTCTCAAGAAGCCTGGATCGCGTATGAGCTCAAATTACCCTTACAAGAAGCATTCAGTGTACCTAGCACATGCGCATTGACCAATACTCTACCATCTTTGTCCCTCATCGTGGCTTGGAACTGCTCAGCGTTAGCTATCGCATACAAAGGAGGTGATTATGTACCTGGTAAAGCCATATAGAACTATCGATGGCCAGTCGTTTGCCCTCCATACTCTCGATCCTAAAAGAAGAATGAGCTTTTTAAGTGTATCGCGCAAGAATCCGACATACTGCACAGGTCGAGCGACCGGATTGAGCAATGACCATAGGCCTTTGACACCCATTGTGCAACAACTCGCTTAAAAGTGTAGAAGGCATAGGTCGACGTGAAGACTTATATGAGAGGGTCCAGAAGCAGTCTCGTCATGAGGGTGTCGAAGCAGGATGAAACCTGTCTATGAACAGAAATGAAACAGATTGAGAACGAGGACCCCCTGAGAACTATGGCGGAGATCCAGTCAATCTCCGCCCGCCCAATTTGATGGAATAGACCGGACTCTCTCAAGGCTATACTCCCTCGTTCTCCTCGGTGCAATCCTGCTTTCTCGCCGTATCCTATGTCAGCTCTCGCAAGGCTCACAACACGAATGAGCTCCTCATCACCAAATAAAGCCGCGGTTGTCCGTCTATCAACCATTTCTCGGCATCTCAGCAGCTCGAATATCATGTCGGCTTCCTCGAATGCCGGGACGTCGGGCAGTGGGGCTTCGAAAGCGACTGCTACGGCCGGAGAGATGGAGGTGATACGGATGCATCTTCGTACGACATGAGTGCTGATGGCATCCGTTGCAGGGCGACATTTCCTTTGAGAACAACAATTATGCCAGGATATACAAGCTTACCCGGATGAAGGTGTATAACGCATTGAACCACGATATGATCCTCTCCCTGAGCGCAAAGATGAAGGTCAGCAGTAGGCCTGGGTGAACCAGCTATCAGACTTCGTGTCGGCTGATTCGTTGGTTGGCGCCCTCTGCAGAGCTGGAGGGAATCAGATAAATGCAAAGTCATCATCGGGATGGGAAGTGAGAAAGCATTCTGTTCCGGCGGGGATGTCAAGCGTATGTTGATCGAGGTTTGGGGGGTGGGAGCCGTAGCTGACGGACACGCTATCTATCTCCTCCCTTCCGGGTCGATCGGCTTCGCAGAACTGGCTATTGACGCGAAAGAAGGACGTCACACCGCACTGCCATTCTTCAAGGATGAGTTCGAGCTCAATTGGCTCATGGGTCGACTCGGCAAGCCATACGTTGCCATCTTGGACGGCATCACCAGTATGTTTAACTAAGTATGAGATATCCCTGTGGCTGATGGTGTCCTTCAGTGGGCGGTGGTGCTGGTATCGGGCTTCCTGCACCCATTCGCATCGCTACTCTGCGCTCACACTTCGCCATGCCCGAGACAAAAATTGGTTATTCCCCTGATGTCGGTGTCAGCTACTATCTCGCTCAACTCGATGGTTCGGTAGGAGCTTGGCTCGCTGTGACCGGCCAGGACATCTTCGGTCGAGCGGTCTAGTGCGCTCAATCATAGTGGAAGCATCGCATGACTGATGAGTGACTATAGCGAGCTCGGCCTCGCTACACATTATGTCACACCCAACTCATTTTCCGACATCCTGCTCCAAATTACCCAACTCGACAGCCCTTCATCATCGCAGATATCCTCCATCATCGCATCGTACTCCCCACCATCTCCCCCTGCAAATAGCCCGACGTCATCGAAAGCCACTTCAGACGGACAAACACCGATCACTGGCGAAACTCGAGATCTGCTTGACAAGACTTTCAGCTTGAAAAGTATCAAAGAGATCCATGATGCGTTGATCAACGCTGAGGGAGATGAGAGCTTGAGTCAGGAAGTGAGGGAATGGGCAAAAGCGCAGAAGGAGATGATGGATCTGAGGAGTCCGACGGGGATGGCGGTGGCTTTGGAGGGGTATAAGAAGGCCAAGCAGGCTCAACGGCTAGACGTGACCTTGCAAAATGGTGAGACCACTCCCGGCATTCCTTGCTTCCTGGCTGAATGTTGCCTAGACATGTCAATGGCAACCGCTTTCACGGTGAGCACTGGATCTGGTCAGATCCCATGTGCCCATGTTGAGGTATCGTAGGGTCCAAATCCAGCCTCAACAGACTTCGTAACCGGTGTCTACCAAGTCCTCATCGACAAGAAGAAAGACCGAGCCTCTTGGACACCTTCTTCCATCGATGACCCAGCCGTCTCACCCAAATCCATCAATTCCCTCTTCTTCGACGCGACATCTACCCATTTGTCAGCAAAGCCCGAACTAGATTTCCGGCCTGCCTCCACATCCCGAGTCACGGCTCCATACGACTCAACATGGGGTCGATTCCGCCGATATGGTCTGCCGTCTGAAGCCGAAGTCGAAGCTGCTGTAAAAGGGTCTTCGCCCGGTTCGGGGGCCTTCAAGATCACTGAGGGGGAGTTGATAGAACGATTAGTAGACAGTCGAGGTGACACTGGTGGAGCTAGGCAGAAGGAGGTTGAAGAGGTAATCAGGAAGACCGTGAGACGGCTGTGCGATATCAAGGAGGGGTATCTGGACTGGAAAAGATAACCGATGCATGCGGTGAATTAAGATGTCGCTTCGTAGAGGTACTCGTCAAGGGTTATTCGAATTCCTTTCGCGAGCGTTTTAGCGGTCTCGTAATCTATCTCGCATCGGAGCATGACGTTGTCCAGCCGGTCTGGCGGCGACACTCGTCGAAGTAATCCTTGCGCTTCGAGCTCGGGGATCTGCTTCATTCAGCGCATATCGGAGCACGTTTGGTTCGTCTCGCTGACCAATGACCAGAGTTTCACCGACATCGTCAAATGATCCACCTCATCCTCCCATCTCCCATCTCTCTCGGTATCCCTCTTTCGCCGTTTCTCGGCTAGAGCTTGAGATTGCGCGATCGAAGGCAACCATCCATCCTTCTCGTCAGAGCTCGGACTTGCATCTCCCAAAGCCGCTTGCAGATCTTCTGGTCGCTCGGCGTGTTCCGCATAGATCGAAGCAAACAGCGCGAGCAATCGGTCCAGCGGGAATGGCTTCGGACCGAGTAATCGTTGTGGTACCTGGATTTGGTCACCGTCAGTCTGTCTAATCTCACGATTAGGGAAAGTAGCTAACCTTGCCTATCCTCGTCCGCCCATATCCCGCTCTTCGCATCCCACCTCCCCTCCGCCTCTTCCCTTCAACCCCACTCCCCCTCCCAAACAGCCTCAGATCGCTCTTTATTGCATTGTAGCTGGCACAATACCCCGCGACGAGCAAGTATCTCGCGCAGAGCGGTAACTCCATCCCAGGCGGTTTCGGGACGGTACGTGTTCTCAACATGGTTTCGGTAAACTCGGCTCGGCCTGTGGCACGGGGTAGAACGTTTTCCACCGCCGCTGCCAGAGGTAGGGAGAGCTGATGCTTGAGGTCAGTGAGGAGTTTGACTGTTATGGGTAACGGCGGTGGTGGGTTTGCTGGGTCGGGATAAGGACGGGAGAGGAGGTCCTGCTCGAGGTGCGGGGGAAGAGAAGAGGTGTAAATTGGCCAGAGGGATTCGGCGAGGTAGTCGATCTCTGATACGAGAGAGGTAGGGATGAGGTTGAAAACCGTCGCGATGAGGAGGTCAAGGAAGCGAGGGTAGATGGGATGCTCGGAGCCGGGAAGAAGGGATCGTGTAATCTCTGCGAAATTTCAATGCTCAGTTTCGTTGCGAAAGGGAACTGCCATACCATCTCGAGTGATAGGAGGGAGGTATACATGCACCGGCTCGATAGCATCACCTCGAGGCGGTCGTATTTCATCCCACGGCGCGGAGGATGCCAAAACGACTGTTACCGGTACTCCAGTCTAAACCCCACATCAGCATCATCTCATCATAGCTCGAAATACTAACAAGCTCAGCAAGCCGAGTGATCATCGCCCAACCACCTCCCAGGACCCAACGTAATCTCTCCGCCTTGGTGAAGATCAAGACCAGCTGCTTCTCTGCATCTCCATTCTCCATGAGATTCGACGCCGTTCTCTTCCGTTTTCCCTTGCTCCCCCCCCATATTTGTCTCAGATGACGTGCGAACCCATCCCAGGTATTCACTTCCACATCTTCACTTTGTTCAAGCTTATTCAGCGCTCCAGAGTAAAATAGTCGAGGAGTGTGCAGCTTAATCGCGTCAAGGTACGCTACGACACAATTTGAGGGAAGAGTCGGGATGACCGAAGTTGAGGGGTGATGTGGGTGATGGAGGTAGATGAAGGATGGTGCATCCAGGGAAGCGAGAAGAGTGGCGAGGGTGTTCATGACGGCTGTGACTGAGCAAGGACGTGCATGCCTGTCAACACTATGCTAATCTTGGAGTATCGAGGGTGTAAATATCGAAGCAGCTACAGTAGTTGCAGAAAGTCAAGAAATCAATTTGTGCCTGAGCGAAGCGCCGATTGGCTGGAGCATTAGGAATCATCTTGCCCCTTCTCATCACCCATCACAAGCCAGGACGATGGTGTAAAAGCTCAATAACTTCCCGGATAACAGTTCGATCGTGACTGCTGAAATCTTTTGGATTAGTAACATCTCGGAGTCCTGCTCGTGCACCCTTAGCGAGATGGTACACTACCGACATCCCCCTCCTTCCGGGGTACGCCGCTGGTTCTGGTTATGGTGGTAGGTAAAGCGACTCTGCTCTTCCAAGCTCCCACACGTCATGTATCCGGGATACGATGTGAAAGACGGGAACTATGAGCTGATGCTCACTATGCCATGCGTAGGATACGGATCGAATCAACCTTTGGTCTCGCGATGATGGAGAACTGGGAGAAAGCCCTGATCTGTCCGTTCTAGGCTAGCTCATCTTCCTCCCGTCCAGCTGATCTGCTCAATCATAGACGGGACATTCCTCTCTATCACCCTCCTATTTTGGATATCATTCTTCACCTATTCCCCAGGTCACTTACGTTACCTCTCCCGCCGATTCTCATATTACGTCTTCGAGGATGAGAGCGTGAATGTTGGGTTGTTGTTTCGAGAGTGGGTGGGCGAGCAGTTGAGACGAAGCTGGGAGGGAATGAAAGCTGTCGGTGGTACGGGAGGACCCGGAGCTATGGGAGGGAAGGCAGACTTTTGAGACGGGACGAATGGGTGCAGAGGTTACCTGTACATGGGATTTTTACGCGTTATGACTATTAATGCCGTATATATCCCAAAAGACGGGAAGACGAAAAACGAAAGCAATCGAGAACAAGATCCACAGGTTGTGCTCAGAAACCAGATCCATACAGCTCTCATAGCTTCGAAACCCCGCCAGCATTCGGCGCAGGAGCACTCGCGGCCTCTGTACCGCTTCTTTGCAACCCGCCACTCTGCGCACTTCCAGAGGTCTGCCCGATCCGCTCATGGATCCACTCGGAGATGAGACTCGCAAGGTTGCTAGGAGCGGGCTCATATTCGTTATGCACTTCGTGCATCATTCCCTAGAGATTGCGTGTCAGCTTTCTGAATAGATTTTGGGCAAGGCGCATCATGGCGTCGAGTGAGACCAATCAGGCTCACCTCGATGATCTCAACCCTCTTGTCCCTCGCCCTAACCTTCTCTCCAAAGCTAGCCGTCGCCTTCGGATCGCAAATCGCATCGTCTCCACCATGCCAGAGCAGAAGCGGCAGGTCCTCAGGCCAAGCGTTCCAGCATGCAGGCGTATCGAGAGACATACCACCGTTGAGCATGTCGGCTATGCCTCGAGCAGTCCCGACAGGCTCGCAGAAGGCGTCTTTCTCCACTTTCTTGGCGACTTCGGGATCATGTGAAAGTTGCTAAGGCACGGTTAAGGTTGGCATCACCTGGAAAGTGAGATACACACTTGAGCGAGAGCAGGAACGGGAATCAACATGTTTCCCAACCCAATGCTCGCGGCCAAAGAACCGGCTTTCAGCTGACCCAAAGATCAGCTGATTGGTGACTCGGAGTTGATGAGCGCTTACCTGGAGATAGGGGGGTGCAGTAGTCTGACGGATCAGCGGGCCACCAGCGATGATACCTGACAGCATCTTGATTGTTTCCTGAGAAGGTGGAGCTCGAGGTCGAGTAGCGAAAGCCAGGACCTGACCGCCGCCCTACGTATCATAGCATCAGCAGGGCTTCTGCACAAGGTATCGACCTGATTGGAAGATACATCCCTAGCGTTGAGACCTCACTGACCATACTGAACCCATGCAGGAACAACTTCTTCCCTTTACCTCTCGCCAACTCACTCTCCCTCTTCACGAACCACTCAATATCCGGCATGACTCTAGCCCATCCACCGGTCCTTCGTTTACCATTCTTCTCGAGCTTGACGGCCTTGCCCTCCTTCTTCCAGGCAATGACCTCAGGCGAAGTCTCAGTGAGAGGCGCCATGGAAGTAAGACCATGACCTCGCTGGTCGAACGCCGTGACGTGGATGGAAGAAGGTGGTGACGCGAGGCGATTGAAGAATTGATGGTACCGGGTGATGTGCTCCGAGAAGCCTGACGATGCGTTATTCACCGGTGAATAATTGCAGTCTGAGAGGCTCACCGTGCACAAAAAGGAGATATGCCTTGGGCTCTTCATTCTTAGGAGACCACTGGTTGTCACATCAGCTTGAAGCAAGCGAGTCGAGCGGAACAATCTACACGTGTCGTGAAGAAAGGGGTATTGTCTGGCCCGGGGATCCACTCGTCGACGGTGCTAACCTCGGGATGAGTAGGAAGTCCCGCTGACATTCCCGCGATACAGCGACGAGATGTAGTGATGCGAAGAGGGTAGGTTGAAGTTGAATGAGATCGTGCAAGATATAGAGATACTAAACGGTGAGGCCCGGTTGTTCCCATAACCGGAACCAAAGAACATGGCGAAAGTTAGCAAGTCCAAATCTCTGTAATTTTTGGAACCCTTCCCAAAACTCTTCAAAAAGAGTTGGTAACCATCCGGCTCTGCCTACGCTCCTACAACCGTCCAATCCTCTTGAAGCCCAAATGCCAAACCAGCCAGACTGATCCGTCACCGGCCTGTCCGCCGTCGATTTGCATCAACGTAAACTGGCTTGATCACCAAGCGAAAATTGACCAAATATATTGCGACACCATGAGGCGTCGGTGGGGCTCGAACACTCGTGCTAGAGGAGACTTTGTTGTACAGAGGGAGCGCTGGGGAGAGGAGTTCCGTTGATGAAAATGATCACCTTCCCGAAGCCGTTGCAGCTGTTCATCCGATTTCTGCCTCCGTATATATATTTGGGCGCCGTATCGCCTCGCAATCGCGGTGGAACTTGACATTCCTGGGTGTCTTGCATCCTACCTTGTGACCCTTTCCTTTGATATCAATGCATATTGACCACCGTTGTGTGACGGTTAGTCGACCTTTGACTTCTTCTTGGGTCCAACAATCTCGTAGCGCATATCCCTGAACTCTTTCCTCATCATCGTTTTGATCCGTTCACGATGAACTCCCTCAACGCATTGGGCAACCGGCAAATAGCGAGTCTGCAGGCAGATCTCGGTCGGATGGAGAGTGGTGAAGGGGGACCTAGCATACAGGGTGAGTGTATGAGCAAGTCAATGCCGGATCCACCTGTCCGCCCGTCCTGTCCTTCCCCGTCAAGTCTTTGAGAGATCTTTGCCTAAGCTCGCCGATTTCAAATGGGAGGCGGACTAGGAGGCATCAGAAGGTCGACTCGCGAGTCAGCATCTGGCTGACATGCGAGCCGGGGCTTGCTCTAGTGAGGTCGCGTGACGCAGTAGAGCTGACTTGGGTGAGTTCAGGGCAGATCACTACAACGCTCGGCGCTCTATCCCGCTTGATAGATGACTATGATTCGATGGCGAGGAAGGAGATGGTCACGGCGGCGCGAGAGAAAGCTGTTACGTGAGCTAGCGGTGGTCAGCAAGTCTATCTGGCGCTGATGAGAGTCACAGACGAGTATCACGGCTGAAGACGGAGCATAAGGATCTGAAGTTACGGTTCGAGAAAGCGAAGAGTGAGGGGCAGCAACGTGTAAGTCGCTCGTCGAAGTTTATTTTAGCAAGGCTCTCGTTGCTGTCACGTATCGGTCCCGAACGGGCTCATATCTTGCACCTCAGAATCGGAATGACCTTCTCTCCTCGAACACCTCTTCCACTTCCAAAACCCCATACTCCCCATCAAACCCCGTTCTTCGACGATCCTCAATACATCCCAACGGTCCTCCGTCGCCTATCCACGAATCGCCTTTCGCCTCGTCGGCCTCCTCATCCCTCTATCAACCCAACCATCCCCCTTCCTCTCGAGAAGACTTCGCTCTTCGAGAACATACATTCCTACAAGAGAGCGAGAACAGTATAGATCAGTATATCGCGCAGGGACGGGCAGTACTGGAGAACCTGGTGGAACAGAGAGGTTTACTGAAGGGTACAAAGACGAGGTTGTTGGATGCCGCGAACACGCTGGGATTGAGTCGGGAGACAATAGGATGGGTCGAGCGGAGAACGTGAGTGCAACAACCAAGTCACTGTACAAGTCGCTGAAGACGATTGATGCAGCAAGCAAGATGTCTGGATATTCGGTACAGGAGCCAGTTTCACCCTGTTCAGCTTTTGGGCGATTTGGCATTACCTCGGATGACGTTGACGAATGATGATTCAGTGACGATCAGGATGCCTATCAGTGACCGGTCTTCATTCGCTCTACGATAAACTCTCTGCCTTCTTACATTCCAGCTTCCAGCTGCCGATCACCTCATCTTATCACTCCCATCTTCATCTTCATTGTCCGCGTCAAGCAGAGTCACTCCTACCGCCTCCACCCTTCTTCAGGTTCTTGAACTGCCAAAGATCAGCCGTCAGAAAATCCAGCTAACATGAAAAAGCAGACTCACACAGGCGATCATATGAGCCCGGATACCAGGAGCGCCTCGATGTGTAAGCCTCCCATCGTTCCTGATCTCCTGCCATAGATGTGTTCCGCAGACCTTCTCCACCATCTCGAGAAAGGCGGCTTCCTCGACAGCACTCCAACCCTTAACAGGAAATCAGCATCATACCGAATATTAGGCTGGGATATGCGGCTGACGCGAGCAGCTGGCGCTGCTTTTTGACTTGCTTGGTCGAATCGTCCGAGCTTGGCGAGGTAGTGGGAGACGATTCACGCTTGATCGGGGCCATCATGAGGTTGATTATCGGTATGAGTGTTTATTATGTGCTGTGGACTATCTGATCTTGGGTGACATGAGATAAGAGGGCAAAATCAAGAGCGTTTCATCTCTAATCAGGCCGTCCTCATTCTCGACTCAAGGCTTGATCCGCGGACCCTGGCCCGAACGGTGACGCGAACAAAATTTGGGATCGTATGGATCTGAATCCAATCCCTTTTCGAGCCTGTGGACATCAAGCTGTATCGACCGTGTATATACCTAACTTAGGACATGTCCTATCTCGACCTGTCTTCTGGGAACGGAGCACGACTTCCTTCCTACTTCTTTTTCATCTAATACAATGTCCTTCATCAGTCTTGGACGAGATCTCACGTCGGCGGCACTTACAAAGGCCTTCACATGCTGCTTGATCCCATCCGCCTTCCGATCTACCAATCTCCCGTCCGCCCTCGCCTTTTGACATCTCCGCCTTGAGCACATCCTCAGCGAGTTCGGCGAAGATCGCTTCTTCGGAAGCGTCCCACTTCTTCGGACCCTGTTAGACTGTCAATCGAGAGCTGTATTCAAGATGGAAGGGGTATACCTGTTTAGCTGGCGAATCCTTGGCTTTTCCGGAGGAAGGTTTCGCTTTTGGGACTGGGTTTGTCGGAATCGCAAAAGGATTCGGGTGCAGGGAGGCTGGTATCTTCGTCGGAATTTGAGGAGTGTTCGCGTTTCGTTGGAGTTTGAGGAGGCATGATTAATAATGAATGATGTTCAAATTGTTGGAGCTGCGAGTCAACACTGAGAGGTTAGGAACGATAAGGAACTGTAAGTCAAAAAACTAATCGAATACGATTTTTGACCGAGATGGTGTGCTGAGAGCCTCATCAAATCCACTCAATCTCGTACCTGACGCACGGACCGCTGTTGGGACCGGATCATACCCGTGTCTCGGTGAGGGGAGCCAGGTACCATCATCAGCACCCATGTGACTACGTTTTGATGGTCGTCAAGGTGTCTAGCCGAACCAATGGATCGGGGCCATATCTACCGATTACACGGGTCTACAGCGCTCAGACGTCTTTTCCCCCAGTCCGTGGAGGATTTACTGACCATCACTAACACAAAGTCCTGCGTCAGCCTGCTCGAAACCACTGCTGTTCACTCTCATTCGCCTTGTCTGTCGGGAACAAAGACTGTCTACCTTCAACCTGTCAATTCTACCGGTATGCCCAAAGCCGGCACTACGAACGACATCAAGCCGAGCAAAGGAAATGATCCTTGGCAGACCCGTCATACCGTAAGCTCCCAAAGGTCTGTTGAACTACTTACGACTGTATACACCGAGCAATGGCTGACGGTATCTAGGAGATCGTGGTACGCAAGATCATCTCCGACACCCTTCGTTCCCGCCCAACCTTCTACACTCTACGAGGACTTGTCGGCGAGGTCGATGCCTACGGTGGCAATTGTACAGCCAGAAAGTCAACGAAATCTGTAAGCGGATCGTCAAGACCGAAGCATCGGATCCAAGTATCGTGCAGGAGAGATTGGATGCGATGAGGAAGAGGAAGGTGAACGATGGTACGGGAATGGAGAAGAACGATGACGGGGGTTAGGCTTGCGAGGAAGAAGAGGATGATGGCGAAGGAGGAGCTTGACTAGATGGATCCAATATGTATTGCATCCTGCCTATCGACCTCCATCGTGTACGGTCAGACTGTATTCATCGCATCCGACGCCCGGCATCTCACTGGCCAAGGTATCACGCCTCCTCGTCCTCCCACTCATCCTCCACCTCCTCCTTCACCAGCTTACTCTTCTTCGGTGGAGTACCATTCCCATCCCCCTTGTTCGGCGATATTTTTCCCTCTCGCCCCCTTACCAACCTCGTCTGCGATGATAGTCTCCGCACCCTTGATACCGTCAATCAGCTTCTTGAGCAGCTGCTGGGTCTTCTGATTGATACGACTCTCTCCGTTGTAAGGGACGTCCTTGAGTTCGGGTATCTCGTAGTATGATGGCGCCTGGGAAGACGGCTGACATCTGCCCCGAAGCAAGGCGACCTATATCGCAAACCATATGGGAACACGGTAGTAGAGTGAAGTAGTATCGTACAGTGTGATCCTCGGTCCAGGTAGCTCCGCTGGTCGGTGCTTTCGTCGACATGATGATTGCTAAGAAACTCGTAAGCCTGTGACTGTCCCAGGCAGGAATCACCGGACGTTTGGTAGCTCGTACGTATTCGAGTAAGGTCCTTTTCGCCGAGTTTGAGTGATCGTTTTTTGGTTCGTGGAAGGTGACAAGAGAATACGACGACTATTAAACGCAGCGAATCCAATGATCATCAAAAGGCAAGGAGTCTCGGGCTCCCCGGTACCTCTTCGTGGCGGGGTCCCGTGCGCACCCGGTAGAATGAATATCAGGTCCCATCTGGCCGCCGACCTCGGAGGTATCGGGTTTGATGACCTTGCGACCGATCCGCCTGTCTTACCAGACTGTGAGAGCTACGAAACTTCCTTTCCTCAGCCTGCAGAGACATTCGCAACTCGTTGACTCTTGCTCCTCGGGCCAAACCTCGTCTTTAACATCTACAAGCAATTGCAAAATGGTATTACCTCCTATACGTGTAGGTATTGATCTGCCAGCGCCGCGATATGTTTTGGCTACGATATGTCCCTCAGCATCATGCCTCGAAACGGATCGACTGGTAACAACACCGAGCCTGGCTTCCATGAATGGGAGGATCGTCACACCGTATATTTCGCCAAGCCTTGACATGCAACCCTCGCTGATCGGCTGAGTAGATCATCATGATCGCCGGTCTTATGGCTCTTGTCCAAGTCCATCGATCGGAAATCTATAGGCTCGATGGGCTTCGAGGTGAAGTCGATGGACACTGGGGAGATCGGATCCGATCCAAACTCGACATCGTGCTTCGAGACCTAGCCAAGGCTCATAACGTCGATCCAGCCATTGTCGAGGGGTCAAGTCCGAGGAAGAGGAAGAACGAGGATGGAAGTGGGGAGGGGAAGGGGAAGAGCAAGGGAGTCAAGGCTGAGAAGAAGATTAGCGTATTAAGCGGCCTCATCGCTGGCAGCGGTAGAGATCCCATATTGTGCATCTTGTGCGCCGCCGTTTAGAGGATGAGCCTCCTACTCGATGATCTCGTCCACCATCTCCTTCACCTTCCTCTTCCTCACCACCTTCTGCCCGGTTCCACTCTCTCCACTCGTACGAGGACCACCCCTCCTGAGCTTCTGTTTCTCCTCTTCGACTATCCCCCTCGTTTGAATAAGATGCACAGAGCACCTTCGGCATCTGCTGCACTTTCGGATTCAATTTGTAACCGCTCCCGGAGTTGATATCGCTTAAGCCTGGCGCGGCGTAGATCTCTTGGCGGGAGGTGAGAACCTTATGGACTATCGAACGGAGGAGAGCGGTCTGATGGATGGTGAATTGAGAGGGGCAAGGGTCAGCGAGAGTTAACCAACTATGCGGGGAAAGCTTCAAACTAACGGTATGAGCTTTGGAGAAAGCTTGTTTTACAGCTCGTGTAGCGGAAATGTTGTTGTTGTTGTTGTTGTTGTCGTCGTCGTCGTCGTTGTTGTTGTTGTTGTCACTGTCATCGGATTTGCTGGGCGGCGGAATCAAAATCACGCCAAAGGACTGACATATCGGAACATACGAATCGTTTCAGCGACTATTGTGTGGGGAATGGACAGTACTGTTGCGGTTTGGTGGTGGTCCTGCTTGGTCGGAAGCTCTTGATTCGGATAAGAGGTGCTGAGCATGTCATTAGTACGAAGTTCTCGCTGGCCGAATTTTGGTTCACTTCTTCTCGACGGCCTTGCAAGCCGAATGGAGCACACCGTATCATTCTTGTCGCGAAACCTTGATAAGAATGCCAAGGCAGCACGTACTACGTTCAACTCCGTCCTTGGGGCGCCTAACTACGGACATTGGGGTAAACAGATACATAGGCATATAAGGCACTTCATTATGGATGGCCTACTCGATGTACTTGGCATATGCGCACACTGTTGTGTGTTCCGAGCCTGGACCTGCACGTCTTTTCGGTCCTCCCTGACCATCACTGATGCAACAACTAGCACAGCTATTGCTTTCTCAGGCAGACGATATCCTCTTACCATAACCTGATTAATTCCATGGTCATCCTCGGATACAGATACTCCAGCATCAGAGCCTCGGAAACACCGGGACAGAAGCATGACACGAATCTGTGATCGGTCTGGAAGTAAGCGATTTAAGCCGTGTGTCAGAGCCGGGTTTGAGGGGGTCCTCTGGGATCAAAACGTCAAAACGTCTTTTGATCGCGATTACAACAGCATTCGGGTCAAATTCGATGAGGTCGACTGATGATGCCACACTGCCTCTCTCAGACCATTAGTTCCCCATTGTCGATTTTACAATAGTCCGGAAAGCATACACAGAAAGATGCCATCCGAACGTAAACCCTCTACTACACCACCTCCGGGCTCGTCATCGGACTCATCTCCATCGAAAAAGGTCAAGACCATTCCTGGCGGCGTGAGCGGTCATACCATCAACTGCTTGATCACCGGCTGATTTCATTATCTCCCTTTCTAGCCAAAGAAAGCGAAGGCCTGGTCCATCGAAGAAGAAGCGCGTGTACTCGCTGCGATCGATAATCTGGTCAAGAAGGGTTTGTGGAACGAGGTGAAAGGTGATGATGAGCTTGCGAAAAGAAGGGCGAACGGGATACGTTCGCACTGGGATGCTCTGGTAAGCTTCTCCAAGCGTTCCATGTGTGATTGCTGATAATTGTGTCAGTACAAGAAGCTGCAGAAGCGATAGGTTGGTGGGATGCAAAGCCATGAGGGTCTATCAGGTGTCCTCGACGAGCCAGACATTGTATGGGAATTTCCAAGTCGAACGAGTTCTAGATTCTGATCTGATTGACGCTGGTTATGCAGAACTACCCTCCGTTACCCTTACCCTATCTGCCGATCGATGTAATCCAGAGTCCCAATCATTACACGCGACTCACTCAACCGGATGCTGACCTGACCATCGGCGAAGGCCCTGTCACTTTCTCTGCAATTACTCCTACCACACCCCTGCACAGCGAAGGCTGATCCACGGTGACTGAGGAAAGACGACACGAAAGCAGTAAGCAGCCTCACTGGTGAGATTCAGGAGGGCGCGGGTGATGCCAAGTATCGGGCGATGTCGCCGACCTCCTCCTTTGTCCAATACCTCTTTTCACTACAGCTCGTGAGATCACCGCTCGGCATAGTCTGGAAGACCTCGATCGCTAAATCGCTTAGGATCTCTGAAAATCAATTCATCAACCGCTCAGACTGACTGATCAAGGGCGCAGCAAGCCTACAGCTCCTTTCCGTCTCCTAGGACATTACCAGAAATGCCTACTGATGGGAAGAAGGAAACTGCGGAGAACGAAGTCAATATCCCAAACAAGACTCATCATGCTGATCCTGTCGAGCGACAGATGGGAGCACACGCTCGTGTAGACAAGGCCGATGCTCCAGGGATAAGCCAAGTTCCAATATCACCGTCAAGCCCATCCGTTCATGATTTCTCCGATATCGACGGAGAGCTGAGCGATGAGATACCCACTTCGGACCCTGAGGATGAGAAATTAGCGAAGCTCCTTCACTTCTACGGCAAGTCGGATATAGCCCAGTCGGGAGAAGACCAAGAAATAGACATCGAGCGGGATCCGAGCGAGGTAGAGGCACCGCGGAGCGAGAACAAACCATCATTCATCGACTCCAGAGGTACTTCCGACCATTCCACATCAGGTGTCGAGACACGTACGGAGCGGACAGTTCAGCAAGAGCTCGTGCGCTTTCTTGCTCTGTGTTAGCTGCTCAGTATCGTCGAACGGATCATCCGCTGAAAGCCAAACAGATCTAGTACCCGTCTCCCTCGCCATCCCCCTTTCTCTCCTGCTTCACCTGACCACCGTGCTGCTCACACCTCTCTACGACGAAGTTCCTCTCAAGATCCACAAGTCGGCTCTGTACATCCTCTTCGCCATCGGCCCTGGCCTTATCTACTACAGCATCACACGCGATCGCGATCCAAGAGAGGCAGTATCTGGAAGAGTCTGCATCGCAGTCACAGTGTTAGCTGGGGATGTGTGTGGTGTGAGCGGTAGGAGACTCGGAAGTTTAGCTGCAACCTTGCTTGGACCCAAGTGGGGAGGTCTAATCTCTCGGTTGACGCTTGGAATGGGAGTCGTGGGTGGAGGAACCTGGTTTGCTTTGCTCTGCTTTGTAGGTCTTCTGCACTATCACGAAGAGACAACTGATGAGATATCCTGTTAGGACCACATCATTCCCGTTCTTTCCGCGACGACCCGCCATGGGAGAATCGCACGACTCTTGCAAGTCCTCCTTCGATCCGCGGTGTATGTCGTCCATCTCTATTTTGGTGAAAGATCCTGGAGCCTCATCTTATCTGATGGGAGCTCCCTTCTCCTCCGACGTCCAGAGAAGACAGTGAGTTCTATATACACAAGACTTAACACGGATCCTGATGATTCGCATAAGATACTTTTCATCTGCCTTCTGCTGACCGGACTCTCCCTCCTCGTCCGTCCAATACCGCCAACAACACCCTCCCTCGCAGATAACATCAAATCATTCCTAGTGTCCCGGCTGAGACTCGGTCGAGCTGCTCAGAGCTTTTTGACCAAGATGATATCCTTTCTCCCCTTTCAAGTATTCCCAGTCCTCCTCCTCATCCGAGTCCCTCTTCTTATCGTGGCTCTCCAGCAACAAATCTTCGTTCACCCAACACCTCCATACCTCGCAGCGAACGGTCAACTCCGAATCCTCAGTTCGATAAGAAGCGTATCAGGCCAGATCGTGGTAGCAGAGAACCTTCGAGAAGGATACCGTTTCCTACGAGTTGATCATTCGATTCTAGGGGGGCGATGGATCCGAAAAGTCCCGAACAAGAATGGAACGAGAACGAAAATAGGAGACTCGTGCGTTTGTGAAACGAAGCTGAGACTGATGGGACAGGATCTTCGCGACTGTCCCGCTTCAGGAGATTGGTCTTCTCGCCCGTAGATCTGATGCAGACGATACGATCGGGACTACCCTTGCGAGTTTGACAGGACTCGAGGTCGTACCGGAAGTCCCTGTGAAGCACGATAAACCCGAGAAATCCCAAGATCGCGTACTGATAATGTGAGGTGTCGCCCGTTTCATACAGTCCCGAAGCCTCTGATTTGAGATTAGCGGTCTTGTGGTCGGTTCGACGGTCAATGCCTTCATTAAGCGGAATCTAACTGTCGATGTGGTCGGTAAGCAACCTCCCGGTCACAGTCTCATCACTGCTGACCTCACTCAGAACCGAAACCAGCTATTCACGATGTTGTCACTCGATACTTTCACCTCATACCGCTGCGAAATCGCACATACACTTCCTTGGACGATGCCATGAACAAGGTGGCCGAGAATCGGATGAGGTGGAAGTACGTCGTACAGGACTGTATCTCCAGTGGTACCGGATCCAGCGAGCAGCTCACCTTGGAGTACTGGGAAGACTTGGCAAGTTTGATGGAGCACGATGGGATAGTGACAGTTGTGAGTGGCTTCTCCTATATGAGAAGGGGAGGCAAGCTGATGAGACCAAGAATTATGCGGGACGGCGAGGTGACAAGGCTACCCGAGCAGTGCTGGCGACACTCCTCTCGTTGTTTGGTCAATGCCGCGCGTTTGGAGACGGTCTCAAGGCCCAAGATATCAAAGATGAGCTCGTACGGATGGTGAGCTGGCTGTCCCCGTTTAGTCCCATCTCCTTGACTGAAGCTTCTCAGGTCATCCTCTGTACTGTACGTCGCGAGCAGATATTGCTTCTCTGACTCTGCCAGATGGCGCAATCACCTCTCCTCACTTTTCGCTCTCCAACGAGAACAGACGTTCAGCGGTCTCCTCTCCGGTCGGTCTAAGTGGAACTTCCCCTTGTCACCAGCTAAGTTTTCGCTGCAGATCACATGTCTACAGTACCTTCCTCCAGAATGAGATCCCGCTCCATAGCCTCATCCAGGATGAGGATTGGAACGACAAGGAACTCATATTGCATCGTGGAGACGGGAAGATGGAACAGTGGCAGGTTGGGACGAGCCTCGCGACTTGGAGTGCTATGCAGCGCTGTGAGCTCATCTCAATCGGCAGAATTTCAGACTGATATTACCCAAGTACTGACTCCGGCGATGTGGCTCGCTTGGTGAGGCGAAAAACATGGGACATGAGGTCATGCAACGCGCGTTTGGGGAATGAACATGAAGCAACAACCCAATGTTACAGTATATTTACAAACCCTAAAGTTGCTTCAACTCGCTTATCCTGTCGGATCATCCCTGTACACCAGTATTGAGCAGATCCCACCACTCTGCTGATCCTCCTCAACGATCAACCCATCGAATCCCACCAGTCCTGCTCATAAGCTATGCCCCTTCGTAGTGAGACTCACTGCTGCTACCGACCCCAATAACCCCGTCCAGTCCCCCTTCTCCAATTCGATCGAGAAGCATCGCGTCCATAGGCTCGTCCGCGCCATTCGCGGGCGAACCAGCTCGTTTCTTTTTCTTGCCATTCATCGGGACTGTGAGTCGAACCTCGTCGGTATACTGAGCTTGTGATTTCGAAGTCAGGGTTGCACGGAAGAACGAGAGTGGGGAAGTGAAGTCGAGGTTTCCGGTTGAGACTGAGATCGTCCATGAACATCGAGCGTACCGTTGGAAGAGAGTCGTACCGGGCTGAAAGTGATCAGCGCTCACATTCGAAAAAGTATTTCTGCGTGTTTGAGAATTTCACACAAAGCTAGCGCTCGATTTGTAGGGCTGTAGGATACGTCCATAACGAAAGAAACTTACGATGTTGGAATGAAGGACGATCTTTGTGACGAGTCCAGATTGGGAGATGAGGAAGTCCATCCCATATTGAAAGTAATTCCAGAAACCTGAGTACATCAGCGGCGACATTTGACACAAGCATTGACTCTTCCGACCCACATCCACCCTTGTCATCCTCGGTACTCTCCGAACTGCCCCACATCCTAGCGACCCGATCATCCTCCTTCCAATACTTTCTTGGCGGTGCGCCGAGGTCAAGCAGGAGATCTTGCGCAGTTGTCTCGCCAATGATGATCTCGAGTGGATCGGGGCGGTAAATCGTCACACCTTGATTTGGCTGCAACTCACTCAGCCTGGAACTCCTATAGTAAGGCGTTGATGAGAGATGTACTTGAATGATGACGGACGAAATAGGACCGAGCAATGCCGGTTCATTCGACCTGGGGGAGATGGTGATCGATTCAACGGGATCTTCTCTCCCTCCTGAAGTACTGGATAGGTCAAACGAGATCCCGGGATAAGACAGCTTCGAGCTTCCAGTTGAACCGTAGGTTGGTCCGAGGATCATCCCTACTCTCGCTCGCGTCAATCGCTGATTCGGCGAAGCGAGCACTTGGTGGTCATAGCCGAGTGTCAGGTTCGACGTGGGCAGAGAGGGGATGAGTATGAGCTGGAGTGTCTGGTGTAGAGATGGAGGGAAATAGAGGGTTAGATGATTCAGGTGGATAGTCACTGCCGATTTCTGAGGGGTCTACTCTCGTCAGCCATGCTTTGATTGCGACGAGAAGTGTGACATCGGCATCCCAGGAAATTTCGACTTTTGGATACTCGGTCTTCCGTACCCGAAGGATATCGAGGATGAGCCATAGGGTGTCACCTGTATTACCATCAAAAGGGGTTCTTCACGACTGTCAGAGGGGCGACGGACCTAGCTGAAAGATACCGATAGTCTTACCAGGCGTGACATCGTATGTAGGTGTCATGGTGACTCGACAGCAAAGTCTGCATCTCAATAACTCTTCCGATGACAGGTTCAGCACAGTAAAGAGCTGACAAAGTGGCCAAATCTTGAGGGAAGGAATCAAAACAAAGCAATCATGACGTCATAATGTTTCGTCCGACAACTCCGCTTGTTTCAGTGCTTGATCTTCCCGGAAAACGGATTTCTCCCCACCCCCCGTAGGCTCTTGAAGTGTCGGGACTCTTCCTACACTGCTAGAGCAGGGTTCAAGGTTTTTAGGCTACCCATGGCGACGGGCTTCCAGAACGATGCACAACTCGGTACCGGCTCTTCATCACCCTTCATCCGACCACCAAACATCTCTCAAAGCGCTCAAGCCGAATCTTCCGCCATCGCTGCATCCTTAGCCTCACGTAGACGTCGAGGATCTATCCGTAACCTCTTCACTGGGAAGAAAGGTAAATCTCGAAGTCCGGACCGTGAGAATCCGGATGGACTTGGGTCTGAAGCTGAGGAGGAAGAAAGTGAGGAAGCGTTGAGAGCTGTGGTCGAGGCAGGGGAGAGGATGAAAGCTGAGATGCCTGAGGCTGTTGAGGTGCTGAAGGGAGGGAGGAAGGTTGATGTTGAGGATGAGGAAGGGGGTGAACCAAGGCAGGAGTTTGTTTGGGATGTGCTGTTCGAGAATCAGAGGGGGATCTACCTACTGGGTAAAGCGTATTTTTCGTCTCAGTCGCTCCTTCCTATGGACCCGTCCGCTTTCACCGTACCTTCCCACACACTCCCTTCAGCATCATCCTTCACCATTTCGGCCGATGGAAAGCTCGACGTTCAGCGTCGGAGGACAAAACCAGCAAAGAACACCAAAGACCCCAAGGACCGACCCATCAAAACACTCTACACCCCTGATACGTATCAAACGCCCTCACCTGCATGGATGTGGGTCACACCCTGGATGCTCAACATGCGGACCGGGACAGACGAAGGTGGATGGCGGTATAACGCATTGTTCAGGAAGAAAAGTTGGGGTAGTCATGCTGGACCTGCTGGCTGGGGTGGGTGGGTTAGGAGAAGAGAATGGGTGAGGTTGAGATGCCTCACTCCGAAGGGGGAAGTGCTGGAAGCGCCGGGGATGAGGGAGGATGCGGTGATACAGGTGGATCAGGGGTTGAAGGAGGTCATGGCTTCTTACGGGGTAAATCGGAACATGGATAGTGTACTCAAAGCGATGGGGAGGATACCGCTGGATAGGCAGAAGGTGGACACCTGGAAGAGGTGGTTAGATGAGGGGGATGAGCGGTCTCTCGAGCGATTACAGCAGGTCCTTAAAGATGAGAACGCCGTAAGTCCAGCTCAGTTCACTAGGAACACGGCTGATATACTGACCTTTCAGGTCGACACCCTCTCCCGATCCGTGACGCATCATCGTACAGTCGGCACCCTCCTCGGCCTCTTCAAGCAGCACCACCTATCCGTCTCCCAACCCGCCACACCGACACTTAGCTCCCCCTCCCCTTCTCCTGCTCAGCGAGATGCAGCCTCAACTTCTCCAAAGCTCGATACCGATGACTGATCTTATTCTTCCCTTCCCCATCCATCTCAGCATAAGTCCGTCCCCCACCTTCGAGTGGTTCGAAGATCGGATCCCAGCCGAAATGGGTCGGTCCTCGTGCGGGGACTATATGTCCTTCGGTACGGCCTTCGAAGAGGATTGGTGAATGACCTGGGGTAGGAGAGTAGGCGAAGGTACATAGGGCTGTTGCGGACGTTGTTGGGAAGCCTGTTAGAAGGGTGTTGAGGCCTGTGTATCAGCAGCACGGTTACATATCAGCATCGTCTTGTTTACGAAGCAATATTTCAAGCATGTATCGTTCGCATGGCTCGTACCTTCGTGACCTAATTTGGCAAGGAAGTCTTTGATGTATGGACCTGGCAGACCACCGAGCGCTTCGAAGCAGAGAGCTGTATCTTCAGTCACACATGCCGTTCCGAGCTGTCAAGGCAGCCATCAGTATCGAGCATCAGATACGAGTTAATTGATCTACCTTCTCTGCCGCAGCTCGACACTTGGCAATCGCGACCTCCTGCGTCGTACCCTGCACTTCCGGAACTGACAACATCAAGATCAGCGGGACTTATCGAAAGACTATCCTACTTGAGCCTGCTCACCGTCAACAGCCTGAGAGGTCACTTCGATACCACTTCCTCCAGCTGCGAGAATAGCTTTGACCTCTTTGAGCTTATTCGCATTGCCAGTGACAAAGACTACATGGAGTCAGTCCGCCATGAGTTGACGGTGCTCACCGAAAGATGTCATCTTCTAGACTCCATCCCCATTATCATCGTTTCGAAGGAGAATCTTTCGCAGAACGCCGCCCGCCTTAGCGTTTCGACTTTCCGACGGAAACCACTCAACCTGGAGAAGCGAAGTAAGAGCACGGGAGATGATGGGCTCAGGTCGACAGGTGAGGTGAGTGCAGTATTGAATGGCCATATCTCGATGCTGAGAAAGATACACATAGCACAGGTACAACACTATGCTAGATCCCCCAACCCCTCCAGGAACTTCTGATAATCATCATCCCCAGCTCCCGTTTTCTTTTCTTCCCGCTTAAACTCCCCTAGTACACCATTCAGCTTCCCTATCAGACCTCCACCATCCATCCTTTTCGGCCGTACCTCATCTCCATCCTCATCGATCTCTCCTGCTCCTGGCGCGGCATTGATCGCTACTCCTCCTGTCGACACCTTTTTCCGCTTGACACCTCGCGGAACAAATGCGACCGCTTCTTTGCGAAGATCGCGGAGTTGGGGTTCGGCGGAGATTGTTGCGTTCCCGACCGGCGGAGCGGGAGAAGATGGCTTTGGTCCCGTTTCTGAGAGTATACCAGGCTTGGGAGGAAGCTCGTGTTTCGCCATTCGGTAGCCCTGATATGTTTGGGTAGGTGCGTCCGATAGGGGATCCTGGATGTTGGGCGGACGGTTGTGTGGAGCGGGAGGGCGGTATTGTGCTCGAGCTGATTGAGATTGGAATGATCGTTGAGCGGGAGGGAAAGGTGGCATACCAGGCTGGCCAAAAGGCGGTCTAGCGGGTAAGTGGATCGGAGGGGCGGAGAAAGTCGAAAGTCCAGCTATGGGAGGTGGCGGTATCTTCAGAGGTGGCGGACCAGCAGGAAGAGGGATGTCATCCGAGTCATCCGAGTCGCCATCCTCGTCCTGCTCTGGAGGTGGTCCTTCAGGCATCAATATCTCGTCGTCGCTTTCTTCTTCGCTTTCATCACCATGGTCGTCCTCATCTTCTTCCGGTGCTAACAAAAGATCAGCTTGTTACGCTCTTTCCGGACCCGGTACTCACTCCTCTCCCTGTAAGGCATCCCGGGTGGTGGCACTCCAAAAGGATTATACACCGGATCATAGTACACACTCCTCGTGGGATCTCTCAACTTGCCCTCCTTATTATACAGGTGTGATAAGTCTTCTTCATCCTCTTTTCCATCTCGTCGAGGTCCGCCTTCACGATGTTGTTTGAAGACCTTATCCCGTGCTTCGGGATGTTCGGAGACAAACTTCTCCTTCACTTTGTTGACATAGCTGAGTTGGGATTCGAGCTCGGTAAGCCGGGATTTGCCAGCTGCATCGAGAGATTTGCCTGGGTAGGCCGTCAAATCCGCCCACGTCTCCGAATACCTTCAATATGTTAAGAACTGGGACGGAGCTGACCTTTACCCTGGAGCTCTCGGATCTCGCTTTCGAGCTCTGGATACAGCTTCAGCCCTACTCCTCTCCAGCGGCGATCCACGCACCTCTAGTATCCTTCTTGACCGTCTGAGTTTCCCGAACTTTCTGTCTACCCTCCTTGTTCTGCGAAAACGTCAGCGGAACAACCGAAACACGTCCTAATGAAAGCCTACCTTCTTAAGCTCTCTCGCCCGCTGTTGCTTCCCTGTAAGGAGGCGTGTTAGCGCATCGATGACTAAGTAAACCAGGATTACTAACGGAAGGCATCAACGGGGTTGCTCGCCTTTGATTTCGCCATCTTGGGTCGACCAATCAGGTAATGGGTGATAAACAGGGAGGAGCAAGCTCTCCGGAGCGCTCGGCCTATACCGACGCAAGAGATCCGAGATATCCTGTTTAGTCCAGTCTCTAGTCCTTTGGGAACGTGAGTAGGAAGGGAAAAGTGAGTGAAAAGTAGATGACTTTCCGCCTTCACCTCATACAACCGAAGGACCACCTCCACCCGTCTATTCGATCCGCCCACTTGAGCTTCTCCCCTAGCTGGCGGTGTCGTTTTCGAATGATCCCATTTTTTGCCTGCTACAAATCCTTAGAAGTTCTCCTCGTATCCCTCGTCCCGTATCATGGCCGAATACGCCTTCCGGAAGATCGACATAGACGCACTAGACGAAGAAGTCCTCCTCCATTCTGACTTATACGACCCAGATCCGAGAGGTCCGGACGCAGTCAACGCCGAGGCGAAGCAGAAGGCTGGAGAAGCTAGGGGATTGGTATCAAAGTCAGCTGCCTGTCCATCCCGCCTCCTGTCCATTGCCTTCATAGGTAGGAAGGCCTTCGACCATCAGCTCATAGTCTTGTAGAGGAGATGTAGCTGGGGCTTTGAATCTCATCTTGACGGATCCTCCATATGGAGACGGTGTGGACGATGGGAAGGTTGGTCTCGCGTAGAAAAAAAAATGTCGGAAGGGGTTTGACGCTGATCGTGATTTGCAGTCCGCAACGACAGGAGCTCTTCTCACTATCCTTAATTCGACTCGAGCCGCTGAAATCCCTAATATCCTCAGGAATCTTGGGGAACGACAACAGGATCATCTGATGGCGTACCTGTACAAGGTTGGACCACGCCGTTCTCATCCTGAAGCCTCAGCATGAGGAAATGTTGCATCACCCAGCTAATGCGATTCCAGGGTATGGCGGCACTAAGCACCGGAGGGGATGTCAGCGGTTCAGTCTTACTAGCATGGCATGAGAAGGTTTGTCGAAGTGTGACTCTTGCATGATCAAGCTGAGCAGAATCTTTTAGCTCACGGAGGCCGCCGGTGTCGGATGTATCGTGAGAGTCATGACGGACAGACGTTTATTGTAACCGAGATGATAAAGCATTGGCCGTCGTGTACTCTATCGCCAACTAGATCCGATTGGATTTCATTACCCCATTCCAACTACTCCGTGACTTCGACTTCTCACTTCTTCCCATACCGTGTCTTTTTGCCGAGGTCAAAGGGGATGTACTTGTATTTGATCATGTGTCTACGCAGGTCCGTTCAGCCAGTAAATAGAACTAAACATGTTCAACTCACTGGATCTGCCGGCGCATGGTGATACCGAATAAGGTGAAGAAGTAGATGAGGAGTATAGGCCAGTATACAGGGACGTCGGTTGCTCGGGTGATCGTGCAGACTAAGGCGATGGCGGTAGCTTTCGTAGCGGAGTACCAGAACTTGAACTCTGCATACTCCGTTAGTAATGATTCTCGGACTCAGGAGACGTATACTCGCCTGGCAAACGTCGGATGAACGGCCGGAACTCCTCATCCTCTCCACCACTTTGAAACCCGCTCATCAATCCTTTCCATCCCCCACCAGGCGACTTCTGTCCAGAACCTGGTAAACCTGGAGCGCCTTCTTCCACGTCATCAGCAGCGAGGTCGGCGGCCAGCGAAGGGTCGAATCGGGGTTGTAAGAATGCCAAGAAGAGGTTGAGGATGTATATCGCCAGAGCATAACATACGATGTACCACTAAAATCGCGCTCAGTAAGGTTTCGAACACCCAAAACCCATCATTTTAGGACTCACTCCTTGACGTAGGATAACGCTCAGAGCGAAGAGCAAGGATAACGCTCCGGTGACTAACCATCTCTCCATGACATGCGGTGTCGACCGATCCAGTAAAGCTTGGAACTTCCTAGCATAGACATTCGTATTTTCCTTGACCATTTGAGCGACATTCTTCTCCTCGGGCAGACCACCTCGAATACCTGATCCAGTTCCTGGAGACATGTTCATCCCAGGTGCTGGGGACATCGAATGGGGTTGCATCCCTGCCAGACCGGAACGAGGGGGGAAGCCAGATCCTGGACCGGCGGCTGGACCAGGAGGAGGGGGAGTTGCATGGGGGTAAGGGTTGACGGAGGATGGGTAGGAAGTACCGCCTTGTTGGGGCTGAATGGTCGTCAGAGAGGGTCTAAGCTGCTCAGCCGGAGTGTTACTCACCATCATTTTGCCGAACTTAAGCTGGTCGAGGACGTCGAGAGTAATCCGCAGACTTTGTAAAGACACGTCGCTTCTACCTTTCAAGGGGGAAATTACACGTCAGGAAGACCACGCGGTATTTGACTTTGTTGTTCGTCCTCCATGCGCGTCTGCTGATGAACCTTTTGAGATCGTGTACATAGTCTCGGCGATGGGTCGAAGCAAGTCGTTCGACCTCTAGAATTATATCCTTCTCCCTCGTCGTGACCCGACATCCTGGAGACACCATTCTTGGGGGTCTTGGGGCGAAGGTGAGAGCTCCTCAGCCGGGTAGCGGTCAATCAACATGATACCACGACCTCCGGATATCCACCTCGCAAACCGCCTACGAAACCTCGCCCTCTCCTCTCCTCCGTCCTCAGCACTCTTCTATGCCAGACTTTGGTACTCGCTAGTCACACCCAGCTTAAAAGACCACGAAAGCCTACATGGACTCGCCCTCTGCTTCCTCCAATCTGGACAATTATACTCAGCTTTACACCTTGTTCGATATACGGCCGAACCCGATGGGGAGGACGAGGATCACTCGAGTTCGTCATCGATGCATCGGAGATCTGGGTGTAATGGATGTGCCATGATCGTTTCGAGGTGCTGCGAGCGGTTATCGAGGTATAGTGAGGGGAAGGCCATACTGGAACGGGCATTGAAGCGAAGTCCACCGATGAGTGAGTGATTTGGATGAGCTTCAGCTGATTGGTAGCCCTGCCTACTCCATGCCCGGCTTCGACAGCTGCTACCGCCCAGCTCCTTCTAGCTTCGTTAGCGCACAAAGGCAAAGCCGCAGAACAGGCAGTCGGACATTACACCAAAGCATTGCAAGAGGATCCATGGCTATGGGAAGCGTTCACGGGGCTCTGCGACATAGGTGAGACCTCACTTTGAGGTCTTAGGCTGAGCGTCAGGCTCTGCTCCATCTCTTGGACAATTGTTCCCGGATCCACCTGCCATAGCTCGATCCTCCTCATCTCGGACATCTAGACCACCTACACTCTCCCCTAATCCCATGCCCCGGAGCTCGGCTTCGGAGATCCCGGGTCTGATACCAAATCGAAGACAGCTGAGTCCTTTGGCAAACGGTGGAAGAGGCGGGTTTTTCACGCCTGATGTAGTTAATTTTGGAGCTGGTTTGCCAAAGATGGGAATGATGGGGAATCCAGGTGGCTGGGAGTGAGTCGCCCCGCGGTTCGTACTGGTGTTTGTTGCTGATTGCCAACCTAGGACCCCGTCAATCAACGGCGACACGACATTCCCGACAATCAATGAAAATCCATCTGTCCCCGTACCCGCACGACGACCATTACCGAACCTGATATCCGCATTCATCCCGTCTGCCTCATCTATGTTTCCCGCATCCATGAGATTTACTTCCACACCTGCAAATAGCGACCGCGTACCGGCAAAACCACCAGCGATGAAACGACCAAGAGGAGGCAACGGGGTAAAGAGGCCGATCGAGACACCTCAAAGTGGGATAGCGATATCTAGGGAGCTGCGAGCGATCAAGTCGATCGAACCCAATGGAGAGGAAGCACCCCCGAGACGAAGCACAAGGCTTAAATCGACTTCCACGAAACCAGCTTCAAAGGTGAGTCTCATGAGGGATGAGTGTTGCTGATATTCAGGTGCAGCGGGAGAAGCGGACAACCCGGTCTCGGTCTGCAACATCGTCCGCGTCCGGTGCAACTGTCGATACCTCCGAGCCCTCGACTCACGAAGCTCAGCTCCAGACGGCTGCAGATGATTGGCTCCGGGACATAGTCCGCCGTTGTGCCCGAGCGTACCGGGCGCTGAGTCTCTACCAATGTCAGGAGGCATTGCGAGAGATCGATACGCTACCGCCAGAGATCCAGTCTTCACCTTGGGCACTGGACATAGTTGCGAGATCGTTCTACGAGATGGCGAATTACGTGCTGGCCCGCCGAGCATTCAAGGCCCTGCTTGACATCGAGCCATATCGCTTGCAATCGATGGAAGCCTATTCTACACTCCTCTGGCATCTAGGGGATCCTCCAGCTCTATCCCACCTCTCACAATCCCTCATAGCCATCGATCGAGAAGCACCGCAACCATGGATCGCTGCGGGGAACTGCTTCTCCCTTCAAAAGGACCACGACGAAGCAATGCGATGTTTTCGCCGAGCAGCACAGGTCGATCCGGGTTGCGCGTATGCATGGACTTTGTGCGGGTACGAAGCAATCGAGATGGAGGAGTACGAGCGGGCTATCGCATTGTACCGGACGGCCATTCGTACGGATACGAGGCATTACAACGCCTGGTAAGCCATTGATATGGGCATTTGCATGAAAGCTGACCCAGCAGGTATGGGATGGGTTTGGTCTACCTCAAGACTGGCAAGCCGAAGTATGCGGAACATCACCTCCGGAGAGCGGCGGAGATCAACCCGACCAATGCGGTGCTGCTCTGTTGCATCGGCATGGTCAGTCTGCATTGCATTGATTACGGCTCTTCAGCTGAGACACGCTTCGGACAGGTTCTCGAGCAGTCGGAGGATACGGTTCAGGCTCTGAGCTACTTCGAGCAAGCTTGTAGATACGCTCCGGACAGCCCGATGGTCAGCTTCAAGCGGATAAGATTGCTTGTCAGGCTACAGCGGATCGAGGTGAGTCGATCAACCTGGATAACTGCCTCTGGGGAAATGGGACTAAAACATCGTGCAACTCCCGCAGGAAGCCATCGCCGCTCTGGAACCTCTTTCTCGCGAGGCGCCCGATGAAGCCAACATCCACTTCCTTCTTGGTAAGTGTTATTTACGGCAAGGTCGGCGAGGAGAAGCCACTGTCGCGTTTACATCCGCTAGAGAGCTACTGCCAAAGCTGGAAGGTGCGATCAAGAGCGCGATGGAGGCGGATGGAGACGATGAAGAGGGGGAGGAATGATGCATCTCGTGTCCTGTCGCGTGCGGCCCCGATCTCGAAGTCACACGGCTCCAGACAGACCGTTATGAAGCCTGGCCAAAAAGATAATGACAGACTACAACTCTTGCATTTTCTCGGATATACAACTCTTGCATCTACAAGTCTTGGATCTATCCCTTTCTAGCTTCACGTCCTTCATCCCCAGGTATGAGTGACATATTCCCTCAATCGAAACCCAGTCTTCACCCCTGTCTGCTGCTTCCAGAACTACAGGGATATCAACGTAGCACTTTAAGACGTGAAGAGCCTGCGCACCGTTGCTAGCTGTTCTTTCCCCTGCCCATCCGCTCCTGTCCATGGTGGTCTCGGATCGATATCCCTCTCACCCATGATGGAGTATAACGCCGTCGTCCGTCTAGCATAAACCTCCAAGTAAGACTGCGCAGCTCGTCCTTCTGACCCTACGCCCCCGCATCCTATCAGCCAGGATAATCTGACCGTGATCGAGAAGGAAGAAAGGGATGGGAACCGACGTAGAATAGCCCGATTGACTTGCTCCGCCAAAGCTATCCGCCTACTCTGCTCCAAAAACCCTTTCAGGATACTAGTCTCCGGATCCGTATATGCGAACAGCGCTCCAACATCTTTTATCTCCTGTAGGTATACCGCTCGAACATCCGGAGGTAGCTTCTTCGCCTCGGAATGTAATCCCTGTGCGGCGGTTAAAGCATGTGTGAGAGTGACGGACGAAGACGAGGATGAGCCATTCGTTGGAGTTGGGGTGGTGGTGGTGGTGGTGGTAGTGGACATGTGCATGGATGAGGTGAGTGAAGAGATCGAGGATGATGGTGAGGATGGGGAAGATGGGGCGAGTTGACGGAATGATTCGATGAATTGTTGGATTTGGAGATTTAGTTTCACGTGAGGGGGTTGGTGGGAATGTGGGAAAACTGGGAGGGAGTGATCTGATCCTGGACCCGAGGAGAAGAGGGTTCGAGAGCCGCCGCTCGTATGACCGTTGGAGTGGGTTGTAGGTGTGGGTGTGGAATTGGAACTGGAAGCGGAGGAGGAACCGTTAGTCTGCTGAGCGGGGGTGGTTGTGGTGGATTCTTCCAGAACGGAAGGGAAGTGCGCATTGAGCGCTTCGACAGCTCGTAGTATCGCTCCATTTAGGATGTAGTTGAGAATCGCTACTATCAGCTTGGACCATGGATGAGGAGCTCACCTCTACGCCTTTCGATAGACTGGAGCGACTCTGCATCTAATACCTTCTCGCGACCTCGCGTAGGCCGCTTCTCAGCCTTTCTCGAGCTCGATCCAACGTCATCAAGGTCCATTGCCGCTTCCTCTAGATCTTCGTCGCTTGTTCCAGACGATCTCGCTCGAGGCTGGGTAAGTACTTTTGCTGTCGAGGCGTAGGCATGTGTAGTAACATAGTCAAGAACGACGTCGTGCTGCTTTGAATCAGCTAAGGAATGGTGAAAGGTATACAGATTAGCCTTACTAGACTACTGACTCGATCTAAGCTTGGTTCTGGCTTTGACATTTCCATCCTGCGCGATGTTCTGTTCCGTGACCTGAGCAGATTAGGGTCCAGGAAGTCCAGGAAGACGTAGCGACATGAGAACGGATAGCTGTAATCGAGGCAGTGAGTCGCGTAATAAAACTCTCAATGTGGCGTTCTTTGATCCGTGGCGATACTATCTTTCTTCTCTATAATCGGGATGAATCCGTCCCTCATCTTCACATTAAAAGGACACTTTGCATGGTAGTAAAGTGTAAGTCATAGGCAAGACGTGGGAAACAGTCGGGGGGCAGGTAAGATCCCGCCGGCTACGATCCTTCGTGGTGCTTCTTCTTCGTCCGTCCCTACTTTTGGGAGGAAGACACCTCAGTCCGAGCAGGGTGTACGGTTCTCCCTCCGTCCAGAGATCCAACATCAAGCAAGCGACACTTCGTCCGGATCGACCGCTTCGATCACGTCCGAGATCTCAAATCTCCTTCGTACGGTGTCTCAATCGAAGCGCCAGTCAACTGGATTTGGTATCCCAGGCCCGGAGTCATATTGCCTCTGTTTAGGATCGACAGCAAGGCCTCCTTGGAGAGTGGTGACCTACGGGTTGATGTCCTTCGAGTACTTGTAGGTTTGTTCTGCTTGTAAGCTCCGCCCTTAGTTCGAAACGAACCAATCGAGATGAGAGCTAATTTGTCCGTCTATCGAGAACTTGCGTCAGCATCCTCGATACAAGGGGTCCGGGAAGTTCGGATGGTACGGGAGAAGGACGGAGCTGCGGGGGAGGACGAAGCAGGAGGCTTGTGAAACAACTCAACAAGGATCGCAGTATTGGGGTTGGTGATGGAGAGCGAGAATTGTGTCGGAGCTGTTGCGCCGCCTGTCCAGGCGAGTGTATTGAGGCTTTGTGCGACCCCTACACCTCATCAGCCTACGTATGGCTCCGCACCAGAGTTGAGAAGGGAGAAAACACCAGTGGTCAGTCGTCGGTTGTGTGATCGTAAGTTGAGCGTAAGCTGGAATGAGAGTGGAAGCGAGAGTGAGCAGAGCTAAAAGAGAAAGCATCGTGAGAGTGATAGAAGAACGTGGAAAAGCGGGGGTAGAACGGAGATCTCGGATGTGAAGAAGAATCGGCGAGAAAAACTGACATTGAGATGTAAGCAAGAGTGGGCTTGCTTTTCGTCTCAGACTATCAGCACCAGGTGGTTGACCCAGATGGCTAAAACACATCAAGGTCACTCAGGGATTGGCCCGGTATTCGGCGGTTTAGTCGGCATCAATCATGCATTATATCGTCCGGTTCTCATGAGATATTGCTCACTGGGACGAGACGGCGCGTATACGCATCCCGTTCTCTCCAATCCCTCCCCATCCCTCAAGCTCCCCTCCCCTACTTTACCCCTAATCTTAACCCTCCCACCGTGCAGATTCATTCTGCAGCCCGATCGAAGAATGTGAATCGTGTTGATTGGGTGGTACGAAGAGGTCGTCGGGCTGCGCCCAGAGAATATGAAGTTACGCCGTACTCCAAGTTTCCGCAGATATCGGTGCACACAGATGGGTACGCTTCCCTCCCTACCTCCCTACCCCTTCCCAAGTATCGCTGCCATCTCCTTCTCATCCGCAGCATCTATCCCTCTTCCCCTCGCCTTCAACCTCAAATTCCGATCAAAAGTCACCAAAAGCACTTTCGTCGCACCCGCATTTCCACCTTGCGGTCCTAGCAACTGCGACCGGTCAATGAAATGGTCCGCCTGGAACGAAGCGATGTTGAGGATGAGATCGTCCATTGTCCGTGAGACTGCTTCTGAATTGACCTCGCCATTGCGGAAGTCAAGGTGTTCTGTTCGGATGAGCAGGTCAGAGAGGTAATTGCCTTTCGAAGTCTGGATCTTGAGGCATAAGGAGTGGGTGCGGATGCGGGATTCAAGGTAGGATACGGCGGAATGGGCGGCGGTACCAAGGGGAGGTGGGTTCTTGGATAGGCCATCGAGCTCGGTGACGACTGATGGTCAGCGGATGCTAGCCCTTTGCAACTCACCTGGCAGGGGGATGATGACACTCCATTGACCGCCTTCCACGACCTTCGAGAAGAGGGAAAGCGACGAGAGGAGTACATTGGTGTCGAAGATAAGCATTGTGTAGCCTGAGACAACGCGAAGCGACTTTTTGGAACCTCGCTTGGGTCTGGGAACTTTCTTGACGGGAGCATTGAGCAGTGCGCGCAGGTGGCGTCGGCGTTCCTACGAGAATCAGCCAGCTCGTCATCCGATAACTCACCCTCAGCTCGCTTAGCTCCGGATCGTCGTCGTTATCGCTGTCCGTCTCAACCAGATCATCCGCAAGCTCCTCCTCAAATTCTTCCGCTGTTGGTGCTCGCCTCTCCTCTTCGACTGGCTTCTCGGCCTCTAGCTCAGCCAGCATAGCCGCGAGCGCACCGTCAATGATCATCTTCCCTTCCTCCAGCCTGAGCCCGTCCACATGCTTCGCAAGCACCCCAGCAGCCCACGCCACACGTTTCCATCTCCTCTGATTGACAGCCACAGGTCCGTCAGTCAGATCGGTACCTTCCACCTCATCGACTACACCTTCGCTGATATCAATCGCAGAATCAAAATTGGCAAGCAGTACGTCAATCTCGCTCTGGAAACGCTCGCCGATCCTAGGCTGGGCAAGTGCGCCCGAGCCCCGTCCAGACCCCTTTCCTTTCCAGAAGCCCCGCTCGTACACCCTTCGTCCTACCCATTCCTCGCCTCGAACAGCCCAGTCCTCCGGCAGAGGCGGTCCACCTGCAAGTCGGATCTCCTCGCGGACTTCGATATCCGAGGAGTTGACAAAGTCGACGAGAGCTTGCCAGGGTACGGCGGAGAGAAGGGCGCCTCCGACATGCGGTTGGCGAAACACTGTAGCGAGGAAGGTGAGTAGTACAGTGATGTATGGATTAAGGACAGAATGGATGCCCTGTAATCGGTTCGGATGGGCGAGACAGAAACTGAGTATCGCAAAAACCAGTTGTACGGCGTTGGTGAAGGTGAGAGTGATAGGCGCATCGGAAGATGTCGGTGCAGGAACTTCGCCATCCCCCCCAGAGGGAGGTGAGCGCTCGGGTGCGAGATCTTCTCCATCATCTCCCATGTCAATAGGCTCATCTGTCACCACCGCCTGCTGTCGTCTTCTCTCCTGTCCCTCCTGAGCTAGAGCTTTCCGCACAACACCACTCGCGGAGCCATACTCTGACATCGCGGCGATGTTGACGGCTGCCATGAGCATCCAGTCGACCTGCCCAATCGTTGCTTTCCGGCTGACACCATCCAGCCTCGCATCCTCCTCAAGCCGTTCCATATACCGTGACATGACCGATGAGAAGTCGTCGAGTTGGATCCGAGTGAAGAGCATACCGTGCAGTCGGATGAAGAGGTCCATCGCTGTGGCTTCGGGAAGGGACCTTTGAGATTGGAGAGCTGAGTCGAAAAGGGGAAGTAGGGATTCGCGGGATCCCTCGAATGGGTGGGTGACAATGAGACTGATGTCAGCGATGCCCTAAGCGGTACGCCCACCTCTTGGCGAAGTGATGCAGAGCCCGTCCCTCCTGTCCGTCCAAATCTCGACACAGTAACGCGAGGTGATGATGTAACCTTCCTTCTCCTGGCTTCTCGGTGATACCCATCGTATACCAATCTCTCGCGGTCGTCCGCCACGTCTCCTTATCTTCCTCCTCCCATGCTTCCGCCACTTCCGCACCGATACTTGCACCTGACGGCTCCGGCTCGTCATCACCGTCAATTCTCCCTGGACCGCTCGTAGCGGGTTTGCAATCCGGCACAATATTCGCAGCAATTGCCATCCGGTACCTAGCAAGATCACCTAGGGCCTCGATCCAAGCCGTTCGGAATGTAATCAGAGCCGCATCCTCGAAAAGGTCGGTATAGAACTTGTAAGCGTCATAGACTAAGTCGGTAAGAAGGTCGAGAGCTGCTGGCTGGCCCGACACCCAGGCATGACGAAGTCGCTCGAGAATGAGGTGAAAGCCCGCCTGCCATAGTCGGGAAGGGATATTGTACTTCACTGCGAGCTGTTGGTATGTTGAGGGAATAAGCGGGTCGAAGACGCGGTCAAGGAATTCATGATGCAGATCCGCCAATCTACTGTCAGCGCCGCTCCCCTGCTAGACTTACTCCTTGTGCTTCCCAATCAGGTCCATCCACGCCGCAGCATCATCTCCATTGGCCCTCAACTCCCTCGAATACGGGTTGACCGGCCGGTGAAGCAGGACCGATATCCCAAGTTCCGGATCCAAAGCCATCTTCCGATGCATCTCCATCAATTCCTGCTCAAATAGCCGGATCTTATTGTGGAGGTCTTTCATGATGGCCTTGACTCCGGTATCACTGCTATCAGCGGTATTCAGCGAGCTCGTACTCACCCCTTCCCTTTTCCCCGCTCTCGATCTCGTAGACTCTCGCTTCCTTCGCTACTCCGACTCCCCTTACTCTTCCCATCCGAGTCCTTTCGCTTGCTCGCTTGACTGCCTCTATCGCTTCCTTCTCTTCGTTTCCGCCGCTCCCGCTCGCGATCAGCTTCTTCCTCCGGGGTCCGCCCATTGAGCGGTCTCCGCAGGAGAGAGCGAGAGGAGCCTTCGCTTCCAGGTCGAGAGGGATCAACGGGACGGGGATGGAACTTGTGAGGATCATGGATATCAGGATTGAACAGCTTCTTGACAGGTGGATCTGCTCGTCGAGGAGGAAGCACCTCTGTGCGCGGTTTCCGCGGTCGACCATCGAATTCTGTGCGGGGCTGCGGGCTCGGAGGAGGTCGAGTGGGATCAAACAGAGTCCTTTGGGGCGGTATACGCTCGGCTCCTCGACTGAACTCATCGGCTGGTATCGCCGGTGGTGCTGGCCGCCTTGGAGGTCCAACCCTAATCATCAGCCTAGTACCAATACGATGAACCTACCTTGGAAGTGGTGGTAGAGCAGCATTCTTGCGTTGCAGAGCGACGATGCGATCCGCTAGATTCGTCGTATCATGACGTCGAGGCCGTGATGGGCCTGATACAGGTGAGTCTTCCATATGACGGAATGCCGAAGCAAATCATGTGGCCATCATGGAAGCTGCCGTCGGTCTGAGGGTAATTGCGCGAAGGTGGAGAGTGACGACAAAGGTGCGAGATTGGTACGGAGAACGTAAGAAGCGGAAGACGAGACTCTTGGGAAAGCGCAACCGTGTAATCGATCAGAAACTGGGGTATATATTATCTTTTTGCTTGTCCAAGAAGCTAAGCGAGGGGAAACACACCTTGCTACTCATACACTCGGGCTCCGCAGCCGCAGCTCGTTCACGTGATCGGAGCCTTTTGTCCGCCGTCGGAAGTCTTTCGCCGGCCACGCGAGTTTGCGGCGATGTATGCTTGATTCTGTGCACTACTCGTACTGTTATCGAGTACTATCATAAAGCCTTAGAAGCCTAATATTTGCAACACGCTTTCCGACATCACATCAGCGCTATATCATCTTCCTACATCGACTGATTTCATTTCAGAATGGCGAAGAAAGTCAAAGATGCCGAGCTGTATGATATCCTCGGTGTCGCACCCGAAGCTACGGACATAGAGTAGGTCCTTCAGGTCGGATATTAACTGATGAAATCAGGTTGAAGAAAGCATACCGAAAAAAAGCTATACAAGTGATTACTTGGATCCCGCTTTGGAGATGTCATGCTGAACTTAGACCAGTATCATCCCGATAAGAACCCCTCACCCGAAGCCGAGACCAAGTTCAAGGAGGTTGGGTAGGTAACCTATCCTCGGGCAGCATAGAGACTGATAGGGATGTAGCGAGGCATATCAAATCCTCTCAAATGGCGACTCGAGAGCTTTTTACGATAAGGTCGGGAGGAAGGGGATGAGCAAGACGGAGGAAGGGGCAATAGATCCTCAGGAGATCTTTTCAAAGATATTTGGAGGAGGTGAGCACTCTGCTAGGAGCGTATGCTGACTTGTTAGAGGCCTTCTTTGACTATGTGTGTGGGATTTGAGGTTGAGGAAGGAATGCTGATCATGCCAGATTGGCGAGATATCATTGGTCAAAGGTGAGCTTTGCGATTGCTAACCGAGCTAAAGGTAGACTTCACATCGACGATGGACGTTGTCATGACTCCAGAAGAACGGGCAGAGATGAAGGCTGCGGCTGATCAGGGCGATCCTGCGGCAAAAGAAGCCTTGAAAGCTACAGCATCAGGTATTCCAGCTTCAACCGGCGAAGCCAGTTCATCGACTACAATTCCCGCTTCAACGGCTGGCGCCACCTCGACTGCACCCGGAGCGACTGGGCACGTCCATGATCACACTGGAGATCCTAGCAATACCTCCCTCGCACACCATTCCGCCTTCCCCGCTTCATCGTCGAGCAGCTCAACCGGTGTCAGCAAGAAGGATGCTCATACGGGAAAGGATAAGAAGGGCAAGCCGAAACTCTCGCCAGAACAGAAGGCGCAACTGGACGCTTTGGAAAAGAAGCAGGAAAAGGAGAAGAAAGCTAGGTGAGCTGAATCTGAGGAACAAGAGAGGCGATTATTGACGTCTGCAGGATTGAGGCTCTACGGGAAAAGCTTATACAGCGAATACGACCCTTCGTTAATGCGAAAAACCCTGGCGACATAAACGATCCGGAAACGAAAGCATTTGAACAGCGGATACGGACAGAAGCGGAGGATCTGAAGCTGGAATCGTTTGGTATAGAGGTGAGGTGGACCGAAATGGACAATTCTGACTGGCAGTTATTGCATACCATATCGAGTGCATATATAACGAAAGCGGGCAACTTTGTCAGGAGCAAGAAGTTCCTGGGTGGAGGGATCTTAGGGCGACTCAAGGAGAAGGGAGGGTTAGTCAAGGAAGGCTGGGGACTGCTTGGATCTGCGTAAGCCAATCATTAATAGCGGAGCTGATTGCCAGGATCGGGGTCCAGAGTGCTATGGAGGAGATGGAGCGGTCAGAGCAGAAGGGTGACGCATCACCCGAGGAGTTGGAAGCTTTGGCGCAGGAGGTCTCGAGCAAGATGCTCTTGACGACATGGCGAGCTACGCGGTGGGAGGTCATCAACGTATGTCCACCACATATAAGCATCATTATCATACATGATCAGTCTGACAATTTCCAGGTGATCGGTGTTGTAGTCGACAAAGTGTTGTATGACCCAAGTATATCAAAGGATGTCAGCTTGAAACGGGCAAAGGCGATCTTGACGATCGGCGGAATCTTTAAGAACGTCGAAGCCGATGAGTCCGATGAGGAGCGGAGAGAGCTGGAACGGTAAGTCATCGAAGTAATTCCTTGACGCCCATGCTAATGTTGTACGCAGACTGGTGATGAATGCCGGACAGAAGAAGAAGAAAGCAGAGGAGAAGAAAGAGCGGGAAAAGAAGGGTTGGGGATGGGGACAGGCGAAAGCCGAAGCTAGTCCAGGGAAGGCTGAAGCGAGTCCTGGAAAAGCTGAAGGGAGCCTAGGGAAGGTGGATGGGGATACGGAGAAGGCGTAATCAATGTTGCATAGATATAGATGGTATTGGTTGTTTTGCATATAGATTTACCACTCTTGCCACCCCGACCTGCTTCCTCCGCGCTGTACCCTGCCCGATACCATGGATACTACATCGATTTACGGCCACTCCTGGAGCGTGAGCTTCATTGATGAGAGGCTATCAATGCCCCCAGTTTTTCGTTATGCGCGGACTCTATTTTCTTCCGTTCGCGTTCTGCTCCTTCCTTCATGAGTTCCTCGTCCGACTTGTGAGCTGGCGTCTTCTCTTTTTCGGCGGCGGCCTCCTTCTTCCTGTTGTGTCGGCGATAGAGTAAATACAGCCCACCACCGAGAAGCACAGCTCCCCCTACTGAATTCAGTCTCATCAGTCTCACATAGCTCGCGATAGGGGAACCGGGTGATGACTGACTTCCCATCCCCTCACAAGAACCTTTATGTGACTGACAGAGATTCTCAGAGGATAGCTCCACGTTGGACACCTCGCCACGTTGGTACATTGGCTGAGCGAGGGTGAGTAAGGGTTGGTGAATGGCAAGGAGGTAAAGGATGAGGGACAGCATGGTGTAGGACGGGGATCTATGTACGTTGAGGACCTCGTCGATCCGCGCAGCTGTACAGTCGATAAAGAAGACGCCTCAGTTGAGCAATCGATCCGAGATCGTCGATACGGTTTGTTTCTCGGTGTCTATCGTTACCCGGGCGCTAGAGTCGATTATGATCGTCTTTTGAAGGTGAAGACACGATCCACCGCATGAACCGTTCGTTGAGGCGACGCAAGACTCGAAACGACCGCGACATGAAAGGATTAGCACGCAAAGGAAAGGACATGAAAGTGGCATTAGCTGTTTGCGAGAGGGGCACAATAGGAGTCTTTCATCTATTTTATTGGCCTGCGGAACTGGGTACAAAAGTCATCGTACATTCGCTTCACTGGCGTAAGGTAATCGAACCAGTTGAGGGATCGGTTCATCGGGCTCGTCGCTTCTTTCTGCGGTCTGAGATGGCGACGAAGGAGGTGAAGGTGGTTTCTCTGCGATCAATCATCACCTTGTAAACGGTTGCTACTCTTCTGAGCGTACCGAAGAGGTTAAGTATGGAGAAGACATGAGGCCAATTCCGTAATACAGCTCCGACAGCTTGTACCCATGTCAGCGATTTTGAACGGGATCTCAGAGGCAGACCACACCTTCCCCGCCATCAGCCATGACATTGCTCATCCCCGCTAGCTTCTCGACCCGTTCCAGCAACTCCGCAGATGCTTCTCGTAATGCCTGTAATCCAGCATGTTCCTGTTGTTTATGAAGCAGGATCTGCAAGGAAGGTGGTAAGGAGGTGATTGAGGCTGGAAGAGAAGTTTTGACTTGTTGAGCCATGCTGTGTGGTCGCTAATTTTCGATTGATAGAATATGGCAGAAATCATCACCTTGAACGCGACGCGACTGTCAAACGGAGAGTAGGAGATCTCCGCCCGGAGCCTCCCTCAAGCGGGAATCACAGAATGTCAAGCCACACTGGGTTGAGGCGGTAATACTCGGAGTTTCGTTCGTGCGCCCTCGCCGCTCTTTCTCAAGCTTTCGATATCGGTAGAATCTTACTCTTGCTATTCTGCTTGTCGAGACACTCAGTCAAGGTAGGTCTTTATCCGGCTCGTATTGGAATCGGAGCTCTGAAGAGCTAACGAATGTGTCATTGACCCATCAGATGCAGATCTTCGTGAGTTACCGCACTTCAAATACTTGATTCAACTGACACCCTTTTCAGGTGAAGACGTCAGTCTGACTCCACCTTCTCCTTTCACTTATCTCATGTTTCAATAGCCTCACAGGCAAGACTATCACCCTCGAGGTGGAGTCTTCCGACACTATCGACAATGTCAAATCGAAGATCCAAGACAAGGAGGGGATCCCGCCAGACCAGCAGCGTTTGATTTTCGCTGGGAAGCAGCTAGAGGATGGGAGAACGCTTTCCGATTACAGTAGGTTCCGTTTTCGTTCTCGCAGCAGCGGCGCCTCTGTATCTGCTGCTCTGAGGCGAGGGACAATACCTGACCAGATGAACCTCAGACATTCAGAAGGAATCGACTCTCCACCTTGTGCTCCGTCTTCGTGGGGGTATCATTGAGCCGTCGCTCAAGGCATTGGCCAACACCTACAACGTAAGTCTAGCTACAATTCACGACATCATCGTCTGTACCCCTCAGAGGGTCGGTTTTGGTGTACAGCAGCTGACTAAGACATTTTTTCAACCATAGTGTGAAAAGATGATCTGCCGCAAGTGTTACGCTCGTCTTCCCCCGCGTGCTACCAACTGCGTGAGTTGTGCTTCGCTGCCATACCGCGTGACCACTTGTCATGCGAGTCCGCGAGTGCCGGTCAACTCCGTCAGGCTTTTGGCTGATCCTTGTGGTGCTCAGCGCAAGCGCAAGTGCGGTCACTCGTCCCAGCTCCGCCCGAAGAAGAAGATCAAGAACTGATCGGCTCGCTGCAGATTCAGAGGTGGAGGAGAGTGTTCCGGGGGTAGGCGGAGATTCGAGGCTTACAGCCCGATGTATTCGTTCCACCATGCGTGATGCTCTCTGAGCCTTGTTGCAAGTGTGATCTTCCCAGACTTGACGAGATCAACACATTTGATACGTGTGGTACAGTTGGTGTGACTATGTGACTTATGATGAGATTGCCTTCAAGAAGCTTGCGGACGGTGGCGGACTGTCTTTGAAAGCCATCTCGCTAGTGCCAGTGGAGGTACTGTAGTCTCAAGTCTGAATTCGCTCATTACATTCCTATTTCTCTCGGATCTTGCCCGGAAAGGCTTAGACGGTGGATGCCATGCGGCAAGATGGCGGCGAGGTGGAGCAAGACCTCTCGCACATCCATTGGTAAGGTCTCACTCCTCTAGACCTCGAGACGGGACAGGGGTCTAACATCTGATATGACAGGGCCTTCCCCGAAGCTATCGCAGTCGGTTTTACTTGGCTCAAATCCTCTTGCCAGTCTAACAACATGTACAGGCGAATCCAACTCGATCTTTGGACAGTCCAGATCTAGCGTATGCGCAATGCTCCCTCAAGCTGTGACACAGAGCTGAACGAATGGTCGTAGGATGGATTACTTCGCTCTCTCCCCATTCTGCGATACGAACTCCAATAACAAGATCCTTCGAACTCAACGGAAGTACGAGAATCCGAACTATGGTCATGCAGAAGAGAAGTTGTACGTCCCGTCTCTCCACTCCCGTCAAGATGCTCCTTACAGTAATCCATTGATGCTGATGGCTAAGGGATCATATAGCGAGTTGAACGCCTTTCGTTCCGGGTTCGAATACGTCGTAGCTCATGCCCAACCTCCCGATTTATTCCTAATCCACCGAAGGGATGTCCAAACCGATGGGAGTCGAGCGAACGTCACTGCTGTATACTTCATTTTGGAGGGGAAGATCTACCCTACACCGACATTGTACGATGTGATGGCTACGAGGTTGGTAAGTTGCCCTTTCATCCCCCCCTGCATGTCTCTTTTGTGAGAGACAGACGGTGGGTGGTACGACAGCTGATCGTGAGGTTGCAGAGGAACGCGACTCATCTCGTCGAATCTACCTTCTCTACCCTTTCCTCGGCTCACCCGCCGGCTAATCCAAGAGCAACGAGTCAATGGCGTTCCCTCCCTCTAGGAGTTCATGCTACTTCGAAACCCCCAGAAACAATTACCGCTACTACCGCCAACACCCCCGTACCGATCGACGAAGAGGTCGAAGCGATGCCCTCCGTAATCCCGAGTGAAAAGAAGAAGGATAGACCCTCGCAACCGGATTGGCACCTCTTTCATGCGCTACAGACGACACGAAACTCACTTGCAGATCTCGACAAGCTCGCTAGATCACCTCCGCCATCTCAAGATCCGAATGCCGAGCTTAAGGCTATCGAAGCGCAAGTGCTTGGTGCCACTCGATCGGCGTCAGTGACAGCGAGAGTAGGGGAAAGCCGGACTCCAGCGGCTTCGAGCCCTTCTGTCCGTTTCGGACCTGGTACGGGTATGGGGAGAGCACCGTCAGTATCGGTCGCAGCGTCGCCTTTAACGAATATGTGAACTGCATCCCAATGACCATACGCGACTTATATCCAGCATGCACTGTATACCCTGTCACAAATATGACCGCCCGTTTATTGTAGCTGGCAAGGATCACCAGGAGAGCTCGTCAGATCTCGACCACAAAACGTCGACATCATGAATACAGTGCGTTTGTTGTGCGGATGCTCACATCCGTCGAAACGACATCATTCCTTATGAAATTGAATGCATTGCTCCCGTTGCTCCGCGGCCTGACTAATCCCTCCCCCTGGCAAAGCTGACCAACCGCCTCAGGTCGCCGAACGCCTTGGGTCCTTCCGACCGAAAGTCGCCTCCATCCGTACTAGCCGCTCGAGCCAACAAGCTCGGTAGCGACTGACCTGACGGGTTGGTCGGTGAGAAGAGCGCGACTGAACTCGGCGATGTGATCATCCTTTCACCTGGTGGCTCCATGTCGAGCGATGTCAGGAAAGAGGTATCGGAAAGGTCATCTTTCGTGGAAGTGACGGAGAGGAAGACATCAAGGAGCTTTTGTTGGTCTTGCCGAGGTGTACCTTTAATGTCAAGGATCTGTGAGACGCCCTTCTCAGCTTACTCTGCAATACCTATCTAGCCATGACTTACCTTCTGAAAATTGCTGAATGACCTGTCACCGATGAGGAGGCAATAATTTTGCACGAAGCCTTCCGGTGGTTCCTGCAACAAGGTCAGCCGATCGTCGTCAAAACCTTGACAGCTTACGTCCGGAGCCAAAATGACTTTGAGCAAAGTCTCCAGTTGACCTGTATTCTTCGTGACATATTTGATGTACCTATTGCCGCCTCGGCGTCACATCAGGGTGTACCGTAGGTAGTACCCACGCATTAGTCGTATGCTCCGGGTGCGGTTCAGGAAGATCCAGCAAGCATGCCTTGACCGCTTGAACATCAAGCAGGATCTTCATGTTTAGCGATCAGCATCTCTCTCTAATTCGGAAGAAATTTACCTGTTCCGCGCCGATCTTCTTCAGCGGCCGGCTCTTGATCACCGACTGTGTGAAGCGAGTGATCACCACACTTTGTCTTTATCAGTTGCAAGGTGGATTGTAGGACAGCCGACTCACCCCACTGCTTTGTCCGCGAAGTTTCGCACATACTTCTTCGACTCCAGTCTCCCTCGCACGATCTCAGCGACCTGCTTGATACTGCCGACGAGATCGACGATATATGCCGATCGCCCACTGACATTCTCAAGGTGAATCCAAGGTGTCTTGAGAATGGCTGCAAAAGCGGGATCGCATGCCGACTCAAGCTCGCGTAACAGTGTCGTGATACATTGAGCCATGACGCTATTCGATCTCAGCGAGGCACATGAGACCACATAACATCCGCGTACCTAGTGAAGTGATCCCGCTCAGGCTGAAAGGAGAGGTCATCGCGAAGTTCCGGGGCGATCTTGCCCTTCACCCGCTCTTCCAGCTGCAAAGACGTGGTTTGGCAGTATTCGGCAGTGTTGAGAATGATGCAGGCGTTCTTGATTTCTTGAAGATTGGTTCGACCTTCCATCGATCTTCGTCCAGTATCAAGCCTTCAACAATCAGCCTTCACCGCTTGAGATATTAAGTAAGGTCACTTCTTCATCCCCGCCAGCAGTACATCGTCTAGACTATTACATCAGCTGATCATTCCTGATAATTGATAATCCACGTGCCAGAGTAAATCCTCAACCACCTCGCAAACACCTTCGACAATCTTCTCATCGGTTCTCCTGTCGTGTACTTTCCAAATTGCTCAAGAGTTTGACCGTAGAAGTAGAAGAGCTCGCTGGAGCTCGGTAAGACTACAGGAACCGGCTGATCTGACTCTTCCTGTATTGCGCCTTCCATAGATGGGCGCGAGCGGTTTCCGCGGTATGTCGAGAGCATGTCGGAAATGGCTCTGATCGAATGTCAGATCTAAGCGATGAAAAGGGCGGCGCGACTGACCGGTCTTGAGCATCGACGTAGACACTGAAGTATGGGTTGAATACCGAAGAAATGGTCCATTTGGCTCCGGCTTGTGATGTCGGACCTCCGAAGGTCACTTCATCAAACTATACCAGGTTAGCGGACTCAGGGAAACATAGTCTCCGACATACCGACCTGTCAAACCGCTTCGCAAAGAAAGCCTCGAAGTCCAGCGTAGGTTGGAGGGCATCCAGGAGCACACTAACATTCGGCGTAGCCTTGCCCAACACATTCGCCAGATCGGCTCTGGTATACTCAGAGAAAGACGCAACGAGCAGACGTGTGACCTCCCAAGTCGAGGGGAAGATTGCAGCGTCTTCGTCATCGTGATGTTTGAGCACTCGACGGAACCAAGCGTAACGACGAGGTACGTTATCAAGCTGACCAGCCTGATCTCACATTAGCTGCTTGAGGTAGTTCTCCTGGTGACTTACCTCATCTGTGGATCGGAAGATACGGCGATATTCGGCGAGTTGGAACTGAAGATATCGCTCGACGATGTGGTTCCTGATCTTACGTTCAGCAACAGTGTCCTCGAGTCACTATGGTCAGATCTCACTTAAAGTCTCCGCCTAAAACATCGATCACCAAGCACACATCCGCTATGACCTTCAGCTCAACGGGCCGGCTGGCGTCCTGCTTGAAGCTGCGGGTCGTTACATCAGCTTGCACCTTGCGCCTGAACGAACAAAGCATCCATCTCAACCGCCGACTTCTCCTGGACTGCTTGCCTATCTGCTTCGGTAGCTTTGAACAGCTCCGCTACGGCTGGGACGGTCGACATTGGCCTGAAAGGGCCTAGCAGCTGCATTACAACCTGTTTGATCGATCAGCCTTGATCTGACTGTTGCACCAAAGGAAAACGTACAGACAGAGCTTGCGACATGTCCCTGTATCGTCTGGTAGGCAGGAGCCCCTTTAGTTGCCGATGAGCATGTCCTGCAATGATCAGATCCCTTCCATCCCCGTCGGTAATTGGAGGACAACTCACTTAGCATCCACCACCTCTCGATATTTCGAATAGCCCCAGTCAGATTCCGTTTCGCAACATCCAATCTCTGTATATCCGATGTGATGGTCTTGACGATAGCTTCAGCCTCAGCAGCTTTCTCCTGAATGACATTGATTTGCAGCATAAGTTGCTACCCAACCAAAACCAATCAGCATAACGCTTCGTGTAGTATTTGTAAACTCACTCCAATCTGACTCTGTATCCGTGTCATCTTATCTGGATCTTGATCTCTTCGTAGCTCCGATTTGAGCTTTGCGACCTGTTCTTTCACCTCGAGGGTTTCGAGTTGGAGTCGAGCGTGGATCTGATGATGTCGGGCTAGCGATGCAGCTAAAGATCGTATTATCAGCAAGCCTCATCACGATGAGCTGAATCAGCCCAATACTGGACATACGGTCTGGGAAGTCTTTGGCTAGACGAGCCATCACCCTTCCGTTTGGGTCAGTCAAAGATCCCGCAAGGACGGCATGACCATTTGGCGTCGAAGTCCCGGTAACATGCTCGATCATCGTCATCTCGAGACGATAGGATCGACCTCGACCAGGCTCCTATATTCTGGCCGATTTACCAAGTAACAAGTGTGGGGGAAACATGCTGGAAGGCTTTAATGTTGCGAAGACCGAGCTACTGGGGTGGTGTGGGGAAACGCGTTTGTCTTTTGTCCTCGTCCACTGGGTCCATTGCTGTTGCGGTTCTACTACTTTGCTGGAAATAGCCAGGACTTAGGTCGAGATGCACGATGGGGGCATTTGATCCGCTCATCACCTATGAAAAGGGTACATACATCGGTCAGCTATCTCACATCGCCATGGGACCCAGCTGATCACAGCTCTTCACCAGAGACCGATACAGGCAGTACGCTGGTCTCCAACCCGTCCAGCTGGATGATTGATTTCAATACAGACAAGGTGTCGCGCAAAGCTGTGATCACAGGAGCTACCAATATCATCTTAGGTGGGAAGTCTATCGTCCAAACCGGTCAGTCTACCTTTCTCCCAACATCGTAATCAAGTAAACCTAGCCTCTCGAAACAGGCGCGATCCTCCGAGGTGATCTCCGACGCTCAACAGCCGGACAACATGTCGTCATCTCAATGGGAAGATACTGTTCTATTGGCGAGAATACAGTCATTCGACCTCCCGGAAAGATCTACAAGGGGTTCGTCGTTCGTCAATGCCCCGCCCCCCCCCCCTCTTCTCTCTACTGCTCACCACTAGGGGTCGAGGACTGATGATGGAGAACAGGGTATTTACTTTCTACCCCGTGAAGATAGCGGATTTTGTGAATGTTGGACCTGGGTGTATTGTCGAGGCTGCTCAGATTGGACATGGTGTTGATATAGGCAAAGGTAGCATTATCGTTTGTTCCTCTATCCACCGCTTCAGGACAGACTGATCAGCTCGGACACAGGGGCAATTCGTGATCATCAAAGACCTCGCTGTCATCCTTCCTGGTACCATATTGCCAGAAGCGACGGTAGTACCCTCGATGAGCATCTGGGGAGGGACCCCAGGTGAGCGGCTCTTTGAAGAATGTGAGCTCTCGGCTGACATGCGACAGGACGGTTCATTTCAACCTTGCCGGAGACGTATCAGGAGACAATGGAGGCGAAGTGCAAGAGCTTTTATAACCGGTTTCGGGCGACTGCGTAATATCACGGCCTGGAAGAGCGATACACTCGCATCTGTACTTTACATCGGACAGTACGAAGTGGACATGATGCTACAATTCGATCACAATTCCCAACACCGCGATTCACATCATTCACAATTCCGCCTCATACCAATCTGGCCGCCTCCCCCTGCCTTTCTGGCGGGCGAACCCCTCTCTTCCTGATTCAATGCCTGAATCTCACCGCTGTTCGGCCGGCTCGACCCCAGGCTCCAAAGCGTCGATATACTCTCTCCCTTGCCTCTTCTTCTCGGTTCCCTCCCATTCGTCCCCTTGGCTTGCCCGATTGTTTCAGGATTGGTATTGATGGCTCTGGCTCCGGTGGTGGCTTTACTCTCGACCGGGACTGTAGCACACCCCTCGTCGGAAGCTTCAGGCCTTGGAACGAATAGGGTCGGACTGATTGATCCGCCAGTATACTGCTCTTCCGAGTGTATGGGAGATCTTTGGGAGCCGAGCGTCGGAGAGGGCTGAGGTGGGCTGAGGTAGCGTTGTAACATCAGCCTGAGATCCGTTCCCATCCCTCTTTGGCACCCTCGACTCAGGTCGGATCGCTTTCTTCCGGTCGCCGACCAGATGTGTCGAACTCGGTTCAAATGGCTTTGTGTTCGTCGATCAAAGGCGACCTCCTGTCAATACCCATCAACTTCAGCGTCGCCTCCAAGCGATGTCTCTCCCGCTGATCCTCCTCGTCCTCGTCTTGTGGTTCGAGCTTTCTGGCGAGCTGAGGCGGAGGTGCGAACGGGCGACGTCCGGTTTGGGAGTGTCAATGGCTTAAGTACGGGTTTGGGTGAGGATGGGAAGGACGCTCCGAAGCTGGCAAGGCTGCGGAAGTCCAGTGAGAAGCCTCGTTTCACCTGAATCATCAGCTCGTATCCGATGTCGAAGTTAAGCAACCAGTCACTCTTTTGTCTGATTTCCCTAGCCTTAGGTTCTGACTCGACTGGAGGAACCGGAACCGCCTTTGGCGCCGATCTCACCCGTACCATCATACTGATTGGTCTCCTCTTCGTTCCCATCTCGTCAGGCCAAGAAATTGCGTCTACAGAAGGCGCGGAGTAGCTGATATCCTGTAAGCTCATGTGATCCGCCTTCGAAGCGCCAGAAGCCGAGCGTAAGCCCATGCGACGGGTCTTATAATCAACCGCGAGGATCTGCTCGAAGCCCTCCCGAGCGATGATCAGATCGATGATCTGCTTCTTATCCCTTATACCGCCAACGTAGACGACAGGTATAGATAACGAACCCTGGAACAGTATAGGGTGAGCGCTTTGTTCGCTTCTCGAACGATTTTGACCTCCGCCTTCAGAGCTGGTCATCGTCAGCATCGACAGCCCGGACCTGTGCTGCCCAACTTACCCTCGCCTTCTTTGTCGGATGCAGGTGTTCTTGACTTGACACCACTGAGATCCATCACAGCCCTGCCCAACTCCGTCGCGAGATCGATGCCACTGTCCTCGACGGTCGTGACATCCTGCTGCTCTCTTCTCTTCGCTCGAGATCGTTGTCTTCGCGGAGGTGCGAGGTGTCCATCCAAATTCGTGACGAAGGTCGCCTCATCCTCGAGCATTGGCGATTGGGCTTCCAAATCAGAAGCGAGCTCATCCATTTCAATCTCTTCGTCCAGTGCCTCCAGCTGGCTATTCCCTCCCTTCCGCCGATGATTTCTGGTGAGTCAAGCGGATCCGCTTCTGCTTTTTTATCTTGGCTGATGTCCCAACCGAGCAGACCACCTTCTTCCCCCGTATCTTCCCACCGACAGTCCGCTCCCGAACCAGGAACTTCCATCCTTCATTCTCCTATTGAGACGCAGATTTTCCGCTCGGAGACCGTGTAAATCCTTCGTGACCGTATGCAGCTGAGCTAGCAGGATGGAATGGGAGTTGTTCAGCGAGGCGAGCTCCTGTTGTAGATGCAAGTTCGAGGTGGATTCCTTGGACGCAGCCGGTAGAGGTCGGGCGACTGTCAAGCTGTTGAGTCGATCTTGGAGATACTGCTCTTGAACTGGAAGCTCTGTCTCTCAGCGTCGAATTACATCTCCTGTTTTTGGCCCAACCACCAGTCCAATCATAGCTCGACCTTCGAATCCCACGTACGAGCTCTTCTATCCTTTCCTGATATGCCTTTACCAGCCGATCTCCTTCTCCTAACCTGACTCTCATCCGATCCCGAATTAGTGACTATCCTCGATATCTGCCTCGAGCCGACTCTTATCGATATCAGCGTTATTTACTTTCGTATTTTTTAGATGTATGCGACTGACTTGTCCTTGAAACATCTCGTCGGCCTTACTTCGTATCGCTGCCATCGACTTTATCAAACTTTCATACTCCCGTTGCAGCTCGCTATGATACTCTTCCTCGATGCTTAAATCCTCGACAAACTGTCAAAATAGTCAGTTTCCTATACCATCATTAGACAAGCTTAGCTCACCTTATCGCGTATAACCGATTGCTGCCGTAAAGCCTCCTGTATTACTTCCCGACTCGTACGCTCTAAGTCATCTTCGTTCCCTTCCTTCAAATCATCAAGTGCTCCCAACCGAAAAGGTCCATCTCCATGATGATCCAAGAAGGTAGTCCTCGCCGTATCTCGATGCCTGGGACTAGGGACATCCGCACTCCGCTTTGACCGGTTTGGAGGCTGAGGGCGGGTATGAGTCGGAATGCGTAGTGTCGTCAGTGGTGAAGCAGCCAGGGACGAAGATACCATATCTGCGATCCAAACTCGCTACTCGGTGGCCCGACTCAGCAAAACCCTACCTACATGAGGGAGAAAAGAGCGGGCCGCTGTAGAGGTGCGAAAACATTCCGGCAAGTTTAAACGAAACAGAGCCTTCTCCACGTGTGGAGACCCTGACAACCCGAAACGAGCCCAAGCTACGACCATTATTGGTCGCATGTCCCGTGAAATTCTAGCCCTTTTCATGTACACAGGTCGTGAAGCTCCCAGTCAATTGCTCCTTGAGCTTCGGCGTACCGCTGCGTGGCGTCTCGCTCAGCGGAGTCTCGGCACCCCTCATGATTCCATCCACCAATCCGCCATCAGGATCGACTCCAGCCCCTCCATCCTGATAAGTCGGGGTGTCCAGCGCGTGCTTGACCCAACGCAGGTCTTTCGGATCGCGCTCATCGTGTGGAGAAGGTGGTGACACCTGGAGACTGGGGACTTTGCCAGGTGTTTCGTCCTTCTTCTTCCCCTCCAACCCTTTCCTAAGTGCTCGTCGACCGCCAGATTGGAAGAACACCATAGCGATGGTGACGAGTACCGGGGTGTACCAACCCATCCTATGCCACGCTCGGACACAGTCTTTGAGAGAAAGCAGGACGAAGGCCGAGGCGATATAGTTCAGGTTTGTTTGCACCATGATCCAACCTGCTACGTCGTATGCGCGCTTCGCGGTATTAGGATATGGCCATTTGGGTAGGGAATTTGGTGCGGAGGGCGGAGAGGTGGAAGGCGGGAGGAAGTAGGGTCGGACTGAATGACGCATTTGTCGGCCAAGGGAGGTAAGGACACCAGCCATGATGAAGGCGACTGAAGTCAGTGCCATCACATGCGAGGACCTACTGTAATATCCCGCATCAAAGCCGTGCTCATCGATGTCAACCATATCTCGAAACTGAGGGAGGACGCTTACCCAAACAGCCGAAGTCAGAAAGGTAGCCATGCTCTCCATCGTCCCAGGCTTCCGACCCTTCTTCACCAATCTCTTGTAGATGCAGTCCCGAAGCCAAACCTGCTTATCAGCTGAGATCTCCTTCTGGACCCACGTTTGTTCGACAGTTCCAGCTATCGAAAAGCGCCTTAAAGCTCTCCGCCGTCTCGATGGACAGGATGTTAATATTCCTGACACGATTCCACAGTGTCCGACCCGTCTTCGGATCATATCCGTTGAAACCGACGCCCGTGAGGATGCATGCTCCCTATTATCAGCTAGGTTCACCGGTTCTGCTCACCTCTGACAAGCTCCAAACAGAGTAGTACTTGGTTCTCGCAACGATACCCGCGATCTGGACGAAGCCGAAACGTGTCGCAATGCCCCAGGTGTACCAAGTCGGCGTCAAGATCCGGCCGTATGCTGCTCTTCCGCCATAGACCGCAAAGATGCCAAGGAAGATGAGACCGAGTACAAGGTGGAGATAAGCGACTCTTTTCCGACCATGCGGGATGCGACGTCGTGTTGCTTGCGCTTGCTCTTCGGACGCTCCGGGCGGAGGAATGTCGTAGATCGTATGCAGGACGAGCGTGTCGTATGTCGAGTATTCGAAAGATGGTCCCGCCAGAAGGCATGGGAAGAAGAAGCTGCTATCAGCGAAATCTCGTCATCGGGGACAAACCAGTAACCGAGGAATGCCAGCGGACTCGGAAGATGCTGCAGTCGGGTAGAGAGCTGACTCGCATCAAGGTCCTGTTGGTAAGCTTGGTCCTACCAGGAACACCTACCTCAGCCTTGCGCCTGCCGTCATGCACGTTCCAGGCAATGGAGATCAACTTCTGCGCCATGACCATTTGACTGGTCGAGATCTCGATCTGAGTGACGGGAGCGCGGGATAATGAACGGCGCATATGGCTTAGGATCAGCTCTGGTCCGTCCGAGGAGTCTCACTTGATCAAGAGGTGACCCATCACGAAGCTGTCCTCATCAGCTTTACAGTCAGTCTCGCACTCACAAGAAGACTATCCATGGCATCCTCGGTCCACGATAAACCGCAACAGCGATATACGTTCCCAAACAAGCGAAAAGGAGGTGGAAAATACCTGTCCATAGCTGCAAGAGCGGTCCGAGGAAGAATGCCGAGATGGTAATGGAATAGATGTGGGCGAGGTTCGGTCGGAATGGTGAGAGACGGGTGAAGAGGGCTCCAAGTGGGTAAGAGACGAGTAGGGCAGCGATCACCTATAGAATGGGATCAATGGTCCTCCGAATAGGCATAAGCTACCTACATACTTTGAGCTGGTCCGCAGGTGCTCCCACAAGGGATGAAACGTGCTCAAAGACCGGGTCCCAGAACATGTTTTCGAAGTCAAACGTTGAGATACGGAGGAGACCAAGAACACCGTATGGAAGCGGAAGGGAACGAAATGAAACCTTTGATCAGCTCAACATGTTCATCATTGATGAAAGTTGCTATCTTGTGGGGAGGAAAGGACGGGCCGTAACGTCCATACTTTGGCATGGAAAAGGTTACGGAGTTTTCACCGATATCTCTCAGTTGACCCGGCTTTATGAGCAATTGATTTCATCTCAAACTATGAGCTATGACCCAAGCATCAAGCAGCAAGAAGAAGGTCTCTCCCCTCGCCAAGCTTTGTAAGCTTTCCCCTTAGTTCGTTATGCAATGGTCCCTAAAGCCGATCCCACTCACAAGCCCGACGTCATCTCTGCCTCGGCCTCGAAGGCTCCGCCAACAAGCTAGGAGCAGGCATAATCTCCCACACCCCGACGTCCTCCGCTACTCTAGTCACAGTCCTATCCAACTTCCGACACACCTACATCACACCTCCCGGTGAAGGGTTCTTACCGAGCGATACGGCAAGACATCATCGACAATGGGTCGTTAGAGTTATTAGGGAGGCTGTGAGGAAGGCCGGGGTGAGGATGGAGGATCTGGATTGTATCGCTTACACGAAGGGTGAATCCTTTCTTTGGGCTTGGAATGAGCTTGATGTGTTTGAGGTAGGACCTGGAATGGGTACACCTTTACAGGTCGGAGCGCTGGTCGCTCGGACATTATCCCTACTCTACGATATACCCCTAGTTGGAGTCAACCACTGCGTCGGCCGTGAGTCTCGCTCTACCTCTCTGTCTCCCTCGCTCGACATCGCTGTCTCTCCCAAACTCAACCTGTCTTCCCAATACTCCTTCCTTCCCGCTCTTCCCGCTTGCCGTTCCTACCCTGTGGACCCTTACGCCCGTTGTTCAGACATCGAGATGGGCCGCCAAATCACCTCATCCTACAATCCCATAGTCCTCTACGTCTCCGGCGGAAACACCCAAGTCATCGCCTACTCACAACAACGTTATCGGATCTTCGGCGAGACACTCGATATCGCCATCGGGAATTGTCTGGATCGATTTGCCAGGGTTATTGGGTTGAGAAATGATCCTAGTCCCGGTTACAATATCGAGCTCGAGGCGAAGAAGTGAGCCTTCTGCCTACATCAGGTATCCCGAAGCTGATGATGGATGGTTTGGAAAGGGGTTCTAGATTGGTACCTCTGCCGTATGGGACGAAAGGGATGGACGTGACCTTAGCTGGATTACTCAGCGCAGTCGAGGCCTACACACAAGATAAACGATATCGTTCATGGTCATCTGAAGCCACCAAAGCCCAGGCTCAAGGATTGAACGGCGTGCACGAGAAGGAGGATATCATCACACCTCAAGATCTATGCTTCTCGTTGCAAGAGACGACTTTTGCTATGCTTGTTGAGATCACGGAAAGGGCGATGGCGCATGTCGGGGCAAGGGACGTGTTGATTGTCGGGGGTGTTGGCTGTACGTCACCTTTTCTCAGAAAGAGGTCTTCACTTATTGTGGTAGGCAATATGAGATTACAAGAGATGATGGGCATCATGGCATCCGAGCGAGGCGGAAGGGTCTTCGCAACCGATGAGAGGTGAGTTCGACCTCAAGCCACCGCTGACCGAAAGCTTTTGCATCGACAATGGGATCATGATCGCCCAAGCCGGACTGCTCGCATTCCGCATGGGTCAAGTAACGCCACTCGAGAACACATCCGTCACGCAGCGATACCGGACAGATGCAGTACACGTCTCTTGGAGAGCTTGAAACCAATGCATTGCGTACTACAATTCCCTTATGCGAGATGCAGGTGACTAGAATCCGATTTCTGCGGGCGATCAGCGCGATCCACGATAGCAAGCGGAATTGTTCACTCTTGAATATGATGTCCAAACTTGCCAGAGAAACAGGTTTAACGAGACTAGCCGCCGTCAGGAGCAACCCAAATATCCGTGATAATACTCACTATCCATCAACTCCGCTGCTAAAAGCCTCCCGCTTGTCATCGAGCGTAGCGAGGCCGGTCAGAGCGAAGATCTTCGCCCTCGCCTGCATGACCTTGGGTGGAGGGAGTCTTATGTGTTTGCCGGGAGAAGGGGTAGCGGGAACATCAAATGGGACGTTCCGACGGCTAGCCTCGACCTTTCGTATCGCTCGTGTCGCTTCGTGACCGTTCATTACCGGCATTGAGATATCCATGAGGATGACGCTGTGGCGATCAGCACTTCTCAAATCAGGTTGGGTCGACACTCACTCCCAATGATTTGGTGGCGTTGCCTCGAATAGGTCGAGACCATCTTTCCCATCCACCGCCTCGGCGTGTTCGATTCCCTGATTATCAGCAGCGATAGATATGAATCGCTAACCTTCTTCCGCAAGAACGCGCTAAGAACCCGTCGGTTGATGAGATTATCCTCGACAATCATGATACGAGCGACACGATCTCTCCGCGGCGCCTCCATAGGTACCGCCGCAGCTTTCAGCATGACTCCACCATCGGCGAGCGAGATGGTCGACATCATGGAGGTTATCGAGCTCGGGCTTGGCGATCCAGCAGTAAAGTCCTCATCATCTAGGATCCGCCTCGGCGCATGATACGTCACACCCCTCGGCGCCATGGCAGGCCGAACGGAATGCTGCTCCTTCTCCTCAGACCGCCGTCGGGTGAGGGGCAACCGAGAATCAAGCTGGACTTTGTCGAAGCGGTTATTCGAGAGTTCACTGATCGTCGAGTTGGACTCGGCGCTCTCCTGACTGACTTGACTGGTGTCGGAAACGCCTCGTGAGACCGGAGGACGTTCGAAACCCTCGGTCCGCTCCTCCAGCCATTCGACAGCGCTGCGCAAGGTCTTTCGGAAAGCGTGAGGACCGATGGGTTTGTATAGTGTTTGACAGAAACCGCCTGATCTGTTGATCTGATCTCGGACTGATGTCACATTGGCCGTTCGCTGTGTGAGGAGGAAGATGACGGGTTGATGTATTGTTGAAATGTCGCCTAGTACCATTTGATCCTCGTTCACAACGATGATGTCGCCATCATCTCGAAGATCGAAATGCCATGCCGCGGCATATGCACCTAGAACTTCGAGGTTGAGCATATGGCCGCGATGCTCGGCGTCAAAGGCAAGAAGGGTGAGTGAGTGACCTCGGCCAAGCGATGAAGTCGAAGATACGGTCGAGGAAGAGGAAGAGGTATCCTCCTCCTCCTCGATAGCCTCCGCGTCGAATGAGACCCGGATCTCCGTGCCCATCCCCTCGGAAGACCAGACGTCGACCTTGCCGTTCACGTTCTCCGACCGGACGATGCTGTTGACAATGGCAAGGCCGAGGCCGGTACCGGTCTGGAGCGGGTTCTCCTGCGAGAAAGGTTGGAACAGCTGGTCTTTCAGGAAGCCCTTGCCGATCCCTTTGCCGGTGTCGATAACGGCCATTTCGATGGGGATTGTTTTCGTTCCGGGCGGGTGAGGCAACTCTCGAAGGGTGACTTGGACGTAACCATCCTGCCGTCAGCTCTATCACAACCTTGACCCACCTTGGTGAATTTGAGCGAGTTTCCGACCAGGTTCATCAAGACACGCCGAAGACCGCCTTTCTCGCATTTGACACTCCATCCCTGCTGTCAGCGTTGCCTTGCGCCCAATCTCACCTTCTCCCGTTGCGCAATGTCAATAACCGTCTCCACATGAGCCAGTTCCTCATCAACCGAAGCCCGTTGGCCTTTCGGAAGCAGCCCCGACGGGGCGGGGGGAGCGTAGAAGCTGCCAATGTCCGAGTCGCCATGGAAGAACCTTGCACGTTGACCGAGCCAGCATCCCTCAACGGTCTGCTCGACTAGACTGGCCAGATTCACCCGAGCTAGCCGTATGCTCCCACCTGAACTCTGATTTGATCCGCTGAGCTTGGTGAAGTCTAGCACATGGTTGACGGTCTCGATGAGCGAATTACCGCAGGTCTGCACAGTCTTCAGGAAAGACACCTGATTTGCATCCAGGTCGGTGTCGCTGAGAAGTTCGGCGGCAGCGAGTATACCGTGCAAAGGCGTCCTTAGCTCGTGGCTGACGGACGAGATGAGGATGCTCTTCGTCTTGTCCGCCAATACCATCCGCCTTCGCAGAACGGCTGAAAGGATGATGACGCCGATCGCACGCAAGAATTGGAGCTCGTATCCCTCGAGGTCTTGCTTCGCCTTGTTGGTAGTATAAGCGCAGATGAGAGCGAAAGGTTGTTGGTCGATGCCAAAGACCGGTACGACTGAAGTCAGCGAAGACTATACACTTACTCACCCATGCCATATCTGAGAGCCGACGGGAACATATACCGGATCCACGAAGGCGCGACATTCTCGAATATCCGTCCGTCCTTGTTGTGGCTCAGAAACTCTGACAGCTTTTCGTGCTCGCCCGCGGAGAGAGGTCGGGTCGGTATTGTGGAAGGTGTGGTAGCCAACACCGGGAATGGGTTGACCGGGCCGAAGGAGTCGCTCCGCTCAAGTACAGGCGATTGCGTCTCGTCGACGTAGGGGTCGGCACGGTAGACAGTCTTCTTCCCGCTCAATGTTTCCATCTCCGTCATTTCAAATTGACCGATATCGAGGATGAAGCAACCGTCCAGATCGAGGGTTGCTTTGATCAACTGAGCGGCTCGTGAATACACTTGGTCCATTCTGGCTGCCGCTTCCGCGTTTCCAGACGACGAGTTCGCATCCATCTCGAGGCATTCGCGGGTGAAGCGTTCCATCGAAGTCTGGATCTTGTCTCGTACCCGTAATTGAAGCTATCGTCAGCGGTGTCACGGGATGCACCCACCTTATCCCGCCAAAGCTCCATCTCCCGCATGGCGACCGCTGCAAATTCCTTGAGTATCAACCGGGATCGAGGTGGAAACTCCGCTCGGGCTTTATCGTCAATGATGCACAAGCTGCCGATGTTGTGGCCATCTGTTGTCCGTAAAGGTGCTCCGGCGTAGAATCGAATATGCGGTGGCCCGGTGACTTGTGGGTTATTGGCGAATCTCCAATCCTGTAAAGCATCCAATACGACGAACGGCTCATCCGATCTGCCGTCAGCGAACTCATCATCTCCACCCACCTTGCCAAGACCGAATGACTGCAGAGACTGGATATTCTCGCAACCTCGTCCGTTCCCAGTCCAGACTGCGCCTTATGCCATTGCGTTTCGTCGTCAATCAGGGCGATCAGCACATTCTTCGAATTGAAGACGAGTTTGGCCATATGAGCGATTCGATCGAAATTGACATCTCTCGCAGTGTGTAAGAGGTTGAAGCGATACAGAGCCCTTCGACGGGCGATCTCGTTTGGGGGAAGTGGCGCAGGTAACCAGCCAAATTGTTCATACAACACACCGATCTCTTGTGGCTGCGCCACGGCTGGAGGGACAATCTCTTCTGCGGATATCGGCGATCCCCGAGGCAGCTTCAAAGGCATAGGGGTTCCCTGGACAGTAGTGCGAGAAGATGAGCTCTGGGATGTGTAGCTCGTTTGGCGTTCGCATTGGGGCGAAGCGTTTCCGAAGTAGTCGTTCGTGGTCTCAATCTCGATCGTGCGCTCGATTGGAGCGGATGCGGGCGGTATGCGGTTGTAAACAATGCCGTCCTTCGCACGATGCGGAGAAGTTCGACGTCGACTCAGCGGCGCCTTGTCCCGGTGTGGATGCTCGCTCGGTGTGCCGACAGGGCTAGCCTGTATTGTGGGCAGGTAAGACGGAGGGATGTGATCGAGAGCGCTGGACATGCTCCCACTGAGAGGAAATCTCGATGAACCGGGTTCTGATCTCGTACTCATTCTACTGGCGGAGTTATTCGACATCACCGAAGCCATCGGATCCATAAGCTCGCGCTCCGGACTCGGCATATGTAGCGGTGCTAAATCGGACCTTCGCAAGTTCGTAGATGCCATCCGCACTGTAGCAGCCGCTAAGGAATAGGAAGGAAGGGTCAGATGATCAGGTCTCATCGCTGCTTCGGCGGGAGGTGGCAGGTGCTCAACCTCATAAGCCTTCCGCCGAGCAGCTAAAGACAAGTTGATCGAGCTCTTGCCACGGTGAACAGTCGGAACAGAAGCCTCGGCAGATGTCACAGGTGCCGAGCTCGCTTGCGTTGACAAGGTCCCGGAGCTGCCTGAAGTCGAGCTGAAAGCCCCTCGAGATCCAGAACTATTCGTGGCTGTGTCACTCTCTACGGGACGGGGCGCAGGCATCGAGGAGTAGTATTTGCCGGGAGAGGATCGTGAAGATGGCGGTTCCGAAGGCAATACCGGTGGGATGGGGATCCTATTTGGGTCGAACATGCCATAGGCGTAGGCTTTGGAGAAGGTCTTCCAACTTGTCTGTTCAACAGGAGGGGATGCGTGTTCCGACTGTTCCGACTCAGCTGACGGACTGCGCAAGCTCCCCGCCCGGCCAAGCAGATATGAGCGAGACGCCCCCGCGGTCATGGACATCAACTCGTTGGCTTCCGATGTTCCCGACTCTGCCTGGGCGATTGCGGAGATGCAGCTATCGCCTGAAGAGACGAGGTGTTCTGGTTCGTCGTCGTCCGAAGACTTCTCGTCATCTGACCATTGAGGGTCCTTGTCCATTCGGAGCACCTCAGATGACCGCCGCTCCTCCGAGGTCGGAGAGCATGGGATCCCAGGACTGGAATCATGATTGGGTAAATCGACCTCAGCCTGCGTCGTTGGTGCTGTTTTGGGACGGCTTCTGTATGATGGGACACGACCTAAACCTTTGAGGGATGAGGGACCGGCGACGGGATCTCGGAATGGTGGACTAGGGGAAGGTTGTTTAGAAAATCGCTGAGATGTGCCTAAGGGCTTGTTCTGATCGTTGACAGTGGGTTCGAGCGGTATAGAGATGGAGCGAGGGGATTTATTCGGTGCAGCCGGGCCAAGGCGGCTGCCGGAAGCGGATAGAGTGATATGGTGAGAGGTTGGGTCCGTGTGAAGGTGATGAAGAAAGGCCGCGGAGGAGTGCGGTACCCGGTTCATTGGTGGAGGGGGAGAGGTTTCTGGATTGTTTGGTCCGCCCATGGTCTGATAAGGTCAGCTCCAAAGATTGCGGCCACCGCATGCTCACCGGACAAGGATCAGCCGGCATAGCCACGCCGCCTGCAGTCACTAATATCCCCTTGTCGGAAATCGACCGAATGACTGAGGGAGAAGCTGTACTCGCTGATGAGAGGTCGGGAATAATGGAGCGGAATGTGAATGCTCTCAGTAATGCGGAAAGGTTTTATGGTAGCTATTCTTGCGATTCCAGAGGTGTCATCTCCACGTGCTTCCTGAAAGTGTCCAAGGATTCGGCTTGAGAGCTATGAAAGTCTGTGATGTCGATGCGATCGGTCTTTCCTTGGCAGAATGTCGTCCTTGGAGTTGCACATAATAAATTAAAACCGGAAGCTCGCTCAGTGGAGCCTAGCCCGAAACTGCGGGAGCAGACTCGCGTTTCGGAATGACACGTGACCAATCAGTCATAGTTTGTACGCGTACAGGTATCGACTTCTTTCTCGTTCATGTCTCGCTCCTATCGACAAACTGAGTAACGAGCACCGCATTCGGTGTCACCTCAAACCACACAGGAGCTGTAGACCCAGCTGGAATCTCAGAGCTAAAATGTACCATCCGCTTCATCCTCGAGCTTGCGCCTCCGAAAGCAATCAAAGCAATCGTACATCCTGCAGGCCGAACGGGTCACGTTGTTCTCGTCTGTATGTGTGGAGCGGTCAGCCAATCCAGAGATTAAGTACATACCCATGCTGACTCGGCTTGAGTTTTTGGCATGGCCTCCCTCTCAGCTTTCTCCAGCTCAATCTGAATGCTTCGAAGCTATGGCTTAATTAGCATGTTGACGGTATTAGAACCTTTACCTTCTCGTCGACCCAGCATGATCCTCCTCTTGTCTCCGATTCACCGACTTCTTCACTGTCGCTTCTGGCTTGTTACGCTCAGTACGCACCTCCCTCTTCTCATCCTCCCATCTGCTCTCCGCCGTTGCCTGATAATATCTCAATGACTCCACATCAGCCGTCATCTTGAACTTTGCCGCGGATCCGTGGTTCGAAAGGATGACTTGCGAGCGCCACGATGAGAGGGAGATAAAGGTAGTCATAATGTGAGGGAATTAAGTAGATCCATGCCTCATTTCGTCCGGTGGTATGTAGCAGAGTTCGAGCTGCACGAAGAGAAGCTCGAACATTAGTTTACAGAGAAAATGAGCAATACGCTAGCAATTCGATACCCCTCTGCACTTCTTCAATGGATCGTTCCCTTCCTTAGAACTGAGAGCACGACCCATCGCGATCAGGGAGCAAAGCACACCCCTGCGCTTTGTCACTGGGTAACGAACGTCAACCGCGTCACGTGCAAGGGGTATTGATATCGATCACCTAATTTTCCGGCTTGGCACCTTTTCCGCTCAAGTTCGTACGATCATGGAGATTGACAAGTAGAGCTTAGAGGGCGGAGAGTCGGAACTGGTGCCAGAGCTGTCGTGATGGAGTCAATATCTGATATACGAGTACGTTAAAAAGATTCCTACTCATATGATCGTCTTGCGAGAAAACGGAGGGACATGATGGGGCTCTCGGAGTCGCATGGGAACTTTCGGCGACCCTTCAAAGAAGTCCCGCCAAAGAGGAAACGAAGCATTACGCAAGGCATCTATTGGGGGTCTGGGGTTCTTGTACACCTGTCTCCTAAGATCCCAATACTCCCGGAGCGGAGGGCAATCTATCCACTAGCTTTCAGCTTCATGAACCATTTCGTTGGGAGGCGAGCCTTCCGTCCATGGGGCGATATGATACATTTCTCGTCGACATCAATATCACCATCACCATATCTCAGCGACACTGTATGGCCACTTCGGTGATGCGTGATCAGCTTCAACATCGTGATTTCATCACGGTAAAGGAATCACTCACGTCTTCCCAACCCCTCCAACTTACCATCGGACAGACGGCCCTCCTAATTCCTACGATGATGGCGATATGTCCTTCGTGCGGGATCTTGAGCTTCAAAATCTCCGCACATGCTTATATCAGCTAGAGTCACAAGGGTTACTTACCGGTAAGTGCTGCCCATTCCGTCTGTCGATCTAGATTATCATCCGCCTAGTATCGTTACCATTCCTTTACTCGCTAACCAATTGAGACGCCTCACCACGAGATCGAGCAGACGCCCATACAACCCTTCGAACCAATGCACAAACTCCAGCCTAGATTGGATAATCAGCATACAGCTTGAATTACGCCTGCCATGTGAAAGATATTCACATCTCATTAGGGTTCTCACCCACAAAACCCCATGAATTCTCGAAGTATAGAGGTGCCTTCTGAAAATCTTGATATAGCTCGAGGTTCTCCCGGAAGGTGGAGGTACGAGACGTGTGCGGCATGTGTCAGAAGCAAGACAGAGACTGAGCATGACGTGAAGCGGACCTGATGCGATGCGCGCATATGTTATGAAATGCATGAACGGTTCGATGAGGAACAGGCAAGGTTCCCGACGTCAGTGCGCCAGATCCTCGTGTTGCGGTGAACAATAAGGAAGATATAGGGACTACAGATACAGATACACACATAAACACAAGCCTGGCGTATCCCGCTTTACCTGACCTGCAGTGGCTTGTCATGGTTTCTAAGTCATTCATCATTGGGTGAGCACATCCACGCCATCTTCCGTCACCAATACCTGATGCTCAAACTGCGCTGATCTAGCTCCAGTCTACTCATCAGTCAGGTTTCAACCTGATGGCTCACCTCAGTAGCCATCGTCCACCCATCGTCCCACATCACGCCTCGCGCGTTCGAGCCTTGTACCAGACACGGTTCAATAGTGAAGCAATCTCCGGGAAGCATGATACCGGGTTCTTTGTTCCCTAGACCCAGTCAGCTTGATAGGACAGGGCGGACGGACTTACGATGGTGAAGGATCCATGGTGGTTGATGGAATCGACGACCGATACCGTGCCCTGAGAACTGGTCGTTCACCGAGAACTTATGGCGATCTGCGAAATCCCTTTCGCCTTCCGTCAGCTGGATGTTGGGATGGAGGTACATGCCTTACTGGATAGCCTGACCGATACCGCGGTACTGCCTCCCCGGTCCACCAGCTCGGATCCCCATCTCCAGCGCTTCTCTCGTCGCCTCAACAAGGTCTCGACCAGGCTTATCAACGTCGGGGAGCAGGAAAGTGGACGACGTGTCGCCATGGAAGGAGGAGTGGAAAATGGTCAAGTCGACATTGATGATATCTTGGGGATGGAGAGGTCGGCTAAGCGGCATGAGCTGATAAAGCAAGCTTGACGGTGATATTTGCCCACTCGTCTGGGATACCATCTTCGGTCGTACCTCGTCATCAGTGCATGAATTAACAAGATAAAGTAGATTCACGAGCTATGACGTTATTCACCGAAGTCGTACAGCTCCTTGGAAAGCTCGAGTAACCAAGCGGGGAAGGGTATCCTCCCGTCGCTATGATCATCTCATGAACCGCTTGATCCAACTGTCCAGTCGTCACTCCGGGCTGAAGACGGTTCTCAGCTCTTTCCGGACCCTAGGCTTCAAGACTGAGCTTGACTGACCTGGACGAGGTTCGCAACTACCCTCAAGATCTCCGCAGCCATCCTCGTAACCTTCCTGACCGCCTTCTCATCCTCACTCCCCAGCTTTATCCGTCCTTCCGGCTCAATCTGCTCGATAGGAACGTCATGCTCACCCCACGGTGCTGTGAAGAAGTTCTTCGGCACATAGCTCGGTCGAGGTATCGAGTCAGGTACATGTCGCGGAGTCGGATAAGAGGTCACCGAGGATGAAGCTTGACGGACTGGATATCGTCCGAAGGAGGCCGGGGCGGGATGATACCGTCGCCTTGCGTCTCTGATGGATGTTGTCAAGCATCCTCCGACTTTTCGCATCGTCCTGCTCCATATTGCCCTCCTTTGTAAGAAGGAAATGATCAAAGAAGTGGGCATTGCAAAACTCCTGCACAGATCGACATGATTGCGGGACCTCCACTCGCTAAGTCCGCTTGGCCGTCTCGACCTGAACGTTCTAGTGAGAAGGCTGCTCAAATCGGTCGAGGGGCCTTGCTGAGATAGTGTCCAAGTCCCGAGCGATGTACAGACGATGACGAGAGATGCCTCTCAAGCCGACCCGTCAAGACCCCCAAGATGCGAAGCCCTCCTCAACTGCTCCGAGTGGAGATGACACCATCGAGATACCTAGCTTCGGTATGTCATCACCTTACGATTATCATATGGCTGACCCCATACAGGACTGACTTTCTTCGAATATCGCCGCCGTCTCTTTCTGGCCGGTCTTCCTGCTCCTACACCTTCCCCACACAAGCGCCTTCCAAACCTCTACGTCGTTTCAGCCAAACCGCCTGATCCCATACCAAGTTCACCCAAGAAGACCAGTCCAAGCTCATCTGCTGGAAAGCTAGAAGCGCTGCTAGCGGACCCAGGAGGGATCGAATCGGAAGAAGCTTGGGAAGGTGGGGTTGGAGGTGTTTCGAGGAGCTTGAATGGGGGGAAGAAGTTGGCCAAGGCGCTGAGGTTGGGTCTAGTGGTGAGGAAGATTTTCTAGAGGTGCACTGTCAAGTGACTGACTAAAATACAGATCAAGATTCTCCGAGCAGGTGAGACTGCGTCTTCTTTACCGATACTAAGCTGATCTCGATGAGGCTGGCTCCGAGATGGAACTTGGCCAACGGATCCCAGTACATCCAAAGCCATCGCCGCTCCAGATAGTCCGATACCATCCGACCCTTCGCCTCTCTTCCCAGCGCCTACTCCATCCCTCATACCCCATCGCTCACCCGTGTCGAAACAAAACGGTAAAGCAATCGAGGAGAACAAACGAAAGTCAAGCAAGGAGTCTCCGGGTAGCATCCAGCGGTCCCGGGGTAATCTCGATCATGGATGAGACCTCTCAATCTCGCGGAGAGCAATGCATCAGGCATCCTATCAACTGCTTGACCATAGGATTGTTCTCGAGCCATGTCATGGAATTCATCATCCAGGGGGCCATCTCCCTGTCCTCCTTGAGGCTCGCATCCGCCCAGAACCGATTGTAGAACTGAACCTGCTCATCACACCCTGGTCAGCCACCTGCGTGTCATGGACCAGTGCATCCGGTATCTCCAGCATCGGTCCTCCTCCCAATCCCTTCCCGACCACGTCTCTCGACGCCGCCCTCACCCCATCAACAGCAAACTTGATCGTCCTCCCTTGAAACTCTTCTGGATGCTCGAAAGCTTCAAACCGCGATTTCACCGAAATCGGAAGCGGTGACGATACTTCACGAGTCCCTGTATTCGTCCGCAGATGATCACAAACCTCACCGAGAGGTGGACAGTAGAAATCTCCCATGAGGATGTTGGGGTTGGAGGGTGGTGTATCCTGCACCTGACCCTTTTACCTTCCTCTCGATCGGTCTCTTTCGTCTAGAAACAAACTTTTCTCACTTGTGGGGCTGGGATGGTTGTTTCACACCATGGCTCGTAGCGAGATCTAGCCGTTCGACACCTTAAGTCACTCAGCTTCAAACCTCATCGCGGGTTCTACTCAGAAGATTTCTCCTCGTTGCCGAGAAAAGTCGCATGGACGAGGAATATGGCTTCTAACTCGCATCCTTCGAAAAGCTTGGGGGAATCATTGACGTTCCATGTGAAAGGAGCTCCACTGAATCAGTCGAGACCAGGGCTTTCCCTTTGTCCGATGAAGGGATAACGGTTGGCTGGGACCTGCTCAGGGCCTAAAAGATCAGCCTTGACATCGGGGCTACATACCTCGACCACAGCTTTGCCCTGAGATCCGGTGGGACCAAAGACGAGAATCGACTTGGAGAGGGCTTGTGTTACGTGTGAACATGAGAAGGTTAGTCTCGCTTCCAACGTATGGATCTGCATCGATTCCTTCCCGACTACCGGCAACCCCATGGCCAAGGAGGTTGAAGGTCTTTTTGTTCACGAAAGGACGGGACCACAGCGGGGAAGTTTTCTCTCTTCTTGCCTATCCGTGACATGTCCAAAATCGTATACAGAGCCGAGAACGACATCGAACGGTTCAAAGTCTGATCTTCCACGAAAGGAGAAGTTATGCATGGAGGCTATACGTGGACAGGCAAATCAATCACTTCGCCATCGGCGTCGCCGAGAGGAAGGTCTTGAAATCCAGCATACCGGGGAACATCCTCCTACTCTCCTGTCTATCCCCAACAGCCTCGACCTTCCCATAGAACTTTCTTTCATCAGCCTCAATCCGAATCTGACCAAACCATAAGCCAGCTCACCTCGATCGTATCAGCGAAAGGTTTTGGGATATCCGGCATCTCTCCACCACCCAACTCAGTCCCAGTAACTGAATTCCAGACCTTCTTTATCTCGTCAAGAGTCAAACTATCCCCGACAAGTTCGATCGTCTTTCCCTTGAACTCGGCGGGTCGTTCGAAAGCTTCAGCTGCTGCTCGCCCGATATCCGAAGTCGCGACCATGCTGTAGGATGTGTTGGAGTTGTACATATTTGCGACGATGTCGTGGAATGGAGGCCAGTAAAAATTGTCCATGAATGATTCGGGACGGAGGATGGTGTAGGTGAGCGAGGAAGTATGGATATACGTCTCGATGGTTCGTTTCGTCTCGAAGCTGAGGTCATCAGCAGTGATTATAGAAGAACACGCCGGGAGCGTACTGATGAAGAGGGGTGTGATCTTGACCGCAAAAGTCAACGCTAGAATAAACGAGGTGCTGAACCCCATGTGTCTCTGCCAGGTTCACCAGTTCGATACCTTTATGACCAAACGTCAGTATCCGATCTAGATCTGCGGAGCTTGACCCACCTTGCCCCGCCTCATCCTCAATGAAAGCATTCTGGACGAGAAACATCCCACCGACTTTCTCCTTGAATAACCCGGCCGAGTCGTTCGTGTCCCACTTAACGAGCTGGACTCCGTTCATCGCAGCGAGAGCTTTCGCCTTGTCGGAACTTGCTTCGCGGGTCACGGCTAGGATCTTGTACTTCTGAGTCGGGTTATTGAGCTCGACCAGGGCCTACATTCATCAGCACTAACCTAAGTTCTGGACCTACATTAACCGTCGCGCCGCCTTGTCGGCCGGTGGCTCCGAAGACGAGGATCGACTTGACGGAGGACATAGTGTGTGTGTATTGAGCTCGGTGAGATAGTACTTGGTATCAAACTTGGTCTTGAAAGACTTGGTGTGAGCTATCGAGTGAGTTGATTTTGAGTGTCATTGATCCAACCCAGCACGCTTTATACCTCTCCACCATGCCGTTTGAGCCTCGTCGACATACTCGTCAAGTTTCTCAAAGATTGTCCATATCCCTTTAGAAGATACCACAGATTAATCAGCGACGGTCTCTTTGACCGTCTTGTAATGTGAAACGAGATCCTCGAGGCCGACTTTAGCCCGTTGCTCTGCGCCCCCGTTCTGTATGCCGTAAATATTCTCGTTGCTTATCAATCCGTGGAAAACGAGCTAGTAATCGTTGAGAACGCCCCCTCAGCCTTGCGAGCTGTACGGGATTTGAGATGAAAGTCCAATTCGCAGATGATTGTCAGCCGAGCAGGTCCGCTCAAAGTGCTCATAGCGTTTGTGCAAACATCAAAGGTCATAGAGGTCATAGTATCGAAAGTGCCTAGCTTCGCTATTCATCAATGAAGCATACTCGCCCTAATCGAGGCTAACTCTCCGGAACTCAAGTGGGAAGACTTGCAACGCGGCAACTCCGTCTCGCGTCAGACGCTCGCTCACTGCTTCGCAAACGGCGTCATCCTCAACCACCCCTCCAAATCCATCAAGAAAGGGAACATCCTCCTACACTCCTCGACCTCCGCCGCAAACTCGTGTTTCGCCGCGAACTTAACCCAGATTAGCTCAATCCTCATCCTATATAATCACCCACCTCGATGGAATCCTGTGCGAGGGGCGGGAAGACCGGGGCCTCCTCTTTACTCTTCCCGATCTTCATCCCCGTAACCTTCTCCCAAACATTCCTCGTCTCCCTAGCCGTCAACTCATCCCCAGCAAGTTCCATCGTCCTACCCACATACTTCTCGGGATGCTCAAAGCATTCCACAGCGATACGGCCAATATCGTCCGTACCTATGAACTTGTTCTTGAACGTATCGGATTGATTCCAGATACAAGTGACTGAATCTCGGTAGAGGTCCCAGTAGAAATTTTCGAAAAAACCGGTTGGGCGGAGGATGGTCCATTTGATTGAGTTAGGAAGGTTATGGATATGTTTCTCGATCCGACGTTTGGTTTCGAAGCTGGTCTCAGCGGTGTCGGAGGGGTCGACTCACTGAGCGACCCCGGTATCTTCTGCGAAACCGTAAAAGTCCACACCGGTGTAGACGAGATGCTTCACACCATACTTGACGGATAGGTCCGCGATGGCGATACCTTTCGTCAGTGAAGAAGGGGGTCTCACCCACCTTGACCCGCTTCATCGGGTTGCATGGTATTCTGAACGCTAAACACGGCGTACGGGCTCTCCTTGCCAAAGAGGGTATCCGGCTTGTCGAGATCGAAAGTGACGAGCTCGACTCCAGGTAGGTTGCCAATCGCTTGAGCCTTGTCGGACGAGGTGTCACGAGTCACAGCAAGGATCTTGTAGTGCCCACCGGAGGCATTGCGCCCGATGAGGGCCTGAGGTCAGACCCGTTGAATGGATCGCTCACCTTGACCACACCTGAGCCTTGTGGACCGGTGGCGCCGAAGACGAGGATGGTACGGGTATCGGTAGACATTGCGATTATCCGTTGCTTGGCAGGTCAATTTGCTTCTGAAGAAGATTGGAGAGCTGTTGTGAATCGGATATCGAGCACCATCATGTCGGTATTTATATCTTGCACCTGTCAACTCGCTTCTTAAGCCAGTCTAGGACTCGCGCGGCCGCTTCATCAGCATAGCAACGGTCTTCATCAGCAGTAACCATCACTCCCGGCCGTCTTGTTCAGCCACTCCATCGTATCAGCAACGCGAGACATGCTGAAAAGCCAAGTAAGGCGTCTGTTGCAAAGGTGCCACTTGGTGATCAATCAGCCAAGCTTGCTTTCAGAAATAATTCATATTCGGCCGAAAATTCTCCGAGAAGTGCTTAGCAACCATTTTACCTGGCGGGGATGATGCTGAATAATCCGCCCGTCGGCCGTGCATAAGCTCGGCTAATCCAAAGCATTGGTGATTCATGCTGATTGTTGAAGCAGAGGGATGAAACGGATCAGGAATTCCTCAGCGATGCTAGAGAAGTAAAACTCGTGGGAGCTGTTGTGAGCGGATTCTGCGGCCTGTCAGCTGAGAATACCACTTAACTGGCTCGATCTTACCAAGATTATGTGCTAGCTCTGGCCAGGTTGTCAGCTTCTCCACTCAGTATCCAGGCTGTACTAACCATGCGCGATGGAGAAATACCAAGAGATGAATGCGTCATTCCGTCTGTCAGACTGGCACATCTCGTCATCTGCGAAGATCAGCCAGATCCGCCTTGGTCCGGAACCCGCTCACGCCAAGCTGCAAAGTACCGCCTAAACCGATGATGAGAACGGGTCGGCCATAGGTAAAGAAGCTTACGCATTGCAAAAGATGCTACCGCCTCGATTGAACGCGATCAAAGGACCGGAATGATCCCAGAAGATATTCATCACCTCGGCGGACAGCTGATGATGTTTAGCTGATATCCAACCGATGATACACGACTCGCCTTGTATGCCTGTGCAATGGGGACGAGTATGTCCGTGGTGAAGCGCTGACAGATTACGAGCTTGTCCTGCAGGAATTCAGAATGGTCGGGCACATCTGCGTCGAGCGTGAGCAGTATGTCCATTTTGCAGATAGCTTACCTCTGGGCACCCAGATCTTTGGACCGACGCGTCCCGGATCGAGAGCTAGGACGATGAGCTTCTTCGAACAGTGGGAGGCATTACTCACCCAGGACGATATCTGCTTGCGCACTGACGTCGCAGTAGTCATCCTGACTCTCAGAGACATCTCTGACCGCTTGGCGACTGTCGCGGATCTGAGTGCCATTCTCAGGTTGAGATGCATCGAGAGCTTTCTGCACGGTCGATCCTGAAGTCCTATCAGCATCGGTATCAAGGACTGACTCACGTATGTCGTCCAGACTCGTGGGCTACACAAGATTAGCGTATCCCTGATGTTCAGCATATCGCTCACTCGTTTCGTAGACTGCACTCCAGCCCCATTTCCAGCTGGCCCGGTAACTCCTCCACCCGTGCCGGATGGACCGCCTAGTCTAGACAGAGCACCCATGACATCGCCCGACAAGCCCTCCTGCTGAGGAGACAGCCCCGGTCCTGATCGACTCGACCGACGTTTCAGCTTGTCTAGCAGCGATCGCGTCTTGCTGGGTGGGCCGGCGTCGGACCCAACAGCGGTGCTGGTCTGCGAGGTAGAGGCCTCGGATCTTATCGATTGATCGTCCCGCGTCATCGCTCGGCCGTTCTGACCCTCGGCTGGAGCCTTCTCTCGGTCTCGAACAGCTTCGGCCTGGAGACGAAGCCGTTCCTCCCGTTGCAAATTGAGGATCCGGTCCACATTAAAGCCTGTTTCAGATCAGACAGGTCTCCTGTAGTAGTGACAAGGTATCATACCCTGCGTTACATTAGCTTTCAAAGCTCATCGTGATTGAGCACTTACTCGCTTCTTCAGAGCCATCAACGGGGTCGACAGAATGCTAGAATGACATTAGTCACCTTCACCGGTACGATGCTTGCTCACGAGTAAAGCAATAGTGCATCATCCGCCTTCGGAGTCTTCAGCAACAGGCTGCAAAGTGCTGATGCAATGCTGGGAGAGTCAGCAAGCTGTACCCCTCGCGGCAAACCTCTTACTCGTAGTCGTCCGGCTGGGCGGTCATCGACACGGTGAGCGTGATGGCCTTGCCCCTCGGTGCCCTTGACGCCGTCGCATAGAGGGTCTGAGAAATTCAGCTTCTTCTACTCCAAATAACTCCGCTCACCTCGAGATGCTGATGTTCATTCTTCCCATTCCGGTACTTATACCGCGTCTTCAAATCCCTCACCTCCACGACGACGAAGTTCCCCTCTTTACTCAACGCCTCCGCAGAGTAGTCAGACTGTTTCCGCCTAGCTTCGGCGAGAAAGATTGTCAGCCGTTCCAGTACATGTCGACGTAGAGCCTTGGCTTGTTCGGAATTGGCTGGAAGAGGTCCATGGGGGATGTGCTCGGTCCGAACCAAGGATGTGAGGGGCCGCGCTCCAAGATTTTCGTAGAACTGCTCGAGCAGATACTCCTGGCACGTCAGCTTAGTACATAATCCAACTTACCTCTGGCGCCGCTAGTATATGTCTTCCGAAATACTGAAGCATCGTGATGTTGTCCACCACAGCTACCTAGGCTTTATCAGCTTGGATCGGGTATCGTATGAACTAGCATACCTCTGAAGCCTTGCACAGGACCCATTCGCGCTCATACTCATCAGAGACGCCCCAGGTGCCCATAAGCTTTTTGCTTTGCCGTTTGACCGGCACATGCTGGGAGGCAAGCAGGAAAGGGGCACTCTTCATGGCTATGCGAGTCGAGTTGTCAAAGTTCGTCCAATTGGCTGCTAGTAGGCGGATCTGTTCAAGGTACCTGCAATTATTAGTTTCGAAGGTGTAAGTATCGTTTAGCCTACTTGTCTGAAGATCCGGCCTGATCCAGCATACGTTGCGGCTCTCGCATGAGCAGTCTGGCGATGTCTGCCCACATCAGCCTCGCTTAAGGTCGAGCTCACCCTTGACCGAAGGCTCCGACCGGACACCACAGTAGCGCAGGAAGTTGTTTGCCCGGTCGCCAAAGTCGACGAAGGTGAATGCAGCTCGATACAAATCCGCATTCCCTTCCTTCGTCGAGAAGTACAACTCGGATGGGCAGTAGAGGCGGATGTCCTTCTCCGTCTTCACAGGGATGAAAGCGGCACTTTGCAGACGATCCATGGAGGAGGAGGCGTACAGACCCATCTGTGTTGACATGTACTGCACCAAAATTAGTAGATTCTAGACACGAGGCCTACCTCGAATATGCGTCGAGATTTGTCAACATCGGTGGACTGTGCTAAGAGGAGTGCCTGCACTAAACGGTCCATCGGCGGATCGGTTGATATCCGCAGCTTCGCGGCGTTCTCTGGAGATGCGATGGACGGCTGAGCAACCATGAAACCAAGAATAGCGCAGGCGGGGTTGATGAACACCTGAAGGAATCAGTACAACCGGTGGATCGTGCTCACCTCTCCCGGTTTCGCTAGCACAGTCTGACCTGATGGTGTGCTGGCAGGCAAGAAAGACACGCCCGAGAAGGCGTTCGGATCGAAGGTAACACGGTGCGTCGTGACACTGGTAAGAAGATACTGCAAGGCCCGCTCGTTCATCGGTGGTCGACCCGCAGCGATACCGAGCAGAACATCAATAGGCGGGACGCGTCGGAGACCAAGGGAGTACAGCATCTTGGCTGAAATATAAGCACAACCTTGTAGGTATGCTCTCACCTTCATCCGAGTTGGTCCTCCACTTCCCCTCTCCCCAGTCAAGCAGAGGTAAGCCTAGCGAACGCATTGCATCTGTCGGCTCGTACAGCTGAAGCGGCTTTTGCCTTATTGTTGGCGGCTTCGCTCCATCACCCGGGGCTTCCACCTCCAGCGGGAACGCCGCAGTATGCCGCAACCTCGCCAGCTCCTCACTTGACAGCGTATCCTTGACCGAGACGAGGTACTTCATCAGATCCTGACAGGTCCAGGTGCCCCCGCCTATCAACCTAGAGAAGACGAGCTGGAGATCCACCGTCTTCCGTACACCTATGCCGAGGAGCATCTTCTCCATTCCGCCTTTGATCGCCGTATTCTTCGGCAGGGCGATAATAGGGAGATCGTCAAACAGCAGGTTCTTCTCAAAGTACGACTCGCCTGGCTTCTTGAAACCAGCTTTTGTCGGAACGCAGGGGACTTCCTTCAGCTCGAGCGCAATCGCGGTTTGCTGGTTCGCACTGATGGATTGCCAGGCTCGTCCAAGCAGGCTCAGTACCCGCTCGGCGAATGCAGGGGAAGATCTCATGTCAGTCTCGAGATCCGCGTGCGGACTGCCGGACATCGGTGGGTGGATTAGGAAAGTAATATATTGAAGCAAGGTCAATTCGGTCCAGCCGAAGATGTTGTACATCGAGTTCCCCTTAAGATCCTTTGTGATATTGTACGGGAGTGTATGTTGCGGTAATGGCATGTCTGTAGGTATTGACGAACTCTGGGGTTTAACGAAGGTTTGGATGACCAATAACGGGAGGATCTTCCCGTTGTCCAGGACCAGAATCGCCGCGTCCAGAAGACGACTACGGACAGGAGTGGTATACGACTCCGCTGCTGACATCGACTGCCACCATTGCAGACATTCTACCGTCTCCTTCTCCGTCAAAGGCCGCGTTCCAAGCTGCTTGATCACGTCGTCAAACGTTACATCACGTAGCAATGAACGTTCGCGCAACCGTGCAACCGGCTTCGGAGCTTCTTCCAAGGTCGCAGCAGATATCACCGGCAGGTCCGGCAAGAACTTTTGCAGCTCGACACTCGGCATGCGAACTTGGCTGATGGGGAGGATGCCGGCGGTTGATACGATAGGAAGCGTCTTGTTGTCGCTCGTACAGGCGAAGAATGCGAACTCCATCTCCTGACCGACAACGGAGGAAGGTGTCGTAGGGTGGAATGAGAAGAAGCGAAGGCCATGGAGGGCTCTCCCAAGGAGGCGACTCCGGATCTCTTTGTCGCTGACGGACGTAGCTGTCCACGCAGCTTGCAGCTCGACCATCTCCAGCTCATAGATCATGCGGCCAAGGTATCCACCGACCCATAGCAGCTCACGGTTCCACTGCGATACGTGCCTATCGACAAGATCGATCGACTCCCGCTCGACCGTCGGAATAAATCGCGCAGCCAGATGACCGCCGATACCCGTAGTCTGACTCGTGGCCTGACCGATGAAGATCTTCGCCGACTTCTCACCGTCGAGCGGAGGACACAGTCCCGAGAAAACTCCTCCTGCACTGCCTTCCGCCCTGACCTCGTCCTCTTCGCCCTTGGAGAAGACCAAACTCGCAGGCATACGACTTGGAGCTGGCTTCTTCGTCGCTCGCTCTAACTCCCGGCCGAATGCAGCGGGAACAGACACTTTGATGTCCGCCTCATAGATCTGCAGTTCTCGGCTAACGTTGATGGTCTCGGTCGGGTCTTCTGCCGGTGCCGGTGGAGGAGGCGGGGCAACGGGCGGAGGCGTAGGAGATGAGCGGTTGAAGAAAGATGAGGACAGGAAGGAGGTGAGCGTTTTTGTCGGTTTGCTATACGAGGGGATGGGCGGTGGCAAAGGAGGTGGAGTGAAACCGGTAGCTACAGGTCAATGCTCTGCTGATTTTCGCGACTCACCTGAAAGCCACTTCATCACCTTCGCCGTGATTGACATCCCCGTCGCATCCACATTCGTCACCGTCATCATCCCACCCGTACTGGTCGCCTTCATCCCCTTCTTCACGACCCTCTGCTTCCCTTTCACGCTCTTCTCCACTTCTAGCACCTTCATATCGTCGACCAGCATATCGATCTTCTTGATAGTCCGCATAAACGTCAAACTCGTAATGAGGAATCGGGCGAGATCTAGAGGACCTTCCAAGATGGTTGCTTCCCGAAGATTCATGGTGAAGCTAGTCCATGGATGTCCAGTAGATGACCCAGATGAAGAAGTTGAAGCTGAAGGAGGTAGATCACCGGATCGCGCGAGTAGCTGGTCCTTGCCGTCCTTCCAGTAAAAACCCATCCACTTGTCGCCAGATTCCACAAAGGGGTCATCTGAAGGCGATGAGCACAGATACGGGATCTCTTGGAGAGACTCACTGCACACGCTCCACAAAGAATAAAATCCTACACCAAAGCTGAGTCAAGTAAGAATGATTAGCGAAACACCTCCACGGAACAGCACTTGTCTGCTGAGGAGTAAAAGGTTGGGACTGACGCTCCGATTTTCTCCTCATCTGGATTCCCTTCTGCAATCTTCTTCAACCTCTGCCAGTCCTGCTGTCGGAACGGGATCCCATCGTTCGTGACAACGTATCTGTCCATCTATGACAAGGATGAGTGTCCAAGTCTAGCCGTAACGTTTCGTTTCGATTCACTAGGTCTCGCTTGACATCAGGCAGCTTCGAAGGCCCTTCTCCCCGGTCGAGAGCCGCCAGACCGGCCTGAGAGTAGAACTTGACTTGCACATGTTCTGCCTGAGCGCAGTCAGCTCTTACTCTCGCACTACTGGATTCACACATACTCCAGCATCGTCGGCATTCTGCAGGAGTTCGCGAAATACTACGACATAAGGCGTGAGCGCCGATCTCGTGGAGCACAGCAGACCAAGCTGTCTAGCGAAGTGAGACGACTCACTGGTATGCTCTCCAGAATACCTAGCAAGGATCTCTACGAAACGACGGAAAGTCTGTAAGTAGCTGGTCCTCAAGCTCACTTCGGAAGTAGGTGTCACGCACTATCAATGAGTGCCCTCTGATTGACTTCTACGGTTTCATCTCGCCCTGACTTCCACAAATCCTCCTTGGTAGGTGGCGGCATCACCGGAAGGCTTCTACAGGACAAAGCGGTTACAAAGATGAACTGGGAGACAGGGCAGAAGCACAAGTAAGAGGTTTTTTCATCTATAGAAGAGGATCGAGGCTGGGACAATGTCCCTGTAGCCAGACGTTAGAAAGAACAGTCGATTTCGCGTCGCTTCGATGGACGATCAGGACACCACGGAGCAACGGCTCTCGCCGCCGGGTTCCAACGGCTTTGGTTAAAAGCCCCTGATACTGATAGACACGTCAGGATCTTTCGAAACGCGGGATCGCGAAGTTCAACATTTCTTCACGGGTGTAAGGCTAATGGGAAACTCTGAGAGTTGCTCCACCTCAGTGTCTTCCCCTTAAAATGCAGGGCAGACTACCTCAGATGGTATGTGCCTGCTCAAAGTTCGCCTATCAAACGCTGACAGGCTCACGCTTAGCAACCTACGGTGGTCCTCCTTCGAGGTGAGCGTCTGCTATCACAAAATTTCGCCACGAGTCAGTGATGGCAGCTGATCAGCTGGATGCAGAGGGTACCGATACCTCTCAAGGGACACCTCAGCTACTTTCGAATATTTCGGCATGCCTGGCCGTTGCTCAGACTATCGCTACAACCCTCGGCCCGCGAGGGATGGACAAGCTGATCGTTGATGAGCGGGGACAGTCCACCATATCCAGTCAGTCAGCACCCACCGCGTGGGAAGATCCAATTGGCTGATCCCCTGCAGATGACGGAGCGACTATCCTGAAGCTGCTGGATGTGGTTCATCCCGCTGCCAGAACATTGGTGGACATTGCTCGAGCACAGGATGCAGAGGTCGGAGATGGGACGACTAGTGTGACGCTGCTGTAAGCTCAGCACCGGCTTTTCCACTCCCTTTCTGATGCATCCAGTGCTGCGGAGATTCTGAAGGAGGTCAAACCATTCATCGAGGAGGGTGTAGGAGTTCATGTCATCATCAAAGGATTACGAGAAGCGCGAGACCTGGTACGTTGACATGGACGAGACCGAATGAGAGCTCATCCTTATCTAGGCTATCAAGCGGATCAAAGAGATTGCTGTGACAGTCGACAAGTCTGATCCTGAGTAGGTGCTTCGACATGTTGCGTATTTCATGCTGACTTTCCCAGAAAATTCCGCCAACTCCTCCTGCAATGCGCCTCAACATCCATGTCATCGAAGCTCATCCATTCCCAGACACCCTTCTTCGCCTCAATGGTGGTCGACGCCGTCCTCTCGCTCGACCAGACCGACCTCGACGAGTCGCTCATCGGAGTGAAGAAGGTCCCAGGCGGAGGGATGCAGGACTCCATGCTGGTCAAAGGTGTTGCATTCAAGAAGACCTTCTCCTATGCCGGGTTCGAACAACAGCCGAAGTCTTTCAAGGATCCGAGAGTGCTGTGCTTGAATGTCGAGCTGGAGCTCAAGGCGGAGAAGGATAACGCGGAGATCAGGGTGAATGAGGTATCAGAGTATCAGGCGATAGTCGATGCGGAATGGTCTATCATCTATAGGAAGCTCGAAGCTATCGTGGCTACTGGCGCGAAGGTGGTCTTGTCGAAGCTGCCCATCGGTGACCTGGCGACGCAATACTTCGCCGACCGGGATATCTTCTGCGCAGGTCGGGTGGTTGCGGACGACCTGAAACGAGTGGTCCAAGCTGTTGGAGGATCGATACAGTCAACCTGCTCGGATGTCGAGCCGCATCACCTCGGGCAGTGCGGGAAGTTTGAAGAGCAGCAGATCGGTGGGGAGAGGTTCAACCTGTTTGAGGAATGTGCACAATCGAAGACGTGTACTTTGATACTTCGAGGCGGTGCGGAGCAGTTCATTGCGGAGGTCGAGCGGAGTTTACACGATTCGATCATGATTGTCAAGCGGGCCATTCAGAATAGTCATGTAGTAGCGGGCGGAGGGGCAGCTGAAGTGGGGTCATTGTTCACTGGTTGATCATGCTGACGTTGTGCAGATGGAGATCTCAAAGTTCCTTCGAGACCATTCCCGCACGATCATGGGGAAACAACAACTCATCGTTGGAGCCGTCGCTAAGGCCCTCGAGATCATCCCCCGACAGATCTGCGACAACGCAGGGATCGACGCTACCGACATCCTGAATAAGCTGCGAATGCGACATGCGCAGGGCGATACCTGGGCAGGAGTAGATGTCGAGTCTGAGAGCGTGCAAGACAATATGAAGCGGTTTGTCTGGGAGCCGGCATTGGTAAAGACGAACGCGTTGTCGAGTGCTGTGGATGCTGCTTGTTTGATCTTGAGCGTGGATGAGACTGTCCGGAATCCGCAGAGCGAGGTGAGCGATCGCAAGCGAGCATGGGTATCAATCGCTAATGGTCATATAGGCACAACAAGCGGGTCCACCAATGCCGAGAGGTGCGGCTCAACAGGCGCTACGGGGACGAGGGAGGGGTATGCCACGGAGATAAAGGGGGCAGGAATCAACATGCATACATAGCAGTAGAGTCTGTCAGTCGACGTGCAAGCCGTCAAGCAGGTCCGGTCGTAAGGTTTGCTCGGAACGATTGCTCGGAGATCCTTCTGCCTCATGTTTTAGGGAAGGTATTACGTCTTGCCGTTTCAGCTTTGCTTCTCGACAACCTCCGATCATCCAACTTGTTTCCCTTCAGTCTCCCATCTTCATTCTTCTTTACAGAGGATAACCACATCTTGCATGTCTTGTAGTTGAGCGTCTCGCGTAATCCTTCATCTGCGAAGTCAAGTCGATCTCTACCTCACATTTCCTCCTCGCTCCCCTCCCTCCTCAGTAAGCTCAACGAGATGATCAAAACGGCCGGATGGTCCACAGGTCCAGGAGCGGATTACGCCAAGCTCAATAAGACCCTAAGTGAGGAATTCAAGAAGACGCCAAGGGGATTACAGACTGCTTGGGGTCGGGGGGGAAGTCAAGGGACTCGAGGGGTGTGAGTCTTTACCTCGACCCGATCAAGGTTTGAAGGTGGGTCCTGATTGGGCATCGGTGGATGTAGGAAGCAGTTCGATAAGTGGTTCAGGGATTTGACGAACCGTCTTATGGATGTCTTTGTGAGCTAAAGCTTGTCATACCTACTTTCCAGGTTCATAAGCTGATCGTAGTTATCCAGGGCGAAGGGAAGCTATCGAAAGAGACAAACCAAGCAGTTCTAGACTGTCTGTACCCTCCTCACCACTTGCCAACCATAGTCTGACATGAGGCTAAGCCTGCGCCGCCATGCTGGCGATGGAAGAGATCCCTCACTGGGATCACGTCGACGACATCCTCAACATTCGTGACTCGCTCAAGCCAGATGGGTACTGGGACGATGTGAGTTCTTGCCGTAAGGCTTTCGGCTGATAGGAAGTATCCGGTAGAGAGTGAGGATGATGAGCCTTTATGATTCAAAGAGGAGGAGCGACGTCACGCATGACGATACGAAGCAAGTTGGTGATAAGAGCGGGTGTTTGATGAAATACACCATGAACAGCCGAACTGTACCGAGGCCAGGTATACCGCAAGCTGTCTGACCTGATAACGGCGATTGTGCTGGTCTCATCGTCCATCTTCCATCTAATAACCGCTGTGAACTTATCTGCACCGGCTTAGGGTGTGATCTCCGTCAATCCAGCTTTGCACTTCACGCTCGTATAAGCTAGCTTGATTAGTGTCGATTTACTATGACGGAATGCGTCTCAGTCCGTCATGAGGTTGAAGTGCATGTACTAAACCACCGACACCAAATGCTCGCTAAGATGAATCCGTTTGATCCCTCTTGATCCAATCCGAATCGCCTCGGGTCCGCCTCGTCATTCCCGTCCCAACCGTCTCCACCTGTTTCCCCTCCAGAGCCGTCGACCTCCCCACCTCAGTCATTCCAACAACAGCCGAACCATCTTCCTCCGTCTCCGCTTCTCCCGCCACCACCTCCAAGACCTCCCCTTCTCTCCCGTCACCCTGCAGCTCCACCGTCTCCCCGTTCTTTAGCCTCGCTTTGACGAATCCCTTCGCCGAAGATTTGAGGATCGCCGCTCGACCGACACCTCGGACGTCAATGTATACCACCGCTACATTCCGGACCGACCCGCCCAGTAAAGCTGTGGCATGTCCTGCATCAGGCCCATATTTATGTCTAAAACATCAGCGAGAGTCAAGGCAGGTCTTCGACTCACCCAGCAGCGGAAGACACAGCGGTGGTACTGGTATTGAGGACATCTTGTACGGATGCCTCCAGGCTGGTCAGAACGACCTCCCCAGCGAGGAGCAGACGATTGAAGAACGGTCGCTTCGCTTTAAACTGCTGCGACGATTGCGAGTCCCGACTAGCTACGGGCTGGATGCTCGTCGACTGAGATCCTCGCCTTGAATGTTTAGCTGGCGAAGACCTCGATCCCTCCTGCTCAGCAAGTGAGGTCTCGCTCCGGTTCAGCGAGGGCACCTTCTCGCCGACAGCACTGCACGGTGTTAACGCTGGCGGCGGTGATCTGGCTTGTGCTGGACTACCGGATCGCGGCGTAACGTCCGGTGTCTGACCTCGACGAGCGGGGGTAAGAGGCTTCTGACCGCTTGTCAACTCTTGGCGTTCCCCGGTGTTCGATTGTCGGCGCTCCTGGGCTATCCCCTCAAATGTCTGAACGACAGGTGCGACTCCCTTGTCATAACCCGTCTCTATCACCTTCGAGATGGCCTGGACATCATCAGCTGACTTCCTCACTATCCGTTGATCAGCCTTACGCCGTTGATCATTCCAACTGTCGACTTCGTCACATTCACCGTCTGAACAGTAGCATTATGCGCTCTCCTGATCCCCGTCTTCGCCGCAGGAGAAAACTTCACTGGCTCCTTTCTCGGCACTGAGTTACGGATATACGTCTCCGCACCGGACGAGATCATCCTCGTCGACCAGGAGCTGACCGACAGTATACCCTTACTACCGGATCAGTCTGAACGAGACTTCTACACTCACCTTATATTATGCGCACCCTTCAGCATCCAGTCATCCAACTCATCCTGTGGTACAGTCTGAACCTTGACCACCGGTGAGAAGCCATCGACCAATTCCCCAAAGTTCAGCATGACCGGCTTATTCCGATCTTCCGCCGCGAGTTTCCTATCCTCCTCCACGTCGAAGTTCTGATCCAGCTCGCCAACCACCTCCCCATTCTCTTCGTTGACCAACATGAATCGACCGCGTGGTTCCTCACCGAGTGGAGGTGGACTGACATTCGCCAAGGCCGTCTCCTCCGGACCAAGCGATTTGTACTGCCGTAGTAATACCTCGAAAGATTCCAAATCCTCCATATCCGCTGAAGATGACGGTGTAGGTAGGACAACAAGAAGAGAAGCTTTGGAAAGATTAGGCGATTCGGCGGAATATGTGATCCCTTCCGCGCTGGGTTGGGGTTTCAGCTCTTGCTCCGGGATGAGGGGCATCTCGAAAGTCGGTCCGACACGGAGGACGAGCCAGAAGTCTTGTGTAGGTATGGCAGGGTCGGAAGGAGATGGTGCGAACGGGCTTGCTGTTTGGTGTCCAACCTCGGGTGGGATCGGAAGGGAGATGCATTCTAGTCTGAGGGATATCAGCAATGTAGCCTGGAATGAAGAGCGGAATCTGAACTGACCGAAGCTCACCACGAGCGAGGATCATTGCCTGTTCATCGTATATCTATTCAGAGTCAGCTGAAAGATATCAGGCTATGCTAAGGCGAGGCTCACCTGCTTGACCTGAGCATGTTGGATCGTCAAGAGGAGGTATCCAGTCGCATTCTCCGGCGCCGGCGAGGCCGTCCCTGACGTACTCCCCGGGGATTGACTCACGGCCATATTCACGATGAGATGAGGGACCTTTGATGTTTAAGGATGTTGAGAATACCTTACAGGACCTTAGGCTCGAGTAACAAATCGCAGAGAGAACCAAAAATCGGAAATATGACGTCGTGATCCTCCGGTGATGGCCAGTAGGCATTTGCTTTCGCCACTTATGACTTTCATGAGTTGCCGGAGTACAGATGTCAAGCTTGAAAGTAGTTGGACTGTGAACCCCATTGTCGCCGATGTCATCTAGGAGGCATTGGCTGGCACACAGAGCAGAAAGCTGCACTGTTGGGACAAGAAAATACGCTGATGAGATTAGACTACGGAATATTACCCTCGGCTTATGGGTCTCTAAAGTAAGCAGGTATGTATGGGCAAGTACCGAGCAAGGCGGAAGAAGTCATCCAAATAGTGTAAGGATCACAGGCTAAATAAGATAGGAGGGAGCTATCCGAGTGAGGACAACTCATGTTACGTCTTGCACAGCTTTTGGTCAGTGATCGCGATTGTTGTGCGAGTGATAAGGTATATTCATCTGCATCGACGTAGATTTTCTCGATCTTCTAAAGCCGCGGATCTCACGACTCGTGTCAGCCTTCCAGGATTCGCCTACACTTGTGGCCCTCTTAGCAGTACTTGTGCGTCCACTCTTTCGCAGGCTTGCTCGCCCAGTACGTCGCCATCTTCTGCCGATTAAAGTATCAAAGCGGTAGCTCCCGGATTGTAGATCTCGGGCATGCGTTCGAGACACCGCATCTTTACTGAAATACCTTCAGCTGCTCTTTCCACGAAAGAGCCTCACGATGCTGATTCTTGATGAGAGCGCCCCACGTGGCGAATGGGAAGCACTCGAACACAGTCATAGCCGCATCAAGGATGACTCCCCATAGGTTCAGGGAGAAAGGCGGCTCAGAGATGGGTCGAGGGTACCAGAGGCCTTGAGCGCGACGACAGCGATGTTGAGAAGCAGGGCTTGTTTTCTGCCAGATGAGTAAGATCCCTGAGTCCTTGAACTCACACTTGTCTGTGGCCAGATGCACTCGCCTGCTCGTAAGTCATGACCGAGCCGTCGCAAAACCAGGGACATAAAGTGGCAAGGCCTGTGAGACAGCTCGCCACCGCCGAGGCGGAATGGCCCCTCTTTTGTTCTAAAGGCAACAAATGGTAGCCCATAGACCGATGTCTCGCGAACTACGTACTGGTGGCCTCTCCCCTTGAGGTCTGCTGCAGATATAACAGCATCGCGCATGGTCACAAGCTTCCCAAATTGCTTGTTTCGCTTTGCTAACGATAAGGGGCTGACAGCTCCGATCGCCTTTGGGTCGATGCTGGAGAGGGGTTTAATGGTGTCCTGCTGGAGGGAGGTCTCTGTGTGGCGGGTATACTGGGCTTGGTAGGCTTGGAATAGATGAACGTTTGGTGGGAGTTTAAATGTAGCGTAGTGCTCTCCGGTATCGAACCTGTGTCAGACGGTATCAGCTATAGCCTTGGCTGAAAGTCGGTCGTACAAGTCTACGTGCAAGCAAGATGAGAGGGAAATGGTCCCTGCGAGACGACTTACGTCTCCACCATTCGGGCTGTCCTCAAGCCATCATTCGCCCTTTGAATCAAAGTCGAGTCGAAGTCCCATGCACTCCAGAGGATGTCTATCGTTGTCTGGGTCGGATGTTCGAGTTCGATCGGCTTGAGAGGGAGAGGTAAAGTCGCAGACGGCATGATGTATCTAGGACGGTAACGGAGCAAGGTAGCAATAGAGAAAGATAGCGAGAGGTGCTAGTCAAAAGTGGTGTGAGATGCCGCGAGGAGAGTGCTTATTGTTCGGGTCCTTATGTCACAGCCTCGTTGCCAGGGTACTCACCTTAAAGCATCGCGAAGGTGCATAAGCGATTCCGTAAGGACGTTCAGACAGATCGGCGTCAATGATGATCTCTGTAACCACACCAGCTGTGTGTGCGTGTCCTCAGTGGTAGTAAGATGTTCTCCCACTGCTTGGCATTGATGTATTGACTTACCTAGTATCTTAAGTGGCAGCCGCGGACTTTGATGGCACTGATGAACCTCCATGTCGCTGTCGCTTGTCAGATAGGTGTATGGTCAATCTTCGGAAGAGGCGGTTGAAGCAATCGCTGAGAGACTTTTAGAAACATTGACCTACAATCAAGGTAGATCTGTTAGCGTGAGCGAGACTTCAGCGGATGCTGGTGAATAAGACTTCGAGTTGAGGCTCTTCCAAGCTTGTGAGAAGGTGGGAGTGGACGATGCAAGGCGCTGTGCTGGAGATGGCATCCCCTCAGTGAGCAGTCAATCGCTGAAACGAAAGGCCTAAAGCTGAAACCTCTCGCTCAGATGCAAAAGAAGCCGAGGCCACGTGGCTTGGGCAGAAGTGCAACTCGTAAGTTACACGAAGCGGTTTGTCCAATCCGAGCAATCAATGAATGCCGGGAACATGCAAGAGCTACATCAGAGGTTCACCACGGCATGTGAGAAGGGCGAGATCCCAGGTGTGGCCTTGCTAGCCAAAGACAAGTCAGGTGATACTTCCCTTCGTTCGACCTCGAACCCTCGCTCACAGCTTTCGAAGGCAAGTTCAACTATGCGGAAACCTTTGGCGTACGGTCGATGAAAGATCCTGAGCCAGGTCATCGACCTCTCATGCATCTCGATACAGTCATGAGATTGGCCAGCGCTACGAAGATCTTCACCACGATCGCTGCAATGCAATGTGTGGATCAAGGTCTCATCGGGTTGGATGATAATGTCGTCCCGTTGATTGGGGAGTTGAAGGGGATCAAGATCATCACGGGGTATAATGGAGATGAACCGATTCTCGAGGAGCCCAAGAACAAGATCACTCTGAGGTGAGCTTTGTATCTTTCCAACCACACTGAACCCGTCCTGTCTAGGCGGATGCTGAGCCATACCGCTGGATGGTGCTACGATGCCATGTCTCCACTCACCCGAAAATGGCGGGAGATCCACAATCAACCCATAGACCCAGATGGTCCCGACTACCCCGACGTCCCGACTCGTTTCCTCTTCCCACTCACATCCGAACCCGGTACACAATGGCAATACTCCCCAGCAGTCGACTGGGCAGGTCTTCTCGTCGAACGACTCACAAAAACCACTCTAGAAGAATTCATGATCAAACATACATTCACACCTCTTGGGATGAAAGATACGACCTTCTTCTTACAACAACGACCGGATATGATCGCCAAGCGGGTCGATATGACGCTCCGGAACAAGGAAACGGGGAAGATCGAGTATAACGATGAGAAGTACTGGCATTCGGATTTACCCAATGCTTTTGGAGGGATGACGATAAAGTCGACTCCGACGGATTTCATGACTTTCCTTCATGCCATCTTACTCGATGACGGGAAACTTCTTTCGGCTGCTTTAGTCGAGGAGATGTTTCGTCCTCAATTGCAGAAGGAGGTGGCCGAGGAGTTCAACCAGTATCTCACCCAACCTCCATATGAGACCTTCTTCGGCCGGCTCGCACCACGGGGAGTGAAGGCGGATTTCGGATTGGGAGGGTTACTGGCGAAGGAGGATGTTCCTGGAGGAGGGTGGAGGGAGGAGGGATCCATGGTATGGTACGGCCTACCAAACCTTCACTGGGTAAGTTCGCTCGTATCAACTTGACTCTCCATCCGCTATGAGAATCCGGTCGATATGCTAACAGAGCGGGTGTTTAGACCATCGACCCGAAAGCTGGCATATGTTGTCTCTACGCCAGTCAGCTGAAACCAGCCGATGATCCGATATCGATCGGGCTAATCGAGAGTTTTGAAAGGGTCATGTATGACCATGTTGGAGGTGCGAATTCTCACTTATGAATTGAAGGATACATGTAAAAAATCGCAATCCGGGTGGAGACCACCTCTGTCCAGATGAATCTGTTTTGCGCGTTTGCTCCATACTAGCTTCGGACGAGAAAGTTCGGTTCAGAATCATCGAGCAGTTCACTTGGTCACATGTTGCTGAGACTGAGCCGATCCCTTGGTTGTCTCAAGAGAGAGGCCTCGATCCTAAGGTGACGCACACCGTCCACAAAGCCTCCAGTCCATCTGTATTTGTCGGTCGATTCTTCGTATATCCGTCTTTCACCAGGCTCCTCTTCGTGTACTTTTCGAGGATCAATTCGCAGTTAAAAAGGATGGGCTGCCTCAATCGGGTGCGTTCGAAAAGTCATACATATCTTCGGAGAAGTTGGAATCCGGACCACCTTTTCACGCACGTAGTCAAGCGAACTCGCCGAGACCCCACCTTATGCAACCCTGAAGCTGGTCTATGCAATCCTTATGCGCCCACTCATCTGCTGGCTTACTAGCCTAGTGTGCCACCGATCCTTTTGGTGAGTGGAGCAAGTTCCGCCTTGACTTCGTCCTCGAGCAAGCATCTCAGTGCGGCTTTCGCCACTACAATGCCAAAGTCAGCAAAGCAACTTCCCCCAACAATCGTTCTCGAACCACTCGCAATGATGGCGTTGGACCATACCGCCCCAAGTGCTGAAGGGGAGGAAATCGAAGTTACTGGTCACGATGTCGATAATGATGGGTCCCCAAGGGTTCGTAATCCAATTCTGACGCTCGGGCGAGACTCCAAATGGACCGTGGGCTTTGTTTGCGACTGCACAGATGATCAGGACCGAAGCTTGCTCCCTGTACATGCAGGGCCAGCATCCTGGGGTAATAATCGGTGGCCCAGGGACCTACATTTGACAAAGACCAGACTTGCTCGCCTGCTCGTAGGTCATGATACTGACGTCGCTCGACCAGCGACAAAGAGTAGCGAGACCAGCGAGGTAGCTGTACACCGCGTCGACATAGACATCCTCCTTAAAATGCCTAGAGATGAAGCACGTCAACCCCCCTCTCACCCTTCTTATCCGACGGGTATACTCACAGGTCACCTTCCTCCTTGAATACCTCGGCAGATTTGACCACCTCACCTGTCGTAAGGACCTGACCGGATTCCTTGCTAAGCCTGATCATCTCGATACGACGCGCATTCTCAAACGAGCAAATCGAAGTCTTGAAGAATCATCAAATGACGGGCGTTACGGAGGGATTGCCAGAGGTAAGCTTGGATGAGGTGTCCATCGGTAGCGAGCTTGATAGGTCCGGGCGCTTCGGACGGATAGCTACCGATAACTTGCCCTCAGAATACCGGTTCAGAAAGATGGAGGTGTGAGGGAATCTCATCTGTAGAGGTCCCCGCCAGCATGTATGTCTCGATGTCCAGTTCCTCTTGGGACGAATCGACCTCCCACGCACTCCACAGGATCCCCATCGTCTTCTGGCTGGATGATCGCAGTCGGACGGCGTGATAGGAAGCGGAAGATCCACTGGCATGATGGGACGGGTGGGGACGATGCCGGTAGGCCGCGCGCTCTCAATCAGTATGGGAAGAGCGATTTCTTTTGCAAAGCAGAACTGGATGACCGTGTGATGACCACACTCGATCAAAGGAATGATGCAGATGCAGATGGGAATTAGAACCCCATCAGCTCGGACGGCGTCGAGGGTTGCGTCAGGGTCTCGTCATCACGAAAATCACGGTGATCCGTGCATCCACCTTGAGGTCAGACTACCTCCAACAGTGAACCAAAACATTCTACGCACTGTCCCTCTTTATGTATCTGTATGATCTATACTTCTTCCCACTTCCTATGCATGGAGGATACCCAATGTCCCAACCAAAGCTACACCCAACAGCATACTCGATAGTGTCTGTCGGTCCGCTCTACTTTGTGCTGAAGTCGTAGCCGCCGAAGCCGCAACTGACGAGGAAGTCAGTAAGGTCGCAGGTGCAGATGTCGCCAACAATGTCGTTGGCGAGGCCGACGTACTTGAAATCGTAGGTACGGATTCGTTTGTGGTTGTGTTCGACGACGAAGTCGTGTTCTTCGATGTCCTGTTCGATAACACTGTGATATTCCTCGCCTTCACTAGGGTGATATCGATATTCGAGACGTTATTCTCATACCCCGGGAAACTAGGCATGTTCCGATCGCCGTCTGTTGGATTCGCGGTATCGAGGCAGTACGACGAGGCATTCGCGTAGAAAGGCCAGATCTTCTCGGTCGGATCTTCAGGTATCCAATTCTGCGCAGCAGATTGGCTCCAACTCCATGGCGCTCCGAGCTGATTCCAATGTGACCAGAAGATCCATCCTGCTGCGAGCTCGTACACGTCCGCTTGGACCTCCCAGAACTGTCGTAGGAAGAGGGATGTCTCGTAGTCGGTGAGGTTGGCTATGTAATCGACGAGAGACCCGCCGAAGCAAGTGTGATAGTCCACGCAGTAGGTCTCGGTGCCAAGAGAAAACTCGCCGACGATGACTGGATATTGGGCTTGAGCTGCTGCTAGGTTGCGAGCGAGACTGCAGATAGTGTTGAGATGTTCTTGCTCGGTCTTGCCGGCGCTAGTACCGAACGCGTCATAGATGTCTGGGATCGATTCAGCTCCTGTGGGACAACAGCTCGATGATACGACTTACGGGTATCTAATGCATAGTTTGTCCAGTCGTGACCTAGACTCGGTTCCGACCAGAAGTAGTTCCAATTGAGCAAGGGCTAATCTAGAGAATCAGCAGACCCGGGGCGGATTTTGCGAGACGACGTACCTGGAAGGCATCGTGGATGACAACCATGACCTCGTTACTACCGCTGGCAATGTATTCGGAAGCGCGAACCGTGGCATACCCATGTACGTAGAAGTTCGCGAGGGTATCGAAGTCCATTCCCGCGGCGTTGTATAGAAGGATGTACGGCTATCGCGATCAGCCGTGTATTTACTCATGCAGACGCAGCGGCTCACCTCGTTGGTGAGCTCGATAGCCTTGACGACCCCGTTGAATCGATTGGCAGTGACGGTTTGCGTCATATTCGCGAGAGCAGACATCGCGCGTTCCATATTCGTGCTATTAGCTTGAAATTCGATGGGGCCTTTGAGACCCTGGTTGTCCTGTCCATTTTGGCCGCCTGTTCCTTGTCAGCGATGACGATAGAAAAGTGAGGTGTTCGCTAACCAGGGAGACCATGCAGATCCATCAACACATCGAGACCATACGTATCTGCCCAGCCTAGCGCTCTTTCCAGATACGGTAGCTGGCCCTTGACATATCTGTGAAGCCCTCAGTTCTAAGTTCAAACAACTAGAAGGCTGCCAACGCACGGTTCGAAATCCTCGGTCTCGGTCCAAGCCCAATACCCAATCGGTATCCGTACAGTGTTCAGCGAGCTTATACTCATCAGCATGGCTCATCTAATCCGGATCCATTCCCACTAGTCGGCGAACCGCTTGAAGTCATCCTCGGTGACATAGGTATCCCAGTGCGCCTGTAGCCGGGAGAGACATTCCTCCTGACCGAGGATGCTACAGTATGTCCACTACTCACGGCATCAGTGAGGCTCACTTGTTAGATTCCAAATCCTCACCTCGTCCGAGACGTTGTACTGATCTAGAGGCGAGACGCCGAAGAAGTCGGGTGTCATCCAGTTTTCCTGTACCGAACAATCAGCGACCCGACCCATACCATGGATAAATAGGGGTAGGTGGAACCACTCACAAGGATGAACCATCCTCCTAGATTGACACCTCTGATCTTATCACCGGAAGTCGAACCCGTCGGCGGGCCTCCTGGAGGTGTGTACCATGACGAGAGTGCTCTCACTGTTGCCGCGAAAGTAAGAGCGAAGAAGAGTTGCATGATAATGATGATGCTCGGGAGCAAAGAAGAAAGGGGAGTAAGGGTGTGTTACGAATCGGGCTTAGGTTTGTTAAATATCGATCTCGACCGAACGAGATTGTCACCAATAGAGGCGGGTCGAACTCGTAGAGGATCCCGCCTCTTGAATAAGATATTCGAAGTTGGTCTGGGCAGAGGTGAACGAGGTTGATGTGCGTCGAGTTGTGGTCCTTTGCATGTGTTGTACGGTGTTTCAGATTGATCAAAGGAAAGGGTAAGCGCTGTCAGATTCGCCGGTTGACAGAATGTGGCGATGGCGATCCTGTCGCTGCAAAGGATGTTGTGGGGGCCGTCCCGACGACGCCGAGAATCCGTTATTATCTGAGTACGCTCAAACCGGGTTTGCGGGAAGGTACGAGGAGAGGGGGAATTGACGAGCTAAAACGAGTGTATGACCTTCACAGAAGGATTTCAGAAACAAAGGGGAACGGAACCGCTACTAGTGTAAGAGTAATCGGAAGGAAGCGCAGCATTTTCGCCCCCTCCGACCTACCTTAGCATATCAACACCACCCCTTTTGCTCTCGGAAGCGGCAACTAAAGACGCGATTGACTTTCTTTGCTGCGCTCTTGGCGTTAACCTCACAGGGTGCCGCCGGTGTGTGAAAGCCTGAAACGTGACACACGATTTATCGACCGCCATTTACCGATGTCGGGAGAAAATGGTAGGAATAAGCCAGGAAAAAATGTCCTGCTTGATTTATTGTTCCTTTCGCGTCGAGTTTTGGGAGCGTCCAGACGAATCAGCGTGTCATTCGAGCTCGAAACCATGGCGAGTCGATCTCGAAGTCGCCGTGTAGCTCAAACATCCGTCACCGACTCTTCTCCGTTGCCCGAAGCATCGACCCCCCTTTCCCGAGGGAGGAGCCGGAAAATCAAGGTTGAATTAGAAATCGAGGATGAGGTCGTGGTCGCTCCTGATGAGTCAATCCAAGATAAAGAGGAAGGGCCAGTAGCTGGACCATCCCGAAGAGGGAGAGGAAGAGGGAGAGGTGGTGCTCACGGACGAGGACGGGGTAGGGCCAAAGTAGAGCCGGAACTTGAGGGCGAAGGAGGAAGTGAGGATGCGGAAGGCGAGGTGGACTTGGCGAGACGCAGGAGATTGAAGAAGAGTATCCGCTATAGGGAGATACCGACAGAGATGGGAGAAGAGGAGGAGGCGGACGATCTGGGCGAGGAGGTTGACGGCGAAGGAGAGGAAGAAGCTGAAGGTATGCGAAAAGCACAATAAGCGTTCTCCAATCGCTAATATCTGTGTAGCGGAAGAAAGCCGCCGCATAGCTTCACGCTCTGCATCAGCTACGCCCAGGAAAGGTCGTCCTCGCCTAAACCTCGAAGCAGACTCCGACCTCGAAGACAAGTCATATGGCAGATCAGGCCTTGACAAAGTCGGATCCGGTCGAGGTGGTTTCAGCGTGAAAGGAGCTGCAGCGGCTGCTGCTCGAGCACGATGGGCGAAGGTTCGGAAGGAGAGGGAGGAGAGGGGAGATGAGAGTGATGAGGGTGAGCGGGTGAAGAGGACCAAGTTGCCGGGAAAGAAGGACTCGAGGGCGGCTGCGGAGACCTTTGAGAGTGGGTCGAATTGCTTAAAGTCGGATTGTTGAGGCTGATGTCAGCGCGTAGTGGATACGGTGATCAACATCAAGGGGGCAGACTATATGATTGGGGACGATGAAGTGATACTTCCGGATGATGAGAAAGGCAGTGCCAAGGTGGATGAAGAGGGTCGCCTGCTTGGCGGTATGTTGCCTTCAACATTCATCAGCTGGAGGTCGAATACTGACGAGCTGAAAATAGGCCGGGAATACAAGCTCGTTACCTTCACCTCCGAGACTCGGCGCAATCCAGAGCGAGCATACGCCTTGACGATCGATGCAGCCCGTGCATGTGGATATGGCGACTCGCTTGCCTTCCTTCGACGCTGTCCTCAGGTGCTCAAGCTGGGCTGCAACGCGGACGAACGACAAATGCTCATCGACATTGGGCGAGTCACGGGCAATCTCAAACATAGGATGGTGACAATGGTGGCTATGCGAAATGTATACAAGCTCATGGGAGCGAGAGTCGTCAAGAGTGGGTCGAGGTTTGACCCATATCAAATCGAAGCTGATCCGCATAGATGGCAAATGGGTGACCGATGACTATAACGAGGATGAAGCCCTCTCCAAATGCGTCGAGAATGGCTTCACGCCCTACGCCACGGCATACGAAGATGAGATCATCGCCAATGCCGTAGCCTCCATGCAACCTCAAGGCCGACCAGCCCAACAAGGACAAACAGATCAAGTGCAGAAACCCGCTCTCACCCTCGCTCCGTTTTACACCCTCGGCGGACCGACTACCCACTTCGGAGGAAATGGTGCTGATCCTTGGTCAGAAGCTGGATTGGGGAATAAGAGGGCTAAACTCCGTGGTCAAGGTGTGAGCGAGGAGGACTGGATGTTGCGAACCGCTCAAGACTGTCGGCGGATTGATCGGATGTTGGCAGAGTATAGGGAGGAGAGGTTAAAGGTTCTCGAAGGTGTTGATGCGACGAGAGGATGGGTTTATGCGGTAGAGAAGGAGACCGAGAAGACGGAGGAAGATGAGGGTAACTTGAGACCTATTCGGCCGGAAATGGAGAGGAAGCGGAGTGGATTGCCGCAGGAGGTGACGTTTGAGGGGATGGTATTGGATGAGCCGCCTGTACCGCGACAAATCGACTTGCTCAGGTCCGATAATGTCGACATGGAGCAGATTGCGGGCGGGAAGATAGTCATACAAGCCCCGGAAGAGGAAGACATGGGGAGCGGGATGTGGCGATGGGGCTTAGGGGAGTGGAAACCTGGAGTCATACGTGCAGCGTACGAGGTGCGTCGTGAAATGTTCATCCTTCAAATCGGGTGCTAAGCCATGCCCCAGCCTCACACACATATGCCGCATATCCCACTCCATACCCAACCCTTCGGCGCTGCACTCGCTCGCAAATCCCCTTATCCAATTCTCACCTCCCTCTCCGATGCCCAGCGTAAAAATTTCGTCCAAAGCACCATTACAGGTCGAGCAGCAAGAGGCCTCGCAAGCGTCGAGTATGTTCTGGAGGCACGCTCCCACCCGTTGCCGGACTGGGAAGTCCACCTGGATCCCCTAGCCCACGGACAGGAAGAGCGGAAGAGACGGTCGAAGGAAGTGGCAGACGCCGAGGAATGGGAGAGAGAAGCGAGAAGAAGACGTCGAGAAGTATGAGAAGGATGCGATCCATGCTTATCGACCTGTGAAGACTGCTCGGCGCTTCTCTGCGAATGCTCTGAGACCTTCTTGTCGATCTGATGTTGAGAGTAGGGGGTTGTAGAGCTCTCTTTCGAGGGTGAGGCCTTTTTCGAGGGGGAGGTCTGGGGCTGCGTTAATCGCGGACTTGGCTGCTTTTAGTGCCAATGGAGCTGTGATTGACGTCAGGAATGCCTGTCTTGACTGAAGATCAGTGATTCACCTGAAGTGAGGATTTGTCGTGATAGGACCAGAGCCGCTTCCCAAGCCGTCAAAGGCGGCTTGGCACAAATATTCACGAGACCTGATGGTAAGTGTGATCAGCTCCACCCAGCTCTCAAGTACTATAGCTCAGGGCTGTAGTGACCAGAGAAGTACGAGAGAGCTGACCTATCCGCTCCGCCTCAGCACCGTCCACTCTTCTCCCACTGTAAATCAACTCCTTCGCTTTGAACACCCCAACGAGTCTCGTCATCCTTTGCGTCCCTCCTGCACCAGGTATGATTCCCAACTTCGTCTCCGGTAACGAAAACATCGCTTTATCGCCTATTTCCTCCACAATCAGCTTCAGTTCCCTACCTTGCTCGGTGATGAGAATAGGCTGAACAGACCGGCAACACGTATATCACACCCTAAAGATAACTCACATCCCCCACCTAGAGCATACCCATCAACCACCGCCAACGTAGGTATCGACACCGCCTCAATCTCGGAAAGCAGAGATCGGAGGGAATCGAGGAAGGAAGAGACGGCTGAGGGAGACATTGTGGCTCTTTCTCGAAGGTCGGCTCCTGCACAGAATATCCCGGGACGTGGGGAATGGAGGATGAGGATTCGGGCGCTGGCAGTCCACAAGTCAGCCTCGATTGAAAGAGTGACAGAGAGAGAGAGAGTACGGACGATGGGTCGGAGGATAATTTCGCTATGGATTCTCTCATTTCCTTCGCACCAAAAGTCAGCTTGATCACGAAATCATCGTGTCTCTCGCTCGGAAGAGCGGTGAGGAAAGGGACAAACGCCGACCATCCGGACACTCAACGCGTTTCTCGCTTCCTTCCGGTCTAGAAACAAACACATGATGCCCTCAAGCTCGGAAGTCTCCTTCGGATTTGGCGGGTCAAGAGGTCGGAGGTAGGCGTGTGGTGGAGAGGCTGGAATGGAGAGATTTCGTCGTGACGAAAGGATGCGGGCTGGACAGTAGATTGATAATGGGGATAGAGCGTGTCTCGTAAAAGTGTGGAGCTGTCGGATTGCTGTCCTGACGTACATCGTCGATATTCATGTGGTCGAGGAAGTCGTCGCAATTACATTCAAGGTGGAAATCAACCACTTTCGGTGGACATGCCGGCTATCTCCGCATAGCCGATATAATACACTCGAGATATCCCATAGCAACACATTCAACTAACTCTCAACTCAATGATCAAGCTACCTCAACCCCATTCTCCGCCTCAGCAGGCTTGAACTCCCCTGCTCCTGGGTCCAACTTCTTCTCCGCGGCCGCTCCAAACTTTCTACTCACGTTCATCCCTACCATGGAAACGTTCCCGTTCGTCGGCCGTTTGTAGGGAGACGAAGAGGGCCGAATACCGAAAGATCTTTGGGCTTTGGGTACTGGTCCGGAAGGAGGATGTGTGAATTTACAGTCGGCTGGTATTTCGATCAGGTTGACAAGCTGACGGTTAGCTAGTAACTCACGCCGTGTACATCTATCTCCGTATCGACACGCTTTATCCGCTTTCGAATCGTCCAAGGCACCGTCCATCAGGCTCTTCGATGACACCACCACCTCCACATCTCCATCCTCATTGTCAGAGCTCGGCCCAACCTCCACTTTCACCGACTCAATCTTCTTTGCTTTTGCCTCTTTCGCAATTTTCGCCGCGCTGAGAGCTGGAGGCGGTATCGAATTCCCCTCGGCGTCTTCGTGTCGGAATGGGCAGGATGGGTTGGAGCAATTGAGATATTTGCACAGTAATCGACTCGGCCCAGCAGTGTCGCCTGTCAAACATGAGCAGGGCTTCCAAAGGAGACCCTGAACCCACCTAGCGCAACCGCTGGGCTGACGTGACTCTTCGTACATTCCGGATCTTTACAATTCCTTCCCGCCTCGCACGGTTCCTCGCTCAATACCATCCCCGTCTTCTCGTCCGCCGCAGGACTCGGATGACTATACGGACACCGTGAATTACTGCAGCCGATCGAGTACCGGCAGAGCGCTTTCGATGCTGGCTTTTCGGGTATCGGACCGGGAGCGACGCCTTTTGGGGGGATACCGGAGACGGAATGACTGCCTAATTTCGTACCGTGTGGGACCTTGACTGGAGGAGGTCGAGGTGGCCGGATTGCAAGTGCGGGAGCTGCTTGTTTCTCCTATGAGACAATCAGAACAGGTCGATGGAGAAGACCGGAATACTAGCCTCCGCCATCTTTTGCATCATCTCGCCCATTTGCGCCATGTTCGCCTGCATCATCATCATCTGCGCCATCATTTCCTGTTGTCCGGGTTGGAAGAAACCGCCAAAGCCAGGTTGCATCATTCCGGGTTGGAAGCCGGGTTGGAAGCCGGGTTGAAAGCCGCCTACTGCCATATTAGCGAAAGGTCTTCATCAGAGTTGAGATTCTGACCTATCGGTGCCATGCCCATTCCCATTCTTCCGTTCATCTGACCATTCCCACCTGGTTGCCGTCCACCCGCCAATCCCCGAACCTGCATCCCACCTCGTCCTCGTCCGGGACCCAGTCTGTCCGCAAGATTTCGTCCTTCTGCTCCCATTCCTCTAGGAGCAGCGGGAACAGCAACTCCATCTGATAACCGCTTCTTATTTTGTCCTTCCAGAGCGCCGTCGGATTTCCGCTTATTCGAATCTGCATGGGAGAGTGGAGCGAGAGCGGTGTTGAGAAGACGAGAACCCCCATCGTTGGACTGCGTTGGCGCTGAAGGAGCATGATTGGAGGCGACGGAGGGTGAGGATTCGGAAACTGAGGTTGAGATGTCGCGGGCTTTTGTGAACAGCCAGTCTAGGAAGCGGGGATCTAATGAGATTCAGTCTCATGAATCAGAGAGCTCCACATATCACGAACCGAAGTCGGATCCGACGACTGAGGAATCCGAATCAGCAATTACGGGTAGTATGGGAGAAACCCCTCACGGTCATCCATCTCTGTCTGCACCCGCTCTGGAGGCATGTCGTCAGTACCAGCACACAGAAAGAGGGCATCCCGACGCACCCTGCGTGCTACCATTTGCTAGAAGATCCTGTCAGTATATCCTTGGCTGTAGACGGCGGACATACCAAGAAGGACCGTTATATATTCAGCCATAACATTATCTATAACGGAACACCCTTGCTCAGCAAATTCAATCTGGATAGGCAGCCATCATCTACACACCATCTGGTTCGGCCCATTCTCTCCGTTCGAGCTCTCTCTGAATTTCCGCCTGCGAGTCACATGGTCAGCACACTTCCAGCACTGCTTTTCACCATTACGGGTACGCTGAGTGAGAGACTTTGCTCACCTGCAGTCGAGCTTGTTGCTCGGGAGTAATCGACACCTGCGCCATCTTACTGATCTTTTCCAATGTCTTTCGAAAAGAAGTTCGTCGTTCAGTGATGATGCTAGTCTGAGGGGTGGGATAACAGTACTACAAGTTTAGGGAACAGACAAAGCGAGAGGAGAGAGTACAATGGAAGTGATGGAAAGTAAAGCGAGGATGGAAGCAAATCATTGCGTGCAGCTTGTTAAGTCCGGAAATGCCGGCTAACGTGGCGGGTTTTCGCTCCCATTGCCAGAGATTCTCCTTCATCTGAAAGGTGCAACTTATCATTAGATCGCGAGCGTAAAGTCCTACTTCTACGTTCTTCTCACTGCCCTATCTATCGCAACTTTTCGGTCTAGAGCGAATACTGTCACTGCGTTCTTCACACTGCTCCATCTATAGTACCATCTCCGCCTAGAGCGCATCATCCCCATTAGCCGCCTTGATCCTCGCCCTCGCCAATTCGTGCTCCTTCTCCTGACTCTCAGGCTGCCTGTAGAAGATGACATATTGCAGCGACAGCGCCGCAACCCAAGCGACCATGAACCAGAATGCCCTTGCCGAGGAGTGTTTCCAGTCGGCGATGTTCGTTTGAAGTCCGGCTTGAACGGCGAGTGTTATCGCCCCTCCGACTTGAGCGAGTACTTGAGTCCATGCCCCTGCTACGCCCGACATCTCGCTGGGCACGTATGTGATTAGATTGATCGAGGAGGCGAAAAAGGTGATGACGGCACCCGCAGATCCTAAAATCGATGCTGGGAAGCAAAATTTCCAGTAGTTCCGACCCGTAGCGCCATCCGAGTAGATGATGAGGATGTCCGCGACGATGATGACTGTGGAACTTGTCAGGATGAGGTAAAGAAGAGAGAAGACCGATGATTTACGGATTGCACCAATGCCGATGGAGTAGCGGGGCTTCGTGATGATCTGAGGGATCGCCTGAGCTGCTCCGCCAGCAACGAGTCCAGCGATACCTTGCGGAAGTAGAGCGACGGCGACGTGGACTGGAAGCGCAGTCAGTATAAACGTCTGTACATGTCAAGCGAATAAGCCCACTTGGTTTCCAGTGATGGACTTCCTGCCAATACGTCGAGTACTGCAGCTGACTTGTAGCCCAGAAACTGAACGGGAAGAGGATGGCGAGGGAGGAGATGATGATGTTGGAGATCTTCCAGACCGAGCTAGGGAGGACTGCTGCCTTCGGTGGGATGCGAGATTCTGCGCAGAGTCAGCTGAGTACTTGGACCGATCATTCACACGAAACTGACCCCAGTAGAAGAAGAGTATAGTTAAGGGCCAAGCTAAAACGAAAGGTACGATGAACTGTATTGAGCTCCAGCCACCGATAGGACCCTGTGTGAGCGAGAGGATGAAGCAGATCAAAGCTCCCATCAAGATGGTCACCCCGATGATGTCCATCCTCTTCCACCTCGGTGAGGTCTCGCCCTTCGAAGAATAGATCGAGCCGGTGTAAGGTAGTATGAGAATGGTAGTGACCGAGAAGACGATACAGATGATCGCCATGAGTCGGAAAAACCATCGGTAGCTTGAGAGCATGCAAAGGCCAGCGAGAACACTTCGGGGCGTCAGCGTGGCGCATGACGGCAGATGGATACTTACAGTCCGAGGACGTTGCCGGAAGCTCCGGCGAGACCAAGCAAAGCGAGTTTACCTTGCTGGATCGTTGGGTTGGGGAACATGTGAACGAGAAGATGACTGCGAAAGTCAGCGTTCGACTTTGCTCCCGAGAGGGAAAAACTGACTATGCCGACGGAATGGTCATAGCACCACAGATCCCACCGATGCCTCGAAGGATGAGGAAGCCGTATTTGCTATGGGTGACGAAGGAGGTGATCAAGCTGATGATCCCGAGAGCGAGGAAACCGCCTTCGAAAACGAGCTGAGCGGGGAAGAGGTCGGACAGTCGTCCAGCGAAAAGGAGGAATGCCGCGAAGCATAAGGAGTAGCTTGTGATGACCTATCGCTTCATCAGCCAAACAATCGCTGAGTCAAAACAAGACTGACCCAGACTAGTTGGGAGACATGTAATCCTGTATCATTGCCAATCTGAGCGACGGCAACAGCGACGCCGGAAACGTTGCACACGTCGACGAACGTGGCGATGGCAAAGATTACAAGAAGGAAGTTCTTCCGGGCGTTGCTGAGCTGAGCAAGGGGGTGTTCGTGTGGTTCGGCACCCGGCAGAGTAGCGGAGAGTTGACTCTCTCGACGTGTGAGTTGTGCTTCTTTGTCGGTCATGTTGGGTTGAATTGTTTCTTCGGGCGGTGTTTCGGGTCGAAGAGCGACTTTAGACTTCTCAGGCTCGGTAGTCACGTCGGAGTCCGAGCGGGACTCGTTCATAGCGAGGGTCGACATGGTCGTCGAGTTTCCGTCGATAAAGCGCTCGTTAACAATTCGATTGTCGTTCTGTCTGCCTATTATTCTCGGCGGTTGTCTCATTCACGGTCTGAGGATAAAAGTCGATCGGAAACGAGCAGCCTTATAACATCGCCCGTGGGCCTTGGACTACGGTAATGTTGACCGCTGTCCGTGGTCCGGGCCCAGCGGCGAAAACGGATGGTTGACTGCCCGAAATCTCGGGTCGCGGCCAATCCCCTTCCCGAGATGATCCCCGAACAAAAACTCACCTGCAATCTCCGTTTAGGAGTCGATGACAAACTTCGGTACATACAAGGTAAGGTCAACATGCATCCCGAACATGATATTATAGATTATAGAGAACCCGCACAGTGCACTTTAGCAAGGGTCGAAAAGCAGTGCTTATCGCTATTCCGAAACGAAGGAAGCCTCATTGAAAGACCACCCCTTGACTGGTATTGTCTCTTCCCCGAGCGTGACTTCGAGTGTCGCAGGGTTCAAATACTGATCGAATCAGCCTACTCCAAACAACAGAAGCTAGCCTCACCTGGTAGATGTAAGGCTTTGTCCCCGTGACCGCTGCCAAACCCTTCCGAATCACATAAGGGATCTCTGCCAATACATCAACCTTCTCCATCAAGCCTCCTTTTCCGAGTGCCTGACCAGCATCTATGGCCAGCTTCGCACCTGCGCGTCCTTTTCCATCGCGACGCTCGCCCTCCCATTCGAATTCGAGACCAGAAGGCACTGCATAGCCAGTATCCTTATCCCTACTAGGCGAGGTATGAATGGCCATCGAAATATCGTTCGAGATAACGGAGAAGCCTTCGCCATGTGTTTGGCCTGTGACAATGAGGGGTGAAGGGGGCAGAGCAGTGCTGTAGATCGCACCGATGTTGGTCTCCGATCGCCCATACTTGGGTCCTTTCAGACCATACGCATCCTGTAGAGGATCATCAGGTTTCGCTCAAAAATTACGACGTCTCATCGACCGAGAGCATAGGACGCAAAGCGAGAGGTTCATAGCAGGGATACACATTGAGGGATACGAGCTGGCTAGCGGCAGCCGATACAACTGGAGACCGAATTGCGCTGCCGAGCAGGTGGATTTTACCCACTGTCGTCTGGAACTCCATCTGCACCGCTCGGACCGTACCCAGCTTACTTTCCTCCTGCCCACCTCCACTGGTAAAGAACGCGAAGTTCCATCTCGATGCAAGCTATGCGAATCAGCCAAAAAAAAAACCTCAAAGTTTTCGTGAAGCTCACAGAATCTGGCCGCATGCCTTGGATCGCGTGAATGAACATCGCTTCCCCCTTCGCCTCCACGACCTGTCCCTCGACAACCAATGACCCGGAGCTCTCGACTAGCGGATGGAATCGGCTATTCCGCGCCGCAACATCAGAGCGCAGAACGATAAGTAGCCGATTTACTTACTGCACTACGAAACCGTCCCTCTTCCCGTCCACCGTCTCCTTCCCAAAAGTCGATATACCCCCAAGTTCCCCTGAACCAAGCTTGAACCCAGGTGCACTCTCCGGTCTCGTGAAAGTCACCGAGATCTGAACGGTCTTATCGAGCGATGCGGTGATTGCGTATTTTTCCTCTCCCGCTGGTGAGCCGATATGCTTGATCTCCTACTTGACTCCCTCAGTAAAGGTATGGTGTGTAAGGCATAGACAGACGAATTGATCAGATTTGCATCCCCGCCCGTCAGGTTTGAAGTTCGATCCATTGATAGATCGCCAGACTTGTTTCTTCGTGTGGGGATTATAGAGCTTGAATGTCATCTGAGCAGTTGCGGGAACAAGGAAGATCCTAAGGAGCACCCAGATCTCTCAGCGAAGACCTTGTAGGATGAAGGAAGACAAGTACCCAGCATATGACCAGATGACTTGGCATAGCAAAAAAGATCCGTCGCCCAAGATAGAGTACCATACTTGGGTCTCCGTCTGGAAGCCTCGATTGGTTGCGCATGTCCACTACCGTCACTGCATCAACACGAAGATGCGGTGAATAGAAGAGCGCGACACGCACGGTGGTATCCTTCTCAGTGAGCTCGCCGAAGCCGGAAAGGGAGGATGTGACGGGGAAGAAGTTCTGCGCCGCAGCTGCGGCAGGCGACTGAGCACTGAACCACGACATACTGCTTGATAACTGGAGGCTTATGACTTGAGAGTTTCGGTATTTATACCTCGTATGCTGTAGAAAGCAATTAAGAGGTTAAATTCGGATATCATACACGATAAGGATACGTAAGCCCGCAAGGGTTGTCAGCGGTTTTGGCCGCGTTTCATCTGAATTCCAGCTGGCATGCCTTGGAACGGTGTATGGCCATGGATAGATCAAGTAACGATGCATGGAGATGATGCTACGGATCTTAGAAATGACGCTTGATCGGACAGTTGATGCAACCACGAACATATGTGTCATCGATCTTGATCATATTCTTGGTTTCACGTCTCGCTCCTTATTCATCTCTCGCTCCCTCTCTCGCTCTCTGTCCTCTTCCCGTCTGCGGTCCCGCTGTCTGTTACCTGCATCGTACCTCTCAGACCTCCTCCTTTCCGGTGATCGAGTCCTCGACCGACTCTCGCGCTTGACAGGCGTCGCACACCTTTCTCTCCGTAATCGAGGCGTTCTTGAGCCCGACCTAGAATCTCGCTCCCTATCCTTCTGACTGTCGTAATCTCTCTCGTTACGATGATTAGTTCGATTTCGATGTAGGCATTTGACGTCGTGACCTCGAGGCAGTCGATCCCGTACGTCATTGTCATAGCGTCCTCTCGGTTTCTCGTCATAGTCGTCGTACCGGCTTCGATGGCGGTCGGGATCACCATCCCGATACGGTTGAGACTCCGATCTCCGCTCCGCTCTCCGTTCCTCTTTGACTCTGTCCTTCTCTTCCCGCTTGACCTCCCTCTCCGCCCGCTTCAACGCTCTCTGCTCTTTCCTTAACCTAGATCACCAGTCAGCATTAAAGCCCAGTGTAAAAGCCTCCGCCGACTTACTCCTTCTCCCTCCTCTTTAGCTCCCGCTCCTCATCCTCCCTCCCCTTCACCGGCACTGAATTCGCCCCCGACCCCTCCCCATCCCCCTCATCCCTCTTCTTCGGTGCCAATCCCAACGCTATAGCCAAAGCATCCTCCTCAGCCTCTTTAAGCCTCTTGATCTCCTCCTTCCTCTCTCGATCGGCTCGTTCCGCGTCGGAAGGTTCGACTTCTCGGGTGTACCAGTGAATGTCTTTGTTCTTCTGCCATCTTCCGACGGGGGCGTTGACGGAATGGCCGAGGTAATTCTCTGAGAGAATTGTCAGCAGATAATGCGAAATATGAGGGCATGCTACACACCCCTGTGCTTGTCGTCCGAGACCTGGGACCAGCTATAAGAAAGGGTGAGCGATGTGAGCCACTTCGTTTGCGTGGACTTACCGGAAATCACCTTGACCACCTCGATTACCTATAAACACCCCTCAACGTTAGCCAGCCAGTCATTGCCCCTTCCCAGCCTCTTCCAGCTGGGATAAGCGGTAGCTCACCTTCTCTCACCGGCCCATCGTACATGTTGTCCTCTGCTTGCCCTAACCTGCACGGGTAAGTTCGCTAGACAAAAGAGGCTCAGACCGGAAAAGTTGGCTAAGACCGGAACCAAATTCATCGATGCCACAAGACGAAACACCGCAGCGAAGTGAGGTCCACTCCTGTGTACGTTTTGACGACGCGTTGCGCAAAGGGGTCCCATACAACCCTTTCAAAAACCCTTAGGTGTATTTGCCGGATTTCGCCGTCTTTTGGGTCAGACTTCACTGCTACCTCGACAAAGTAGTCGTCCGGTCTCTTTGCCTAGACTTGCCCCCTCATTCTCCTCAACTCCTTTTGATCCGGCTGCGGAGATCAGTAAACCGTTTCATTCCGCTCGTCACGAATCGACGGGTTCAAAAAGGAAATCTCGTGTAGGTAGTGCAATAGCGATGGGCGTTGTTAGCAGCTGCTGTCAGTATCTCATCCTGATCGTTGTCGAGCCGTTTCACTGATGCATCGCTGTAGGCGGGGCACGACGGAAAAACAGGGATGAACCCCTCCTTCTTGAAAATGAGCGAGAAGCCGTAGCCGACCTTCTTCAATACCTCGAAAGTTAGCCAAAGTCCCCTGTCATAGTCTTCTTGACCTGATGAACCGCTAGACCGGACAACGACCAACTTCTTTACCGGATCCCCATTAGCCGCATTGACCACCCTCTCCTTCTCCGATAATGTTGACCTTCAACGATCCGCTGCCCTCGCATTCGCCGAAATCACCGAGAAGGAGGTGAGGGAGGTCGGGAGAGATACGCTGGATCCAGTGCTGTACCTTTTGACCAGCCATGATCATGAGGTCCAAAGGGCGGCTAGCGCAGCTCTGGGGAATCTTGCGGTCAACGGTGAGTAGCTGTTCGAAAGCAGGAATCAACCGAGTATCTCGGATGATAAACGCTGATGAGCCATGCTATTAGCCGAGAATAAACTCCTGATCGTCTCCCTTGGTGGACTTGAACCGCTCATCCGGCAGATGTTGAGCCCGAACGTCGAGGTGCAATGTAATGCTGTAGGCTGCGTTACGAATCTCGCTACACACGGTTCGTCCTCCCTTAGATGCTGAGAGTCAAAGTTGAACCACAGATCGCAGACGAAAACAAAACACAGATCGCAAAGTCCGGCGCTCTCGTCCCCCTAACTCGATTGGCCAAGTCAAAGGACATGCGGGTACAGCGAAATGCAACGGGCGCATTGCTGAATATGACACACTCCGGTCAGTCGGGTGACATGGAATATCCTCTGAAGATGCTGTCCTGTCAGCTCCTGCTGACTGGACCGAATAGATGAGAACCGACAACAACTCGTCAATGCAGGCGCTATACCTGTTCTTGTATCACTCCTCAACTCGCCTGATACCGATGTGCAATATTACTGCACCACTGCGCTGAGCAACATCGCTGTCGATGGTCAGTGGAGTGAAATCAAGTTGCATGTGTCACGCTGATTCTCTGCAGGTGCTAATCGGAAAAAGCTCGCTCAGACAGAACCAAAACTCGTACAAAGCCTTGTCGCTTTGATGGAGAGCCAGAGCTTGAAAGTTCAGTGCCAAGCTGCCCTAGCTCTTCGGAATCTCGCGAGCGATGGTCAGTCGATCACTCTTCAGGCCGGATCCACGTAATGAGCCCCTGGTAGACGGAAGCTAACGGTTTGGTGCAGAGAAATACCAACTCGAGATCGTCAAAGCCGATGGGCTTAAACCACTCCTCCGACTGCTTCACTCCTCTTACCTTCCCCTTATTCTCTCCGCCGCTGCATGTGTCCGTAACGTTTCGATCCATCCCGCAAATGAATCCCCTATCATCGATTCCGGCTTCCTCCAGCCTCTCATCGAGCTTCTTTCCTTCGACGAGAACGAGGAGGTGCAATGTCACGCTATATCGACCTTGCGAAACCTCGCTGCGAGCAGTGAGCGGAACAAGGGCGCGATCGTCGAGGCGGGAGCTGTTGAGCGGATCAAAGAGCTCGTCTTGACTGTGCCGCTGGCGGTGCAAAGCGAGATGACCGCTTGTGTAGCTGTGCTTGCCCTGAGCGGTGAGTAATCAACAGGTGGCACGCACATGGCTAAGATCCTAATCTCATAGATGACCTGAAACCTCAGCTGCTGGAGATGGGGATCTGCGAGGTGCTAATCCCGCTCACGAACTCGCCCAGCGTCGAAGTACAAGGTAACAGCGCTGCAGCTTTAGGCAACCTGTCATCAAAGGGTGAGTGTTCACTCTGCAAGCGAGCATTGTATCTGATCAGTCTAGCTGCCGAGGACTATGCACCTTTCAACGCAGTATGGAACAAGCCGGACGGCGGTTTACATGCCTACCTCGTGCGGTTCCTCAGCAGTGCCGACATCACCTTCCAGCACATTGCCGTATGGGTACGTAGGATAGTGACGATTTTGCCATCTGCTAACAGAACGTCCAGACAATTGTCCAACTGCTCGAAGCAGAAGACGATCAGCTCACCAATAACATCCGCTCTTCCACTATCCTCATCTCTTCGATCCGCCAGCTCGCTGCATCTCTCCCTCCATCTCGTTCTGGCGCTCGACGGGATTCGAACGCTGCTGGAGCATCTGATGAGGAGTTTGAGGACGACGGGATGGACCAGGATGGTGAAGGCGAGATCTCGTCGCTCGCTCGAAGGATCCTGGATCTTATAGAGGAAGGTGCCCGAAGTGGAGGGGAGTCGGGAGCAGGACGAGATGATTCTGCGCAGGTCGGGAGCCAGCATTCGGATCATGCTGCGTTGAGAGCAAGTGTACATCGGGCATTGAGCGGGCAGCATTAGTATGTACGAGTTCGGCATGTATGTACGAGCATCAGCATATTCCCCGTATGGTGTTACAATCGCGCTGAGTGCCACAACGGAAATATTAGGAAAGAACGCCCGGGAACCGGTTCTGGGACTGTCGATGTCATCATGAGCAACCATAAATATTATCGTCTCCGCTATTCGTACTGGTTACATAGCAAGCTATCACCATGGCGACAGCAGTCCTCACACGTCGTTCTGTCTTTCGGGCCATCGGAGTCGGTAAGTCCCTCTTCGCTACGATTGAAGTGATTGACCCACCACGTCCCCTGGCGTGTTGCTCTCGTTGACGTCCTCGCTGATAACCATATCCCACTTAGCGCCGAGCCTTCGAGCGAGTGCTCCCTCTCTGATGTTCGCCTCTCGTCGATTCGCAGCGATGACATCGATCACTCCACCTGAGAATATGGCTTTGCTCAACTCTCAGCGGGAGAAGCGACCCCAAAGCCCTCATCTGACCATCTACCAACCTCAGGTGAGCGATCCGCACATGATTCTCAAGCCGAAACAATGTTTCCATCTCAGCTCTCCTCTGAGCCACGATCTGACCCAATCTTACCCGCCTACTATGCTTAAGATTCTCGCGCATACTCGATGCGCTCGTGCTAACGCCCCACTCTCAGATCACATGGATCCTGTCCTCCGCCAATCGAATCACAGGAGTCTTCCTCTCCTTCGCACTCTACGGTGCATCCCTCCTCTACCTCCTCCACCCAATCTTCCCAGCCATCGATTCGGCGAGCCTCATCTACTTTGCACAGAATATGCCAGGTTGGCTACATGGGAGTTTGAAGACGTTGTTTGTGTTGCCTTTTACGTTTCATACTTGGAATGGGATCAGGCATCTAGCTTGGGATACGGGTTATGGTGAGTGCGAGGGAGCGAAGGCGAGGGGAGAGAAGTTGGATGGAGCTGATGGAGTTTTGATGTAGGATTGACGTTGAAGGGGGTTTATATGGGTGGATATACTGTGTTGGCGGCGACGGCGGTGTCGAGTCTGTACCTCGCGTTCTTCGTTTAGGATATGAGAAGTGCATAAGGACGAAGTGGAGGCGAAGGATTAAGACGAAGATGGTATGGTCACGATTGCTGTATGTTTACCGATGCATGATTGTTTCATCATACACAATATTGGCTCTCGACGTAACGAACATCTATAGAATCTAGAGGAGCAACCTTTCACGAATCTTTCACCGATCGTCACCTGAACCATGCGCCAACTCCCACTCCCGGTCCATTGACACCTTCAGCGGAATGCCACCATCCTTGTGGTACCAGTACAGAGTCTCCAGCAACTAAATCCACTCGACAAGCTCCATCAAGGGCGAAGGCCCGCTCGAATTGACTCCTATACCGTTCTAATGTATGAGGCGGTATCTCATCGGGCGAACGTGATTCGGACGAAGAGGGGAAAATCTGGGAGACGGGGATAGGGAGGGTAGAAGTGTTGGTATACCTCGGGATGGTGGAGGGTTCTAGCGAAGTCGCACCTTCAGGCGGGACGACGAAGAAAGTCTTCTTCCCAATGACTACACCCTCGCATCAGTCTACCTTAAACCTTACCTCCTTCGCTTGGCTTGGCTTGGGACCCAGGAACGAACCTACCTTGGGAGTACAAACCGATATAAGGATCTTTATGGAAAGGAGTGAAGCTCTCATCAGGACCTACCCAGAGTGTACGTCGATAGATCGTATTTTTGGGACCTGCTTCGAAATGCTTTAAAGGCGGGACGTCGATCTGAAGATCTCCTGTGTCGCTTAAGTCCATCTGGGCTAGGTAGGCTGTCGGAAGAAGTGCTGAGTCGGTAGAGGAAGGTACTCGACCAAGGATGAAGGTGTCAAGGAATGTACCTGTTTTCATCAGCTGAATTGGTATTACTGAGAAGGGTATGACGAAGGTAGGAGAATTACATACCGAAAGGCATGTGAACTCTATTGAATTCCGGATCAAGGTATCCTCGTCCTCGGTTGACGAGCTCGACTTCGACTTGTCGGTCTTGCCCTAGAATTTGACGCAAACGCTCGAGACCGTCTGACAAACGCCAGGAGTCGAGACCTGGCCAGGACGTGAGGAGGTTTGGGAGATGTAGTGGTGTGTGATGGGGAGAGGAAAGGTGTTCACGGAGGACTGATTGGGATATGCTGGGAATCGATCGAGCCAAGGGTATCTTCATCCCGGGTCTCTAAGCGTACTGGCGTTCGACACAGTCACGGGTATGTTTGGACGATCAGATAGCTCGGATAAAGAGTTGACTAAAAGGTGGTCATTGAAGGTGGAGGTCGATCAGCTCAAACCGTTCTTCCCCTGAGAATTCAATAATATTTACCTTTCCCTACCTGAAACTACAGATACCTATAATATGGACAACCTCACACCCGACCAAGCTCAAGCACTCTTTGAAGCAGGTGGTTTCCTCATCCTCACCTCCCTACCCGAAGGAAGAGAATTCGGTATAGACGGGACGTAAGTTCCGTTCCCAATCCCCTTTGTGTCCGTCATCCTTCTTCTCCCTGTTTCCATATTTCCCGCCTTTTCCTTCTTCTCCCTACTTCCCCTGTACTCCCTGCTCCCCCATTCTCTCTGTTCTCCTTCTTCTTCCTGTGTCTTCTCCCTTACAATCTGTTTTAGGGCCAACTGACCAAACCCACCTAGATAGATTCCACCTAACTCGCCGTTTCTCAGGGGTCAAATTCCTCACCCCAGGATTACATCTCATCACTTGGTCACCACCTCCCTCCTCTTCCTCTTCCCCTTCCTCTTCCGGTCCATCGAGTATCCTCCTTCGATCGGCGTTTGTACACTTCTTCAAACCGAAGGAAAGAGTAGTGCTGCAGTATGATCAAGCTACCGAAACCGTCCCGATCATAACTCCCGCCGAGATTGAAATCATCTCCGACGATCATCTCAAGACGTTGGATAAAGAGCTCGCACCCTACCCTTTTGAAGGACTTGAACGATGGAGATGCCTATGCGGACACGTGGATCAGGAGATGGTGCATGAAGTATTCGGACCGAGTGGAAGAGTCGACGGGATGAATCCAGCGGAAGGAGAGGTTGATGAGAAGGGTTCAAAATCAAAGCCTTTGGAAGGAGAACGGACGATGCGATTCCCGGTGTTCAACTTGAAAAGGAGTTGGCGGGATGGAGCTATTGGCGAAGAAATCACTAGATACGCTAAGGATAAAAGTTGGTTGATGGGGGATGTTTTGATTTCTCATGGATCTGGTAAAAGTTCCTTTTTCCCCTGCATGTGTCATTTAGTTGACCGGGCTTACACACAGATCCGGGAACACTACTCGGTTACTTCGAATTAGCTTTCCTCCTCGTCCTCTACCTCTCATCGTACTCCGCTTTGATGGTTTATAAACGCCTCCTGAGCCTCTTTTGCCGATCATCACATATCCTCGCTTCGCCATCGACATATCTGCAGCACAGCGAGCCAGAGACGGTGATCAGGCGGACTTCCATCGCCTTTGTCGGAACGATAGCAGCTCAACTCGCCGCTCTACCTGAATCGGCCTTTGAGACTGAGTTACCGGAGATGGACGTGTTGTACCTTGACGAGATCGAGGCGTTGCGGTGTAATCTCTCTGCTGTCCTTGCGGAGTGGACGACGGGTGAACAGGTCGGGATCCGAGAAGCATGGCGGAAACTGCGAGCGATCGCGAAGGATCAATACCGATGGAAGATCAAAGATCTCTCGTACCAGATGAGTCTAGGCGAGGACGAGGAAGATGAGGACGAGGAAGGGGAATATGCACCGGTCGTCGTGGAAGCATGAATGACGGAATACATCATATAACCCAAGGGATCACAGCTTTCCTCTCTTTCGGATAACCATCCCCGAATGTCCGATAATACCATTTATGACCCTGGATCGCTCGTGGGAACATGGCGGAGATGAGGAAGACGAGGCAGATCCATGGTGGACTGAGGAGTCTGCTTGGCCATATGCTTCCTAAGGCTGCGGGAAGACCAAGACTCGAGGCGGGAGGAGTGGTGAGCGAGGGAGTTGGGGAAGAGGCTATGGCGTAGCACGTCCATTCGAGCCTGTCGTCCATCGGTCAAGATTCATTTAGGCAGAAGATAAAACTCACCATTCGCAGAGGTAGTTTGGAGCCGAGATGAATCTGAACAAACCCCCTCGAGGGATCTTATAAAGTCCATCACCAACCTTCGTATCTTCCTTCTCCTCGCTCAAAGAAGACCAGATGAGGCGAGCATGAGGCGGTCTCCGTAAATCGTTCAGGATCTCGTCATGATAGACTATATCCGAGGCTGATCAGCCGGAAGATTCGCGATGGCAGAAGGCGAGAAACGCACCGTTCCCAGCGAAACCTATGAGCCAGCCAACCATACATAGCCAGAAATTGACGTCTATGCGGGAAGGAGTGAGATCGTACGCAAAGTCCAATGCTATAAGTCGTGCATTCCTGACCACCCTCGTATCAGTCAACCAATCCAGCAACAAGGAACGGCTGAAAGGAACTTGTGAAATTAGGCGCAAGTTATGCTTTTGTATCTGATGGAACTCAGCAGAAAGGGAATGCGAAATGTGTAAGTATAGGCAACGATAGGTTGGGTAATGTATCAAGCAAGGAGTAAGTGAAGCGGGGGGAAGGCTTAGCCCTCACAATAGACTATACGATCCCATGCTCAGCACGACGATCGGATGGATCGGACTCCTCCTTGGCGAGAGTACCAACGGGGAGAGGATAGCTCGATGGAGGTAATGTATCAAGTACGATCCCTAATCTCATCAGTGAGTCACCCAAATGGTCATCCTCTGATCGACTCGCGATGAGGATCGAATTCGCTCGTGAGAGGGGTCCATGATCTTCGGTGAGTAAAGTGTAAATGAGTGTCGTTGGCTTCCGACCGATCAGCGAGATATACTTTTCCAAGAGAAGCCAGACGAACTCCGATGATCTCGGCACAAAACCAAGCGAGGTTACCTGAAATACACGATCAGTCGAAAGGGCTTGAATACGTTAGACGAGAAAAAGTTCTCGTACCATTCAGGTTGAACCTCGAGGACTTTGCTGCAAATCGACCGAAAGGAGCGTTGAAGATGAAGAGTGTGAACGGCGCATGCAAGGGAACAAGGTGATATAGGTAAAGGTAGAGCCAGAACCGCGAAGGCAGATTGAAGCTCATCGAGAGCAGCGCAGAAATCTCAAGCCTGAACTCCCAAGAGAGAATGGTGCGAGTCCGGTTCCCCCCGTTTCCCCCTCTCCTCAGAAAATAACGGTATCGTTTCACGCTTGAAAAAATCTGATCGGTACCTGATCGATTCTTGTCATGGTCTTGGCGAAGATCCGCTAAAGAATGCTGATTACCGAATCACGCTTCTATTTGGGTACATGACTTGCACCTCCTTTCCCAACTAGAAACTATACAGAACATATAACTACTGCTACAACCTACTGCTACACATTCAGCCTTCCCCGTCATTCCACTCATTCCTTCTCCATCGCCGATTGAGGCATCATCGCATTCTCATCCATCTTAGTCTGAGGAGATACACTTACCTCGCAAGCCTCTCAAGCCTGACGAGACCATCACACAGGTCCCCTTGTACAGGATGCGCGGTGATCCACGTCGAAACCCGGTCTTCCAGCACAGCTCTAGCCCCGCGTAGATCCTCCTACAGCGAGATTTAGCTTAGTTGATGAGGGGCTCGGTCAGACACACCAAGCAATTCATCGCTAGCGGGGTTTCAGGCGAACGGATTGCGAGGAATGAGCAGACCGCGCCGGCATGGAAGGCCTATGAAGGTCAGAATAGCCGCATGTAGGGATTGATGCACGTACCATAAAGGACATTGTCCACCAAATCCAAAGGATGCTTGCTTTCGCGTCTGATCCTACTTTGAATGCCGCTAGGATGATGTGCGCCGCTTTCGCGCAGATCTCAGAGGACTCTGGGTAGGCCGCGGGGTCTGCACGCAGATATGGTCTGTGAAGAACCATGCTGAAGAAGCTCAGCGGCGGCATAGTGAAGCGTAAGGCGGAAAGCTCACATGATCATAAAAGTCTTTGCGCAGAGCGCAAGCAGTTGGTTGATCTGCACCTTAGTTCTCGTCCCATTCAGGACCTCCGCTGTATCCTCATCCGGGTCGAAACGCATCGCTCTAGGGAGATGATGGTACCACTGTATGATATCGCCGGCCAGTCGAACGACATCATCATAGGTATGCCTCGTGTCCTCCTCGGCCATAGAGTGCGTGAGGTTGGGTGTCGGAGCGAACCAGCCGTAGATGGCGGAACGGCTATATTTCTTGTCGACCTGGAAGATTCGATCGAGCAGTTCGTATGAGGGAATGGTGAGTTGATAATCGGCTGCATGGTAGGTCATGTCGGTGACCTCATTGCTGAGAACATTTGACGGCGGAAGGGATTGCTGAGCAGAGCCAGGTGCGTCCGAGAGATTGTCATCAGTTCGATCCTGGGGCAGGTTGGTCTTGTAGTACTTGATCACGCTTGGTCGACCAAAAGAGACACAGAGCAGAGCGTCAAGTCCAGCCACGGTCCACCTGATCGTCAGCGCGGATCGACTTGGGAAACTAACCATATGCGGCGGCGAATCTCGGCATCGCGCATAGAGATCTTTGGGTCGAGACTAGCCGGATCCACATGTAGTCCCATCGCAATGCATTGTCGAACTAGTGAGCCAGTCTGACTCCAGGCGTCCGCGGCACGTTCGCTGTTCAGGAGGTAGATGTTGACGAGAGTCTGTGCCTGGACGGTGTAGATATTCGGGTTGGATAGGAAAGAGCAGAGTCGCAAGGACTGGTACGCCGCAGACACTTGACATGTCAGCCTGGTTGGTTGAGTTTAGCTCACAGTATAGCTCGCTTTGTAATCGACTGCTGGTGAGGTCTGTGCCTTCTCCTGGTGACGAGCTGTATGATCTTGTTTCGAACTCATCCGATCCGTAGATTTCTGCTTTCGAGGCCCTCATCACGCAGCCTGTGATGGTCGTTAGCCTTAGACTGACAGTAATCAGGTCACTCACCCAGAGAACAGATCATGAGATTGACCGAGAGCCGACACAACGGTACATTCATCTTCTCCGCAGGTGTCATGGCGAAGAATCGCCGGTACTCCGCTTCAAGCGATGGACTGGAGGCGATTAGCTGGCGGACTCTCACAACAAGCAAATCATTCACATATGCCAAGCCAGGAAGAACGCGCAGACCTCCTCCTTCCATGTCTGGAGAAGCCTAATTGTCAGGGACAGCTATCGGGGGTGACTTACACCTCGGCTTGCTCTTTGGTCGGCAATAAGCCAATGATCTCGCCGCTGAAATTGACATGACTCCATATCGTCGTGAAGGGGAAGGTCTTGCGCGAGTCAGGGAAGACACCGGTGAAAGCCGCATCGTCCGGTACGATGAGTAGGGCTTCGGGATCTTCCCCTCCACCCCCTTTTACCGCGGCAAGTTCACGTAGCTGTCATCAGCAATGCCTGACGACGTGTACCCACCTTCCTCAGCATTGATCTGCCCGCGGATGCACCCAGAAAGGTCTTCCGCCCGACCTTGTCATGTACCATCTCCTCGCCCGGAAGGAGGTATGTAGCATACGGTTCCGTTCCGTAATCCTTCGTAACTCCTGACCCGCTGTCGTCGGTGCTAGATGTCTTCCGACTCCCCTCCCCCGAGGACCGTCTTGAACGTCTGCCGCCGGGCATCTCGCCTGCTGCTTCTGCTGCCGAAGCGACAGCAGCCATGGCCGCTTCGTCGATTTTGAAACGGGCAAATCGGTCGACGACCACGCGCCGCTTATTGTAATGATGTGGGCGCTCTGCATTCACCTCAATAGGGTCGACGGAGGCGAATGGCGGGAATGAGGGGGCGGAGACGCGCTGTGGTTGACGTTGACGCATCTCGCGAACGACCTGCTCGAGTTCCGCAATTCGACGCCGAAGGCGATCGCTTTCGGCGATATCGGGGTCTTGCCTGGGTGAGGGATGAGCAGGTGTATTTGTGAACAGGATTGCGAACTGGTCTCTTATCTCATCAATCTCGTACACACACGTGCCAGTCTAGGCTCGTCAGTACGGTGAATATGTACGGGTGATACACGCACCAGTCCAAGGGCAGTACACCGCTGACATGGTCTCTTCCGATCGCACTGCAATGATCAGCTTACATCGGCGATCTAACTGTAACATACCTTTCGCTTATGATTATGGCACGGTACACAGCTTCGGATAGTCCTATTGCGCTTCCTCTTCCGGTGATCCATCTTGCTGTCGTCGACATCCATTCCATCATCATCCTCGGGCTCGACCTTCATCCTCGTCAATCCCTCCTCTTCCACAGCCATCACATGTCCGTTCCGATAGTCTGGCTGAGACCCTTCGCCATCGCCATCGCCATGAGGTCCTACAGCTACTTCGGTGCCCCGATAAGTACCCTCGTCGTCCGTCGATCTTGACCCAATGGTGTCTTGTCGAGATTGCTGGGCATGATACGCTGCTTTGAATGGGTCATGTGATTGGCTGGTTATGTTATGACGTGCGAAGGACTCGCCCAGCTGAGACAATATCGATGTCCCCGGAAGAATCCGATTGGGTGAGACGTGAGAGGGATCACCGCCATAGGACAAGTCGGTCACCGGCCCGCTCCTCAAACCTGACTGACGATCTGCTGGGCTTGTATACGGTGCCGATCCGGATCCGGACAGTCCTTTACGACTGTGTGATGGCGATTGGCTGGTGAGAGTCGGCACGATCGGTGATGGGAAGGACCCTCTTGAGGTTGACGCATATGAGGGGTAATCTGATGTCGGGCCATAAATGGGGACGTGCGGCAGCGTCGTTGGATAAGCACTACTTTGGTTCGGCACTGGGTATCTGGGAGGCGGTAAACCATGTGGGCCGTGATAGTCGACCCCGACAGGCTGATGTCCCTGAGCGGGGACAGATGGTATGCGGGGCATTGGGTCCATTACGCCTTCTTGGTGAGATGTCGAAGTCGTCTTGAGGAGACTCTTTCTCTAGTTCGGGTAGAGTGCGGAGAGAGGTTCTAAGCGTCTAGATGTAGGCGGATTAGAGAGCATGCCGATTCAAATCCCCACAATTGATCGTATCCGTCAGAAAAGTGTATTGCGGATTCCAGCAAACCGTGCTTAGGGAATCAAGGGATACCGATATCCTCCCCCTGAAGACAGGCACTGCAAAAGGCCTGGAAAGGGAAATCCCCGTCATAACTCTTTTGAGATTCTTGCCGCGACTGTCTTGCCTTACTTTGCTGCCGGGCAAGATGGACGATGAGGTTCAGTCGTTGAGCAAGGTTGGCCAGAAAGATATAGATCCCATGGGCTGACGTCGAACAGGGTGTCTTCGTGCTCCCCTTCACTCCCTTGGGTATATTGATCCGTTCATTCCGAACTCGTTATCCTAACGATAAGTTCAGCACTCAACCGACGTGGACCGTCAAAACCCAAACGACCCCTTCGAGAAGTTTTTGACGCGACATATAAGCGATATCAAGCCGCTCATGAGGTACTTTTCCACACAGACCGCTCCAGCGGACCGAGCCGATGATTGTCTCAGGCGTACGAAGCTGAACGGCTTGCCGAGCAGCTCGACGATATCGCAGATTGGTTAGACCGATGTGCAGCTCCTCCTCTACTGAAGAGAGCGTTCCCAATTCATCGACTACCCATCGCGATCATTCAAAGTCAGGTCTGACATCCACCATTCCTTCACTATTCGCTGATTGGACTCAGACATCACTAGTTCTTTACCACCTCTCCTTTCAACGCTCGTGGATCACGTACATACGGTCCACGGGAGGGATGCAACGGATCTTGCTTCCGCCGTACGAGGGGCAGCCGTGGGCTTTATCGGCGAAGCTGTGAGCAGCTTGATCCCTCCGCGGACGTGTGAGCTGAGCTATCGAGCAGGCTCTCGCTGCGAAGAAGACTGGTCGGACAGGCGTCGATGAGGTCGAAAGATGGTGGCAAGGACTTAAGGATCGTAAGGTTCACGAATCCCACAATTCTCCGAGATTTACAATCATCAGGACCACCCTTGCTGCTCCACATCCAGCAAGCACAGCTCGTCCCGAGCTCAGTCCTAGCAGAGTTCATCTACATCCTGACGCAAGTCCGCTCATATCATCCGTGATGTCAATAGTAGCTAATATCGGGCCAGGTTACACCCGAAACTACCAATTCGCTTGCTCCTTTCCGTCCCCTCTACCACGACCTTCATATCATCCTGGACCCACGTCGAGCCGAGCGGTATCGACTTATCGATCCTACAGGCTGGGGTAGGCCGGAAGAAGAGTTCGGCCGTAAACGCCATTCTTAAGGTGACTCAACCTAAACCTTCAGCGGAGTAGTCCTCACGTTCCATAGTCTGATAAAGACGAGGACCCCCCTGTGACAATCTCCGATGAGCTGGCGGACGAGTTACGGCAGGTTGAGGAAAGGACCGGCGGAGGAGCTGCAAACATCCTTAAGTCGCTGAAGGTGAGAATCATGGCAATCGAAGAGTGACTCAAGATGGCTAAGCGAGGGTAGTGGTTGCAGCTCCAACATGGTACCAATTCCCCTCTTGCGCATCTTGCCTCGTCGCCTGAGGACGATCGCCTTGGCCAACTTCAGGTCCTCGTCGACGCTGCCAGAAAAGGCGATGCCAGTCTGGCTGAAAAATCTCTGCTCGAGCTGGGTGTACATCCTAATCTGTCTTCTGTAGGTTTCCCATTCCATACACTTATCGCACACTGAACAGCTTGTTCAGACGCAGGATCCCGCTCCTCGAATAGCCGTACTTCACGCCCTGTCACATTCTGCAGCGTTTCTCCCGCTATCCAAACAGCTCGAACGCCAAATCGAGGGGAACGATGTCTCACTGTTGCAGTCCCCGTCGCCTACAGTCAAGAGTTCAGGGCGAAACGTCGCAAACTCTCAGACCCTCAAGTCCACTTCTTCGGGTGCGAGGACACGAGGGCGAAGGCTTTCTTCTGCCTCATCAACACCTGAGCCTCTTCCCACCTTTAAAGACACCATTTCGAATGGGCATCGAGATGAAGACCTCGCGGAAGGAGGAAATCTTCGCGAGCTGGAGATGCTCTTCGGTCTATGGAAAGCAGCCGGAAGATCAGTTAATCTCTGGGACTGGCTGGAAGGTTTCAGAGAAACAATACATGTCGACAATGACGAGGATCAAGATGATGAGAAAAAGGACAAGGACGGAGAATCGGCCATATTGGCTGTTGACAGGGGTGCGAGGAAGTCGAAGCGGAAGCGAGAGGCATCTCCACCACCTATTGGCGAGCAGAACGAAGAAGCAGAGCAGAACGATGAGAAGGACTCAGCCCGGCTCCATGCCACCTTTATCAGGTTCTGCGAGGAGGCTCGGATGCTTGGTCTGGTACGAGCGAGAGGGAAGGGTACGGGGAGGAGGGCGGATGAGGTGATCAAGGGGATTGGAATGGTATGAGCGTGACCACGCATGCTGCTAGCCACGTCTAATCTCTAATGTACCCCTTCATGAGATTATCATTCACGAGCATGAGCGCATCTGTTTATCGCGATGCCACTGAATTCCACGTGGTGATTACGGGCCCTCCACATCAGATGTCCAGCAGAGGCCTAGTTGTTCGGATTAATGGGTTTCCTCTTGTTTCTGAACCTTGCGAATCTTCGCACCTTTTCACAGCGCTGACTTGCGTTTTGACCACAGGTAATGCAGGTCTTATTCTCCCTTTGACGACCGCTTCGATGCTCGCCGAGATCGAATGTGGGACTGCGGCCGAAGTGATGATGGCTGTGAGGTATACGAGTGAGACTGGATCGTCTCTCTTCGCAAACCTCGTTCAACCTGGGTTATGTATTAGCGCCTCTCACAGATCTCCTCCGTCTTCCCGTTCCAGTTTGACTCAAGGTCGAAGTGATCTACTCCTTGCTGATGATGTGGACTGACAGCCTCACCACCTGGACCTACCTTCATCCCAGCTCTCGACCGGATCTTAAGCGAAGCTCGACCCTCCATAGGCGGCTCAAGCTTTCAGCGAGGTGATCTTGTCGAATTTATCGGGTCAAGCGGATCAGGTATGTCACCGGTCTCTGCGCATCCGAGCTTGAGAAGATGCCGTCCAGTTGAGATGCCAGCTGATGGACTGTCAGGCAAGACCACCCTCCTCAATTTCCTCCTCATCACTACCCTCCTCCCAGCCTCCATCTCCATTCGCCTCCCACCTCCGAACATGACCGGTCAAGTCCTCGACGTCCCCCTCGGCGGGAAAGGGACATCCGCTGCACTCTTACATCCCATCACTCATCGCTCACCGATCCATGCCATCGCAAAAGGCATGAAGGCACACATCACCTCCTGTGTCCTCGACGGTCTCCAGGATCATTTACGTCCACGGACCATCACCCCCGAAACTTCAAGAACGATCGACCATTGCGTCAACTCGTCACTTTTCAGACTCAACGTAGTGAAAGTCAAACCGAGGTGGAGACATTGGTTACTCGGTTTACGAACTATCCTCTCACCACGCAGTCTCCATCTCGATCCTAGCTCTTGGACGGAAGAGAACGATCATCCGCTGGATTTGGTGGTATGTGATGGGTTCGGAGATGGGTTCTGGCCGGAGAGGTGGGGTGAGGAGGAGAGAGGTCCGCGGAAGAAGGCGGTTGGAGCGGTTAGGAATGCTGAGGATGTGGGTATGAGGGATGTGATGGACGTTATAGGAAGATTGAGGAAAGAGCTAGGAGCGGTCGTCGTCCTCTCCGTTCAAGGAATTTGGGTGAGTCGGACCTCGCACGACCACTATCAGAGATGTATTCGGCTGATGAACGGTATCCTAGGCGACTGCATCGACTCCCCTTTTCGCACCTCATCTACCTGCAACTTACCCAGCACCATACGCTCCAGCTCGCTCGAACCCGCCTAATGAGAATCCGATCATCCCATCGAGTGAAGGTACACCTTGGCCGCTGAACATTCAGATCACCCTTCTTGGTCGAGTAAGACCACTCCAGTTCCCAGCCGATACTACACTAGTCGATGCACTCCGCACGCTTCAAGTAGATGAAGAAGGAAGGAAGGGTCAAAGGTTCGAAGGGATCGTCAGAGTGCCAGGTGGAAAGGGATTAGCAGGGACAATAGGCGGAGCAAGGGTCAGTTTCGGTATCAACGGAGATGGGCTGGAGCTGTTCGAGAACGAAGAGGCGAAATAGCAAACGTTAGGCGAATACTTCGGCAACATCATTATCACCATGCATGTTCATACCATGATCATAACTTCCCTCCTCTTGCTTCCTCAACAGCCTTCTTCACCGCTGCCAAAGCCTTACCATGCGTATCCCTTCCAGCCGCGACGATCCCCTCATTCCCCCTCAACGTCCTTCCCAATGAGAAATCCAACGGTTTCCCCCACATATCTGTACATATTCCACCAGACTCCTCGATGAGTAGACACCCACTCGCATGATCCCATAGCTTCTCTTGATACTCCTTCCCTCCGGAGTATTTCGTCGGTATCCGTAAGCTGTTCACGTGGGTTAGTCATAGTGATAGTCGAAAACGGAAGGAGACGTACTAGACACCACCTTCTCCTCGTGCCAAGCATGCATATTTCGCTTGACTGTCCATCCTCAGACTCGGCCGGTACACGAGGAGTAGCTCGCCTATCCGTGCTTGTATCCCATGTGCTGAGTGACCCGCTTCGACAGATTCAAGGAACGTGAGAGGGTTGGAGGTCGGAGGTGAAGCTGGGAGATCAAGACGGGTATATCTCGCTTCTGCTAAGGGTCGCTGTATCATCAAGTCAGTCCATATTCCGGGGTTTCACCCAAGTTTGAGGGGTGATGAGCAGAAATCGCAACTGACAGACCAACTCCCCTCGCCTCGGACAGCCACCATGACCACTCCCTTCCCGTTCGGCATGACCTCTTCGCCGACCTTCGCTGGTTCAGGACCGAGGTTCGGGCACCCGATGACGCCAAGCTCGACTCGTCCATCGACGATCAGCGCTAGACAGACGGCGTATTGCTGATGCCGTATGAAGCCGGACGTGCCGTCGACTGATCACGCCTCCATTAGGTCAGAATTACGAGATCGGGTCGCCTACCTGGATCCTAGGTGATGTCAGCTAGAACCCGTCCGCTTCATATAGCTCGATGATGAGCTGTCCGAACGAGATGAGCTCACTATTGTCCAATATCGTCCACTGCCTCCTCCAAGTGCAGAGCCTGCATCGATCGCTCTCAAAATCCTGTCCGAGATCGAAATGTCAGTCGACCTGTAAATTGATCTTCAACATGAACGTACTCATTCTCCTGCACCTTCCTTCCCTTCCCCCACCCATCTTCCCGCGCGAACCCCTCATTGACCAACCCGACAACCCTACTTCGTAACCCCTCATTCCCCCGTAGCTCGGTCGTATCTTCTTCACCGATTATCGGATCTGAGGGGAAGTGCTCGAGTAGATGCAGGGAAATCAGTGCTTGTGCGGAGAGGTCGGCAACTTTGCGCGATTGGGCTCAGCTCGGACCAAGTGGCTACAAGCTGGAGTGAAGGACTCACCGGTGACAGGGGATTTATCGGCTTTGATGAGCGTATCATCGGTGACGAGAGCGTTCTGTACCGAATTTGTTCTGGATGGACAGTCAGCACCGATTGACCGAAATGGAGCTCGCAAAATGGAGCTAAAACTTCGTTTCCGTACTTACAGATGACATGCCCGGATGACAGAGAGGATAGTGAGTTCGGTTTCCGGTAGGAGTCGCTTGAAAGGCAAGGAAGAAGACATTCTCTGACTGAAGAACATTCTGAACTGGGGATGACAGCAGGAACAGAGACAAAGTTTGACGTCGCATACAAGCTGTGCGGAGAAGAAGCATGTAATCTTGTCGTAGCGGAAAAGTTATGAGTGATATGGGACTTCCGTTCGGGCGGCATTCGCCACGTGGGCATGGTTCCTGGCATTCCTCGACGCTCGGTAAAAGTATAACTTTGAAACCACATCTTCTCGCCCACATTTACTGACTCATACCCTTCATATAGTAGTAATGGCTTTCCCTCCTCCCGCTCAACAACCCTCTGCTCCCTCTCTTCCCCTCCCGCATCCCGAAGCTTACCCCGGCGAACCTAGAGAATATGCCAGAGCATTGATGCAGCGGAAAGACGACATCGAAGAAGAGATCGTGAGTGCAATCAAACCACCTGGTCCGACAGCTTATCAGACCCTTCTTGCGCAGGATAGTTTGGAAGAACTCCTCGAATCGGTCAGTCTCGTCCCATCCAACATCAGCCGATTGCCTAGCGAATGGATTCGATAGACTGACACTTTTGCAGCACGGTGTGAACTCCTCGACTTCGTTGATCGATCCTGAAGGCTATCCTCGAGGCGACCTTGATATCGTCAGTCAAGCTAGTCTGATACTTCCATCAAATCCTCCTATATCTACTTGCGCTCGACACTCTGGCTGGCCTCATAGTCATGTCCACTGGGTCTGATTACGTCCATCTTTTTAACTTCGATCCTTCGAAGACCTTTTGACTGCATCATCTCTTTCCCATTTTACCTTTCTCAAGCTTCCGCTGATATCATCAGTACGCAATCCGACACGCCCGTTCCTCCGTAGCCCGGCTAAACAACGACCGCCAAACGATCATAGACCGTCTGACCACAGCACTCCAAGCTGCTTTCTCCCCTTCCTCCGGCTCAGGTTCCGGATCAGAGACGAGACAAGCGAATGGATCGAAGTTGCCTAATGGGATAGCTTCGCCTGATCGATCGACATCCACCCAAAAAACGGATGACATGCCTGAAGAGTGGCCCGAGGGGGTGATCTGTAGGGTGAACTCTGTGGCTCCGAGTTGTCCAGCGGCTGAGGCGGTGATGAACGTTCGCTTCTAAGGTCATGAGATGCTGACAAAGATGAAGGGAATGAAAAGCGGAGATCTGATACACTCTTTCGCTGGGATCACGGCTGCTTCAGGAGGTGGGATGCAAGCGATCGGAGCGCTGGTATCTCGGTCGGAAGGAGTGAATCAGCAATCCATCAGCTGTATATTGCTGAGCTGACCAAAGGTTTCCCCCCGCAGACACCGTTGATCCTACTTGTCGAGCGAGGTACCGAACGAGTCCGGCTAAGATTGATTCCCCGGAGTGGATGGGGTGATCGCGGTCTGCTAGGTTGTCACATACTCCCGGCATAAATCTCGAAAGCAGCCCCTCAAAAGCAATCACCTTTGTTCCCATTTATGCATGTACCATGTTGTCATTCCGTCATTTTAAACCATCCTCTTGACCCTCTCCCTACTCGGACTCTCCGCGACCGGCACCACGATCTCCGCTACCGGTCTCTGTTCAACCACATATCCAACCATCTCCACCTGCCCCACATGAGGATCCCTCTCCAACCTCTCCTTCTCCCTCTCAACCCTCTCCTGACCCCTCCTCACCGCCTCTCCAACCTTCAACCCCGTAGCATTCTCAACTCCTTTCACAGCCCTCCTTCCCAACCCTTTGGCTTCTTCTCCAACCCTTCCGAACCGATCTAAGAACTGTCCAGTATGCGTAGTAGCATTCGCCAAAAACTGATCATGTCCCGCCGCGAAATCAGGGAAATACTCATCCTCCACATCAGAGAGGTACGTCCTGATATTATGTGAAGTTTTTGGGAGGAAGAGAGGCATCGCGGCGAGTGTGAATAAAGGTGGAGAGAGGAAACGAAGGGGAAGGGAACGGGTACGGGTGAAGACGGATGCTGTTAAGCCGGAGATTAGGACGTAGATTATTCCTGGGGTTAGGGATTCGTCGGGTGGGAGGATGGATTTGATTTCGCCTAAGAACGAGAAGCACGGACTATCAGCATGAATTAACCTTATTTCCTGAGACGAATGATCTAGCGTGTGCTAGGTAATCGAGACAGGAGAGCCACCAGCCACTCACCCTCGACACGGCGCTCAAACGTGATCCAACGGGAAACACCGGATCCGATATGAGCTCCCGCGCCGGATAAAGCACCGGCGACACTCTCTCGTGCTCGAGCTATATAAGGTGAAAGAGGATGAGGTGAATCGATCAGGGTGATGGGAGCATCGTTTTCGGGGTTAGGGTATATTGGCAGCTGAAAGATCAACATTCAGATAATCGCGAACATGGTCAGGTGAGAAAGAGAGGTCACCTTCTCGCCGGATGTCGAACGACCTGGACGGGAATCGACTCGTGGTCGAAGGCCATCATCTGCGAAGATGGTAGATGAAGTGGTTGCGAAGGTAGCTGTCCCAGCGACTGCTGCGACTAGCCCTGTCCGTGTGAATCGCTACGAGGTAGGTGAGGTCAATGATACTCCAACGAGGCCTCGTGAGACTGGACTCACCCGAACGAAAGCCATTGCCGAAGAGGATCGCTTGATCCCCGAGAAGACGAGAGCTGCCTGTCTCTTCTTCAGACTACTCGTACAGTATGGAGGGTGCGCAAATTGTCAGGACCGCGGTACATAGCCATTGGCGGCATTATCCGCGGATCTAAGCGAGCGAAAAACCTAAATGTGGCTCAACCCTTCTGCTTCTACTCATATCTCGCTTCTGCCTGACCTTTCCACGCTGGAAGACGGTAGAATCATGTTGCATTCCTACCATACACCTCAGGCTACCGTGTATTAGCCTCGGACAAAGCTAGCTTCTCCTCCCCATCGCACCGTGTCTGTACACTTTTGCTTTTAGGTCATGTTTGGAAAGCCCAGAAAAATTACACCGTCCAATCGCCATGCTGAGGATGTCCGTGTTTGTTGTTTTGTCGAAATCCTACTGCCGTGTATGTTTTCTTCTGCTCCCCTTCAATCCATCCAGACCACTCGCACCGTGTATGTTGCGGAACCCGCCGTCCTGCTCCCGTATTCGACGATCACCTCCTCCTCGATGATCCCCCCTTCAACCCCGATATACTCTCTTTCTTCCCATCTCCGCTACCCAAGAGCGTCTTCGCGGGAGCAGATTGTCTCCGTCTTTTCTTTTTGGGCTCCCCTTTCTCTCCATTCGGACATGACCCCGGTATCGGTATACCAGGTTTTGACATGAAAGCCACACCTAAGCGTTGCAGTGGATCCGATGATTCGAATTTGGCAGGTAGGAAGACGAGCGGGAGACGAGCGGGGTTTGGAAGGTGGAATGCCTGGACGAGATTAGTATATCTCCAGCAGCATTGAATATCCACGTACCACGCCCTCTGCATGAAGACCCTGCACCATCTGGACGTATGGCGTGACATCCGCATCGTTGCACAGGACCATACCCATCGCGATCGGTGTAAAGCCGTCCCTGGCAAGGTGAGATACCGGGATCATCGAGCTCGTACATGATCCTTGGTAGTCTTTCGGCGGGGGATCCACCGGGTAGGCGATGGTCTCAGACCATGAATTTGATTGCCTACCTAATTCAGTCTTCATATATATACAAAGGGTGAACAGCTTACCAGAGATGGCCCGTCTTCTCCTCTCCAACTATGAGGATCGAGAACTTCCCACCTCCCTTACCTCGCACTTCTAGGTCTCCTCTCCACACAGCCACTTTCCCTTGCTTCAAATCCTTGAACGCTGGACTAAAGAACATGCACATCGGAGGTGGCGGGACAAAGTTGGCGTCCGGCATCATCAACGACGTAGGGTGAGGTTGCCGTGTCACCGCTGGTACAATCTTCGACACGATCGATGCATTCGCGCTCGAAGCGGTCACGAAAGGCGAGCCCATGCTATTTGGAGACTGATACGAGCCTGACCGGGATTGCGAGGATTGTCGGACCGCAGGGGAATGCGCGCTATCCGTTTCCGGTGGTGTAGGTAGCTGAAACTCTTCCGACCGAGATTTGGCCTTCCCTCTGCTTTTAGCTTCCGGCTCCTTCTCCACGACTGCTTGGATCATGGCCCGCTCATGCGCTTCTCTCCCCTCTTCCATAGCTGCAAGGATCTCGTCGATCCCTTTGGCCTGCTCGTCTCCTTCATTCCGTACCACCGAGCTACGCCTTCCTTCCGGATTCATCCGGAAATCGAGATGATTGGAGATGGATCCTTTAGGGGTGAAGCCTGTACCCGTACCAGCGAGAAGAGCGGAGAGGTCAACGCCAGGAGTCAGGTTCATCCACTGTGACACGTCTGCTTCGCGAGTTGGAGTGGGAGCGAGAAGCGGATTTGCGAATGGGGTATAGTGTTGCTGAGCGGTATAAGCCGCAAGAAGACCGGAGAAGATGCTCGGCTCCCAATGGCGGAGAGTGAGGTTGTGCAGCTCTTGCAGGGCTAGCGCTGCGTGGGCCGAAGGAGGGTTGATCCGAGCGTCGACACTGATGTTGTCGGGTATGAACGAGAGCGCCATAAGTATACTGGGCCATAGACACTGATTTGTAACCTGGGGGAATTAGCCGCCCAACCTCTGCAATATACCAAGCTTGACTGACAGCGTCACCCCCGCCCCGCTTCCAGACCTCCTGCAGGACCCGTGCTACCCCTGTAGCACCGACACTTTCGACCTCAACTACACTGCTGAGAATGGTCTTCCAGGCGAGATCTGAACCATACTGTGCTATCCTTCCCGGAGAGTAAGACGTTTGTGAAAGGTAAGGTCCTCTGGTTGCCAAAGCCACCATGTTCTTTGCTCGTCCATGGCCGGCAGAGTCTGATTTGATGCGGGACATCGTTTGACCGGTAGGTGAGGAAGCACCACTGCGACGATGCTTGGTCGGAGACTCCTGCTTCGCCGGAGTTTGCTGGTGACCTCCATCGAAATCGAGCAGTCCCTCCCATCCGCCTGGTCCGAAGCTCCAGTCTGCACCTCCCATCTCGTCCAACTCCTTCCCGAATTCAGGGCAGTCTTCTAGTTTCGAGATGTCGAACGTCTGAGCTGACCCTCCTGGAGTCCAGGGGAAGTTCTCAGCTGTACTGGTATGTGCAGATGCGGGTGGGAACGAGGAGCGACGCCGTCTGAGGGAGTTGTGAAGAGAGGCGACAGGTCCGGCTGCGTCGGCACGTGTAGGAAGGGATGATTGCGAGCGATCAGGAGGGGGTTTGTTAGGTTGAGCTGGGGATTGAGTGGAAGTCGGGGGAGGTTGAGTAGATTTTGGCGGTAGCGGGAAGGAAGGTGGTGATATTGATGTGAAGTTGGGAAGTGCTGGAGGGATGACTCGACGTGATTGCTGTTGAGAGATCTAAGTGGATTAAGGGAGTGGGGAAGCAGATCAAATTAGCACCAAACGACCGAGCAAATCCCCATAAGATGGAAGAAGGCTGGGGGAAAGAGAATAGAAGTGGCTCCATCCAGATGACTGAATCTGGAATCTCGCCAGGATATCAAAGGACCCCTCTGATGTGTCAACACGCTACATATCGCCGGGAGGGTCTCCATCAAAACCCGAAGGGACAAACGGAAGATCATGTTTCGGAATTCAGGGTGGAAGAGCGCTGAGTATGATGGGATGTACACTCACATCTGAAGTGCTAAGCCTGCTCATTGTGGAAAGTGGCGACCTATCGAGAAATAGCGTTAGCCCGTACATCCACCCAACTAGTCCCGCAGTGACCTCTCGCCATGGGACAGCGCTTCCGCAGTCAAGCATCGCGAACCCCTCCAGCCAAGAAGCTTCGCGACAGGAACTCACCCGTCTAGACCGCTGTTGGCGCCGGACATCCCACCCACGACCAAACCGCTCCCATGCGACACTGTGGTCGCCATCGCAAACCCTGCTCCAGCCTACAACCACCGCGCTGTCGGTTCCTTCCCCGGAATATGTTTGTTTTGATCCCCCTTCGAGCAGGCTCAGGCATCCAGCGGATTCTTGTCAAGATTATCGAGCACTCGTCAAGATTATCGAGCACTCGTCAAGATTATCGAGCACTCGTCAAGATTATCGAGCACTCGTCAAGATTATCGCAAACCCAGCAAGAAGGGGCGCGCGTGTATTCGGAAGCGAGGCAAATCCTGCGGAAAAGCGGCGGAAACTAGGTCAGAAGCGTTTCGTGACGGACTATGATAAATAAATGAAACGCTCTGCGGGAATCGCCTGAGACCGAATGTTCCAGTCATCCGTTTGGGGTTTTCGCTGGATGTCGCCTATCACTTTATGTTCGGCTTTAGACAAGATGAACAGAACAGCAAACAGATGTTCTCTCAACTCTTCACCACAACAAAGCGGTTCCAGCACATCGAAGCGAGGCAAATCCCCGGCTCAAAATCGAACCGAGAACCCATTTCCGGCCTTCCCGCCTCAATTCCCACTCTGCCCCTGAGAGATCATATCATTCATCGTAGTTATTGCCACTCGCGGAAAATTTCTCAATTTGACTGTCAACGTTGACTTGGTGGAGCTCCAGCAGATAAAAAGGGCCGTTTTCTCGATCTATCTGGGCGGACTAGCTCTTTCTCCTTCTCTTTCATCTCTCAGTAATTATCATCCACAAGACTTGTTGCTAAAATGCCGACAGTCCTCATCACCGGAGCGAACCGAGGGTATAACCCTTCTCCCTAAATCGATCCGAGACTGACCAGTAATTCGGTCGGCCTCGAGTTCGCCAAAATCTTCGCTTCATCCGGCTACAAGACCATCGCAGCCGTCCGAACTCCGTCTTCCATGCCAAAGATCGAAGGTGTCATCACCGTCAAGCTCGATGCGGGGTCGACCACGGGGGCTCACACTGTACGTCAAAAGTCAAAGTCGAGCTTTCGCTTTCCTAAGGTCTGCGGCTGAGAATTTGGTTTGCGGGTAGGCGGTGAAAGAGCTCCAATCACAAGGGATAAACTCCCTTGATATCGTCATCGCCAACGCAGCTGTCAACCTTGTCAAAGATCCCTTCTCGGAACTTTCCATCGATGATTACGAAATGACGATGAACGTGAATGTCAGTTGAGACTGCACCTCCTCAATGTGGGGGATGGAAGAGCTCATCTTGTTTGTAATCAGGTCAGGGGTCAAATG